>Ga0105237_10006195_pt1 | contig 13345 bp, 9 predicted proteins | sample KBSC24metaG_FD_81520 | JGI IMG/M metagenome (GOLD analysis project Ga0105237, IMG submission 81520) | Corn rhizosphere microbial communities from Kellogg Biological Station, Michigan, USA - KBS C2-4 metaG | ecosystem: Host-associated > Plants > Roots > Rhizosphere > Soil | place: Michigan, USA...
CTCGCAAGCTCGGCAACCTTCTCGCCCGCCGGCTGAACACTCCTATTCCCCTTCACCTCCTCGCTGGGCTGACTTATGGAACGCCTTCGGCATTGCCTCGCCTTCGGCGTAGCCTGGCAAGCTCGGCAACCTTCTCGCCCGCCGGCCGAACACTCCTATTCCCCCCCGCCTCCTCGCTGGGCTGACTTATGGAACGCCTTCGCGGTTACGTTACTCCTCCACCCGCACCCAAAGATGCGCCACCGCGCGTTCCCCGCGTTCGTTCACGTGCTCGACACTCACAATATGATCGCCCGCTTTCGCGAAGGCGTGTTCCGTGATGGCGTATCCATCCTTCGCGAGCGCTTTCGCGTTGCCGTCGGACTGCACCTTCACTGCCGGAGTTCCATCCCCGAAACTCCAAGTCTCGCCCCCTTGATCGCGAAACGTGCGCACCTTGAAGGTGATCGGATCGCCGGGCTTGATACCCGTCGTGGGAGAAAAGGATGGGTGAATGGCCGGCGGGATGTTCTTCAGGTCATCCCCGATCACCTGGACGATGGCGAAGTCGTAGCTCAGGTGCCCGGTGTCATCGGTGACCTTCAAGATTTCGCTATAGGAACCTGGTTTCGCATAGGTCCGGTCGATTTTGGCGCCCGAGCTCTTTTCCCCGCCGGTCAAGGTCCATTCATAGCTGACGATCCGGCCGGACGCGGCCCAGGACTTGGAGGCATCGAGTGTGATCGATTCCCCAGCCCGGATGAAGTGGTGCGGACGCGCCACCGCAATGACCGTCGTCTTGTTTTCCCGTAGATTCGCCTCCCAAACATACGCATATGCGTCCTCCGTGCCCCATCTGCCGGAGGGTTGGCGAGCCGTGATTCCGAAGTGCAGATGCGACCAGCCTCCGCTCGCACCTTCCTTGCCGAGCACGCCGATGCGCTGCCCCAGTTTTACCCGCGAGCCCATCTGGATTGCCGCATCAATCGTGTGCAGGTGGCTGTAGCGGTAGTACCAGCCGCGATCGTCGAGCAAGTAGACCACGTCATAGCGCGGCTTCACCGGCGTGAGTGCGTAGCCTGGCAGCGTCTGCTCCGAAACGCTCACCACCAGCCCATCCGTGGCCGCTACGACTTCCACGAGGCCCTCGCAGCCGCCGAAATCCAGGTCGTTATGATAGTAAATCTTCTTCCGGTCCGGTTTGTCGCCACCATCGACATAGGTCGGTTCATTTGAGAATTGCGTCATCGTCGCAAACCAGCGCTGCTTGACCGGATAGCCGAAGGTGCCTGGTTCGATCCACGGCGAGCCCGCGGGCCACAGCCGCAGCCGGGCATCCTTCTCCAGCGCCCACGAGTCCTCACCACTGTTCGAGTTGTAGCCCCGGGTGATTGGGCAGTCGATCTGCAGCCCGCCAATCTTTTGCGGCAGATTGTAGGTCGCACTCGTCAGCCACGCTTCCGTTCCGTTGACCTCGATCTTCACCTTTGCTTCGCGCACCGCCGCGCTCATCGTGTCGCGTTTTTCCTGCAAATCGATCAGCTTTACCGTGGCCTTGCTGCCATCGGCCAGCGCGACCTCGGCGGACTCGCCGATTCGCAAGTCCACCACCCGCCGCGCGGGCTGAATGGTGGGCTCCGGCGGGTCCGCGCGCAGCGGAATCAATCCAGCGAAAGCCACGTAGCAGAGAGCGATTCTCAGTTTCATGTCCGTCATCTACGTTGTCGGGTCGCTACGTGCGAGGATGGACTTGGCGGCGCCTTCAGGATTCTGTCACGACATCCTGAGTGATTTCATCGCGAAGTTTCTTTCCCTTGGTCTCGTGAATTGTGAAAACGTGCGCCGCTCATGAGTTCTCCCCAAACCGCTTTCGAAAACCATCTCCCTCGCCGCGTCATCACCGGGCGGGGCGCCTCGGCCCGTGTGGCCGGGTTGCTGGCTGATGCCGGTTGGCGGCGCGCGTTTGTCGTCAGCGATGCGGGGGTCGATGGTGCGGGACTGCTGAACCCCTTCCTCTCGCCGCTCAAGTCCGCCGGGTTGTTCGCGGGTGTGTTCACCGAGATTCCGCCGGAGCCGCCCATTGAAGCCGTGGACGGTGCCGCGGCACAGATCGCCGCGAGCGGTGCGGACGTGGTGATTGCCCTCGGCGGCGGAAGCGTGATGGACGCGACCAAGGTCGCCTCCCTTTGCGTCCGGCATGGCAAGCCGGCGCGTGATTTCATCGGAACCGGCAAGGCGGGCGGCCGCGGGTTGCCAACGATTCTCGTGCCCACTACGGCAGGGACCGGATCGGAGGCGACTTACATCGCGATCATCACCGACACCGCCAGTGGCAACAAGGTGGCCGTCTACGATCCGTGCCTGCTCGCGGAGATTGCCATCGTGGATCCGGCGTTGACGGATGGGCTTCCGCCTTTGACGACAGCCGCGGCGGGGATGGATGCGCTCGTCCACGCGATCGAAGCCTTCATCGCCAGGGTCGCTACGCCGCTCGCGCGCGGGCTGGCCCTCGAAGCCGCGCGACACATCGGACGCGCGCTCGAAGTCGTCTGCCGCGAGCCGGGCAACAAAGAGGCGCGCGACGCCATGGCCATCGGTGCCCACCTCGCGGGTATGGCATTTGCGAATTCATCGTGCGCGGCCGTCCATGCCCTCGCCCTGCCGCTTGGCGGACGCTTCCATATTCCGCATGGCGTTATCACGGGCTGTTTTGTGGGCGAGATGATGCGGCACAACGCGCCGGAATGCGCCGGGGCCTTTGCGGAGCTCGGCGCGACCCTGGGATGGGGACGAACGGAACCGCGCGATTTTACCGCGTGCCTCGATGCGCTCGCCGAACGCATCGGCCTGCGCGCGCACCTCGAGCGAACGCCTGTGCCGGAGGATGCCCTGCCGGAGATGGCGCGCGATGCCGTGGCCATCCGCCGGTTGATCGATGTAAATCCCCTCGACGTCACTGAGTCGGATGCCGTGCGCATCTACCGCCAGGTATTGGCGCCAACCTTGGCCGCGGCGCCACGATGAGCAGAAAGCGCCTCCGCAGCGAATCGTGGTGGAACGATCCGGAGAACCCGGGCATGACCGCGCTCTACATCGAGCGTTTTCTCAACTACGGCCTCACGCGTGGCGAATTGCAGAGCGGCCGGCCTGTCATCGGCATCGCGCAATCGGGCAACGATCTCGCTCCCTGCAACCGCATCCATTTGCAAACCGTCTCGCGCATCGCGGATGGAGTGCGCGACGCTGGCGGGTTGCCGCTCGTGTTTCCCATGCATCCGTTGCAGGAATCCATCCGGCGTCCCACGGCGGCGCTCGATCGCAACCTCGCTTATCTCGGCCTGGTGGAAATTCTGCACGGCTATCCGCTCGATGGCGTCGTCTTCACGACCGGCTGCGACAAGACCACGCCGGCGGCGCTGATGGCTGCGGCCACGACCGATCTGCCGTCGATCCTCGTCAACGGGGGGCCGATGCTGAATAGCTTCCTCGACGGCGAGCGTGCCGGCGCCGTCACGATTATCTGGGAAGCGCGCCGGCGCCTGGCGACCGGCGAGATCGACGACACGCGCTTCATGGACTTGCTCGCCGCCTCGTCCCCCAGTGCAGGCCATTGCAATGTGATGGGCACCGCGCTCTCGATGAACTGCCTGGCCGAGGCCTTGGGCATGACTTTGTCCGGCAATGCCAGCATTCCCGCGCCGATGCGGGAGCGCGGCCAGATGGCCTACGCGACCGGTCAGCGCGCCGTGGAACTCGTGCACGAAGATTTGCGCCCATCGCGCGTCCTTACCCGGACTGCGTTCCTGAATGCGATTCGCGTGAACACGGCCATCGGCGGCTCGACGAACTGCCCCCAGCACCTCGCGGCGATCGCCCGCCACGCGGGTGTGGAATTGCAGATGCAGGATTGGGAGACGGAAGGCTACGCCCTGCCGCTCCTCGTGAACTGCCTGCCCGCCGGGTCGCATCTCGCGGAGGATTTCCATCGTGTCGGCGGATTGCCGGTGGTCTTGCGCGAGTTACTCGCCGCGCACCAACTCGATGGCACTGCGTTCACCGTCACCGGTCGCACCATGGCGGAGAACGTTGCCAGGGCGCATACGCCCGATGGCGACGTGGTCAGGCGCTTCGCCGCACCTTTGCGGGAACACGCGGGCTTTCTCGTGCTGAGCGGGAATCTCTTCGAAACCGCGCTCATCAAGACCAGCGTGATCAGCCCGGATTTCCGCGAGCGTTATCTCAGCGTGCCGGGTGCGGAAAATCGGTTTGAGTGCCACGCGGTGGTGTTCGACGGGCCGGAGGATTACCACGCCCGAATCAATGACGCATCGCTGGGGATCGATGACCGCACACTGCTCGTCGTCCGCGGTTGCGGCACGATTGGCTTTCCGGGTTCCGCCGAAGTCGTGAACATGCAGCCTCCCGACGCCCTCCTGCGCGCCGGGATCAAGGAACTGCCGACGCTCGGCGACGGACGCCAGAGCGGCACCTCCGCCAGTCCCTCGATTCTCAACGCCTCTCCCGAGGCCGTCGCCGGAGGGGGCCTCGCGCGCCTTCGTACGGGCGACCGCGTGGTCGTGGACCTGAACGCGCGCCGCGTGGATGCGCTCGTGCCGCCGGACGAATGGGAACGCCGCGCCGGCGACGCGCCCGTCCCGTTTCCGCCGAGCGCGACGCCCTGGCAGCACCTTTATCGCGAACACGTCGGGCAGCTTCACACTGGCGGCTGCCTGGAGTTCGCCTGCGACTTCCACGCCGTTTGCTCAAACGTACCTCGCCACAACCACTAACCGACTCATGAATACTCCATCCCCCGATAATAGCGTAGCTCCGTTCCGCCTCGATGGCCGGACCGCCCTCGTCACGGGCGGTGGCTCCGGGATTGGCCGTGCGATCGCGCTGCGGTTTGCCCGGCAAGGCGCCGCCGTGGAAATCCTCGACGTGGACGATGCCGCCGCGAAGGCCGTGGTGGCGGAAATCGCCGCTATCGGGGGCCAGGCCCATGCGCAGCGTTGCGACCTCGGCGACGGCTCTGCCGTCCGCGCGGCTTTTGCCGACGTGCTCGCGCGCCGCGGCCGGTTGCATATTCTCGTCAACAACGCGGGCATTGCGCACGTGGGTAATGTGCTGACGACATCGGAGGACGATTTCGAACGCATCATGCGCGTGAACGTCCGCGGCGTCTTCCACTGCCTCCAGGTGGGCACGGCGCACATGGCGGAAAACGGCGGCGGCGTGATCTTGAATCTCGCCAGCACCGCCTCGCTCATCGCCATTGCCGACCGTTTTGCTTACAGCACGAGCAAGGCCGCCGTCTGGGCGATGACGCTCTCCGTGGCGAAGGATTTTCTGGGTAAGGGCATCCGCTGCAACGCCCTCGCTCCCGCGCGCATTCACACGCCGTTCGTGGACGGCTTCATCGCGAAGAACTACGCCGGACGGGAGGCGCAGATGTTCGAGAAGCTGAGCAAGGACCAGCCCATCGGCCGCATGGGCACCCCCGACGAGGTCGCCACCGCCGCGCTGTTTTTGTGCAGCGACGAGGCAAGCTTCATCACCGGATGCATCTATCCGGTGGACGGCGGTACGCTGAATCTGCGGTAGTACACTGGGCCTGCGATAGTACGCTGGGCCTGCGGTAGTACGCTGGGGCTGCGGTCGAGAGCATCTTCTGGATGCATGTCACGAACTCTAAACGCGGCTCTGGATATGCCGAAGGCATTAAATAAATCAGCCCAGGGTTGCCGAGCTTGCGAGGCTACCCTGGGAACCACAAAAAACAGGTCCCAACCCCGAAGGCGGTTGAAGAAGGCCTCAATAGCAGAACAATTTCTCGACCTACGGAGGGTTTCTTCAACTCCTTCAGAGTTGGCCGCGCTTTGTATCGAATACCCAGGGTAGCTCGTTCCTCGCAACCCTGGGCTGACTTATTGAACGCCTTCGGCGTAACCGGTGGCGTGAGCCCCAAAAGTTCGTGACACGCACTAGCTAGGCCTTCTTCACCGAGGAGTCCCAGCGACGTTGCATCTCCTCCGGGCTGACCTCCTCGAACTGTTTTGAAAGGAGCCACTCGTGGCCGAAGGGATCACGCACGCGGCCATCGCGATGCCCGTAGAATTGATTGGTCAGGGGAGTGACCGCCTGGGCGCCAGCGTCCAATGCGCGCTGGTAGGCGGCATCGACGTCATCGCACTTCACGTAAAATTTCGCGGAAACACCGCCGAGGGTCTCGGGGGATTTGTTGAACTGCGGATACTCGTCGGAGAGCATGAACAAGGAACCATTGATGGTGAGTTCCGCATGGCCGATGCGGCCGCTTTCAGGGTCATTGAGACGGTAGAGTTCCACCGCGCCGAAAGCGGTTTTGTAGAACTCGATGGCTTTGGCCGCATTGGACACGGCGATGGCGAAGGCGAGAGGGGGGTATTCGAGAGGCATGCCCGAACTCTACACCCAAGGCCCGTCTCGCGCATAGATCGGGTGATGGCACGCGCCAGATTTCGTGCTGCTCTGATTACGGATATCGTTGGTGGGCGCTACAATTCAGGACACTGAAAACCGAGCCCCTCCCTACTTCAGACTTTTGATAAACAGAATGAGAGACTCGATCTGTGAATCGGTCAGAACACCCGAGTAAACCGGCATCCCCGCCTCGACCTTCTCGTAACCCTTCACAATTTTCGCCGAAGGCGTGAGGATCGATTCGCGGATGTAGGCTTCGTCGGCGATCACCTTCGGCCCTTTGGAGATCTCGCGCTCCTTGCCAAACAGCCCTTTCCAACTCGGCCCGATCTTGGGCTGCACCGAGTCATCGGTGGCGTGGCAGGCCATGCAACCCATGAGTTGATAGAGCCGGCGGCCTTCCTCCACGGTGGCCGGGACGGAGGTCCTGGCGATGGCCGCGCGCGGAGTGAGGTCGACGCTGATCGTCCCAAAACCCTCGGCGACGGAATCGAATGCCGGCAATTCATACGGAGAGAAATAGGCATTGTCTTCGACCTTGGCGCCTTCGGGCGTGGCCAGCGACCACCCGATGCGCATCTGCTCCACGGGCTTCATGCCGGGCACGCCGACGAAGACCGCCTTGCCATCCTTTGCCAGATACGCGCTGCTCGCCGTGATCCAATCCTGCCCCGGCGTGCCATCGGCTTTGAAGTGCGGAGAGCCGTAATTCCAGGTGCGCTTGTAATGCCAGCTCTCGAGCGAGTAGCTCACGGGATCGGCGGCCTTTTGCGGATCGAGCGGCACATCGAAACGCAGCAGCACACCTTTGTCCATCGGCACCACTTCGCGGGGCAGCGGACAAGTCGCACCCGTGTAGCGCACACGCGCCAGGCCGCTGATCCGCTTCGCCGTCGTGCCCCAGCCGATCACTTGAAAACCGGTCACGTAGAGCGAGCCGTCGGCCGGATTGACCGAGGCATTCAGCGACGGCACATCGAAGTCGCGGATGATACTGACCACCGCGGCCTGGGGCCGTGAGGAGCGCTCATTGAGCAGGACCCGAAACAGCTCCGGACGATTGAAGCCGACGTGGACGAGATTGTCATTGAGCGGACCCATGTGCGCGTCGAAGAGCCAGACTTGCGATGCGGCGGAAGGATTGATCTGGTGCGGAATCCAGGTGAGGGGATCGGCGATCGGCGCGGGGTATTTCTCCTTGGGGAGGAGCTCGCTCAGAAAACCATGATATTCGTTCTGCCGCAGAATGTGCAGCGGGGTGGTGGGCGTGTAGTGGCCCTCCTGATCGCTGGCGGTGACCATGCCCGTGCGCGGATTCACGCCGGCGAACGGCTGGCGAAATCCGTATCCCAGCACGGAGAAACTCTGCCCATCCGGCGAGACGCGGAGGACGCTGCCATTGAGCGCGCTGATCGTCGTGGCCTGCTGGCCGCCCTTGGCAATGACAAACGATCCGTCGGGCGCGAGCTTGAGCGTGTTTGGAAATTCCCGGCTCTCCGCCGATTGCGGGAAGACATTGGAGAAAAGCTCATGCACGTCGGCCTCTCCGTCGCCATTCGTATCGCGCAGTCGCCAGATGCCGTTGCGGTCAAAAACATAAAGCTGCCCGTCACGAATGGCGATGCCCATCGGTTCATGGAGGCCGGAGGCGAATCGCTTCCAGTGCACATCACCCAGGTTTTCGCGCAGGCCGTGGATGATCCACACGTCGCCGTCAACGGTCACGCCGGCCGCCGTTTTTCCATCCTTGAAAAACTGGATGTCCGCGAGGCGCACATTGCGGCGCCACGAATTCTTGAGCGGCAGCGGAACATCATCGACGACGTACGGATCCTTTGCCGTGGAAAGCAGGGCGTGGGTCGTGATTTCCTCCGGCCAGCGGGCCGCGCTGGGCTGGCCGGGCGTGGGCGGATGCGCGGGAACGAGCACCGGCGCGGAGGCTCCAGTGCCAATGGCCACCGAGAAATCCAGGGCCATCGAGTGCGCCGGCACGCGCACCGACCACGTTTCCTGGTCTTCCATCAGAACGGCCCGATGCGCCGGGTCTTCCGAAAGGGTGAATCGGGCTTGCGGGCTGCCGGCTTTCAGCCCGAGCACGAGCGTCACGGGCCTGGTGCACGGAGCGACGCGGAAGTTGCGCTGCACGGTCCGGGCGTCGTCGCGCCTCGTGGCCGTGACCCATTCCTGCACGAGCGTCCCCGCGATCGTATATTCGAGCACGGCCTCCTGGCCGCTGAGGCGCACCGCTTTGAATTGGCCTTCAGCCGGAGGGATCGGGCCACGGCCTGGTTCCTCCTTGCTCGGCTGCGGCGGGCGCGCGTCCTCGAGCGACAGTTTCTCTCCGATCTGCCAGCCGGGATAGATGCCATTGATCATCCAGACCGGCCCTTGCGGCTTGGGCAGCTTGCTCTGGCCGCCGATCGTTTTGACGTTTCCATTCTGATACGAGATCTGCGCGAGCGCCTCCTCGGAAACACACTTGGGGCCCTCCCACACCGCCGCGAGGCGGAGCAGATCGGTGTCGAAGCAGGCCCAGCACTCGTGGCCCAGATTCAGGACGAGCCCGCGCGGCGTGACATTCATGGGAACCGCATTCGGATTTTGCGGACGGAGATCGAGAGAGGAGGAGAAGAACGGGAAGTTCGGTTCAATAAAGGGCGCCCACGGTTCATCCGCGGCAAAGGTGGGGATTGCTGCGGTGAGCAGCAAGGCGGACGAGAGAACGAGGGGCAGGACGTGCAGCTTCATCGGATTAGGGGCGGGGGAGGAGAGGTTCGAACCTCTTACACGCTGCCGACATTCAGTGCCAGCCCGGTTCCATGGAAGAGGCTCCGCTGAAAGATCGGTCTGTCGTGGGCGGAATGTTCTGCATAGGCTGCACCCATGAAATGTTCCCTCCTCGTTTTGCTGCTCCTTCCGCTCGGCGCGCTCCGGGCCGCGACTCCGGCGCCCCCGGCATCGCCCTTGAAATTCTCCGACCCGTCTCCGCATCGCTATGACCTCACGGCGCGGGCCAGCGTCATCGATCCGCGGGTGCAGGCGCATCCCGAGATCAATTTCCTGATCGAGAACAAGGACGGCAAGCCGGCGGACACCGAGCGCGCCTCGGTGGACACCAGCGTCCCGCCGCAGGGCAAGCTGGTCGTGTGGCTCATGGGCTATAGCGGGCCGCTCTTTGAGCACGTGAACAGCTACGGCCTTCACGCCATCCAGGTGAGCTACGCCAATGGCTGGTTCGGAACTTTCGGCAAAGAGCCGCCGCCCGCGGATGACAAGTTTCTCGGCAAGATCCGACTCGAAGCGGCGACCGGCGAAGATTTCAGCGACCAGGTTAATATCCCGAAACCCGATGGAATGATGGAGCGGGCCTATCAATTCGTGAAGTGGCTGGCGAAGGAGAACCCGCAAGGCCGCTGGGATTACTTCCTCGCGCCGGATGGCAAGGGCCTCAATTGGGAAAAGGTCATCATCTCCGGGGCGTCGCATGGATCGACGACCGCGGCCCGGTTCGCCAAGCAGGTGAAGGTGGATCGCGTCGTCATGTTCTGCGGGCCGCGCGATCAATATGAGACGTGGCAGGGCCTGCCGTCCGCCACCCCGCCAAATCGCTATTTCGGCTTCAGCCACGTGCTCGATGGCGGATGGACCGGTGGGCACTACTGCCGATCCTGGGAACTCATCGGCCTCCAGCAATTCGGGCCCATCGTGAACGTCGACAAGGCCGCACCGCCGTACGGCAACACCCGCCGCCTGATCACCGCCGCGGACGTGAAAGGCGATGCCGCGCGCGCACACAGTTCCGTGGTCCCGGGCGGAGCCGCGGTGAAGGATGCCTCCGGAAAGTACGTGCACGAGGCCGTGTGGAATTACCTGTTCAACCAACCGGTCGACACCGTGGGCCAGGCGGTGCCGGCGGATCCCGCGTGCTTGAAAGATCTGCGCAAGAAGTAATCGTGGATGGGCAACGTTGAGCCAGCGAATCACAGCGTCTAAGATCGCGGACATTGGGTGATCGTTCCCCTCGACACCTCCATGAAACACCCCCGTTCTCTCGCTCTCCTCTCCGCCCTCGCGCTCACCTCCCTCCTCAGCGCCACATTCGCCGCTGAGTACAAGGCCGTCCCTGATTGGTATAAGCTGCCGGAGGGCCGCTCGCAGATGGGCAACATGCACGGCGACGTCGCCGTGAGTTCGAAGGGCGAGGTTTATGTCAGCGTCATGGACCCCAAGGCCGCCCTCCAGGTTTACGCGCCGGATGGGAAGTTCCTGCGCCTCGTGCCCAATGCGCCGCCCGATCTTCACGGATTCGTCATTCACAAGGAAGCGGACGGCGAATTCATCTACGGACCGCGCCTTGGAGCGGGGAATATCCTCAAACTGACGCTCGACGGTCAGGAGGTGTTGAGCATTCCATCCTCATCCATCCCCGACGAGTTCAAGAACAAGGACAAGGACGGCAAATCCATCGTGCGCCTCACCGCGATGGACGTCGCCCCGAACGGCAACCTTTACGTCACCGATGGCTACTCGAGCGGCTACATCCACGCGTTCGACAAGACCGGAAAATACCTCAAATCCTTCGGCGGCAAAAAGGAACCCTACAACTTCAGCACCCTGCACAAGCTGGCGGTCGATACGCGATTCGACCCGCCGCGCCTGATCTGCTGCGATCGCGAGAACAAGCGCGTCCTCCACTTGTCACTGGACGGTGACATCATCGGAGTCATCGCCAAGGACCTGCTCAATCCCGCGGCGGTCGCCATTCATGGGGACCTGGCCGCCATCGGCGAGATCAAGGGCCGCGTGACCATCCTCGACAAGACCGGCGCGATCGTCGCGCAGTTCGGCGAAAACACCGCGCCGGGAGAGACGGGCACCAACAAGACCGAGCCCGACAAATGGCGCCCCGGCATCGTCACCGCCCCGCACGGGGTGGCGTTCAACGACCACGGGGACGTCTTCGTTTCGGAATACAATATCTACGGACGCGTGCACCGGTTTGACCGGCAGTGAGGGAGCTGCAAAGCCGGAATTACCGGCCCGATCCTACGGCTTCGCTGAAACGTCGCCCTTGAACCGAAACTCCGGCATCCCGGTGAGATCCGTGCTCGTGAAGGACGGGCACCAGTACTTCTCGACATGTTCGACGACGAGCGCGGTCCCCGCGAAGTGACTCACCCCGGGCGGGCGCTCAGGATTGTACATCGTATCGGTCATGTCGCGCATCAGGGCCACATGCTTCCCGAGGGTCACCAATTGCCGGATCGCAAATGGCCGTCCCAGCACGCACATGTTGAGATGCACCCCGCATAGGATCACGTTGTCTATGCCGCACGCCGTGAGCAGGTTCCAAGTCTCCTGCCCGTTGTCCGTGATCGCGTCGCCATCGGCAATTTCGATCGTGGCGATCTGGCGGGTCCACGCGGAACGAATCTCACACTTTTGTCCGGTGCATGAGCAGCCCATGTCCGAGTCATCGATCGGCAGGACGCCCTCGCGTTTGCCGTCGATCCAGTACCAGGCGGTGCCCCAACGTTCCGCGGTGACGAGCGGCAGGGGCGTGGGAGCGAAGGGAGCGGCCTGCGCCCGCCGGCGCTGCGGAGTGTCTTTGTAAAAATCCGTGCAGGTGCTCGGTGAGTGAATGATGAAGATGCCGCGGGCGCGGGCCGCTTTCACGGTTTCATTCAGCGGTCCCGCCATCTCGCCCACGCGCCGCGCCGCGGATTTGCACCAGTGGTCGTCCCACATGTCGCAGATGATGAGCGCCGTTTTCGCGGGGTCCCACGAGGCGGTTTCCGCGCGAGCGGCGCCGCCGTCGCGAGTGCGGAGATGCAGTTTCAATGGGGAGTCGGCGGCGTGCACGAGGGCATTGAAGACAAGGGCGAACACACATGCAATGACCGGCGCGGAGTGGGGGGCGATACGCATACGACTCGTTTACAAGTGCACGGGCTCCCAGGCGAACTTTAGTTCACGCCACCTTGTTGCTTGCCGTGGGATTGGCGCTATCCTCCCCGCACCACTGCGTGAATACCAGCAACGGACTCCCACATTCGCAGGCCGTCTGCCGCCGGGTGCTCTTTCTAAATGCGAATGAGACCATGAGCCCGTACCGCGTCGCGCCGCTCGGGCTGGCCTTTGTCGCCAGTGCGACTCGTGCGGCGGGGCACGAGGTGCGGTTCCTCGATTTTCCCGAGTCGTCCGCGGAGAAGGCGGAGTATCGCAGAGCGATCGCCGGGTGGCCCGCCGACTATCTTGCGATCGGAGTCCGCAATCTCGACAACAGCGACTTCCACGCCTTCGAGAGCTACCTGCGCTCGCCGGCGATGCTGGTCGCGGAAGCCCGGGCCGTGCGGCCTGGCTTGCGGATCATCCTCGGCGGTCCCGCGGCCACCGTGGACCCGCACCTCGTTCTGCGCCTGGTCAAGCCCGACTACATCCTGCTCGGCGAAGGGGAGGAGAGCCTGCCGCGGATCATCGCGCGGCTGGAAGCCGGTGAAGCGTTGCCGCCCATCGTCGGCGCGGATGACGAAGGGAAGACGCCATTCCGCGTCCTGGAAGCGGCGCGCCTGCCCGCGCCCCGGCTCTACGAATGGGTGGAGAATTTGCGACCCTACCTGCGTGGGGATGCGGGCTACCCACTCCAGACCAAGCGCGGATGCCCGCTGAAGTGCAGCTATTGCACCTACGGCCGAATCGAGGGAACGCGCTACCGCTTCCTCGATCCGGGATCGATCGCCGACGAAGTCGAAGGCGCGATGAACCGGGGTGTGCGCGATTTCGAGTTCGTGGACAGCACCTTCAATCTCCCGCCGCGCCACGCCATGGAGATCCTGGAGGCGATCACCCGGCGCGGACTCATGGCCAATTACGTGGGGACTGGGCTCAATCCCTCGAAGCTGCC
>Ga0105237_10006197_pt1 | contig 13345 bp, 12 predicted proteins | sample KBSC24metaG_FD_81520 | JGI IMG/M metagenome (GOLD analysis project Ga0105237, IMG submission 81520) | Corn rhizosphere microbial communities from Kellogg Biological Station, Michigan, USA - KBS C2-4 metaG | ecosystem: Host-associated > Plants > Roots > Rhizosphere > Soil | place: Michigan, USA...
GTCGCCGGGCCGATTGAAGCGCTAAACGTGTTATCGCGATGTGAGGGATACGAAGACATGAGACTGAGCATCGTCAGCAAGACACTCGATCCTGTTAGTGTGGGACCAATAGCTCCAGACACAACGTCCTTGGGATTTGCTGGGACACAGCTCTATCCACCCACCCATACCTTCGAGACGGCGCCGCAGTTGGATGTGTTACTGGTTCCAGGCGGGGCCGGATCGATGGATCCATTACCTGGTGGCGGTAGGCCCGACATCGACGGCCATATTGAATTTCTTCGCAACACATTTCATGGTCTCAACGGGCGGGCTCCGCTCAAGTACCTAATAAGCGTGTGTAACGGAACTATTCTCCTCATAAGAGCGGGTCTCTTGGACGGACAAACAGCGACCACCAACAAAGACATCTGGAAATCAATTACTGACATGGGCCCGAAAACTCACTGGATCGCTAAAGCTCGATGAGTTGATAGCGGTAGGATATGGACGACATCTGGTGTGAGTGCAGGTGCTGATGGTGTCCTTGCATGGATGGAAGGTCTCATACCAAAGGAAACCCTGACGCATGTTGTCAACACGATGGAGTGGATTCGAGCAGAGACTGCAGACAACGATCCTTTTGCCGAGGTCTTTGGATGTCAGGATGTTCCACGGGTCCAAGGTTGAGGGATTGAGAGGTTTTCGTCAACAGAGATCCCAGTCCAGTCGATGGTTCGATGAAGGCCGAATTAGTTGTGGGTTTGTGGTTGATAAGAATTTGAAGACAGATAAGATGTATGAGGCTTGGAAGAGACGCAATAAGCTATTAACAGCATTATCGGAAAATGAGTGGAAAGGCAGCCAGTTGAGGGGATGGCAGACGAAGGTTTTAACGATATATCCCCTCATTCACCTTCAATCCATTGTGACCCAAGTCGCGTCTAGTGTTTGATGCTTCCTCGCGTGATTCATCATCAAGCATTTTCCTCACCATCAGCGTCATTTAAGTCACCCTCTTCACCCTCGCCCTCCTCATTAACCAACCCCACCCTTTCCTCTTCTTCTCTTCTCAATTTCGCTCTTGAGCTGGCCGACACACCACTTTAAATACCTCATGTGCTCGATGCCGGCCTGCAATATTGACAATTAATGCATCTCCACACCTTTACACGCTGGTATTATGCCCTTAAGCACGCCAAACTCTTCACTCATTTTCATCCTCCGACGCCTTTCAATGATACTGTGTGCAGCCTTCCGAGTAATGTTCCCGGTCAGCAGCGTGGGGAGTGGCGGGCCATTTGTTTTTGGAATTTGCATCTGCGGCACTCGTTGTCTTGTTGGTATTTATCATATAGCTCGTGGCTGCCATTGAGCTTGGATCAAGCTGGTGGTAACTCACATCACTATCAGCAGTGGAAGTGTTGTTGGAACTGGGCTTTGGCTTCATCTGTATAAATTGCTGTGCTCGACTCGGTGAAGTGAAAGGATCGTAGGAAGTATCGATCTGGTTGTGGGTGGCCGAATCCACCGTGTTGGTATCGTTCTTTTCTACCATGCCTGGAGGGAGTCTGTTGAGATTGGAAACTTGTCGTGAGTGGCTTGTCTCCTGGGGAAATAGGAGGCTTGTTCCGGGAGAGTGTTGTGGCAGCGTCTCGATTGATACACATTACGCCTGTTCAGTTGAACGTGTAACAGGTGCCCCGAAGGAACCTCGACCATTTTCAGGAACAGCAGGCTTTCATGCTTCAACGGAGAGTCCCCCACCTACAGCAGGACTTCGCCCCTAAGACGACCCAGTACGGATTCCACTTCATTCCAGAAGCTGCGTGAGGTCCGAGTAGCCAGTTACATTTGTGACTAATCCCTCAGTATCATGGGTCCATGTTCATGGGACGCCTTGAAGAAGCAATTATAGAGAGTACGTCGAATTTGGGAGCGAAACACTTCGTAGAAGAATGTTGATCAAGCTTTTCCGCCAACGTGGATTCAAGTACGATAACATCTTTGATTGGACGATTCGAGAATTCGGACGCTGGAGCCTGACATCGAAAAGCCGTCTGCGTTGAGAGTATCCTCATAAGCATGAAAGAGACCCACGTAAAGGCGAGGTTGATTTAGCCTGCCCTCAGATCACGGAAAAGTGTTGTAACCCAAGTGGCAATTTGCGCCGGAAGACATCTATCTCGTCGACCGTATTTCATCCTTTGAATGCTGACCGTCCGTTGAGTAGCGGCTGGAATTGCGTCAGATGCCAAGAACATCTCGAGATTTCCCAAGTACGGAGTATGCACTTGGGAAATCCCCTTGATAGCAGAATAATGTCGCAACACTCCTCCAAAGCAATACGCACCCGCTATGCGCGACATAAGCCCGTTCTGACGAGGTAGCCCGCCTTAGGACGAAGTGGAACACGCCTCGAATGAATTATGATTACGGTAGAGTCCAATCTCTCGTCCCTTGGCAATGTACAGCGAGGCCCTCATCTTTTTCTCCGTTAATAATTAGTGCTGCTGGGTCAGATCTGCAGATGTGTATGTTATCTAGAACCGCCCGAAGGGGATTTTTTTTCAAAATATTAGCAGGCAGTGATTAAAAGACTCTCTATACCTACCCGTCTTCGCCTCCTTGAGCATTGACATCGACTCCAAAAGAGATGAGAAGCTTGCAAACATCTATATGTCCCCATTTTGCTGCCTTCTGCAGAGCATACCCCGGCACGCCTTGGTGGATGTGTATCTTTGCGCCTGCGTCAATGAGGATCTCGACAATGTGTGTCTTTCCACTGCGACAGGCAGTAAGGAGCGGCTCGCCACCGTCAACGTTGGCATCTGCCCCAGCGTCCAACAGCTGACGAATCATGGACTCGTTGCTTTACTTAAGTGCGGCGTCCAGCGGCGATCGAAAATCACTCGTACTGACGTTGGGATCTGGGCCTTTTTCAATCAGTAAAGTCGCTATTAGCGTCAGTCCTTTATGCACTGCATGCCGAAGTACCGATCCAAAACCTCCAGCTAGGCCGTTAGGGTTGGCGCCTAAGTCTAGTAGCTGCCGGACTAGGCGAAGATCTCCCTTCTCGACCGCGTATCCTAGGGCACAGCCATAGTTCCATTCTCCTTTTTCCTGTCTACCTACGTCGGCCCCTGCATCCAAGAGCAATTGAATGGTGGACGGATTACCGCTACCGATGGCATCACAGATTACCACAAATCTGATTCGAATTGTCTATGTGTGGTATTGTGTGTTGCCCCTTTTCCATAGCCAGTATCCATAGCTGGTAATTCAAACCGAACGGTCAGCCTGGGACTAGTTAGGGGCTGATCTCACCCTTCAAAACGGCCACGACTCTGGGAAGTGGTGAGTTATCATTTCAAATTCTTGATTCATGTTGGCGTCCCACGGCAGCGCGGCGAGAGGCGAGAAGTTGTCGACAAATGAAGGTGTTATCATGTTGTCGGAAATAGCCATACTAGGACCAAAAGTCAGGTTGTCGGCTGATGGCACAGTGAATGATGTTGGCGGATCTGCTGCGGTTGTCAGAGTTGGTGTCGTGGAATTTATCCCGGAAATGTGCTGCTGTGGTGGTGCAGATTCTAGGGCGGATCTAGTACTGGTTTTGCCTGTTGCGCGAGAAGTATCTATCCTAGGGTTCCTTGATGCTTGTGAGTATTTATAATGATCTTTCCAACGCCACATACAGTCATGCAGGACGCTCATTGATAATCTGCTCTGGACTACGAGTGGGGATGATGTTGAGATAGTTCCAGTAGCTTCTGTGCCAGCGTCATCAAGTGAGCGATTCAGCTGCTGCTCGAAGAGGTTGTCGATCGTCCAAAGCTGGGAAAAGATTTTGGCCATGCGACTTGGCATGTCATTGCTGTCGACAGACATATTCCTCAGAAGGGAGATCGTTCGGAAAAAGTATGGCCTGTATTGTAGATTTGCAGCCCTGGAATTGTTGGAGTCGATCGAGGGAATTTGAGCTTGTGACTGTTTTGCAAGGCGGAGAAGAACTGATGCAGTGAGAGCGGTCATCCGGTAGATGTAGTGCGGACAGTACGTGACCAATGATGTCTTGGTCTCAAGATGCTCGATCAGGTCGATTATTGAGGTGGCAGCGATGCCCAGCTTAGCCATTTGGGGACTTGTGACAGGATTCTCGCGGTCTTGGAGACAGTGCAATCGGAGTTGGAGACGTGTAATACGGACATAGGTTTCCTCCAGACTTGACAATTTTCGTTCCGACTCGAGTTCATTGAGCTGGTTCTCGAAAATGTCCGACATCATCGTCCGAGCGAACCTCGACTGTTTGTCCTGTATCTCTTCGAAAACGAAGGTTGACGGAGAGAACAATATGTTGATGCGACTCAAGAGACTACCCAGTTTCATCTCAAGAAGGAGACTGGGAGGGACTCGTTCGAGAAGGCCTCGAAGATCTATTTGCTTCTGCAACCGGTCGGGCGATACCATGATAGGATAGCCTAGCCCACATGCTGCCCTGGTCTGAGTGAGTTCAAAATCCCACGTCTTGATTCAAGGCGCGGACTTACTTCTGGTGAATTACGATGCAGTAGAACCATAATTGTACTTTCATGGTTATCTCTTCTTGAGTGAGATTTGTTCTTGACCGACTGTAGTCTCGGAAGAATGTTGGCACATGTAGTCCAACCTGTAAGGCTAGATTGACCGCCATCCCGGATAAAGTGTAGGAAATGTCCTTAGATGTTGAGTCGGTTGGAAAAGGAAACGAAGAAAGAATTAAAAGGCCCTGGATAGCTGGAATCACAGCCGATGGAGGGTGGAGGAGAGGCGAAGCCAGGTGAATAATTGGTTCTGCAAGAGAGCCAAGAAGAGTTGGATTCGTGGTAAATCTTCGTGCAGCCACCCCAATAATGGACCAGAACAGCAAGGGTGACTGATTATAGTAGCCATTGGGGGATGTATTCGGATCAAGATAGGGCAGGTGCGTAGAATAGTGCAAGTAATACCTGGATGATATTTCAGCCAGAGCACTACCACAGTGTAATACTGAGCGAAATGCAAATACAATCGAAATAACTCATCGATCTCCTCGGCTTCGACTTTGATGCCGGCAAGCGCACGGGGCTGAGTGGGAGCGTCATTAGATATTGCAAGTTGCGTATCTTGGTTGAATGATGGGTCCCATGTTGTACTCATCCGTCGGTCAGATCCCTCCACTTGGGTGGGGACTGATGGAGGCGTCGTACCGGGTTCAACGCCCCCCATGGTTGAAGATGAGAGCGGAGCTATCGTAGCGTCGTGGTAGGACATAGTACCGACGACCGGAGTGTGATTTTGACCACTGTGCTCATCAAGTTGGCGGCGCGGAGAGCGACTGGACTCGATTTGTTGTCTGAGTGATGCATTTTCCCGATATAAAGCTTCCGTTCGCCTTCGGGGAAGGATATTAGCCTTGTCGAACACGAAGTCCATTGCTCAGGGAGAATTGCTGCGCCACTTACCTGCGTTTATTCACACGCTGAAAGTTGTCGTCAACTCTGCAGACTAAGTCCAACTTTCGGCATCGAGCGCAAGGCTGGGGATAATCTGTAACAGCGCTACACCGTAACTTGAACAAAGCAAATCAGTATGTAACACTGGCATTGTCGGGTGGGGTAAGGCTGCTGGCTACAATACCTTTTGCTGTTTGCATTCATTACAAGCTTTACTTGGATGTCGACGTATGATAGCTTTGGGCTTCTGTGGCTGGATATGAGAAAGAATACGATGCTGTTAAGCCGGTTTCTAGTGTACCTCTACCGAAGCCATGTTTCCTTCTTACTGGCTGAGTCATCAAGATGCAGGCTAATTGCAGAAAACAATCAGCGATTTGCACGAGGCCAACTGAAAGAACGATCAAGTACTATGTACACAAGTTACGAAGGTAATGCGTGCGTTGGAGCAAGAGGATGCTCCTAAGGAACATTCCAAGCGCTAAACTTGGCCGGGTTAAGCTCCGTACCTTGTGCATAGTTGTAGCATAAGACCTCGGCATGGTTAGATTCTTTATGTGGTGACTTTGTTTATCTTTCTAACTAGTTAGTCTTCGAAAACGAGCATATCTATGACCGACGACTTCAATGGTGGCCATAGAGATCCTACGTTCATCCAGACAGGGTCCTCAACAGTGTTGTAGAAATTATAATTGAACGCCACCCTCATTCCTATGGTATGTACATCGATCCGCCTTCGTTCTGATCAACACCCGCCCCGATCAGAATACTGTGTACGATCTTGACCAGATCGTTGTACACCCCCGGATCCCTTGTGTGTAGGCCCTTGGTTTCATCGGCCATGATGGTTGAATCTGCTGCTAGTGGGTGGAGGCTACATCAATGCTTGAGCTACTTAGGAACTTGATGGGTAGAGTATGCTAGGATGACTGCGAGGTGCGCATTTGCCAGTGGTGGTCCAAGAGGCCATAAGGGTGACTTTCGTGCCGATACCCTCCACAGTGGTCTTCCATTGCTAAACTCATGTTCTTAGAATGACCGGCGTACGTTGCATTGGCAAAGTGGCCAGAAACAACAATATCCGATGTCGGCAATTGCTTAGTTTATCGGCCAAAGACTCAGCCGAGGTTCCCATTCCTCGGCCTGCTACAGCGTTCTCTTGAATGTTCTGGTCTTCTTGGGAGTGTATTTTGATTTTGAGTCACCACTGATCGACGCTACTTACCTAGCCCAACTACACCTACGCACAATGCTGCCCATACTTTCGCGGTCACTGCGGACACTATCTGCTAGACGGTGTGGCTACAATGGAGCCTCCTGTACGTGTCGGAGATTCCAACGTGGATATGCCAATATTGCTTCGTCCCTCCCCAGAACCCCAATGAGTCGATTTGAAAAGGATCGCTACATTAATTACGAAGAGCTGGACAGCAATATTGAAAAGGTCAGGGCCAGGTGCGTTGTAAAAGAATGAAAAACCTATGGAACTACTGATCGCGCCCAGACTTGGAAGACCATTGACCTACGCGGAAAAGGTGCTTTATAGTCACCTTGATCAGCCCGATTCGATCCAAATTGAACGAGGAGTGTCTAATCTTGAATTGCGGCCCAGTCGAGTGGCTTGCCAGGATGCTACATCACAAATGGCGTTGCTGCAGTTCATGACGGCAGGCTTGGATAAAGTAGCTGTCCCAACAACTATTCATGCAGATCACCTTATTACTAGCAGAAAGGGGAGCGAGTTAGACTTGGCGGAATCACTCAGGACCAACAAGGAGGTCTTCGAATTCCTCGAGAAAGCTTCGCAGAAATATGGGATTGGGTATTGGGGTCCGGGAGCTGGAATTATCCATCAACTCATACTGGAGAATTACGCATATCCTGGAGGCTTAATGATTGGAGCTGACTCTCACACCCCGAATGCGGGTGGCCTCGGTATGGCTGCGGTAGGCGTTGGGGGGGCCGATACTGTAGACGTTATGTCGGGACAGACTTGGAGTTTGGCTTCACCTAGAATCATAGGTATTCAGCTCACTGGTAGGCTTTCTGCCTGGGTCTCGCCTAAAGGTAAGTCTATCCGCCCTCTGAGCTCAAGTTTACTTTGACTGACTTTACCACATAGATATCATTTTATATGTCGCAAATGAACTCACCGTCAAAGGAGGAACTGGAAGTGTGCTTGAGTACTTTGGCCCTGGCGTTGACACATTATCTTGTACTGGCATGGCAAGTATATCGAACATGGGAGCCGAGACTGGCGCCACGACGTCGATATTTCCTTACACTGAGGCGATGGGATCCTACCTCGCTGCCACCGGGAGAGGCTACATACGAGACAGGGTACAATCACGACTTCCCAACCTTCGTGCAGACGGCAATGCAGAGTATGATCAACTCATCACCATCGACTTGTCCAAACTCGAACCTCGGATCAACGGACCATTCACACCAGATCTGTCAACGCCGGTGTCACAATTCGGAACATTTGTCGATGAGAACAGCTGGCCCGAGCTGTCTGCAGGCTTGATTGGGTCATGTACGAACTCCTCTTTCGAAGACATGAATCGAGTTGCAATCCTTGCAAAGCAGGCACTTGATGCAGGAATTAAACCCAAGATACCTTTCTTGGTTAGTGTTGGAAGTGAACAAACCCGACGTACGCTGGAGAAAGCTGGAATTATCGACATACTAAAGAAGTCGGGCGGAACAGTGCTGGCAAATGCATGTGGCCCTTGTTCAGGCTCCTGGGCTCGGGAAGACATTGAAAAGGTACGCAAATATCGATTGTCTGGTATCATTTCGTTGCCACTGACACATTTAACAGGGTGTTTCTAACTCTGTCATCACTTCATACAATCGGAATTTCACTAGCCGATTGGACGGTAACAAGGAGACCAAAATCTTTATTGCTTCACCAGAGATGGTTGTGGCGAAGACCTTTGCTGGCGACTTGAAATTCAACCCACTTCAAGACAGCATCATAAGTCCAGATGGCAACCCCTTTAAATTCGAACCCCTTTTTGGGTCAAGTCTCCCTGACCAGTATGTGACTGCGGATGCTGCGTACAAAGCACCGTCACTAGATTCTCAGCTTGAGGAGATCTTCATTGACCCAGAATCCGACCGTCTACAGCGCCTTACGCCATTCCCTGCCTGGAGTGGTAAAGACTATCAAGATATACCAATCCTTGTGAAAGTCAAAGGTAAGTGCACGACTGATCACATCACCCCTGCTGGACCCTGGTTCCGCTATCGAGGGCACCTCGAGAATATTTCCGCGAATACCTTAATTGGCGCAACCAATGCGGAAAATGATCAAGTTAATTCCGTATGGAATCTTTTTGCCGAGAAGTATGGAGCGATAGCAGGAACAGCAAAAGAATATAAGGCCCGTGGTCAGCAGTGGGTGATTATTGGTGATAGCAACTATGGCGAAGGGTCCTCAAGAGAACATGCGGCCTTGCAACCTCGCTTTCTCAATGGGGTGGCAGTGATTGCAAGAAGTCTGGCTCGTATCCATGAGACAAACCTAAAGAAACAGGGTCTTCTGGCACTCACTTTTGAAAATGAGTTCGACTATGACCGCATCCAGCCTCGAGATCGCATAAGCCTGATTGGACTAGATGGATTTGCCCCTGGCAAGCAGATCACATTGCGGGTACGACAGGAGAACGGATCGGTATGGTCTTGTAAGTTGAATCATACATACACAGATGCTCAAGTGGAATATTTCAGACACGGTAGCGCTTTGAACTATATGGGTCACTGCAGTCAGATTGGAGGGAAAACTGCACAACTTTAGTTCTGAGCATCTGGCATAATGAGTACTTAGTACAGCTCTAGTTTGTTTCGCTAGGAAATAGAATACAGATATCAAATTTGACAAGCGAGAAGTTCGAACACCGACTTATGGGCCTGCACTGCGTCATTATCCTCGCGGTTGCTTATTCTATCAGACGGTGATCGATAAGTGGGAAAATCGGTATCAGGAATGTCTCTGGCATTGCTTAAGGTGTTGCTTTTTCCGCTCTCGATATACACACTAGGATCCAACGCATCCCTTTCCCCTGCCCATTGCGGCGGCCTTCAATGCACTAGACTTGCGTTCTATCCACCGCTAGGCGCAACACATGGGCGATAATTAAGGTTGTGTGCGCAACAATGTGGAGGCTATATCGGAGATGCGATATCGGCCTCCTCTCCAAAGGGCTATCTCTGTCATGATGCGCATCGAAAGAGTTGGCAACGCCACCCAAATGTAGCCTGTTCAAGCTGCATACGATGTTGAGTTTTACTAGAAGCGCTCGAAGGTTTATCATAAACAGAAGGCCTTTGCCCAGCCACGAGTGCTGTCTACACTTTGCAATAGGGCTTCATTGTTGTCACGATCTCAATCGTCAGCTTTCAATAGTGATAAAGTGAGAATACTTTCTGCAAAACTGACTGGCCGGACGAGGATGAAGGAGTTGCTGATATCCGCTGGCCCCAAGGTGACCATGGTTGAGTCGCCTGTCCCTATTCCAGGTCCCGGACAAATTGTCATCAAAGTTGTTGTCTGCGGTGCGAACCCAAAAGACTGGAAGAGACCTGAATGGCACGGCACCAATATAAACCAAGGAGATGATATCGCCGGAATTGTGCACTTGGTTGGGGAGGATATAGTGGAATTCAAGGTCAGTTTCGTTTATCAAATCAGTCCCAACCACAATGTATTGCAGCTACTGGCACCTGGTTGCCGGGTTACTCTTTTGTATGCCGAAGTTTGGCTTTGAGTAATTTACACGAAAGATCACTTACTGTTCTGTATTCCAGCCCGGCGACTGTGTTGCTGCCTTCCACGAAATGGGTGGCCATGGTGGAGGTTATGCAGAATATGCACTCTCTTGGGCATACACAACTTTCCATATCCCAAAGAATATCTCTTTCGAAGGTGGGCTCCCAAAGCATAGTGTAAAGACGGAAGTTCTACGGCATTAACATCATGTCAGAGGCTGCGACCATACCGTGAGTGTGCTTCATCCTCAAGTTGTTGCCGATTGAAGGGTTTTCCGCCAGTTCATAAAGAATGAGAATGTTATTACTAACGATCGAGAAGCCTGGCTTGCATGACCGCTGCAATGGCTCTGTTCTCGCGGCTTCCGCTCCCACAGCCCTGGTCACCCACCTCTCACCCACTCCCACTAATTATCTATGGCGCCTCCTCCTCAGTAGGTTGCTACGCAATCCAACTGGCCCGACGCGCCAACATTCACCCACTAATTCTCATCGCCGGAAAGGGTGCCTCGTACGTCGAAACCCTAATCGATCGATCTAAGGGTGACACTATTGTTGACTATCACGGTGGACCTGAAGCAGTAATATCTGGTATCAAAGGTGCACTACAAGCTCAAAATCTGGGCACCCATGACTGTCGGTATGCATTTGACGTAATCAGCGGTAACGAGAGTTGGAAACCGCTTCTCGAGGTGATAAAACCGAACGGTTCCGATGCTGCTATTACTTTGCTCCTTCCTTACCCGGTCGACACTTTCCCAGAGGGCGTACAGCATTCGCGAACTGGTGTTGGTGGATGCCACTCACAAAAGGACACACGAGACTGGGATCAAGATTTGGCGTATGTGTTCTTTCGACTTTTTGCTCGTGGCTTACAGGATGGATGGCTTCGTGGACATCCCTGGGAGGTGCGACTAGGGGGGTTGGATGGAGTGGAAGCGGCACTGAGAGACTTAAAGGAAGGAAAGAACAGTGCAAAGAAGTATGTGTTCCGGATCTCTGAGATAGAAAGGCTAGAGGTCCCATAGAAGCGTGAAATCAGCAACCTCATCCAGGCCGAAAATAGACTCATCAAACTTTTGTCATTCACCGGTTGAACTTGACTGAGAAGGAGAAGATGTGGATTTGCAATGGTATCGATATGGCTTTGATAAATCTGCAAGCTGGACATGTAAGAATGTGGGTGATCACATCAAAATAACCCGTACAATTGTCCACGCACATAGGGGTGCTCTACTAGTAGTTAAGCCAAACATCAGCGTCACTCCAGGCGCTTCTATCTCATGTTCTTCGGCTGCCGGGCCCACATCTCAGTATACCCGAGAACCAACTGCCAACGCATACTGCCTATTAAAAAGACAGAAAGGCCAATAAAACTCCACAAGAAGCCTGGAAGTCAGATGTACATTTTGTTTGGATCCAGCCAATCCAGGAATTCCACAATGTTCTCATATGCAGTGAACACGATACCACCACTCATCTTTACCGTGCTCAAATTAGCGTCGGCACCAGTGAGCTGAATCAGAAGGGATATCAAAGTGTGAGCTTTACTTACAATCAACCTGGCTAGCCTGGGAACAGCGCCAGACCACAGCGTCAGAACCCCCTCATTCCGGACAATCTTAACAGCTGCATCCAGGCTATTCCGATACTGGAGATTAGCTTGAAGGCTTTGTATCCTTGTCTTGATTAGGTCAAGCGGTTGCGTAGCATATACCGTTATTAAGCCAGCAAGCCCGCCGATTGTAAATGTAGCTATTGAATCAGGTTTCTGTCCGTGAGGCAATCTCCTCTGCCATATATCGCGTATTGTTGAATAGCTGGTAAAGCGCACAGCCGAATTTGCGGCTTGTTTTGCTGTGGTAGGCACCAGCCCACGAAGGATGCCACGAATTCCATGCTCGTGGAAGATAAGAGTGACTGCATGGGTTGTGCTTCGCATTCGAGGGTTGGGCAGTTTTCGATCGTCGATCCTATGGATTTATTCATCAGCTATGGCCAGACAAAGTAGAACGAGTGGAGCACAAACATCGCTGTCTTGATACTCTCAGATGGCGTAACAGCCAACAGACTCTCCATGCAACCGGCTCCTAGGCCAGCAAGGATTGAGCTAGTAGTGGAGCGGCGGTCATTTTCATCTTTGAATATATCTCTGATATTTTCGTAGGAGACAAACCCTACTAGTCCATTCAAATCAGCACTCGAGATGCCATACCGGTTCTTCACAGAAACAGTTCTCGAGCTTTCGCACTTTAGAGGTAGAGCACTTACGGACTGCAACTTTAGCCGCGTTACCAGCGATGGCACTGGGGCAGCCGGCGTACCATAATGGACCAAATGGCGGCCAGGGAACTTTGGCAGAAGTTCCCAGCCGTCGGTTCAGCTGGGAATGCGTCTTCGCAACTTAAAGTAAGCCATTCAGAAGCTTTTCTCAAGGGCCCGAGGAGCATGATTTCTAGTCTTACACTCAGCAGGATATGTTATAGCTATGGTGATGATAGCAGCAGTTAGCTTTCCTCAGCCATGAGAAACGTGAAACTCACCAACTTCCACAGCGCCAGCAGTACAACCCGCCAAAATCGAGCGCCCAGGGGAAGGCTTCTCCATGATTGAAGTCTTGTGCCGCGAAATGGTCTACGAATAACGCGGATATCGCTGAGTTTACACTCTAAAGAGATGACCAAGATAGTGTATTCTTTCAATCTTTCTGTGAGGCGCACGGTTACCCTCCAAAGCTATGTATCTAACCGCTTTGTGGCAACACTCCCGTTGCATGTACATATGTGACCTACCTTTACTTCTATGGTATCTTGTACGGTGGATTTCCAGGCGATTGGCTGTGATGTTCCGCTCCAGGTATTCTGCAGCGTTGCATCCCCACAAAGCGGCGATATTTCAGACCCACCCCCGATATCGGGAATTACGCTGAGTGGCTGATGAAATCGGAGGTCACTATTTCGCAAACTCTATTCCTTCTTTCGGCCTCAAGAGGTATGGGACCTAGTATTTGATGGACCGTCTGTTATCCTGCGCTGGATTCACAGAACGGCACCCTGTTTGTTAGCTCTTCCGGTGTACGTGCGGAAAGGCTCTATCCTCAAACAATTTGCCACTATGCA
>Ga0105237_10006198_pt1 | contig 13344 bp, 35 predicted proteins | sample KBSC24metaG_FD_81520 | JGI IMG/M metagenome (GOLD analysis project Ga0105237, IMG submission 81520) | Corn rhizosphere microbial communities from Kellogg Biological Station, Michigan, USA - KBS C2-4 metaG | ecosystem: Host-associated > Plants > Roots > Rhizosphere > Soil | place: Michigan, USA...
CCGATCGGAGCCGGGGTCCGCGAGCGACCCCGCTCACCCCTCACGCCTGGACGCCCAGCGTGATCGCGACCGAGTTCCCGTCGTCGGTCTGGACCAGACGGGAGTGCGGCGGGAGTCCCGGGCCGCCCAGCAGCAACTCGCGGCGCTCGGCCGAGATGGCCTGGACTATGAACGGGCCGAACCGGAACGCGTAGTCGCCCTGCCTGTTCTGCAGGTGATCGTCCGCTGGTACTGCCGGCGGCGGCTCGTCCGGTAACAGGGAGATCCGCACGGCCTCGTCCGCGAGGCCGTCCTGCTCCGCCATCGCTTCCGTCTCCGCCTCGTTGGCCATCTCCTCCCCGACGTCATCGTCGTCGTCCTCGTCGGGCTCCTCCTCAACCCTCGTTTCGGAGGCCGCGAGGGCCATCTGCTCCTCGCCCCAGGCCTTCAGCTCGACCGCCGCGTTCTGGAGGTCCGGCCAGGCCCGGCGGATCTCCTCCGGAACAGGTACCGGGGTCTGGTTGGGCAGCTCGACGAGCAGCGCCAGCGCCTGCCGCGGGTCACCGCTCCACGTGTAGCACACGTAGACGGTGTCGGCCGTCAGCTCCGTCATCTCCATGGTGGGAGGCACGACTAGGGTGATCCTGGCGGCTTCGCCCTCGCCTGTCTCGTACCATCCCGGCACGGTGTACTTGATCCCCAACTTCTGGCTGAGGGCCTCCTGGTTCCCCCGGAAGCTCTCGTCCGGAACCGGGAATCCCTTGAACTCTAGAACATTGATCATGTGTCCGACTCTCCTGTTGGGACGGGGAACTGCTCCCCGCGCCAATCGGCGGGCGGACTCACGAGCCCTCGAGCCTCGCGAGGAACCTCTCTAGGGACGCGTCGTGCTGCTCTAGCCTCTTCCTGAGCTCACGGAGCTCGTCGATCGTGACGGACTTCACTTTCCATCTGGCGTCGACGAGCTCCTCGAGCGGAACGCCGCCGCGCTGGAGCTGCATCCTGGTCATCGAGACCAGGCGTACGAGGCCGCGGCGCTCGATGACCAGGATGCAGCTCCAGCGCGGCGGGCCCTCGGCATTATCGAGTCGACGTGGGCGTCGCTCACCACGATCGCCGTGGCGACCGCGCCCTCTTTGACCGAGGGAAGCTTGACGTGCACGACGAAGAGCCGGCCGGCGGCCATCTGCTCCATGAGCACTTCGAGTTGCGTCTGATCGAGTATCACGGGCATCGTGAGCTGCTCCTGTTCCACTCGCGGCCGATTCGCGGATGCAATCGGAGCGGCGTCCGGTCGGTGGGGATCTCGGCAAGGCTCACCCTCCACCCCACACCCGCTTTTTTATTTGTGGTATAGTAAATACCAAAAACTCACAAAGAAATACCAAAAATTTAGGGATGGGCTAGTTGAAACGCCTCTCGAGGCGATCAATCCTGTTGTGTAGATCCTGGTTCTCGGCCAGCAGCTCGGCCTCGTGTTCCACCATGAGTCGCATCTCGGCCCGCTGGTCCGCGAGCCTCCAGCAGAGCTCGTAGGCCCAGACGGACGTCAGCATCCATGCGGTTCCGACAACGATCAGCGTCCAGTCCACGGCTCACGCGTCCCTTGCGTTCCTCGCCTCCACATGCGCGTCGACCTGGTGGGAGATGTCCCGCAGGTGCGTGGACCACGGCTCCATGGTCCTGTTCATGAGGGCGCTGACCGCCTGCTGGAGGGCCAGCGCCCCGTCGTCAGTCAGCTTGAGGCACAGCTCATGCGTCCCGGTGATCTCGTCTCTGTTCATGATCGTACCCTTGTTCTTCATCGTCTCTCCTGTCGGGCGGCGGACACCGCCGCCGCCCGATCGGACTGACGATCCCTCGCGGTCGCCCCCTAACGGCGCGGGTGAGCGTGTCACCCGCTACGGCGTCATCAGGACCGTGACGGACCCCGCCCAATAGTCGAGGCACGTGGCACCCGACGTCCGGTCGATCAGCCGCCACTCCGAGTAGCTGTAGAGCAGGCCCTCGTACATGGTGATGTACGCCTCCCCGCTCGGCACCTTCCCGTGGTAGAAGTGGTCCGTCGTAAACTGCAGTTCGAGTCCCCCGGGGTACGGGTTCGATCCCTCGGACCGCATCGTCTGCCTGGAGTAGCGCCAGGTCCAGCTCGATGACGTCGAGTCATGGCACGTCACGGCCTGACTGAGCCTATCGACGTAGTTCAGTCGCACCAACGTTCCCTCAGGGAGGGAGTACGTGGGCGTCGGGGCATCGAACGGCGGCGGAACCGCGGAAGGAGACCCGCAGCCAAGCCACAGCAGGAGCGGCAGTCCCACCCGCATTCCTTAGATCCCCACCAGGCTCATCATGACGATGGTCAGGAACGTCAGCGCAGCGAACGCCGCAACGGCGAACACCGCGATGACGATCGTAAACAGTAACAGGTCGGCCACGGTGGCAGCCTTCGTCGGGGTATCGCTCTGCATTTCCTATCCTTCCTCTCTCTGTCGGACGGGGGACCGTGTCCCCCGTCCGATCGAGGGCGGAAGCCCCCACGCGATCACCAGACGTCCTCCGAGAACAGGAGGTGCTTCGGGTACGTCTTCTCGCGGACCAGCTGCTTCGCCCGCAGGGCTATCCTGCACGCCGCCTTGCGACTACAGAACCTGCCGTCGCTGAGCAGGAACCCCTGGTCGCGGGTCGCCTCGGGCGAGAGGCCCTGCGCGATCATCATCCCACACACGTCGTGGTGACGCGCCGGCGCGGGCATGCTGTAGATCGTCTTTCCGTGCAGGATCGCTGCCGCGACCACCCGTAGTCTCTCACCCACGCGTCACCTCTCGTCTGCTCCCATCGATCCGCGGGCAAGCCTCCTGCGACGACCGGTCGGCTCGTCCAACAGGAAGGTCGGGCTGTCGTGTACCTCGGGATGCCGCCCTCCGGGCTCCATGTCCCAGCGTCTCATCCGCGGGTCCCACTCCACGTAGAACGCCTCGCCGTGCTGATAGGACGCGAGTCGCGCCACCCAACGCCCATCGACGCAGTGGAACGTCCAGTCGACGTACGGTTCCCTCATGACCCCGCTCTCCATGTCCATACGCAGGTATACGCCCACGGCCCTCGCCATCGCAGGGAACGCCTCCATCAAACCGGCGGGCGCGCCGGTGACCGCCATGTATCGCGCCCCCGCTTCGAACCTCATGACGTGGCTCATGGCAGGAGGGATCGCCCGCGTTCGTCGTGTTGGGTTCGGTCGAGGGCGCCGATTGAAACGCCTTCCTGATTCAGGTCATCAGGAAGGTCAGCGGCGTCCTCCTCGGGACCGAACTGGTGCGGGATGCCCGCCGAGTGGCCGATGGGGAAGTAACAGGTCTGCCCGTCGGGACCGGGCTCACTGCACTGGGTGCTTGCACCCATGTCGTCCACCTCCAGGCGGCCCTCCCCGTTCGAACCGATGTAGACCGTGCCCAGCTCCTTGACGGCCAGCCCCCGCGGGTCCGTGTGGTAGCTCTCCCAGAGCGGTCGCCCGGTGCTTGAATCGATCCCACCCAGCACGGACTTGTAGGTCTCCCAGGCCCGCTGCCTCGCGAGGTCCCCGTCCCCCGCAGGGGAGACGAACACCGTCACGAAGTACTCGTTCAAGGCCGAGGACGCGATCCACACGGACTGCGGCGGTCCCAATGGTTCGGGGACCCGGCTGGCGAGGTCCTTCGCCAGGTCGAACTCCCGTCCCACTTCGGCCCAGAGCACGGGCGCCTCGGGAAAGGCCGGCGCCGCGCGCATCGCGCGACCGATCGCCTCTCCCAGCTTCTTGATTCTCTCGAAGATCATCTCGTTCCTCCTGTCCGCGCCGGGGCCCTCCCCCGGCGTCGATCGGAGGACGGTCCCAAGGGGACCGTCGGTTCACAGCACGAACACGAGGTCGTGGTACGCCGCGTGACGCCCGCCGCCCCCCTGTCAACATGGGATTCCCTCACGGAGGAACGATCCCCGCTTCTCACGCAGCCGCCCCGTGGCCCTCCGCCCAGATCACGTAGTCCGTGTGTTCGTCGTCGAGGAACCAGGCCGTCATCTGTACGGTGTCTCCCTCAGGGTGACCGCCGAGACCGTCACCTCGGGTTCATGGCCCCGCGGGGTCGCCATGAATCCGATGTGGACCTGGGCAGGCTTCACCTCCACGCCGCGACGTCCCAGGTACTCGATCAGTGCCTGGGTGACTTCCTCCTTGTTCAGGACCATTTTCACTTCTCCTCCTTGTCGGGCTTCCTGGAATTGAGCATCGGAAGAAACTTGAGCTTGTCGAGCCCCGTCCTGATCGCGCGGCGGACGTCGACCTTCCTGGTGCCGATGACCACCACGTGCATGGCCGCCGCGAGCGACTCCGGTCTCTCGTCGCGGGCCCTTGAAACCATTCCGTAGCAGCTTATGCACGCGTCGCGCGGGGCCGGAACCGGATCCGTGACTCGGATCTCGTCGCCCCATTTCACGGCGTAGTACTGCCAGCGCATAACAGCCTTCACGTTCTCCTCCCTGAGGGTTGGATGCGGGTCGTCCTGTACCGCTGCTGTCGAACCAGACGATGGAACGTCCTCCCCACCGACCCGTCGATGTGACCGGAGACCACAAGGGACGCTGTGTACGCCGAGACCCCGTAGTACCTGTACACCGCGCCCGATCGGAACTCCACTTCCATGGTTCCCACCCAGGGCGGTGGGCCCGGCCTCCAGTCCACCGCCCAGAGGTTCGAGCTCTTGACGAGGATGCTCACAGCAGGAGTCCCGCCCAGGCCGCCATCCTCCCGGCCCGGATCAGGCCCCACTTCGTCCTGGAGCCCCCGCCGTCCTGGTACGCCGCCCCGATCAGGGCCTCGAGGGCATCCCCGAGGACCTTCTCGGACTGGCGTAGGCCCTGCAGCTCCGCGCCCCTCCCCAACCTGATCCAGCGGTCGAGGCCGATCGACCGGGCCTGTCGGGCGATGTTCTCCCGACAGACCCTCCTCATCCGGTGCTCCGAGAGCGTTCCCGGGTCCCAATTCGGGTTGGAGCGCATCAGCCACTCGGCGCACAGCAGGTCGAGGACGGAGTCCCCGAGGAACTCGAAGCGCTCGTTGGACTGGCAGCCGTTCTCGTTGGCCGCCGTGCTGTGCGTGAGGGCCGAGTCACACAGGCGGCGATCGTTCCAGCGTATCGCCGTGTACGGGTCGAATCGGGATCGTCTGTCTGCCTCCCTGGCGTTCTGAGCCATTGTCAACCTCCCGGTCCACAGGGACCACCGCGTCCCCCGAGGGGATTCCCTCAGAGGATCCGGTGGGCCCAAGGCCCCGACCCTATTCCCCATCGAGGAGACGAATCACCTCCTCGTTCTCGGCCTCCCCCCAACCACGCTCGGGACTCCACGAGTCGTACATCCCGTCGAGAGTGTTTCCGACGTACAGGAGCCCGTCCGGACCCACGAACAGCACATCACGACCCGCTGGGTCGGTCCCTGGTGCCGCGTCAAGTTTCTCGAGGGCCTCGATGGCCCCTGGAAACCTGGAACGGGCGGCCTCCAGGCCGATGGGCAGAAGTCCCCCTGGGAGGGGGACCCTGTTCAGACCCTTCTCGACCGGATTCTTGGGTAGTAGTGGTTCGAATTTCTTCACGGTTCTGTTTATCCTTCCTGCTGGGCCGCCTGGGTCCTCCGTATCGCCCTCATGCGCTCGAGGAGCTCCTCGAGTCCGGTGACGCGAACATTCCGAGCTCTCTGTTCATGCGACTCCTGTCCGTCCCCGGAGAGTTGCTTCGGGGACCGATCGGGGCCGCGGGCGCCCCTCGGCGCTACACGACGATCGGGCGTCCCCCGAACTGGGGCGTCACGATGTCCGGGCGCGCAGCGTCCCCCTCGCGGGTGAAGCCCATGGCCCGACAGCCCGGACAGCGGCCGCACGGCTGGCGGATTCCCGCCAGGGTCTCCAGCACGGCCAGACCCGCACCGGGCTGGACCAGCGACACATCGAACGAGACGACCAAGATCTTCGGCATTCCAATTCTCCTGTCCGACGCCGGGGACGTACCCGGCGTCCGATCGGAGTCGCGATGCGGGTCGCGACCGTCCTCAATCAGCCCAGACCAGACGGAGGTTCGGGACCTCCGAGGAGGTCACCGCGTGGATCCACGGGGACTCCCCGGGATCGATCCAGAGCAGTCGCCGCTGGCCGTCATCCGCTGTGAACGCGGACATGAGACGCTCGACCTCGGCGCGGACCCCCGGGTTTGGTTCGTCCTCCACGGCCCAGTCACGTCACGTGGCAGCGGCCAGCACGCGGTCGTAGTAAACCTCGCTGTGGACCTCGGGGTCCGTTTCACCGAGCAGCGGTCCGACCGAGGTGACGACGTAGAGCCTCACTCCAGCACCTCCATCGGGATGACGTACGCCCCCTCCCAGCCGTTGTGCGTGTCGAACCTCGATGGGTCCGGATCGTCCGACATGTACAGCTTCCCCCAGTCAAAGTCCTCCCCGATCCCCTCGGGGAGCCTGATCCAGCCGTTCTCCTCGAGCCAGCGCTCCGCGCGCTCCGCGGAGCCGCACACCGCCTCGACGGCGGACCAGTCCCCGTCATTGTGGTGCTCGCTCTTGATGACGAAGACCTTCACGGGACACCGATGACGCCGGCCGCGTCGGCCAGCGTGTCCGTGTAGATCAGGCCCGTCCGGGACTTCCACGCCTGGGCCGCGATGACGCGGGCGAGTTCCGACACCGGAGCGAACCAGACGTCGGGCCTCCCGCGGAAGCCGTCGCCGTCGGCGGGCGCGGCCTCCGGATCGCTCGCGTCGACGCACCGCCAGTGTCGGACGTCGAAGAGCCACCACTCCACCTCGTTCCGCTCGATGGCGGCCTTCCACTCCTCCGCGCCGTGCGAGTCCCCCAACGGAACGGAGGTCACGTAAGCGTCGTTGGTCCAGTCCATGGTTAGACCTCCTCGAATCCCATCGATGTGGGCGTGCTAGAACTGCGCCGCGATGACGGCGTCGGTGTTGGGGAACTTGGCCGAGACCCAGTCGGGGCAGCCATGGTTGGCGTCCTCGTCGTCCGACCCGTCCTCCGGGACGCAACCGTTGAGGGCCTCGACCTCGTAGTCGTTTGGCAACTTCCCGTCCATCTCGAGGGCCGGCAGCACCTGCTGCATCAGTTCCCTACGGATCCGCTCCTGGTTCGGGCTGCCTACGTTCTCACTGATGAACGCGCTGACGACCGCCTCGGCGGCGTCATGGTAGTTCGTGAACGGACTCGGCGCGTCCTTGCGCATGTCCCTGTCTCGCATGTCGCCTCCTGTCAACGTCGCGAGGGATTCGCGACGTCGATCGGGGGCGCGTCCTTGCGTCACCCCCTAGGGGTCAGTGCAGGACGAGCGCCATCGTCATCATCATCGCAGTCAGTCTGTTCATTGCCTCTTCCTCCTCTTTGGAGGCTTTCTGGCCCCCGAAACCGGTGGCGGAGCCAGCGGCTCCGGATACTCCGGATCCAGTACGGCGACGCCGGTCATGCCGACCCGCACCACCGCTCCAACCGCGATGAGCTCCGCCTCCTCGACGCGGCCGATCAGCTTGGCGTTGACTAGGATGTCGAGGGCGTACTCGGGAGCATCGGCGTGGACCACGAGCACCTCCCCTCGGGACTTGAACGCGTAGACCACGGTCAGCTCTTCTCGTGCAGCTTGTCGGCGATCCGGTCTTCGGCGTCGACCCACGAGCGGCTCGCGCTGTTCCACGTGTAGACCATGGTGTCCACGGTGGTGGCCCCCGCTAGCAGCTGCTTGAAGCGGGTTCCGGTCACGGCGTCACCGCCTCGGCGTTACCGACGACCCCGTCCTCGTACGGGGGGCTCGAGAGCCACAGGAGCAACAGGAGAGTCACCGGGTCCTCCCGACCGCGATCCGGATCCTCTGCGGGGCGTCACCCAGCGCGTTCCATCGCTCCCGCCACCAGTCGCCCTTCTTCGCCTTGTTCTCCAGGGTCCTGAGGACGTCGCAGAGCGCGTCGGCGGCGGCCCGCGGGAGTTCGATCCGCACGGTGTCGTGGTCCGGGGTCCCCGGATCGGTTCCGACCGACCCGCAGGCCCGACACCTCTCGTCAGCGCGCCAGTCCGCCCGCGGCGACCCGGACGGGTCCGATCCACACTGACGACACGAGTCCTCCGCACACGCCGCGTTGGTTTGAGTCATGTTCCTTCCTTTCAGTCCATTTGGACGGCCTTGGGAAATGCACTCCCTTCCCCTCGATGAACTTCAGTATGTCCCCTTCTCCATGCCGGTGATGACCAGCAGGGTCGTGAAGTCGCCGTCGGCGACACGGTAGACCGCGGCGAGGTCGTTCGACCGTTCGAACTTGAAGCCGTCCTGCCGGGCCAGCGCGAGGGCCAACACGACCTCGGGATTCGACTCCGGGTCTGTCATGATCCTCGCGGCGGCGTCCCATGACGTGCGGTCGCACACCGCGACCTCGCCGTCCATCGGATGGTCCAGGAGCGCGGCAATTAACTGGCGGACGGTCATCGTCCATTCCTTTGGGACCGAGGCCACGGCTGGCCACCGGCCGTCACGATTCGAAAGCGCCATGGCAGCGGCCGGCTCGTCGGTCCCAGCGGATGCTGTCGGATGTCCTGCCACCCGGTCTTCGGATCGGTCCCGAAGCCGGTGCCGTTGATTCCGTGTTGGACGCACGCCTCGCGGGCTGGGTCGGAATCGATTGGCACGGTGCCGATCAGGCCTGTCAGGCTCACCGGCGGCTCCGGGGCCAACCGCTCGAGCGCATACCCGATCATCGGGAGCCAGGCGCCGAAGAGGCGGTCGTCGCGGTGACGCCACCGACCCTCCTCGGTCAGGTAGAGGTCCTCCCAGTCCCCGTTGAGCTCCGCGCGGGCCACACAGCGCGGCCAGGATCGAGGCGTGTCCGAGTACACCCCTGACTTCGCGAAGCTGTCGCCCGGGGCCAGGCGCCAGACTGCGCGGAGCTCGGGCGGGGGGTCCCCCTCGAACTGAGGCGCGAACCGGGTCCTCATGCGGGCCAGCTCCTTCTCGAGGTCCGCGGCCTCCTCGATGCTCGGCTCGTACGGTCCAGCGGACTCGCGAATCCGCCTGCCTTCCTCGAAGGCCTCGCGGACCGCGTTGGGATCCGCGTCCTCCGGCACGAATATTCCGTATAGGTTCGACATCGCGTCTCCTGTCTGCCGGCGGAGCGATGTGCTCCGCGGGTCGATCGGGGCAGCGATCCCCTCATGGTGCGTTGGCCACCTCAGGCATGGTGCACCAGGGACACCTACACTCGTCGACGTGCACCTGCCCCTCGTGCGACTGCCCGAAGAACCTGACGCGTCCCTCCCGGTTCACGAGCATGAAGCACGGGAACGTCTGCCTGAGGAGAAGGTGTCGCTCCTCAGGCCACTGCGCCAGCGGCCAGCGGCCCTTCGGTAGGGGCACGATGCGGGCAACGGTTCCAGCTTCGAACCCGTTGACCGAACGCCCCGGGACGGTGCCATCCATCCCGGGCCATTCGAACCTGAGCCAGCCGGGATCGAGGGACCAGAGCTTGCGTTTGATGCCCCGCATCAGCTCCCTCTCAGGTCGCCAGGGCCCAGACCTGGGTCTGCTCCAGGAGCCACCTCACGACGTATCCGGTCGGGCTGTCGGAGTCTTCCGCGACGGTCGCGTAGGGGGGCCACTCGGAGTCGACGTCGTAGCCCATCTCGATCAGCCTCGAGACGGACGCCCCGATGGGCACCGGTTCCCCGCGGGCGTCCGCCTGCTCCCGCAGGGATCGCCGACCCTCACGGAGGGGCCCGATCGGTCCATGCAGCACGACATCGGTCAGCACGTAGCTCATTGATCCTCCTTGCCGAAGAGCCTCTCGAACTCCTCCGGGTCGGCCCCCGACATCAGGAACTCCCGCTGGTCCGCGTTGAGCTCCGGGAGCATGTCCTGGATGTACCCGGTGCCGTTGACCCACGCGCGCAGCCGCGCGCGGTTCACATCGACGTGGTACCCGTCGGGCTTCGTGATCAGCCTCACGCGGACCATCCCGGCCCCGAGGCTCTCTTCGATGTACTCGCGTCCCTTGATCCGCAATGTTCCTCCTATAACATTGAGTCGAGATGGGGTTCCCAGGTCCCCGGGTCCTCCCCATCCTTCACCCAGTCCCCCTCGACGAATCCACCGGGGAAGGCCCGGGTCTCGGGCCCGACGTACGAATACCGCCACCCCCCGGTCTCCGACGAGACCAGCCATCGCACCTCACGGCCCTCGCCTGCTCCGGTGGCCACGAGGGACTCGGTCTGGACCAGCGTGAGCGGCCAGTCCAGGACCTCCATCATTTGACCCACGAGTTCTGCCTTGATGTGGGCTGGAGGTCCTTCAGACGCCAGCAGCGACGGCGCCCTCATTCGTCAGACTCCTTCCAACACGGGTCGTCTGGTCCATATGAGGCGAACCGTCGGGCCTCGGAGACGCGCCATTGGAGTGCTGCCAGATCAGGATCGTCGTCCTCGCTGATCGCCTCCCCCATGACTCCGTCCAGGAGGTCGGCTTCCCTCGGGGTTAGGTTCAGCGTGACCGACCCGTCGTCCTCGACGACGAGCCTCAGTTCCTTGTCCTCGTGAATGGGCATGAACGCTCCTTCACGAGGGAAGTCGCACGAGCCGCGCGACTTCCTCGGGGATCGATGGCCTGACCTCCAGGACGTCGATCAGATCCCCGTTCCATTGGCGGGGAGGCTCGTGGATCCACTTGATCGGCGTTTAGGGCCAATTGCTCGAGCGCGTCGGCTCGATCCATGCGGTCCCTTACCATAGTGGCCTTGACGCTGGGTTTCTCGAGAACAGACTCGTCGATATCTACCCCGAGTCCGTGCTCGGTTCCGTTATGGTCTCTGATACGGACCAGATACGTCAGGACCTCACTCATTGGAAGAAGTCCGATAACGTCGGGGACAGTTCGGTGTTCTTCAGTACGAGCATTCCGTGTGCGTTCATCGTTCCTCCTGTCTATCCGCGGGGCGGTATGCCCCGCGGATCGATCGAAGGAGCGATCCTCGGACCGGGATCAGTTGGATCCGATTTCCATGCGAAGGGACGCGCGCGCTCGCCACTCACTCTCGAGTCCGTACACCTCGAGGATCCGTCGGACCTCGGCGTCCACCCACTCCCATGGTCCGTCCTGGACTGCCATCCTGAGCTCCTGGCCGTAGCTCCAGTCGTCGACGAAGAAGAGCCACTCCAGCAGGGTCTGCTCCGGGTGCGGAGGGGGCGACCTGCCCTCGATGAGCTGGGCCGTGGAAGGCGCGGTCGAGTCGGTAACCGCGACCGCGCGGTCGTACAGCCTCATCAGGGTCACTAGGTTGGCCGTCGCCACGGGTCCGTTCCATCGGACCTCGTCGTACACGTGACCCTCGCCCTCTCTCAACGCGAACTCCGCGGTCCAACGCACGGGACCCAGGTTGTCCCGGCGCAGCTGCGCCACGCGTTCCTCGACGCTCACGCGCGTCACGCGTTCCATCCGGACGCCCGGACCCAGACGATGACGGGCCCGGGCTGCCACCATCTCAAGCGTTTCCTTGTTCTCATCGGTCCTCCTGTCGCGGTCAGAGTCGTTGCTCTGACCGCGATCGACGGGCCGATCCGGTCGAGGGGGCCCGGGCCAAGGCTCCTCCTCTCTGGGGTCACCAAACCCATTGTTGGAATATTAAATTCCAAAAACAAACAATGAAATTCCAAAAAACACCGGTGCCGGCCGGCACTACAGGTTTCGCGGCATCTCGATGCCCAGTAGGGCGCCGTGCTCGATCACCAGCGTCCCCACGTTCGTCCCGTCATCCGTCCTTGCGAACGGCGACGTTGACGTCGGGTCGTACAGCGTGATCATTGCCGAGTCGATGCCGGCTAACGCGGACCGGAAGCGGAGCCATAGCTCGGTCGCCACCCCCTCCTTCTCCGTCACCCCGTCGCCGCGCGGCGCGGCGGCCCCGTGTGCCCCGATCCTGATCTCCGGAACCCCGGGGACCCGGAGGACCCACGCGTCGTCCTCCAGCACGATCTTTCCCTGTACCGCCTGTCCGCTCTTCCTCGTCATCGCTTCCTCCTGTCCGTCCCGGGACCCGTTCCCGGGACCGATCGGAGGCCGCCCGGGCCGTCGCCCCGCGCTCACGGCCTCGTCGAGGTCCTCATCGAGTGCCCACCGGATCTCGTCCCCCACGCTGCCGGGCATCTCACGCACGCCGTCGTGTTCGCGACAGACCGCGATCCTGCCGTCCCGCAGCTGGCAGCCGCACGTCACAGCCCCTGCTCCGCGTCCGGGGCGATCCGCGCCTCGTCGCCGTCCTCGAACGAGTACACACCGGTCCTCATCGGAGAGCCGTCATGCAGCCTCGGGGCGACCTCGATCCGGTGTCCGGTCCTGTTGTCCGTCCGAAGCCACTCCTCGCAGCGCGTCACGATGCCGCGGTCGACCGCGGCGGCGTCGATCCTCCTGAAGAGGACCCACTCGCCGACGGCGTAGTCCCTGACGGGTCGTGGGGGAGCGTCCTGGCGCTCCTCGACCGCGAGGCGACGGGCCAGCCTGAGCAATGCCTCGCTCAGTTGTGCGTACGGGTTCCCGTCATCGACGGCTCCGACTGCCGAGAGCTCGGGGTCGCTGAGGTCCAACGCGCTGACCTCATTGGCCAACAGGCGTAGCAGCGCGGGCATGCGCACGCCCGCCGCCCTCTGCGTCACGGCTTCGACGCGTCCCCGAGTAGGGACATCGCCCCGACGTGGACGGCCGGAATCGCGTCGTTCAGGGACTTCAACGCATCGTGCGCCTCCCGGGGCATGCCCGGGCCCGACAGCAGGGCCCAGGCCCTGTCGAGATGGTTCCGGACCTCCATGAGACGACCGATCGCCTCGATTCGTTGTCTCGGGGAGGGTCCGATCGGGCCGGACCCTCCCCCGGTGGTCGTCCTCGGCACCGACGGCGTCTGCGGACTGCTTGACTTGTTCATGCTCATGTGACACCTCCTGTTCGCCGCGGGGGAGTTGTTCCCGCGGCGGATCGGAGCCGCCACTCCCACCCCGTCGCGACCCCGTCACTCACTTCCCGTCCGAGTACTTGACGCCGACCGTCCTCGAGTTAGCGAGGTCCCACAGCTCCCGGAACGCCTCCGCCCGATGCTTGTTCTGTGGACCGGATAGGACGGGGGTCTCGCGCGCGGCGGCCTCCAGCATCCCCACCCGCAGCATCGGGGCCACGCGCACCGTGTTCGGCCTGGGCTCGTCCTCCGGCCAGAACTGGGGCAGTTCCACCAGGAAGCCGTACGCCTGGCCCGCGCCCTCGAAGTCCGAGGAGTCGAGCACCACCGTGCGGTAGGACTCGAACTCCCA
>Ga0105237_10006199_pt1 | contig 13344 bp, 13 predicted proteins | sample KBSC24metaG_FD_81520 | JGI IMG/M metagenome (GOLD analysis project Ga0105237, IMG submission 81520) | Corn rhizosphere microbial communities from Kellogg Biological Station, Michigan, USA - KBS C2-4 metaG | ecosystem: Host-associated > Plants > Roots > Rhizosphere > Soil | place: Michigan, USA...
CGACTCGTCGTGGAACAGCGGCTTGCCGTCCTTCCACAGCGACTGGTGGGCGTGCATGCCGGAACCGTTGTCACCGAAGAGCGGCTTGGGCATGAAGGTGACGGTCTTGCCGTTCTTCCATGCCGTGTTCTTGATGATGTACTTGAACAGCAGGACATCGTCAGCAGCTGCCAGCAGGGTGTTGAACTTGTAGTTGATCTCGGCCTGGCCTGCGGTGCCCACCTCGTGGTGGCCGCGCTCGAGGGTGAACCCGGCGTTCTGCAGGTTGGTGGCCATCTCGTCGCGCAGGTCGACGTAGTGGTCGTAAGGTGCGACGGGGAAGTAACCGCCCTTGGGTCGCACCTTGTAGCCCAGGTTGGGGCTTCCGTCGTTCTCGAACGGCTCGCCGGTGTTCCACCAACCCGACTCCGAGTCCACCTCGTAGAAGGTGCCGTTGATCTTCGAGTCGAAGCTCACCGAGTCGAAGATGTAGAACTCGGCCTCCGCACCGAAGTAGCAGGTGTCGGCGATGCCGGTGCTGGTCAGGTAGTTCTCGGCCTTGCGCGCCACGTTGCGCGGGTCGCGGGAGTACGCCTCGCGGGTGAACGGGTCGTGCACGAAGAACTGGAGATTCAGGGTCTTCGCGGCGCGGAACGGGTCGATGCGGGCGGTCTCGGCGTCGGGCAGCAGCATCATGTCCGACTCGTGGATGGACTGGAAGCCGCGGATCGAGGAGCCGTCGAAGGCCAGGCCGTCCTCGAAGATGCTCTCGTCGAACGCCGAAGCGGGGATCGAGAAGTGCTGAACGGCACCGGGCAGGTCGCAGAATCGGATGTCGACGTACTCGACCTTCTCGTCCTTGATCAGCTTGATGATGTCGTCGGCCGTCTTATCTGCCACTGAGTAATCTCCTTTGATCTGATAAACCCGCCGGTTGACGCTAGGGACACGATGTTGCACTGCCGTCAACCGCATGTTGCGCCGACGTTACGCAATGCCCGTCGACCATATGCTGGAGCCATGCCCCGCACCTTCGGTTCCTGGCTGTCTGGTTCGTCACCATCCGAGGCCGGCGCCACCGGCGCAAGCGAGTATCCGGGTCAACGGCTCGGTCTGCCCAAGACCGGACCGCGCTCGCTGGCCAGGATGGGCCGCCGCATCGGCGCGCTGCTGATCGACTGGCTGATCGCCTACGGGCTGGCCGCCCTCGGCATGACGTTCGGCCTGGTGTCGATGGCGACCCTGTCGACGGCAGTGCTGATCGTCTGGTTCGTCCTCGGCGCGCTCTCGGTGCGACTGTTCGGCTTCACCCCTGGCCAGCTGGCGTGCGGGCTCCTCGTCGTGCCCGTGGACGGCCGCGAGCACGTTGGCATCGGGCGTGCGGTCGTGCGGGGCCTGCTGATCGCGTTGGTGATACCGGCGGTGGTCACCGATTCGGACCTGCGCGGGCTGCAGGACCGGGTGACGAACACCGCCGTCGTCCGCCGCTAGGGCTACTTCCTACGCACGGTCCGCTGCACGCCGCGCATCTTGGCGTTCGCCGGCAGGGGGCCCTTCGGCATCGCGGCGGGACCCATCCGCGAGCCGAGCGCGACCAGCTTGGATTCGAGCGAGTCCATCTGCTTGACGGTGATGTTGGCAGGCAGCTTCGTCAGGTGGCGCTCGAGCTTGGACAGCGGCACCTCGCCCTCGCCGTTGCCGACGATGATGTCGTAGATCGGGGTATCGCCGATGAGCCGCGCGGTGCGCTTCTTCTCTTGCGCCAGAAGCGGTTTCACCCGGGCTGCGGCACCCTCGGCGACGAAGATCACGCCGGGCCTGCCGATCACGCGGTGCACGGCGTCGAAGTGTCCGGTGGCGGCAACGCCCGGAGTGACGCGCCACTTGCCTCGCATGTTGTCCAGTGCCCACGCCGCAGCGCCGGTCTGGCCCTCCGCCTTGCTGTACACCGACTTCTGCGCGCGCCTGCCGAAGATGATGAACGCCACCAGTGCGCCGAGCAGGATGCCGAGTGGGATCAGCGTCACCATGGTGAACGTGCTGCCGCTGAACACCCCGGCCACCACCGCGGCGGCGACGATCAGCACGAACGCACCGATCATGTAGGGAAGAAGCCGCTTGTCTTCCTTGCGCTGCATCTGGAACGCCTGCCACAACTGGCTGCGCCGCTGCTTGGACGCCGCCTTTCGGGCGGCCTTCGCCTCGGCCTTTGCGGCCTTGTTGACGGCGGGCTTGCTGGATTTCGCCATTGGGTCAGGATACGGGTGGGCTGTTCTTCATCCGCAGACGTGCTGCTTCTGCGTACAGCCGACCCGCCCGGTAGGACGATCGGACCAACGGACCGGCCAGGACGCCGGCGAAGCCGAGTTCCTCGGCGAACTTCGCATGCTCGACGAATTCCTCCGGCTTGACCCACCGCTCCACCGGATGGTGGCGCACCGTGGGCCGCAGGTACTGCGTGATGGTGATGATGTCGCAGCCGGCCTCGTACAGGTCGACGAGCGCGGTCCGCACCTCCTCTGGCGTCTCACCCATGCCGAGGATGAGGTTGCTCTTGGTCACCAAGCCGTAGTCACGCGCCGCGGTGATCACGTCGAGGCTGCGCTGATAGCGGAACGCGGGGCGGATCCGCTTGAAGATCCGCGGCACCGTCTCGACGTTGTGCGCCAACACTTCCGGACGCGTCTCGAAGACCGTCTCGAGCTGTTCGGGGATGGCGTTGAAGTCGGGGATCAGCAACTCGACGCCGGTGTTCGGGTTGAGTGCCTTGATCTGACGCACCGTCTCGGCATAGAGCCATGCACCGCCGTCGGGCAGGTCGTCGCGGGCCACGCCGGTGACCGTCGAGTACCGCAAGCCCATCGCCTGCACGCTCTCGGCGACGCGTCGGGGCTCGTCGCGGTCCAGTTCGGCGGGCTTGCCGGTGTCGATCTGGCAGAAGTCGCACCGCCGGGTGCACTGTTCACCGCCGATGAGGAAGGTGGCCTCGCGGTCCTCCCAGCACTCGTAGATGTTGGGGCAGCCGGCTTCTTCGCAGACCGTGTGCAGGCCTTCCCTGCGCACCAGAGCCTTGAGCTCCTTGTACTCCGGGCCGGTCTTCAGAGTGGTCTTGATCCACGGCGGCTTGCGTTCGATGGGTACCTCGGCGTTGCGGACTTCGAGGCGCAACAACTTGCGGGTTCCCGGTTCGACACTCACGGAGTCAATGCTACTTCCAGTCGGCCGTCCAAAGCGGCGGCGACGGCATCGGCGACGGCATCGGTGACGTCGCTCACCCCGATCGGGCGGCCGAGTTCGGCAGTCAGCGACGTCACCCCGGCATCGGAGATCCCGCACGGCACGATCGTCGAGAACGCCCCGAGGTCGCAGTCGCAGTTCAGCGCGAAGCCGTGCAGCGTCGTCGCGCGGGCCACCCGGATCCCGATGGCGCCGATCTTGCGGGCCGGACGACCGTCCCCGCCGGGTACCCAGACCCCGGACCTGCCCTCGACCCTCCCGGTCGTCAGCCCGAACGATGCGCACACCGCGATCAGCGAATCCTCAAGGCGGCGAACGAACTTCACGACGTCCATCGGTTCGGCCAACCCGATGATGGGGTAGCCGACCAGCTGACCGGGGCCATGCCAGGTGATCTTGCCGCCGCGGTCGGTGTCGATCACGGGGACGCCGTCGACGGGCCGCTCGTGCGGCTCGGTGCGCTTGCCCGCGGTGTACACCGACGGGTGCTCGAGCAACAGCAGGGTGTCCGGGCCGCCCGCGACGCGCGCATCGGCAAGTTCACGCTGCAGCTCCCAGGCGCTGAGTAGTCGATGGTGCCCAACCGGCGCACGTCAAGGGGGGTGAGTGCTGACCGAACCGATGATGCCGCCACGGATTCGACGGTACTCGGCCTCGAGTTACGTGTCCTTGGGGGCGGTGACGTAGGCAAGCGCCTCGCGGATGGTGTTGTGGTGGAACTCGAACCCGGCACGCTCGAGAACCGCGGGGATCGCCCGCTGCCCGCCCAGCGGACCTTCGTCCGCGAACTCGCCGAGCACGGTGCGCAACACGAAACCCGGCACCAACAGGGCGGTGGGACGGTTCACGGCCCTGCCGAGCGCCGCGGTGAACGCGGCGTTGGTCACCGGTGCGGGTCCGGTCAGGTTCACCGGGCCCGCGACGTCGTCGTGGCCGATGGCGAACAGCACCGCCCGCACCTCGTCCTCGAGGCTGATCCATGGCAGGTACTGCTTGCCGTTGCCGAGGCGCGCGCCCAAGCCCAGCGAGAACAGTGGCTTGATGCGGCCAAGCAACCCGCCTGCGGGCGACAGCACCAGGCCGGTGCGTAGCAGCACAACCCGCGTGCCCGCATGCTGCGCGGCCTCCGTCGCCGCCTCCCAGTCCTGGCACAGTCCGGCGAGGAAGCCGCTTCCCGCAGGCGACGTCTCGTCGACGATGCGCCCACGTGTGTCGCCGTAGAAGCCGACCGCGCTGGCGTTGACGAGCGTGGGCACGCCGGCTGCGGCGACGGCGTTCGACAGCACCTCGGTGGGGCCGATCCGGCTGTCGCGCAGGCTCTGCTTGAAGGCGCCGGACCAGCGCTTGTCGCCGACACCGACCCCGCAGAGGTTCACCACGGCGTCGACGCCGCGCAATGCATCGGAGTCGAACTCGCCGGTGTCGGGATTCCAGAACACCTCGTCGGCGCTCGACGGTGCCCGCCTGACGATCCGCAACACGCGGTGATCGGCCGCGCGAAGGGCAGACGTCAGCGCCGACCCGATCAGTCCGGAGGAGCCCGCGATCGCTACTGCGGCTCGACTGGTTCCCTCGGCCACGGGCTCAGAGCCCCAGGTCGGCCTCGAACGCTGCCTCTTCGAGACGACGCTTGATGGTGGTCAGGAAGCGTCCCGCGTCCGCGCCGTCGATCAACCTGTGGTCGTAGGTCAGTGGCAAGTAGCACACCGACCGGACGCCGATCGACTCGTTGCCGTTCTCGTCGACGACAACGCGGGGGCGCTTGACGATGGCACCGGTGCCCAGCATCGCCGCCTGCGGCGGAACCAGGATCGGGGTATCGAACAGCGCACCCTGGCTGCCGATGTTGGTGATCGTGAAGGTGCCACCCGACAGGTCATCCGGCTTGAGGTTGCCCGACCGGGCACGCGCCGCGATGTCGGCGATCGCCTTGGCGAGGCCGCCGATCGAGAGATCACCCGCGTTGTGCACGACGGGGGAGAGCAGACCCTGGTCGGTGTCGACCGCGAAGCCGAGGTGCTCGGCGTCGTAGTAGGTGATCTCCTTGGTGTCCTCGTTGTAACTGGCGTTGACGTTCGGGTGCGCCTTGAGCGCGTCGATCACCGCGATGGCGAAGAACGGAAGGAACGTCAGGTTGACGCCCTCGCGTTCGGCGAAACTCGCCTTGGCCCTTGCCCTTAGCGACACGATCTTGGTCAGGTCGACCTCGTGGGTCTGCGTCAGCTGCGCGGTGGTCTGCAGCGACTCCCTGGTCTTCTTGGCCGTGATCTGCCGGATTCGGTTGGCCTTCTGCGTGGTTCCGCGCAGGTGGGCCAGCGCGGGCGCCGGGGTGGCTGCCGCGGGTGCGGCCTTCGGCGCGGCAGTGGCGGGAGCGGGTGCCGACGGTGCGGGAGCCTTCTTGGCCTCCGCCGCGGCGAGCACGTCCTGCTTGCGAATGCGACCGCCGACGCCGGTGCCCTTGACCGAGGCGAGGTCGATGCCGTTCTCCGTGGCCAACTTCCGCACCAGCGGCGTGACGTACGGGTTGGCGTCGGAGCTACCAGAAGCGGCTGCGGGTGCGGCGGGCTCCGGCTTGGGTTCGGCCTTCGGCTCGGGCTTGGGTTCCGGCTTGGGCTCGGGCTTCGGTTCGGCCTTGGGCTCCGGTTTGGGTTCCGGTTTCGGTTCGGGCTTGGGCTCCGGTTTGGGTTCGGGCTTGGCGGCCGGTGCCGATCCGGCAGCACCGATCTTGGCGAGCTCGCCGCCGACGGCGACGGTGTCGTCCTCCTCGGCGGTGATCGACACCAACGTGCCTGCCACCGGGGACGGGATCTCGGTGTCGACCTTGTCCGTGGATACCTCGACCAGGGGCTCGTCGACCTCGACGCTGTCGCCGACCTTCTTCAGCCAGCGCGTGACGGTGCCCTCGGTGACCGACTCGCCGAGTTCGGGCATGACCACCGACGTCGCGTCACCGCTGTCGGCGGCGGGCGCGGGTGCGCTCTCCGGCTCCGGCTCGGGTGCGGCTTCCTGCTGCGGCTCGGGCTCGGGCTCCGGTTCCGGCTCTGGTTCGGCTTCCTTCGCGGCGGGAGCGTCGCCGCCTTCGCCTGCTTCGCCGATCTGCGCCAGTTCGCCGCCGATCTCGACCGTGTCGTCCTCGTGGGCGACGATCTTCGTCAAGACACCCGCCGCGGGGGACGGGATCTCGGTGTCGACCTTGTCGGTTGAGACTTCCAGCAGGGGCTCGTCGACTTCGACGGTGTCGCCTTCCTGCTTCAGCCAACGAGTGACGGTCCCTTCCGTGACGCTCTCGCCGAGTGCGGGCATCTGAACGGAGATGGCCATAGTTTCTTGACTCCCTCGAATGGTCTTCGTCACCTGTCGAATGTCGGCCCCCATCCTGTCACGTCCGCGGGCTTCATTCGCCGCAGACCGGTGGACTATGAGCTCTGGCACTATCGAAAGAGGCGATGCGGCCTCACCCGATATCACACCACCTGCAGAGCGAAGGGAGTCAGGCCGAGTTGGGACTCTTCGACAAGTTGCGCGGTGGTGGTTCCATGCGTGCCGGCGGCCGCGACCCCGCCGCCGATCTGACGTATCTGCGGAACTGGGTGGCCACCCACGAAGGCGTCGAGGCATTCGTCGAACCCAAGACCACCGTCACGGAAGTCACAGTCTGTCTGGTGGCCGCCGACGGCGAATGGACCCGTCGCCGGACGGGCGGGGACTCGGGCGCCCGCAAGCTCAGCGACCGGCTCAAGATCCCCGTCTACGACGTGCAGAAGGTGGGCTACCCGCAGCGGATGCGGGACTACGACGCGCGGCAGCGCATCCTGCGGGATCGCGAACTGCGCCGCGAGCTCGAGGACGACTGACGCGCGTCGCCGACCGCTACCCGTTCTCTGCGATGTCTTCCAGCACGGCGAACATCGTGCGGGCCGGGACCCCCGTGCCGCCCTTGCCGGTGTAGCCCCACGGGCCGCCGGTGTTGTAGGACGGGCCCGCGACGTCGATGTGCGCCCACTGCACGCCGTCGGCGACGAACTCCCGTAGGTACACGCCTGCGACCAGCATGCCCGCGTACCGGGAACCGCTGACGTTGGCCAGGTCGGCGACCGTCGACTTGAGATCGTCCTTGAGCTCCTCCGGCAGCGGCATCGGCCACGCGTTCTCGCCGACGCCCTGCGACAGCGCCGCGACGCGGTCGCGGAACTCGTCGCTGCCCATCACGCCGGGGGTGCGCGCACCGAGCGCGACGGTCTGCGCGCCGGTCAGCGTCGAGGTCTCGATCAGGTAGTCGGGATCGTCCTCACATGCCCGCGCGATCGCGTCGGCCAGGATCAGCCGGCCCTCGGCGTCGGTGTTGAGCACCTCGACGGTGATGCCGCCGTACTGCGTGAGCACGTCGCCGGGTCGCTGCGCGGTGGCCGACGGCATGTTCTCGGCCATCGGAACGGTGGCCACCACGTCGATCGGCAGCTCCTGCTTGGCCGCCAGCACGACGGCGGCGATGACGGCGGCGGCCCCGCCCATGTCGGAGGTCATCTGATGCATGTTGGCAGCGGGCTTGATCGAGATGCCGCCGGTGTCGAAGGTGATGCCCTTGCCGATCAGCGCCACCTTCTTGGCCTTCTTGGTCTTGCCTCCGTTGTGCGTCAGCCGGACCAGCCGGGGCGGCCGCGACGATCCCTTGCCGACGCCGACGACGCCGCCGTAGCCGGCCTTGGCGAGTGCCTTGTCGTCGAGGACCTCGACCTCCAGGCCGACGGCCTCACCCAAAGCTTTTGCGCGCTTGGCGAACTCGTCGGGGAACAGGTGACTGGGCGGGGTGTTGACCAGGTCGCGGGCGGTAGCCACCGCGGTGGCGATGTTGACCGCACGCGCCGCCGTGGCCTTGGCGCCCTTCGCGGTCGACAGCGCGGTGATGGCGGACAGCCCCGGTTCCTTGGGCGCGGTCTTGGCGCTGCGGAAGTCGGTGAACCGGTAGGCGCCGAGGATCAGTCCCTCGATCGTGGCCGAGAGATCGAGCTCGGACAGGGTCGTGACGACCGTCTCGGTGCCGTTCAGGGAACGCGCGGCAACGCCTGCTGCCCGTCGGATCACGTCGGAGGACCACTCGTCGGCCTGCTTGCCGAGGCCGATCGTCAGCACGCTGGACACCGGAAGCGACGGCGCCACCACCCTGGTGATCTGCTCGGTGCTGCCCTTGGCCCCGAGCGCCTTCAGTGCCACTTCGATCTCGCCGACGGCCTCGGCGTCGAGGAAGGGGTTCGACACCACCACGGCGGTGTCGTCGTCGCCCGTGGCGACGGGGACGATCAACACTGCCGAGGACGTCTTGCGTTTGGGCAGGGTGGCGGACACGGTGACGACGGGGGACTGGTAGCCGGGAAGGGTGCTCACGGGGATCGAGAGTAGTCGCGGGGTATCGAACCGGCGGGGCAGGAGCGCAGCGACCTGGGGGGGATTAGTGTCGTTCGGCGTGAGTGACAACCTGCTGCACGGTCCGTTGGAGGAAGCCCACCGCGAACTGGGCGCGAGCTTCGCCGAATTCTCCGGCTGGGTGATGCCCCTGTCCTACGCGGGAACGGTCAGCGAGCACACCGCGACGCGGTCCGCGGTCGGCCTGTTCGACGTCAGCCACCTCGGCAAGGCGCTGGTGCGCGGGCCGGGAGCGGCGGAGTACGTCAACTCCGCGCTCACCAACGACCTCGGCAGGATCACGCCGGGCAAGGCGCAATACACGTTGTGCTGCAACGAATCCGGCGGCGTGATCGACGACCTCATTGCCTACTACGTCTCCGACGACGAGATCTTCCTGGTGCCCAACGCGGCCAACACGCCTGCCGTCGTCGCCGCCCTGAAGGACCGCGCGCCTGCGGGGCTGACCATCACCGACGAGCACCGCTCGTATGCCGTGCTCGCGGTGCAGGGCCCGAAGGCCGCCGACGTGGTCGCCAAGCTGGGGCTGCCGACCGACATGGACTACATGGGCTACGCCGACGCCGAGTTCGGTGGCGTTCCCGTCCGGGTGTGCCGCACCGGGTACACCGGCGAACACGGCTACGAGCTGCTGCCCGACTGGGACCGCGCGTCGGTGGTGTTCGACGCCCTCGTCGAGGAGGTCACGGCCGCGGGCGGGCAGCCTGCGGGTCTCGGCGCCCGCGACACCCTGCGCACCGAGATGGGCTATCCGCTGCACGGGCACGAACTGTCGCTGGAGATCTCGCCGCTTCAGGCCCGCTGCGGTTGGGCGATCGGCTGGCGCAAGGACGCCTTCTGGGGCCGCGATGCGTTGCTGGCCGAGAAGGAGGCGGGCCCGCGCCGGTTGCTCCGCGGCTTGCGTGCCGTCGGCAGGGGAGTGCTGCGCGCCGACACGACAGTGCTCGTCGACGACCGTCCGGTCGGGGTGACGACCTCGGGAACCTTCTCTCCGACACTGAAACTCGGCATCGCCCTGGCTCTGATCGACGCCGATGCCGGTGTCGTCGACGGCCAGCGGGTGGCGGTCGACGTGCGCGGTAGGCCGATCGAGTGCGAGGTCGTTGCGCCACCGTTCGTGGAGGCCAAAACTCGCTAGTCACGGGTTATACAATCGGGTCATGACAGATGGCCGCCTCGAATTCACGCTCGCCCGCAATGCGTCTCCAGCGAGCGACGAGGTACGTGCCGAAATCCTGCGCGAGCCCGGTTTCGGGCGGTACCACACCGACCACATGGTGTCGATCGACTACACCGAGGGGCGCGGCTGGCACGACGCCGCGGTGGTCCCGTACGGCCCGATCGAGTTGGACCCGTCGGCGATCGTGCTGCACTACGCCCAGGAAGTCTTCGAAGGGCTGAAGGCCTACCGGTGGGCGGACGGTTCCATCGTGTCGTTCCGGCCCGAGGCCAATGCCGCCCGACTGGGCAGATCCGCGCGCAGGATCGCCATTCCGGAAGTCCCCGCCGAGCTGTTCATCGAGTCGTTGCGCCAGCTGATCGCCGTCGACGGTGACTGGGTGCCCGCCGCTGGCGGCGAGGAGTCGCTGTACCTGCGGCCGTTCATCTTCGCCACCGAGCCGGGTCTCGGCGTGCGCCCCGCCACGCAGTACCGGTACATGGTGATCGGGTCGCCGGCAGGTGCCTACTTCAAGGGCGGCATCAAGCCGGTGTCGGTGTGGCTGTCCACCGAGTACGTGCGCGCCAGCCCCGGCGGCACCGGTGCGGCGAAGTTCGGCGGCAACTACGCGGCCTCCCTGCTCGCCCAGGCCGAAGCCGCTCAGCAGGGCTGCGATCAGGTGGTCTGGCTCGACGCGATCGAACGCCGCTACGTCGAAGAGATGGGTGGCATGAACCTGTTCTTCGTGTTCGGCAGCGGCGGGTCGGCGCGGCTCGTCACGCCCGAGCTGAGCGGTTCGCTTCTTGCCGGAGTCACCCGGGACTCGTTGCTGCAGTTGGCAAGTGACGCGGGTTACGCCGTCGAGGAACGCAAGATCGACGTCGACGAATGGCAGAAGAAGGCGGCGGCGAACGAGATCACCGAGGTCTTCGCGTGCGGTACCGCCGCGGTCATCACGCCCGTGGCGAGGGTGAAGTCCGGCGACGGCGAGTTCGTCATCGCCGACGGTGAACCCGGCGAGGTCACCATGGCGCTGCGCGACACGCTGACCGGCATTCAGCGGGGCACCTTCGCCGACACCCACGACTGGATGACCCGACTGGGTTAGTCAGCGCACCGCCAGCCCGAGCGCGGCCACGGTGGTGGTCATTTCGACGGCGGCGCCCAGCACGTCGCCGGTGATACCGCCGAACCGCCGGACGCAGTGCGTCACCAGCCACGTGGCGACCGCCAATGCCACCAGCACGGCGACCGGTCCCTGCCACGGTCGCGGCGTGGCGAACGCGCCAGCCGCCGCGACGGCGACGACCCACGCCGCCGCCACCCACGCCGGTTGGGTGCCCGCCACCTGCGAGCCAAGTGTGCTGCCGGCGGCGGCGGGTACCGATCGGCGGCAGGCCAGGACGACGGCCACCCGGCCCGCGGCCACGGCCACGACGATCGCGACGAGGCTCGCCGTGGTGAATGCCAGGCCCTGCACTGCAATGGTCACGACGACCGCGGCCACGCCGAAGGGGCCCGCCGTTCCGTCCCGCATCACGGCCAGCGCGCGTTCGGGTGGTCCGTAACAGCCGAGGCCGTCCACGGTGTCGGAGAGGCCATCGATGTGCAGGCCGCGGGTGATGAGCAGCAGGACGGCCACCGCGAGGATGCCGGTCAGGGCATTGCCGACGCCGAAGGCCTGGGCCGCCACCCACGTCGTCCCCGCCGCGAGTCCGCCAAGTGCGACCCCGACCACGGGTAGTGCGGTCACGGTGCCCCGCCCAAGCGGTTGCCTGGCGCGGACCGGGATCACCGTGCCGAAGGCGAACGCCGAAGCGAGGGAACCGATCACGGTTCGGGAACTTGCCCCGACACGCTGGCTTCGCCGAACGTCGCCATCGAGGCCAGCGTCGCCACCGCCGCCCGCAGAACCGGCAGTGCGACGGCAGCGCCGGTGCCCTCGCCGAGGCGCATCCCGAGGTCGACGATCGGTGTCAGATCCAGCCGGTGCAGGGCCAGCGCATGCGCAGGCTCGGTGGACAGGTGGCCCGCCTGCCACCACGATTTCGCGCCGGGCGCCAACCGATCGGCGATCAACGCGGCGGCCGTCACCACGACGCCGTCGAGCAGCACCGGCGTCCGTCGCACGGCGGCCTGCGCGAGGAAGCCCGCCATGGCCGCGAGATCGGCACCGCCGCAAACCCGCAGCAGCCCAACGGGATCCGTGCGCATTGTGCGGGCGCGGAACAGGGCGTCGCGGATGGCCGCCGTCTTGCGGGCCCAGCCGGCGTCGTCGACACCGGTGCCCCTGCCGACCACGGCGACCGGCTCGGAGTTGGTCAATGCGGCGATCAACGTCGTTGCGGCGGTGGTGTTCCCGATGCCCATGTCGCCCGCGATCAGCAGGTCGGCTCCGGCGTCCACCTCTTCGTCTGCGATGCGGCGGCCCGCCTCGATGGCGGCGTCAGTCTCGGCGGCGCTCAACGCGTCCTCGACCGCGATGTTGCCGCTGCTGCGGCGAACCTTGTGCGCGCCGATCGACGGTGAATGCGGTGCGTCGCTGTCCACAGCGACGTCGACCACCCGCACACCCGCGCCTGCCAGCTCGGCCAGCACGTTGATGGCTGCCCCGCCCGCGTCGAAGTTCGCGACCATCTGCGCGGTCACCTCGGCGGGGTAGGCCGAGACCCCTGCGGCCGTGACACCGTGATCGCCTGCGAAGACGACGACGCGTGCTCGTTCGAATTGCCGCGGCGGGCATACGCCCTGGCATGCCGCCACCCACACCGAGAGATCCTCGAGCCTGCCGAGCGCGCCGGATGGCTTGGTGAGCGTCGCCTGCCGGGCCCGCGCTTGCGCCTCGGCTTCCGCGTCGGGTGCCGCGATGTCGGGAAACTCCGTCATGATTCTTCCTCGCCCGTCGATGTGTCCTTGACCGTCAGTGGCTGCCCCGCGACGACGAGCACCACGCGGTCGCACTGCGCGGCCAGCCGTTGATTCAGTACGCCCAACTCGTCGGCGAAGCGGCGTCCGGACTGCGTTGCCGGGACCACTGCCAACCCGACCTCGGGGCTGACCAGGGCCAGCGGCCCGCGGAACGCACCCACGGCCGCGACCAGATCGTCGACGTCGTCGCTCACGGGGCTGCCGTTCCAGGCGTCGCGCCGGTCCATCGCCGCGACGAGCCAGCCGCCGATGTCGTCGACCAGCGTCGGGGTATCGGAATCGGTGCGCAACTGCGTTGCCACGTCCTGGCTTTCGACGGTCGACCAGTGCGCAGGCCGGCGTTCGCGGTGGGCGGAAACCCGCCTTGACCACTCCGCGTCGTCAGCGGCGACGGCTCCGGTGGCTAGATAGCGAACCGGCTCAGTCGGGGATACCGCCCGCGCGATCGCCCCTTCGGCCCAGTGCGACTTGCCCGAGCGGATGCCGCCGAGAACCAGCGCACGCACCGTGGGTCAGGCGATCTTGTCGCCGCGGTCGACCTGCGGGCGCGGCGCCCGCATCCGGCGCAGCTGAGAGGCGCGGCTCGCGGCGTAGATGCCGAGCTTCCAACCACTCTCGAC
>Ga0105237_10006202_pt1 | contig 13335 bp, 12 predicted proteins | sample KBSC24metaG_FD_81520 | JGI IMG/M metagenome (GOLD analysis project Ga0105237, IMG submission 81520) | Corn rhizosphere microbial communities from Kellogg Biological Station, Michigan, USA - KBS C2-4 metaG | ecosystem: Host-associated > Plants > Roots > Rhizosphere > Soil | place: Michigan, USA...
CTGATTCATGATCCAGCCAACGACGCTGCCGCTCTCGGAAGGGACATAGCGCGCCGCCCTTCGCCAGACCTCGTGGTAAACGTCCACAGTGAGTTCCTCCGCAGTCTCCCGGCTCTTGACGATGCGGAGGATGTACGTAAAGACGAGCCGGTGCGTCCGCCCATATAACGCCTGCAGCGCACGCTGGTCGGCTGCCGCGATTTTGCGGACCAACTCGACCCAATCGCGCTCGGTCATGCGAGGCGGGCCCAGCTTCGCATACAGCAGATCGCCTAAAGTCCCAGGCGCCGCTTCCGCGGGACTTTCGTTTTTGGAGGGAGGTGCACTCACGAGCAGGCATCGTGCCAATTTCGGTGCGATCCAGCAAGAAGCCGTCTCCGCGGCGCCCATCACATGTCAGCTCCCTTCCTGCGGATCCAGCAGGGGCAAATCGACAATAAATTCGCTCCCCTGCCCCACTCCTGCGCTTTGCGCGCTCACCGACCCTCCATGCTGGAGGACCAGATTGCGGACGATCGCAAGACCTAATCCCAGTCCGCCACGCGAGCGATCCAGGCTATGAGACTCCTGTACGAACGCATCAAAGATCCCCTGCAACATCTCGGGCGCGATGCCAATGCCTTCGTCCTTGACACTACAGCGCAGCCGACTTTGGTCACGATGGACTGCTACCCAAATGCGACAGCGAGGATCACTGTACTTGGAGGCGTTGGTCAGCAGGTTCCCGAGCACCTGGGCCAATCGTTCGAGGTCTGCATGAACCAACAGCCCCTGGCGCGGCACCCGCAGATCGAGTGTCTGTTGACGTTGTTCGAGCAACGGGCTGGCCATCTCAACAGCCCGGATGACCACTTGGGAAAACTCGATCGCTTGTTTCTGCAGCTCGATGCCCCCGCGCTTGATCCTCGAGACATCCAGCAGATCATCCACCAGTCGTGTGAGGTGGTTGAGCTGGCGGCTCAACACTTCCTGCTCACGGCATTCCGGACCTCGCAAGCGCATCAGTTGCAAGGCCGTAGCCATCGGCGCCAACACATTGCGCACCTCGTGCCCGAGCATAGCGAGGAACTCATCTTTCATGTGAGCTTCCCGGTCGCGAGCCGCCAACGCTTGCTCCAGGTCCCGAGTCCTTTCCTGCACGCGCTGCTCGAGTTCCGAGCTCACTTTTTGCAGCTCGTCGTGGGCGAGCTCGACGGCCGCACTTTCGAGCACAGGCCGGCCGTGAAGAACGGTACCAGCGTGTTTAGGACGTCCTCGCAGGATTCGATTCCACTTGGACAGCCGACATGATTCATCATGGATAGCGCTTGCTCGCCCTAGGTTCTGAATAAGTGCTCTGCCTCTCCTGGAAGTTAGACGCCAAGCGTGCGAATTCGGATTTAGTCAGGTTCCAGTCATAGCTTGCGCGCGACAGAAGAGGGGGACTCATCCAGATCTGTGAGGCTGAGCGGCTCGGTGCAGACGGGCGCACCTCCCTTTGGGCGCGGCAGCCGGGAATTGTGTCCCCCTCAATCAGCGGGGCGCTCGATGTGTACTACTTGACAGCTTCGTTTTTTGTACTACAATTCGTCATACACCACCTCTCCAGGTGCTTTATGGACGATCTCACCTCCTTTTCTCTTCGTATCCCCAAGACCTTGGCCGCCAGCATCGAGGCGACTGCCAAGCGCTTGGGCGTGAGCAAGTCTGAGTACGCTCGTCGAGCAATGGAGGAGTTCGAGCAGCGGTTGATGGAGGAGCGCATTGCCGAACTCTCTCGCCGGCTGGCTGCTCACAGCGCTGCCGCGACGCGGTCAATGGAGGGCAGCACTTCGGATGGCCTCGAATGACAAAGGCCGTTCGACGCGGTGAGGTCTGGGCCGTCGACTTTGAGCCTCAGACGCACCGGCAGGAGCCTGGGAAGAAGGAGCGGCCGGCACTGATCATCCAGACCGATGCCCTCAACAAAGCCGGCCACCCGACGACCATTGTCGTTCCAGGCACCAGTCAGGTGGACGCCTTGCCACCTGGAGATCATTTCCCTTTACGAGTACGCATTCAAAAGACGACTGATTTGAAGCATGACACCGACCTGCTCATCGACCAGATCCGCGCCATCTCAAACGCTCGCTTCATGTTTCGGTATTGCATAGCGCCGCCCAATCTGCTGAAAAAAGTGGAAGAGGCTTTGCGGCTTTTGACTGCCCGCTGAATTTTTACGTCACCCGAGGTGGGTGACATGCCGGAGGCGATGCGACGTGTACCGCTTAGCGGCAGTATTGCGGGCTTCCCGTTGACGCAAGTCAGGACGGCGGGACTCAAGGCAGCAGCCCGGCGCTTCGGTATGCTTCAATCGCTGCATCATATACCGCGATATCGCCGCGCCCCCGGGCGACGAGCTGCGCGCCTTCAATAGCGGCGAATACGGCCAGCGCGTGTCGCTGCGCAGACTTATTGGCTGAGCCCGATTTGCGCTCCCTCAGCACCTGGGTGAGCCATCGAATATTGACTTCGACGAATCGATCAACCTCCACTCTCACCTCCGGCGGAAGATCGTCGCGCTCGGCCGCCATGATTCCATACAGACACATTCGATTTTCGTTCAGCAGGGCGGCACGGAAAATGTCAGTGTAGGCATGGATGCGGGATTTCAGGCTCTGCGAGGCGGCCAGCAACCTCTCGAGGGACGCAATCGCATCCTCTGTGTAGCGCTTCGCGAGCGCAGCACCGAGATCCGCTTTGGTCGGAAAGTAATAGTGAATGCTGGCGCTTTTGATTCCCACTTCTTTAGCCAGCTCCCGGAAGCTCAGGGCGTTGTATCCGTGAGCCTGCACCGTTGCACGGGCGATATTCATGATCGTCTGTCTCGTATCGGTCGTACTCATATCGTCTACCTCGCACTCTACCTACCGATAGATAACCATCAGCCGGCGGAAATGCAAGCATAGCTCCTCTATCTATCGGTAGGTAGATACATCACAGGAGGCAGCATGCGGAATCTATGTTGGCGCCGGCTCTCACAGCCCACTCGGCTCGATTCGGCCGCGAGCCCTCCCGCCGACCGCGGCAAGCAAGCGACCTCCTCTTCCGGCGTTTACAAGCGCGCCGCCGCAAGTGGCTTCTCTTCTCTTGGAGTTCAACATGTCTACTTTCCCATCGAGCGATAACGCCTCGCGGCGCACTCTCCTGAAGCACGTTGCCACCGTAGGTGTCGGCCTTGCTGCCGTAACTGGCACAGCCGCTGCTAAAACCCCTGAGCCGGCAAACTCTGGCAAGCTGACACGGGACCACTTCACCACGCAGGACGGCACTGTTCTTTACTACAAGGACTGGGGCTCGGGACCGGCCGTCGTGTTCAGTCATGGCTATCAACTCTCTTCAGACGCCTGGGAAGATCAGATGCTCTTCCTTTCGCAGCACGGGTATCGCGTCATCGCCCATGACCGCCGTGGGTTCGGGCGGTCGAGCCAGCCCGGCGATGGTTACGACTACGACACATTCGCCGATGATCTCGCGCAACTGGTGAATGCGCTTGATCTGCACGACGCGACCTTTGTGGGCCATTCGATGGGTGGCGGTGAAGTGGCGCGCTACATCGCCCGTCACGGCGAGAAGCGTGTTGCCAAGGTAGCCTTCGTTTCCTCCGTGACGCCGTTTCTGCTCAAGACCGCGACGAATCCCCGCGGTGCGCCGAAGGAAGTGTTCGACGGTTTCCGTGCGGCCGTTCAGGCTAATCGGCCACAATGGAACCTCGACGTCACAATGCCCTATTACAGCTTCAATCGCCCAAGCGCCAGAGTCTCGGAAGGCCTGAGGCAGAACTACTGGCGGCAGGGTCAGGCAACCGGCATTCTCGCCGCCTACTATGCCCTCGGTGCGTTCTCAGAGACCGATTTCCGGGATGACCTCCAAAAGATCACCGTCCCCGCATTGGTCGTACACGGCGACGACGACCAGATTGTCCCGCTGGAAATCTCGGCCAACCTGACCGCAAAGCTCCTGCGGCAAGCGAGGCTCATGGTCTACGAGGGCGGATCTCACGGTCTCATCCATGTTGACAAAGACCGGCTGAACACCGACCTGCTGGCATTCCTGCGGAGTTGATACTGCTCGCTGTCCGGAAGACGTGGATGACCGAAATCAGCAACTCGGCTCTGCGGATCAAGGGAAAAGAGACCAGGCCGGGGGCTCTCCGGCGTACCGGCGCGAAGTCTCGCGCCAGTACGCCGCTCCTAAATCCGTTCACCGCCCGGCTTCGTCGTTACGAGTCCGGTTCGGATCGTGATTCGGTCTGCGAGGCTGTCCTGATGATCTGGCGTATCGACGCACTCATGCACTTCACGCATCTTTTCCGTCGCCAGCGTACCGGCAGGCGTGAGTCAGTCGCCGTGCCCAACCGCCCGTGCCGTCGGCGCCGATCTCGCGCGCCAGTAGTCACAACAGTCTGCTGACCTTGCATCGACGCTCGTCGGTGAGCCGTCGGCAGCATCGACCAACCTCCCGTGACGCCGCACGGGCCTTCTCGCGTCCAGCGGGAGTCGTCGTGATCGCCTTGGCCCATGGGTCGTCCGGATGTTCATGGCGTTTGACGAGCCCTGCTGATTCCAGGATGCGCACAATCTGCGAAGTTGTCATGGGGTCAACGTCGCTGAGTTCCGCGAGGCGTGCCTGAGTGAGCGTTTCGGAGTCAGAGTGCCAGGTCGCCGTGGCGAGTAGCACGAATTGCGCGTGAGTAAGTTCAAACGGAAGCAGCGCTTCGCGCTGGCGCGCTGCCAGGCATTTGAAATCTTCCACAACAGGAACCCGGGACTATTCCCGGGCCCTGCGAATCGTGTCTGCAGCGGCTGAGTGGTTGCTTTGCGCTTCATGCCGCTCAGGTATTTCCGGCGGCATTGCACTTCTGCTCCGCCAAAGCGACCAGGGATGCCAGCACCTCAGGAAAGTCAGAGGAGACGGCGGTACCGATTTCGGCAGCATCCGGTCCTTCTGCCTCCACGGAGTAGGTCACCCGGGTGGATGCAGTTCCAAGGCGTTTTATCTGGTGCGAAACCCGCACCGTCAGCTCGCCGACTCGAGTCTCATCTACGAAGCATTCGTTTTCGCGCACTTCGATCAACAGGAACGTAGCGTATCCTGACCCGGCGGTTTCATCGAGAACCAGGTGCCGCTTGCAAATGGCCCCTCTATCTCGAGGGATTCGATGCCCGCGTTCCAGTTCTGCCACGCGCCGACGTCACGGAATATCTGCCAGATCGTCTCGACGCTTGCCGAGGTCTCCGCACTGAACTCAGTCTGCCAGGTCGTTTGCGTACTCATAGCGGGCCACTCCGGCCATCTGCCCTACTTCGTGTTTGGTCTGCTCTATTTCCATGGTTTTGACCTGCGCGCGGTTCCGCTCATCGCGCGCAAGCAATTGGTGACCGCTCTGTTTGAGCAAACTACAGCTGAAGGCAACCCCATCCAACTAAATTCCCACATCGAAGCCGATGCAACTGCCGTCTTCGAGCAAGCCTGCGAATGCCTCTGGAAGGCATCGTGTCCAAAGATAGTCAATCGGTCCATCGCTCGGGCCGGCAGGACGCCTGCATCAAGATCAAATGTGCCAAGACAGACACGTTTCGATCAGCACCTTTGTTGAAAAGCTCGGCGCCTCAACCGTCGCATTGCGTGAGCGCGAGTTTTAAGGGAATTCGCGATGCTCTGATGGGCACCCAGACGCGGACCGAAGCGTCAGGAACCCCGCAAGCTTGGAGCAGCGGCCGTTAGGGATCTGACCATCGAACATCCTGAGTCATTTCCCATGTTGAAGGGGCCAACTGGCCCCGTCTGTTGCATCCCGTGTCGGCCTCCTGTAACGAAGCAAAAATCCGGCCGCACACATGGGCCGCGGTCAATATCGCCGCATGAGCCTTCTACTACCGGCGCTGCTGCGATCCGCCATTTCGCTCCGGGCGCGAGCGACGATCACCTCTCGCGCCAGAAGGAGCGATCTCGCGGGCGGCGTCGCTGAGGAGCACCTTCTTGCGCTTCTCCAGTTCCGATCCGACCGCGTCCAGATTCAAGCCGCTCGTCTTCACCTTTGGAAACAGCTCGCCTTCCTCTTCCTTGACGTGATGCTGCACATACTCGCCGAGTACTTTTACCTTGGCTTCGAAGAGGTCATCGCTTTCGCCGAGTTCCTCAATCTGCGCGATCAAGTCCTTAGCGCTGGCGTGCTCCACCTCCGCCTCATCAAGAAGATCGTCACCATCGTCGTTACCGAAGGCTTCGCGGGCGGCCGGATAGAAGATCTCTTCTTCAATTTGCGCATGGATCGTCAGCAGCCGACATACTTCGATCGCGATTTCGGCCTTATCAGCATCATCTTGCTGGAAGGCATCAAAGAGAGCCTTCACTTCCTGATGATCCTGTTTGAGCAAGGTTATTGCATCCACGTTGGCTTCTCCGGTTGAAACTACTCGATCCGCAGCAATGGACGTACCCGTTTTGTGCAACGGTCTACAGCGAACGAACTCTTTTTAGTCCAGCCAACATCTTCCACTGCTCGCCTGGTCGGCCAGTCTGGCCTGTATCGGAAAAGCCTGAACTTTATCTGAGCAGTCCTGGGGGAAAGCGGCACGACATGCGCCGTTGCGGCACACTACTCCATGGGGCGCCGGCACGACGCCTCGGCACACATTCCCAATGGGATCAAAGTGAACTCAGACGCTCGTCGGCCTCGAATCCTCTTCGTTGATGATGATGCAGCCGTGCGAGAGCACATGGCCTCCATCCTGTCCGACGAGTTCGACGTCGAGACGGCGCACGATGCCATGGCGGCCCTGAAATATCTGCTGCGAGCTCGACCGGACGTGGTTGCGACCGACATTGTTATGCCAGAACTCGATGGCATCGAGTTCCTGAAGAGCTTGCGTTCGACCCCCAGCATGCGGCTCATACCTGTGTTATTGATTTCGGGGCACTCACCGGACACTTTCCGAGTGGAGGGCTTCGAGCAGGGAGCAGACGGCTATCTCGCGAAGCCTTACACGGAACGTGAGCTCCGTGTCCGCCTGAGGACCCTCGTGCAGACTGCTCGCGAACGCGCCGAAGCCTCCCGGCGCGAGGCCTTCGAGCAGGCCGAACGGGATGCGACTGCAGAACGGGCCGCCATTCTGGAGAGCATCACGGACCCGTTTTATGCCCTCGACCACCTGTTCCGCTTCACCTATCTCAACGAGCGCGCGGTGGAATACTTTGGCAAACCGCGCGCCGAACTGCTGGGAAGAAGTTTCTGGGATTTGTTTCCGCAAACCGTGGGCAGTGTTTTCGAAAAAGAGTACCGGCGCGCGATGCGCAACCGTCGGCCGTGCGAGTTGGAAGCTTTATCGCCTATTTCCGATCGATGGTTGGACGTTCATGTCTATCCGACGCCGCGGGGTCTGGCGATCAACTTCCGCGACATAACGGCCCGCAAGGAGGTGGAACGGGCGTTGCGCGACAGTGAAGCCGCGCGCAGCGCCGGTGAGGCACGCCATCGGGAGGCCGCGTTGCGAGATGCGGTGCGCGTGCGCCTCGTCGATGCTTTGCGACCCTTACGCGATGCGACTGAAATTGAGGCCACCGCAACCCGGATCCTCGGCGAGCACCTGCAGTGCTTTCGAGTCATCTATGCCAGCATCTCAGGCGACGGTGAGTACGCGCAGGTCCAAGCCAACTACATTTCGGCTGGCGAGGAGATCATTGGACGTCACCGTCTCGATGACTTTGGCGCGGCCCTCATGGAGGGCCTCCGCAAAGGCCGGTCATTTGCCATAGACGATGTTGGCCAGGATGAGCGATTGGATGCAGCCGCTAAAGCCAACACACTCGCATTGAATGTTCGGGCTCACGTTCTGGCTCCCGTCATGTCGGGACATCGACTGGTGGCGACGCTGGCGGTCCACGAGAAGGTCCCCCGGAAATGGGGATCCGAGGAGATTGCTTATATCCAGGAGTTTGCCGAGCGGATCTTCGCCGCCCTGGAGCGTGTTCGCAATGAAGCGGAGATTCGGGAGGCAAACCGGCGCAAGGATGAGTTTCTAGCCACGCTCGCTCATGAGTTGCGCAATCCCCTCGCCCCCATGAGCAGCGCGGCGCATGTGTTGAGAAACCCGCATCTGGATGACACGCACGCACGTCAGGCGCGCGAGATTATCGAGCGACAGATCCATCACATGGTCCGCCTCGTGGATGATCTTCTGGATGTGTCGCGCATCAATGTGGGCCAAATCAATCTGCGCAATGAAATCGTGAGCCTCAGCACGCTCGTGAATGATGCGGTAGAAGCAGCGCGACCGGCCATTGAGGATGGAGAGCACACACTCGAGGTGAATCTGCCTGAGAAGTCAGCGTTGTTGGAAGGCGATGGAACACGGCTGGTGCAGGTTTTTCAAAACCTGTTGCACAATGCCGCGAAGTACACGCCCGCCGGAGGTCACATTCGAGTTGCTGCCGAGACCATTGGCAGCGAGGCCGTTGTCACGGTGCGAGATAATGGGTTAGGGATTGCTTTGGAAGCGCAGGAGCGCATATTCGAGCTTTTTACACGTATACATCCGCGCGACTCCATCAAAGTCAGCGGGCTGGGGATCGGATTGTCGCTGGCGCGCAGGCTGGTCGAACTGCACCAGGGCCGCATCGAGGTGCGCAGCGAGGGCATCAATCAGGGCAGCGAATTTACAGTGTTTCTCCCGCTATTGAGCAGACCGCCGCAATTCGCGCCCGATCTTCCTGCCCCGACCCACGCTGAGGCGACGATCTATCGCGTTCTCGTAATAGATGACAACCGAGATGCGGCGGATAGTTTGCAGATGTTGTTAGCAACCGAAGGCTTTGAAACCCGGGTTGCCTATGACGGTGCGCAGGGACTCGCGGAATTCAATCGCTACCGTCCGGATATCGTGCTTCTCGACATTGGCATGCCGCTCATGGATGGATACGAGGTCGCGCGTCAGATTCGGTCGAGCGAATTCGGCTCGCGCCCCACGCTGTGTGCGGTAACGGGGTGGGGACAAGCTGAGGATAAGCGCAAGGCGCTCGAATCTGGATTCGATGAGCACCTCACCAAGCCCATCGATCCGAATTCGTTGACGGGCGCGTTGATTGCCGCCGTCCGGCGTCGAGGGCGTACTACCTCCAACGCCTAGTGGGCCGGTTGACTCGGGTTCGTTGCGTCTGGGTGAGGCGCGGCAATTCATTGCCGATCTTGGTGTAAAGCAGGGCCGCCTGAGAAAGACGATATCTGAGCGCGACCCGAAAAGTGAACCGGGGAGGAGTCACAGAGATCTAGAACAGGCGGTTGGAGTGCCTCGAGTCTGCCTGGAACTCAGATTCGATCATTCAGATCTCTCGAGACCATTTCAAAGTCGATCGGCTTTAGATACCAGCCGTCAAAGCCAGCACTCGACGCGCGCCGGCGATGTTCATCTGAGCCAAAACCACTCACTGCGTAAATTTTGACGTTCGGACCGCGCTCGGTAGCGCGCAATCGAGAACACACTTCGTAGCCGTCCATCAGTGGCATGCCAATGTCCAACAAAACCACCTCAGGTTTGAACGATGCCGCAATCGCCAGTGCCTCAAATCCGTCGCGAGCTGCCCGGACCTGGTGTCCCAGGGCTTTCAGCCACTCTCCAAGGGGCTCGCGTCCATCATCGTTGTCATCGACCAGCAGTATCCGCCGCTCGATAGTCCCACTTTGGGGCAATTTTCGTTTGCTCATGGTCTTTCTGCAGCTATCGAGGGTCCAGCTGCACATCGATCAATTGTCGACTGCTAGCCACGGGTGTTCAAGAGTTCAACCAAACCGGGGTCGAAGATTCACCGCGCCAATGCCCCGAAGCCCAGCAAGCATCTGCGCTCGTCTGATGTTCGGGTTGCAACCGTGGCGCTTGCGGGGGTTCGCCGTACCGTCAGCATGGGTGGGTCCAAGCTTGCTTGGATTGAAGGGCAAAATGCGTCGCACTTCTGTGGTTTCCCCCGATCCGCAATACTTCGGGTGTCCGACAGTGTCAGAGAGCTGTGGATTCTAGTAGCAGACAATGTGCCGGATGCCGCGAACGCCGGGCGATGTTGCTGCAATTGGAGGGGCACGAGGGTTCAACCGCCTCAGGAGGACCTGAGGCAATCACGCTGTCGAAACGTTTTCATCCACATGTCGCCGTGTTGGTATTGCCAAGCCTCAGGCCGACGGCTGTGACGTCCCCCACCAGATGCTGGTGAAGGCCCGCCTAGCGCGCGCTGACGATCCGCAAATTAGGCGCTTGATTGACTGCGATGGGCGTCAACGGCCCGGCCCGTCGGCCAACTCAGCCACCGTTCTGACGAGTTCGGTGGGGTCAACGGGCTTGGCGAGATGCAGCTGAAATCCTGCACTCAACATCGCGCGCTTGTCCTCTTCGCGGGCATGAGCCGTCAGCGCAATAGCGGGAATTTCAGCTCCGACCGAGGCGGCCCGAAGCTTGCGCACAAAACTAAAACCATCTTCGCCGGGCATCGAGATGTCAGATAGGATCACCGAGGGTGCGACTCGGCGCGCAAGTTCGAGTCCGTTGGCAACGCTGGCGGCGGTAAATACCTGTGCCCCGTTTGCCGCCAAAGCCGCCTCCAACATCTGCAGAGTCTCAGCATCATCATCGATCACGAGAACGGTGCGTCCAAACAGCGCCAGAGAACGATGGTCCGCTGCGCTCGATCTTTGAGTTGGCGACGGAAGGTTTGTGTTGATTGCCGCCGACGAGTTGACGAGAGGCAGGCGCACCAGGAAAGTCGCACCGAGACCGTGGCCTGCGCTACTTGCTGCAATGGACCCACCGTGCAGTTCAACGAGCTGGCGAACGATGGCTAGTCCCAGGCCCAAACCCCCGCGCTGCCGTGTAGTCGAACTGTCTGCCTGGCGGAATCGCTCGAAAACGTGGGGCAAAAACTCAGGCGCGATGCCTTCTCCAGTGTCAGAAACTCGCACCTCGGCCATACTGCCGCTGTGCTCAACGCTCACGGCTACTGTGCCGCCGGAAGGGGTGAACTTGATCGCATTCGAAAGCAAGTTCCAGATGATTTGCTGCACTCGGGCCGGATCACCCCGGACGAGCGTCGTGCGTTTGTCGCCCGCTGTGACAATTTGCACTCCTTTAGCAACGCTCAAAGGAGTGACCGTCGAAATGGCTTCGGCGACGACCGCATCGAGCTCCAAGGGCTGAACATCGAGTCGTAGGGATCCGGAGATGACGCGCGACATGTCCAGGAGATCATCAATGAGCTGGGTTTGAAGACGCGAATTGCGCTCGATGCTTTCCAGCGCCCGGATGACCTGGTCTGCGTTCAATGATCCGCGGCGAAGCAGAGCCACCCACCCCACAATGGCATTGAGCGGCGTGCGTAACTCGTGGCTGAGAACAGCCAGGAATTCATCCTTCATGCGGTTCGCCGTTTCTGCTTGTTGACGGGACTGTTCCGCGGCAACGAGTAGCTGCGCCCGCTCGTCAGCCGACCGTCGGGACTCCTCCAGGAGGTCCCGCATTGCGTATTGGCGCCGCCTCGAATCCAGGCTGCTGCGAATAGCGCTCATGAGATTCTCGATCCGAACCGGACGCTCTACCAGCAGCGCACTGGATAAGGGGTGGGGAGGACTTCCCGCATGACTGGTAGCTGATCGCGCGCGCGTGAGAACGACAAAGGGCGTGCTCGACCAGGGCGGCTCCGCAGCGAGAAGGGCCGCAAGCCGTTCGTGATTTTCGCGGGTCAACGCCTCCTCGACCAGCATTGCGACTCCGACGCCTTTTTCGATGGCAATACAGAGCTCATCGAAGGTGCCGAACGCAACAGTTTGGATGCCCCATTGCCCCAGCACTGCGGCGGCGATTCCCGCATCAGCAGTGGTGGGAGCGAGCAGTGCTACCTGCTCGCAGGTGGGCATGGGCTCTGCGCTCATGAGCTAACGCGCGGATCCGTCCAGAGTTTTAGTGCTGCCCACGTATTCCGGCACTCCCGTGAGAATACCTCTGAACCCCACTAGCGGCTCCCCAACCCGAATCCCCTCGCCGTTGATCTGCAGCTCGCGCAACGAGCGCTCGTGACCCCCGGTGCGCTTCTTGAACACACTGATGGCCTGGCGAATCTCAGCGTTCGCCTCGAAGTACCTCAGCAAAAGCACTGCATCGGCCAGATAACTCACGTCCAGCTCGGAGTTCTCTGAAATGGCCAACCCGTGTTGAGCCACGACAACAATCGTCACGATGCCCTTCTGATTCAAATAAGCGAAAAGCTCATGCAAATGGGTCGGCAGAAACCGTTCCTCCGGCATGGCATTCAGGTAACCGTTCAGGCTGTCGATCACCAAGACCTTGACTCCCTCATCAATGAGCCCGTGCACGTGATGAGCAAAGGTTCCGGGCGAAACCTCCGCCGGATCCACTTGCCGTACCGAGAGTTGTTGGGTTTCGAGGTACGTTCTGATGCTTCCCGCTACGAGCTTTTCAGAACGGTCGAGCAGGGTCGTCAGGATTTCGTCAAAGGTGAAGACAGCGGCCTTCAAACCCTCCTTCAGCGCGGAGGCGACGTACTGCATGGCTACAGTGGACTTTCCCACGCCTGCGGGCCCCAGGAACAGAGTAGTCGTCCCCGCTACGAGACCTCCTGCGAGCATCTTGTCCAAATTATCGAGGCCACTACGCAGCTCCCACGGTTCGAACTCGGTGTGATGTTTCGCGGCGACCAATCGGGGGTGGACGAGTACGCCGTCGCGGCGGATTTCGTAGTCATGATAGCCGTCCCAAAACTCGGCGCCGCGCACCTTGGTCACATGCAAGCGGCGTCTTGCACCGCCGTAGCCTGGCAGGAACTGCTCCATCACGATGTTACCGCCGACGAGGCTCTCTGGGTCCAGTTGAATCGGTGCACCGGAGCGATCGTCGAGGAGGAGTACCGTTATTCGGTGTTCATCGAAGTAGGCTTTGAGCGCGAGCAGTTGTCGCCGGTACTTCAGAGGTTCGGAGGCCAGTAGCCGTAGCTCCGAAAGCCCATCGAACACGACTCTTTCGGGCTTGACGCGATCCACTTCCGCCAGGACGTGTTTAGTGGTCTCACCGAGCTCGACTTCCGAGGGCTGAAAGATCACATACTGCGAATCCCTCAAGGTGCTGACATCGGTGGTAGTGAGATCCAGGATCTCTATCCCATCGAGTGACCAGTCCCGGGAGCTGGCGGCCCTCTCCAAATCGCGACGCGTTTCGGTCAGAGTCACGTAGATCCCACGCTCGCCCTGGCGTGCTCCCTCCATTAGGAATTGCAATGCAACCGTCGTTTTTCCCGACCCGGGATCGCCTTGCAGGAGATAGA
>Ga0105237_10006203_pt1 | contig 13331 bp, 18 predicted proteins | sample KBSC24metaG_FD_81520 | JGI IMG/M metagenome (GOLD analysis project Ga0105237, IMG submission 81520) | Corn rhizosphere microbial communities from Kellogg Biological Station, Michigan, USA - KBS C2-4 metaG | ecosystem: Host-associated > Plants > Roots > Rhizosphere > Soil | place: Michigan, USA...
TCCTACCCCGGTTATAATGAAATATTAACCGGGTACGCCGATCGCCGGTTTATTCCAAACTCTAAAAAGAACAACCGGAACATAAACGTACTAGAATATTTAAATGCACTGGACGATTATAAAGGACAAGTTGTGGCCTTTGCATCATGGAATGTCTTTCCTTACATATTAAACGAATCAAGAAGTAATTTTTCTGTTAATGGCGGGTATGAATCTTTACCGGAAGATAATGACAGCAGTAACATTATCATCAACAACGTGCAGGACAGTATCAACAATAAATCAAATACCCGTTATGATATGCTTACCTGGCTTGCAGCAAAAGAATACATCAACAAACATCATCCTAAAATAATGATGCTCGGGCTGGGCGAAACAGATAAGTTTGCCCATGAGTGCAAGTATGATATGTACCTTCAACAAATTACCAGCATAGACAACATGATTGCAGAGTTATGGTATATGGTGCAGACGGATCCTTTTTATAAAGATAATACCACATTTATTATAACAACAGATCACGGACGGGGCAGAAAATCAAACTCATGGTACAAGCATCATCTTTTTGTAAAAGGATCGGGAGAAGTCTGGATGGCATTGCTTGGTGCCGGTATAACATCTTCAGGAGAAATAAAGACCACGCAACAAATCTATCTTAAACAAATTGCAGCCACTGTTGCGATGCTACTTGGCGAAGATTTTAAGAGCAACCACGAAACAGGAACAGCCATTTCTCTGCCTGCCGGTTACCACAATCAAAACAGTTCTACTGTTTTAATAAAATAAGTTTTTTCGCTTACAATTTTATTTCACAAAGTTTCATACCTCATCATTCAGGGTTTTTCATCCGGCATAATTTCCGCAATATTGTGTGGCAAATGCCTTTGATATGAAGCAATCTTACAACAATCACACGCGTTACTATCCTTTACATCATTTTATCTTTTATCCGGCTTTACTCATTGCAATTATTATAAGTGTTAGCAGTATTATTGTAAAACATGAACACCAGGATGAATGGATTGCCATTACCCTGCTGTTTATTTTTACCGGGTGGCTTTCTTTTATGCTTCGACAGCATTACTCTTTGAATAATCAAAACCGGATTATCAGGCTGGAGCTACGCTTCAGGTATTACGTACTCACAAAAGAAAGATTTGAATTACTGGAACATCTTTTGTCTTTTAAACAGTTGGCGGCACTGCGTTTTGCCTCAGATGAAGAACTGCCAGCGCTTGTACAGCGCACTATCAAAGAAAACCTGTCGCCGGATGCGATAAAAAAATCAATCATCAACTGGTTGCCAGATGAAATGCGTGTATAATAATTTTTTTGTTCCCAGTATTGTTGCATCCAAAGTAAAGTTATGCAGCACTATTACATAACTTTATTTCATTCATCAATTCAATCATTGCTTTATCATATGAGCGGCGATAACGTAAATACTAAATCAAATAACATTTTCCTGGCTATGCGGCCCATGCACAGGCTACTTGTTAGCCTTGGCTCTGCTTTAATTGTGTTTCTGCTAACAATAAATAGCAATCTCAATTCCCTGGTACTTGCCATGCTTTGCTGGGATACTTTCGCATTTGTGTTTGTTGCCACCAGTTGGATTTTTCTTTTTAAATGCCCGACATCTAAAATAAGAATGGAAGCCACACGCGAAGATGGCAGCCGCGTTTTTATTTTCTTTATGGTGATGATATCATCATTTGCCAGCCTGTTTACAGTTACTTTACTTATACTATCGAAGGAAGCCTCTTCAACCGGGCTAATTATTTATCTGCCAGTTGCCGTTTTGGGAATGTTGCTTTCGTGGGTATTGGTTCATACAACTTTTACTTTCAAGTATGCCCATATGTATTATGACGATGATGAAAATGATGCCGGCAAACATGCCGAAGGGCTTGAATTTCCAAAAGAAAAGAAACCCGACTACCTTGACTTTGCTTATTTTGCTTTTGTTATCGGTATGACTTTCCAGGTATCAGATGTTGAGATTTCTTCACGCAGTATAAGAAGAGTTGCTTTGATTCACGGGCTGCTTTCTTTTGCCTTAAATACTTTCGTTGTGGCCCTTACCATCAATTTAATTGCCGGATTAAAAGATTAATAACTGTGCCAATATTCCCGAGGGTAATGATACGACAGGTTTATTCATTTTTAAGTTTCAGAAACCTGCTTTGTAACGCTTCTAAAACTTCAGGAATTAATGATGTGCAATTATTTTCCGGTTCCCATGTCTTGGCATCAGCATTGTATTTAAGTGTAATTTTCGCGTGAAATCTGTCTGATTGTAATTCATCTTCCGATGACGTAACTGTAATAATACTATCACCATTTTCTGCAATTATTTGCTGCACTACGTAAGAAAATTTTTGACCTCTTACGTCAATATTTAGTGGAGATACAGAGATTTTCATGAGATATTGGTAAAGGTGTTTGCAAAAGTAAAGTGACCAGTTATAAATGCCTATTAAATTACAACGTTCGCACATTAGAACAATCATTATTCAGGTTAATTCATCTGCCTGTTCAAGTATTGCATCCTGGATACTTTTAATTAGTTCTGCCTCTTTTTGCTTTGTAGTAAAAGTTACAATAAAACGGTTATTTTCCAGAATAAACTTATAACACCTGCCAAACTGATTAATTAAGTATTTTGTAGAAAACATAATGAGAAGCTCCACCCTGTTATTGCCTTCTGACTTAATTACATGAACAGGTGTGGTAAAAATAATACCCTCAAATAGAAATTTTATTTCTATGGAGCGCATAATTATTTATGGGGATTTGCTCTAAGGTAGAAAAAGCTATCTAAAAAAATGAATACTTTTTGTCATCTTTTATCTATAACGTACACATGCTCTTCGAATAAAATGAAATACCTGTTAACTAACAAACTGTTTATTAACAGGTTGCCTGTAATGCATTAACCTATGGCAAACACTTGCTTTTCATTAATGTTTTTTTGATTGCGGACAAGATACATGTATGCATCTTTCACTTCCTGTAGCGTAAACCCCGGGCTATATTCCTCTATCATTTGTTGGATATAGTCATTCGGGTTTTTACCACAGCAATAGCAAAATTTTCCAAAGAAGCAGGAAGCCGTAAAAAGTCGTTTTGATATAACCTGCTGCACTCCTTCGGCATATAAAGAATTAGCATTGTTTCCAGTCTCACCAGACTGCAGCATCGACTGCCTGTTATACAAGATACTGTTACCAGAAAGGCTTAAATGTCTCGCAAGAGGTTCACTAAAAAAATAGACAGTTCCGGGAAATAATTTTGCAAGGTGTAAAAACCATTTCCCAAATATTGGTTTTTCCCATTCCTCAATAGTATAGTATTCATTGCCGGTTTCTTCCTTTGCAAAATCAATACGAATACCTTTAATTAACTGATCGATAATGTGGGGCGAATGCTGCAGTGCCAAAAGCAATTGTTGAATTAATGCAGGAGCCTTTCTTGTAATGTCAGACGGCCTTACCGTTATTTTTAACCGGCTTTGAGGGTTAGATTCCAGCGACACAAAAATGCTTTTCCAGTAATCAACAACAGGATGATCACCGGCAATAATATGCCGTGAGAGAACTTTGTCATTTTCCATAAAATTAGCTTATTAGAAACAAGGTAAAGCAAATGAATTCTTTTAGCAAGCAAACGGTCACCAAAAAAAATAAAAGTTGGTATCGGAAATTTTAGCGATGTAAGATTAGTCAATAGTAAAAAAAAATTTAACTTGAAAAACAGTAGCCGGTAATTAACCCATTGCTGTTTTTACTTATTGCCCGCAGCAGGGCCTGGTAAAAAAGCTTAGGGTTGAACGCTTTAAAACATTTTTTAAACCCGGCACGGATTAAAGAATATTTTTTTAAGCGCAACGCATTTCTGAATTGAAAGGCGCTACATTAAATATATAGATTCATGTAAAATAAGCATTAACAATCTCCATTATCCGGGAATTTGCTCACACATAAGCTAAGCTTATATTTATAACAATGCCCCTTAAAAAAAGGAGCATTGTCTCAAGCATATAAACAATATCCCGGTAGAGATTAGGATTGTATTTTAATACTATAAATGTACTTTCATATTCAGCCAGATAAATACGTAGTTCTACGCAATTTTTTATTGTCATCTACCCATTTTCATTTACTAGTTAACAAGCTTTTCCAAATCTTATTCTTTTTCATAGAAACTGTACTTATACTTTTCATATTACGTAATATTACGCTTTTCAATAGCTATCTTGTCTGCTGATATTTATATTTTAAATCCAATTTGTCCTGTCACATGAGATGCGCCTGTTTCAACTGGAACAATAACGAGAGTGAATACAGATAAGAAGTTATTTGCATGCAGGTTAAGAGAACTGTACTTTAGCAAGCATGAAAAAACCTTCCGGATGGAGCCAAAAAGTGCCAGGCTTTTTGAAAAACCAGTTTATTATAAAATAATTTGAATGTTAAGTTTTCTTACCCTTGATTTATTAAGTTATTCAATCTGTATCGCAGCTATTATTGGGTTTATCAGGTTTAAAAAGGTCATCAAGCCCTATCAACCTTTCTTTTTCTTTGTATGGGTGGCACTTTTATGCGAAATAATAAGCTCCATCAGAATAACCCGCAATGAAGATAATATTGCTGTTACAAACGTCTATGTGTGGATTGAGTCGGTTCTGCTTCTCTGGCTGTTTAAAAACTGGGCCATGGAAAGCAAGCGTAAAAACTACTACATTCTTATTTCTCTTGTTTCTGCCGCCTGGATTTGTGATAACCTTATTTTTCATTCCGTTACCCGGCTTAATTCAGCCTTCAGAGTAATTTATTCTTTTGTTCTTGTGTTTTTAAGCATTGACCAGATTAATAAGCTAATGGTGGAAGAAAGAAAGAATATTCTTTTAAACTCCAGGTTTCTTATCTGCCTCACGTTTGTTCTCTTTTATACTTATAAGGCCGCATTTGAAGTTTTTTACATTGTTCAGCTTCCATTAAGCGAATATTTTTATAAGAGTCTGTGGTTAATTATGGTTTATGTAAACCTTTTCGCAAATTTGCTGTACGCTATAGCAGCATTATGGATTCCCACGAGACAAAAATTTACACTGCCATTTTAATTGCCGCCGGTATTCTGGCTATACTATTATTGTTCTTTTTTATTACCATTATACGTCACCAGCGTAAAAACCTGGAACTACATAAACAAAAACTGTTGGCAGAAATTACTACGCTGGAAAAAGAAAGAAAGCGTGTAGCTACTGATTTGCATGATGATCTTGGTCCTCTCCTTTCTGCCGTAAAACTGCAAATCTCCAGTGTAAATATTCCCGATGTGGATGACCAGGAAATTATTGACAAATCGGGTAAATATATTGATGAACTGTTAGTTCGCATAAGAGAAATTGCCAACGACCTGATGCCACAGGCACTTGAACGAAAGAATTTTATTGTAGCTATTAGAGAATTTACAGACCGCATAAATTCCGGCAATTCTTTAAAAATAAATTACCAGGCAGATAACGAAGAACCTCCACTGGAAAAAATAAAAGAAATTCATATTTACCGGATAGTGCAGGAAATTATACACAATTCAATTAAACATTCTGAGGCCGGACTTATAGAAATAAAAATATTCTGCAGCGGCAGAATGCTGAATATTCTTATTAAGGATGATGGAAAAGGTTTTAAACAGGAAGATTATAATTCACACAGAGGTCACGGGTTAAGAAATATACTTAGTCGTGTTGAATTGCTGGAAGGTGAAATGTTTCTGCAAACAAATCCTGGAAAGGGCGTTGATTATACAATAGAAATTCCCTTGTAATTTAGCTACATGATTTCTCCTGCAACAATTAAGGTTGGTATTGCTGATGACCATGAAATTTTCAGAGATGGTTTGAAACTTATTTTAACAAGAGCCCCATCTGTTGAACTTGTTTTTGAAGCCAGGAATGGTGCACAGCTTATTGAGCTAACTAAGAAACATGAGCCGGATGTTATTCTAGCTGATATTGTAATGCCTGAAATGGATGGTATTGAAGCTGTAAAGAAAATTTCAGCCGCATACCCTGCAATTGCATGTGTTGCATTATCCATGTTTAATGAAGAGAGCCTTATTGTTGATATGCTTGAAGCGGGGGCTAATGGTTATCTTATTAAAAATGCCGGAAAGGAAGAGATTATAGAGGCTATTCATTCTGTATATAACAGGCAGCCCTATTATTGCCGGGCATCTTCTGCAAAGCTTGCAAAGATGATCTCACAAAGCAAGTACAATCCTTACCTGCGCAAAAAGACAATTGAATTTTCTGACAAGGAGTTAATCATCATTAAACTTATCTGCCAGGAAAAAACCAATCGCGAAATTGCTGATGTGCTGTTTCTAAGCACAAGAACAGTTGAAGGGTATCGTTTAAAAATTCTTGAAAAAATGGATGCAAAGAGCACGGCGGGCATAGTTATTTATGCCATTAAAAACGGGCTTTATAAAGTAAACGAAACGCAATAAAATCCAAAGCTTATTAAAGCTGCATTACCGGTAATTATCTTTGGTATTAGAGCCAAATATAATATCTATGGAAAATGCACCGCCTCCAAGATCAGTTCCACCGGTATTACAATAATTAACTGCGTTATATCTTGTCTGCAAACCAATATAAAAAGACTTTGTAAAGTAAAAGTTTATTCTTGCCCCGGTGTTTAAGTTAAGAGAAGAAATGCTTACGGGGTCAAGGTAATGTGTATCGTTATTTTGTGTCGCTTTTGCCGCAATATCAAACCCATCATAGCCAACGCCCGCAACCCAGCCAATATCAAACCTTGGGCTGCTTACGAAATAGTAAGTATAATCAAGCCCGATATACCCACCGAGAAAATAATTACGCTGATAAAGAGAATCGCTACGCTTTACATAATAGTTAGCCGTATTCGCAAACTTTAAATACAGGCCAAGATCAATTTCATGCCTCTTGCTTCTTGCACCAATTTGCATTCCTAAAGTAGGATGCGGATTCACTACGGAAAGATTACCTCTGGGAATCCATACACCGGCAGTAAATGCCAGGTTACTTTTAGGGCTGCTTCTTTCAATCGCAAAATCCTGCTTAAGTAAGTCATTAAACACAAGATAATTTGCCCGGTTTTGGTTGATTTCCTTTTCAGGATTGATGATATCGCCGGCAAAGACCTTGCAGACAAATCTTTCATTACTGTCAAGCGGCTCTGTCTCAAGCAATAGCTTTGCCCATGTAGAACTAAACTTATAATAATTTACAAACTCTGCAGACATTCCCCTGTACCTGTTGCATGCAGCAAGTGTAGAAGCGTATTCGGTAAGCACTTGTATATTGCTGCTGTCAAAACTCTGCTTAACTGAAAATTTTCTTTCAGAAATAGAAAGCAATATTTCTGTGTATTTTATTTCGGGAACCCGCTTGCATTGCTTTTTCCATATTTCTATAGCATAATGCATAGAATCAAAGCTTTTTTTACGATAAAGTTTTGGTAGCAGGTCCGATGCATTTTGCAACATATCGAAACAAGACGGCCTAGACTTATTCATTTCCTGTTCAACAGATTGGGCTGATGCATACAATGCAACAAACTGAAGGATGAGCAAAGCAGTGATTGGCCGGGGTTTCATCCTACAATAATAAAAATCCGCACACTAAGATTCTGTTAATTCAAAGGCACTTTATAAATTTTGGGAAAGTGTTTTCAAATACCTGGCAACATAATCCTCTTTTTGTTTCAGCTTGTATTGCATTACAAATCTTGGATGAGGCAATGCATGAATAGTCTTAAACCATTGGTGCCTGTTATTCAACTGTTGCAGGTATTTATAATTTTCTCCTTCGCCGATACAAAAGCAAACATCACTTTCAATACCCCATGAAAGCTGCCTGTTGATACAATCAATAGCAAACGGCTCTACTCTTTGCTTTAATAATTTATCATCATAATAATTGAGATTTTTACCATCTTTTACAAAACCAAGCGGGCTAATGGAAGAGATATAAAATGCTTGATAAAATTTTTCAGGACCACCGAATGCATTAATCACCTCATAAACAAAAACAGAGGATAATTCCTGCCTTTGTTCAAAATTATTTTCAATACCGCATTTTAATTTTAGCCTGATAGGGTCAGTAAAAGGAATCCCTGTAACACCTCCGCCAAATCTGCCGGGATTAATGCCTAAGAGTAAATGTCTCGGGTGATTGTCGTGGTAAAATTTCTGGTAAAAGCTTTTGCACGCAGTCTGTATAGCTTTATCCTGGTGCACATCAAGTACACCTACACCTTTAGGCAGTTTAAAAGGAATACTTAAATTGAAAAGAAAATCAAGAATGTGTTGTGAAAAGAATGGCATGTGTTAGCGAATAATCAGTGGTGAATAAGAACGAAAAATGAAAAGGGAAAAGTGAAAAATGGAGGTGAATGGCCAGTAACAAGTAGGAAGTGTCTACTATCTCCTTTCTTCTCATTCATCCCCCCATCCATTCCTTAAACGCACCTACGTTTTCATTGCTGATGATGACTTCTTCATCAACGGGTGGCGCAAGCTCTATCAACAGCTTTCCTTTGCCATAGAGCCTTATCTTTTTTACCGCGTTTATGTTAGCGATATACTTCCTGTTAATTCTGAAGAACTGTGTTGGTTCAAGTTCTTTTTCCATATCTGCAAGTGATTTATCCAATATAAATTTCTGACCGGCTTTATCAACCATGCATACAAGCTTGTGCGTGGCATAACAATAAGCAATGTCTTCTGCTTTTACGGCAATTAAATCAGCACCACGTTTTACAAGGTATCTTTTTTTGAACCTGCTTTCAGGCTGCTGATGATATTGCTGAAGCTGCCTGAAATTACCCGCAAAGTGCTGCTTTAATTTATCGTACTTGTTTAAAGCGGTTTCAAGCTTTTCCTGTTTTATGGGTTTTAGTAAATAATCGATACTGTTATACTCAAAAGCTTCCTGCCAGTAATCATCATAAGCGGTGATAAAAATAACAGGACATGTGATACTTGCTTTCTCAAATATTTTAAAAGAAAGGCCGTCTGTAAGTTCAATATCCATAAAAATTAAATCAGGTTGCGGATGATTGCCAAACCAGGCTGTTGCAGCCGCAATACTGCCAAGCACAGCGTTTATAACAAAACTGTCATCTACTTGTTGCAATGCTTTTTGTAGTTTTTCCGCTGCTGGTTTTTCGTCTTCAACGATAACAATATTCATAAGGAAATCTTTTCAATTAGTACCCTTACCCCTAAAGGGGAATTTGTCTGAACCATGATTTAAACTGATTTACCCGATTTCAACTGATTTCGCTACAAAGCCCAAATGCTCAATCAGGCTCTAACAGTACAGGCGTACGACGCAAGGAATCCCGTATGTACGGGACGATGAAAAACTGAAGCTGGTATTATAAAAATTATTACCACCCTATTCAATCTTCAATACAGGCAAGCGAACTGTAAACATGCCCTCTGTTTTTTCGATAATTATTTCTTTGCCTGTTGTTAATTTGTAACGTTCACTCAAATTTTGCAAGCCAATTTTTGAGGATGGCCTGTGCAAAATTTTTGTTCTTAAGTTGTTGGTTACTTCAAGCATATCATCCTTCATTTGAATACAGAAATGTAAAGGTGTTTCATCGCAAAACTCGTTGTGCTTAATTGCATTTTCCATTAATATCTGCAATGATATTGGGGGTATAAGGTATTCATCAATAAATTTATCACCAATACTCACTTTCATTTGCAACGCCCTATCGAAACGAATTTTATGCAATGAAAAATAATCGTACAAAAAGTTCATCTCTTCATGCAACAACACCAGGTCCCTTGCTTTGTTTTGCAAAATGTAACGATACACATCTGCAAGCGATTCATTAAACTGCTTGGCCTTTAAAGGATCATCATCAATTAAATAAGAAAGCGTGTTAAGCGAATTGAAAATAAAATGTGGATCTATCTGGTTCTTCAATGCTTCAAGTTCAGCTTCAGCCTTTGCCCTTTCAAGTTGCTCTTTTTTTATTTTGTCACTTTCTGCTTCTTTTACAAGAAACACTGTTTCATACACATGCACTATAAACAATACACAGACCATTATGATGAGCGTGGTAAGAAAAATTTTATCCTTATCAACATTACCCTTTGCAAAAATGTGGTACCATCCCACCAGCAACAACACGCTTACAGGCACCGTGTAAAAAGGTATTACCAACAACAATGCAATAATCTTTTTAACGGGTTGATTAAACCAATCGAAATAAGCACGCAACGTAAAAAGCAAAAAGCGATTGCCTTCCCATATTAAAAACGCAATGCCGATGGTATACAGGTATGCAAGCTTTAAGTTCCAGAGGTTTGGATCTTTGTTATTGATCATGTTGGTGGCCAACGGAATTGCAATGCCGAAGAAAGGAATAAGTATCACGCGAAAACCAATATCATTCAGCTTTTCTTTTGCTGATTGTTTGGTCGGCTGTATGTTAATGTTAGTCTGCATTTATTCCTGCTTTGTTCTGCAATGCTTGTGCCTGTAAAGTTTGCAAATTAGTTTAGAACTCACATCAAATTTTTCAATCCTTAAATTAAGCAGTATGCCCCACATTAATTGGCTTGCCGTAATGGTAGCCGGATTGTCAGCATTCGTTATTGGCGGAATATGGTATTCGCCCGGTTTATTTGGCAAGGCCTGGATGACAGACGCCAACTTAACCGAAACAGATATCAAAAGAGGAAATAAGGGAAAGATATTTGGGTTTACAGCTATCTTCTCGCTGTTGATGGCCGCTAACCTTGCCATGTATTTAGCTGGCCCGCAAACAAACTTATCCAATGGAACATTCTATGGTTTTCTTACGGGTATATGGACGTTTTGTGCCATCGCCATCCATAGTTTATTTGAACTAAAAAACTGGAGGCTTATTTTTATTAACGGCGGATATAGCATAGTGGCATTAACATTAATGGGCGCTATTATAGGGTTGTGGAGATAACCAAAAAATTGTAGTTTGTATATTCTTAATTGCTCACATGAAAAAATACTTACTACTTCTCGCTATTATGCCACATCGTTTTTTACGGGATCGATGATGATTAACTATCGAGTGGAAGATCTTCACGGGCTGCTTGATGAATTGAAGAAAGAAGGTATTAACCCGGTTGATAAAATTGACACAGCTAGCTATGTTACTTCGTTCATAAAATGGACCTGGAAGGCAACAAGATTGAGCTTTGGCAGGCAAATAATGATGACTATTCAAAAATTACAGACGGCGTTACATGGTAATATTATTTATATAATCAATCAATTAAATCAATCCTTATGACTTTCAAAAGTGCTATCAGTTGGTTTGAAATTCCAACCACAGATTTAGATCGTGCTCAAAAGTTTTATGAAACAATTTTTGAAACACAATTGTTTCCAATGGAGATGCCCAACTTTAAGATGCGCATGTTTCCCATTGAAAACCCGATGGAAGGTGTTGGCGGTGCGCTTGTACATACGCAAGGCTTTTATCAATCATCTGAAACAGCTGGTGTGTTGATTTATTTAAATGGCAACCCTGACGTGCAAAATATTTTAAACCGGGTTGAAGCAGCAGGTGGCAAGATTGTTGTACCTAAAACGGAGATATCCCCTGAATATGGCTACATGGCAGTGATTGTTGATACTGAAGGCAACCGGATAGGGCTACATAGCATTCCCCAACAATAAATATTGCTTATGTCTTTTTCATACGATTGGAGCCGTTTTACAAAGCGCATCAATATAAAAGCACCGGTGCAAAAAATATATGATGTATGGGCAACAAGAACCGGGCTTGAGTATTGGTTTCTTCGTGAAGCTGATTTTAAAAAACCTTCCGGAGAACCTGTGAATAATAACGCTCATATCCAGGAGGGAGATACTTACACCTGGCGCTGGCATGGTTATGATAACAGCGTTTCAGAAAGTGGTGAAATACTTGCAGCCAACGGAGCAGATTATTTAAAATTCAGGTTTGGCAATGCGGGTAATGTTGCCGTTAACATCAGCATGCACGAAGGCGAATCCATCGTAGAATTAACACAAGATGAAATACCACAGGATGAAAAAGGCAAAGCGCATTATCATATGGGTTGTGGCGAGGGCTGGACATTTTATCTTGCCAATTTAAAATCTATGTTGGAAGGAGGCATTGATTTACGCAATAAAAATGAAAGAATTCAGAAAGTGATTAATTCATAATCAGTTCAAAGTTTAAGATTTAAAGTTCAAGGTTTAAAATGGTTGCAAGTTGCTGGTTGCCGGATGCTGGTTTTGAACCTGGAACTTTTGAACCTTGAACGTTTAAAAATTCTTACCTTAAAGTGGAATTTCGTATCCGCGTATAAACTCAACAACAAAGCCTATAATATGAAAAAATCAATCAAAACCATTGCGCTGCTTGTTCTAATACTTAGCACTCACAACATGGTTTATTCACAGTTAAGCACAGACACATTAAAAGCGCAGTTTATTAAAGACTGGCAAAGAGCCAAAGCCTATACACAGGAATATTTAGACGCCATGCCTGCCGACAAATATTCTTTTAAAGCCGTGGACAGCATTCGCAGTTTTGCACAACAAATGCTGCACCTTGCACAAGGCACCGTTTTTATTACATCCAAAGCATTAGGTAAACAGCCAATTTTTACTACAAATCTTGAAGCATCACCTTCTGCTGCTACAAAAGACTCCGTAGTATATTATGTAAATGCATCTTACGATTTTGTAATTGATGGCCTGCAAAAAATGAGCGCATCAAAACTTACAGACAAAGTAGGCATGATGAATTTTTCAGAGCCTGCTTATGTTTGGCTGCTTAAAGGTTTTGAGCATCAAACACACCACCGCGGTCAAACAACTATTTACATACGTCTTGTTGGCATAAAGCCACCGCAGGAAAAGTTGTTCTAATAAAACATTTTTTAAATTATCCAACGCACCATATAGAATTATGGTGCGTTTTACTTCGTGCAATCTTCATCCCTAATAATGCTTTTATGAAATTCCTTCTATTACTTTTTATACCTGTAATTGCATTTACAAGCTTTATCAATCCCAAAGACAATAAAGATATTTTTCAAAGACTGGGAAGACTGGAAGGCACGTGGATGATGCGTGTAAAATCCGGCACTGTGCTGTTAGAATGCTGGCAAAAAGAAAATGACACTTTGCTACACGGTAAAAGTTACATGCTTCGCGGAATTGAAATGAAGTCACAGGAAAATGTTTCGCTTGTGTGCAATAATGAAGGGGTGTTTTATATACCTGTTGTTGAAAACCA
>Ga0105237_10006207_pt1 | contig 13326 bp, 13 predicted proteins | sample KBSC24metaG_FD_81520 | JGI IMG/M metagenome (GOLD analysis project Ga0105237, IMG submission 81520) | Corn rhizosphere microbial communities from Kellogg Biological Station, Michigan, USA - KBS C2-4 metaG | ecosystem: Host-associated > Plants > Roots > Rhizosphere > Soil | place: Michigan, USA...
CGAGGTCAGTACCGTCTCCCGGAGTTTGGGTTGTGATCTTGGACGAGGTCAGTACCGTCTCCCGGAGTTTGGGTTGTGATCTTGGACGAGGTCAGTACCGTCTACCGGAGTTTGGGTTGTGATCTTGGACGAGGTCAGTACCGTAACGCGGTAGCGTCGGGTCCGTGTTCACACAAACACGTGAGAAGCTTTTGACTCACCGACCCGACGCTACCGCGTTACGGTACTGACCTCGTCCAAGTTCGGCGCGCGCGAAGCCGGACGACCCGACGCTACCGCGTTACGGTACTGACCTCATCCAAGTTCGGCGCGCGCGGAGCCGGACGACCCGACGCTACCGCGTGACGGTACTGACCTCATCCAGGTTCGTCACACGCGGAGCCGGACGACCCGACGCTACCGCGTGACGGTACTGACTTCATCCAAGTTCGGCGCACGCGGAGCCGGACGACCCGACGCTACCGCGTGACGGTACTGACTTCATCCAAGTTCGGCGCGCGAGGAGCCTGACGACCCGACGCTACCGCGTGACGGTACTGACCTCATCCATGTTCGGCGCACGCGGAGCCGGACGACCCGACGCTACCGCGTTACGGTACTGACTTCGTCCAAGTTCGGCGCACGCGGAGCCGGACGACCCGACGCTACCGCGTTACGGTACTGACTTCGTCCAAGTTCGTCGCACAGGTGATAGTGTCGAGATTGGTCACGGCTTGTCCTTGGATGAGGTCAGTACCGTAACGCGGTAGCGTCGGGTCCGTCAGGAGTCAGGCTATGCGTAGGACCTGGCGTGATTGACACCCACGATCATGTTTGACAACATACGGTCGTTCTCATCCTCATCATGTGGAACGACACCGACACACCGCTCGCGTATTTTATTTCCTTCCGTACGTATGGCACGTGGCTCCATGGTGACGAGCGCGGTTCGATAGACCGTTTTCACAACCATTACAGATCTCCATACATACCACCAAACAAAAATTGGCATCGTTATAATCAACAGCAGCTCAGAGCCTCTCCTTTAATCCCCCGAGCTCGCGAACGAAAGTCTGTTGAGCAGGCTATTTGTGAGACGTGCAGAATCCGGAATTGGTCGCTACTGGCCTTCAACGTGCGCACAAATCATGTTCACACAGTCGTGATTGCCGATCGCGATCCTGACCTTGTACTCACGGCGTTTAAGGCAAACGCCACAACGCGATTGAGGCGAGACAAGCTCTGGCCACATGGATTTAGTCCCTGGGTGCGGAAAGGTAGTAAGAGGAGACTGTGGAATGAGAAGAGTGTGGCGGATGCGATTCATTATGTGCTCTACGGTCAGGGTGGCGATTTGCCGGACTTTGACTAACGAGTAGTTGTCTCAGAGCGCAAGCAGCAGGAGACCCGACGCTACCGCGTTACGGTACTGACCTCGTCCAGTTCGTCGCGCGAGGAGCAGGACGACCCGACGCTACCGCGTTACGGTACTGACCTCGTCCAAGAACCTGCGTGACCAATAGCGGATGGTGTGATCCGACCCACGCCGGATACTTGGACGAGGTCAGTACCGTAACGCGGTAGCGTCGGGTCCCACTGAGTCGTCTCCCCGCCTAGTACTTCTGACAGTTATCAACCCTTTCAATCACATCAATACTCAATCAGCGTGCTCCTGTTTGATTGTTCGTGAAAGGTAATGTCTGCCATGTCCCACAACGAAAACGAAAACTTTGAAGATCCGCTAGCCGACCCAAGCGAGGTGCTCGCGCATGAAATTCCGGCCGGTGTGGATCGCCGTACCTTCGTGATGCGAGCTGCCGTGGTCGCTGCAACCTCGGTCATTACTGGTCGCAGCATTTCCGCGCAGGAGAAAACTGCACGGGCTACGGCCTCCGTCCCTGCGCTGGCCCCCGACCTGAATGTCGTACAAAAAAGCAAAGGCCCGGTGATGACCACGATCGACGAGTTCTACAAGGTCGGGCCGGGACCGTCGAGCTCGCACACGATCGGCCCGATGCGTATCACCTACGATTTTTATCAAAGGGCAACCAAGCTGCCCGAGGACAAGCTCGCGAAGGCGACAGCCCTGAAAGTCCATCTGTTTGGCAGTCTTAGCGCGACAGGCAAGGGACACGGAACGGAACGCGCCGCTCTCGCAGGACTCGTCGGAAAAGAGCCCGCCACCGTCGATCCCGCGTTCCTCGATAGCCTGCGTGACAAGCCGGACCAGGTGTTCCCGATGAAGCTCGGTTCGGCGACCTTCAACGTCACGCTCAAGGACATCATTTACGACGCGACAAAGGGCGACTTCAAACATCCGAACACGATGACCGTCAAGCTCCTCGCAGGGGACGAGGTGCTGCTCGAGCAGGAGTACTACTCGGTTGGCGGCGGTTTCATCGAGTGGAAAGGCTATACACCGCCGAAGAAGAACGCTCCGAAGTACCCGTTCGCGACGATGAAAGAACTGCGGGCACACGCGGACAACAACAAGATCTCGATCGCGCAGGTAATGCTTGCCAACGAGATGTCGATCACCGGCAGAACAGAGGAGGAAGTGTATGCCTTCGTCGACAAGATCATCAACGCAATGACCGCAACCGTAAAGTCTGGACTGCAGATGCCGGAAGACGATGTCCTGCCTGGTCCAATCAAACTGCACAGCAAGGCGGCGACAGTTTACAAGCGCGCAATGGACGATGCGTATCAATCAGACCGCGGTATCGGCGCGCTGTCGGCGTACGCACTGGCGGCATCTGAAGAAAACGGCCGCGGCCATCTCGTGATCACTGCTCCGACCGGTGGTTCGGCTGGAGTGATGCCGGCGCTGGTATACGGGCTGATCGAGAATCGAAAGCTGCCATTGCAGAAGGTGCGTGAAGGTATGCTCGCGGCGGCGGCGATCGGATATCTCTGCAAGCACCACGCAACATTGTCGGCTGCTGAAGGCGGTTGCCAGGCGGAAATCGGTGTGGCGTCGTCGATGGCTGCGGCACTCGTCGCAACTGCGAACGATGCGCCGGCGCGGGTGGTCGAGAATGCCGCGGAGTCGGCTCTCGAACATCACCTGGGCATGACGTGCGATCCGGTTGCTGGTTACGTGCAGGTCCCGTGCATTGAGCGATGCGCATTTGGTGCAGTCAAGGCGTGGACCGCGTACGCGATCGCCAGCAATGAGATCGCGTCGAGGCACCGCGTCGACTTCGACGCGACGGTTCAGGCGTTGGCCCAGACGGCCAAGGACATGAACAGCAAGTACAAGGAGACGAGCGAGGCGGGCCTGGCGCTCTCCGTAGTGCTCTGCTGATCAAACGAGGTTTCTTTTATCTATTGGCTGCGGCTCGCCAAGTCAACCCCGACTTGGTGAGCCCTTTTTCTAGACGGAGATTGCACATGTTGACACATTGTGCGGACATCAAGCTCTTTGTCGCAGTGACATTGACCTCAGCGACGCTATTCGCGGGTTCAATTTTCGGACAAGCTCCAGCGCCTCAGCCAGACAGCGTGCAAAAAGAAGTCGAGGCATTGAAGGCTGAGAACGCAGCGGTTCGAGAACTGCTTCGCAAGCTCGAGGAGCAGCAAAAGGCATTACTCGAGCACGTGGACCGTTTGCAGAAAAAGCTTGACGGCACGCCGGGTACTGACCAGCCGCAGTTGGCGGATGCCTCGGTACCGTCGACGAGTGAAACGACTGCGCCGGTGACAACCGGTTCAGACAAGGCTTCCGCGCAACCCGTCTCCACGACTGAGGAACACGAGAAGGGTGGTTATTACGACGACGGAATCGTCATCTGGGAAACATCCGAAGACGCAAAGGTGCCTTTCCAGTTGAAGTTCACAAACACTACTCAGGTCAGATATCTCAATACACTCTCAGCCAACGACACTTTCACGGACCATCTCGGCGTTGTCCGCGAAGTTCATAAACGCAATGACATCACGGTAAATCGCTCGATGTTCGTCTTCAATGGCTACGTATTCGACAAGCGCGCGCGGTACAACCTCACGGTCTGGACGTCCGCAGGCGCCGCCTCGATAGTTGTTGCCGGGAATGTTGGCTGGCAATTCAATAAGGCGCTCACGATCACTGGAGGCTACACTGGTGTTCCGGGCAGCCGATCGCTGGTTAACACGTTCCCGTTTTTCACATCAACCGATAGGACGTTGGCGGACAACTTCTTCCGCCCGAGCTTCACGCAGGGAGTTTGGGCAAACGGAGAACCGATCAAGGGAGTGTACTACCTGGCGTTCGTCGGCAACGGTCTGAACACGCTTAATATCTCGGCGACGAAGATTGATACAAATCTGCTGGTTTCGGGCAGCGTCTGGTGGGAACCGCTTGGACCATATGGTCCACCCAGCAGGGCTCGTAACATGTACGACGATTATTTCGCCTCGGACAAAGTTCGCCTTCGCCTCGGGACAGCTTATACGAGATCGCGAGAAGACCGTTTTTCAAATCTCGATCAATCGAGTCCCGAGAACACTTCGCTTCACAATTCGGATGGCGTGCTTACTTTCTCGACGGGGGCGTTTGCGCCGGGTGTGACCGTCGACAAAGCTACGTATCGTATGTGGGCCATCGACGGTGGACTCAAATGGAACGGGTTTGCGGTGAACGGGCAGTATTACTTTCGCTGGTTGGACGACTTCGAAGCCGATGGACCACTTCCGATCGCAGCCACGTTTGATCACGGCTTTGAGTTGTCGGGCGGAAAGTTTGTTGTGCCTAAGAAGCTGATGTTGTATGTCCGTGGGTCGGCGGTGTTTGGCCAGTTTGGCGACTCGCACGAGTATGCCGGTGGTCTGAAGTGGCATTTCCTTCCGACCGAGCGTTTGTGGCTCAACGCCGAGTTGATGCGAGTTCAAAGAGTTCCTTACAGCGGAGGCTTTACTCCGTACACGGCAGGTATGACTGGCTGGGTGCCGATGGTCCAGACTGTGCTCGCTTTTTGAGGAGCAGCGCTCTTGATTCAAGCCTGGCGCTCTCGTACACAAAAGGCACAAAAGAAACAAAAGGAACAAAACTGGGTCATGGTTAGTTCTTTTTTGTGCCTTATGTTTCTTTTGTGCCCTTTTGTGTACTACCTTGGAAGCCTCAATTCAGCTCATCGTCTTTGGAGTACTTGGTCCCTTTGCCTGTGAGTTCCAGCGCGACGCCTTTGTCTGTCAACTGGTACATCCAAACGCCTGGTGAGACCGACGTCGCACCCTGAAGCGATCCTCCACCGTCACCAGTTTTCGCCGCCGCTGTTGTTTGTCCGCCGAACTCCCAACCGCTGTTAATGAATCGTTCCAGCGCATCCTTCGTCTCAAAAACAAAGATTGTGCTGAATTTCTTCACGCCGACTCCCAGGCCCGCCTGGATCTCTCGCATCTTCATGTAGGTGACTTTCTGCGTCCTATTGTCTACCGCGATGCCTTTTCCTCTTCCGCCGCCTGCAACCAGAATCTTCGCGCCGCCGCTATTGAAGACAGCATAGCCAGCCGAGCTTTTGACTGCCGCCTGGGCCGACGGCTTCGTCTTGTACAGACGTTGCAGCGTCGCGTCGGCTTTCTTGCGAGCTTCTGCCTGCTTCTCTTCTTTTGATTTGGCAACGACGGTGAACGCGGTCAGTAAAACCAACGCCAGCGAAGTCAACGATCTCATTCGTTTCATGATTAGCACTCCCTTCCCGCTCGCATGATAGCCAGCGATCTCCGCGAAGGTACCTGACAAAAGTGCTAGTTCCACACCTGACCAATTCACAGTATCGAAACCAGAGTGAGACTCAGCCGCCTGATACAGTTGTTTCTAACCGCGGTTCTTGCAAACACTGCTGCCGGCCAGGAGATGGAGCCGCGTGCCTATTCTCCCGCGCCTCGCGGCACACAATTCGTCCTGCTCAGCTACGGTCATCAGTCGGGCGACGTGCTGCTGGATTCATCGCTTCCACTTAAAGACGTAAGCATAAGTCTCAACGCCGCTTCTTTCGGGTACGGGCGAACTTTTAACTTCGCGGGCAGGCAGGCAAATGTCGCGGTCCTCGTTCCATATATCTGGGGAACAGCGCAAGGAACAGTGTTCGAAGATCAAATCAACGTGCGACGTTCAGGCGGCGGCGACATGCGAGTCAGATTTTCGACGCTCTTCAAGGGAGGGGAAGCACTTGCGCCAAAGGAGTTTGCCCAACGAAAGCCATCGACAATCATCGGCGCGAGTGTCTCAATCGTCATACCGACAGGACAATACGATCCCGCGCGTCTCGTCAATCCCGGTTCAAACCGCTGGGCGTTCAAGCCAGAAATCGGGATTTCAAAACCCAACGGCCGCTGGACGTTTGAAGGTATGGGAGGCGCCTGGCTCTTCACCACGAACAAAAGCTTCCTCGGCAGCTCACGCCGCGAACAAAAGCCGATGGCATCTTTTCAAGGTGCTGTGATTTACACGCTGCGCCGGCGAATGTGGGTCTCGGTTAACGCGACCTTTTACAGCGGCGGCAGCACGGTCTTAAACGACACGGCAAATGAAGACCGCCAGAGAAATGCCCGCGTCGGCGCGACATTTTCCTATCCACTGAATCAACAGCAATCGTTCAAGGTCGTCTGGGCCAAGGGCGTCACGACGCGTATTGGCGGCAACCTGAACACGATCGTATTTGCATGGCAATACGCCTGGTTCAAATGAAGAACAGTGCTCGCCTGTCAATATTGCCAGTAAGCCCGCGCCGGTTTTTCACCTAAAGTTTTTACAACTGATGTGAGTTCTGGACGGGGGAGTACAAAGATGGAAATCAAACCTGCGGCGAAGGCAATTCCCGCGGAAACTGATCATTTACCGCAAGGGAAGTATGGTGCTATCTACCCGAAGAGCCCGAGTTGCTATGGATTCAGCATCCTCGCAAAGATCATCCCGGGACGCGAACCTGTCTTTCACGAATACGCAAGAAACATCGAGAACGCAGTCGCCTCTCAGCCCGATATTCTCGCGCCACTGAAGCTGCACTATCTGCGCTGGATTCTATTTCCAATCAACGGCGAAACGTACTTCATGTACCAGGGCATCTTCGACACTGACTTCGACAAGTACACAGAAGATGCAGTGGCCTTGTTCGGCGCTGCCGGCGTTCGGACAGTCTTTGAAAATCTCCAGGGCTTTCCGATGGATTGGCAAACGAACCCCGAGGCTTTCGTCAGGTTCGTACGCGACCATCAGGTTCCGAGCTTTTTGGAGTACGGAGAATATCCATACGTGAGCGCCGATGAAATCAAGAAAGCGTTGCAGTTGAAACATGCATTCTCGGAGATGCTCGATCAATTGCAGTAGGGCAAAAGGAATTCGCGCATGACTTCCGCGTCGGAAACCAGGCTGGAGCTCGAGGACATCCAAAGCGGAGTCTTACGACCACGTCCCACTCCGTACGTCGCCACCTACATCGGATTTCGTATCGACGATCGGAAGACGGGCCGCGCCTTGATGGGCCGGATCTCACAGGCTGTGACCTCGGCTGCGAATCCGACGAGTCCGTTAGCTGACACGTGGGTCAGCGTTGCAATCACTTATCAAGGTCTTAAAGCACTCGGCGTCCCACAATCATCACTCGAGAGTTTTTCATGGGAATTTCGGCAGGGGATGGCAGCGCGTGCGAGCGAGTTGGGGGATACGGGTGAGAGCGCGCCTGAGAAGTGGGAACAACCGCTGGGAAGTTCTGACCTGCATGTCGTGTTGGTGGCAGTCGCGCCCGACGAGCAACGATTGGAAGGAGCCCTCGAACGCGCGCGCGCGACTTATCGAAAGATGTCGGGAATTGAAGCGATATGGCGTCAGAATTGTTACGCCCTTCCAACTGAAACCGAACCCTTCGGATTTCGCGACGGCATCAGCCATCCGGCAATCGAAGGCAGCGGGATTGCGGGGACGAATCCACAAGAACGACCGCTTCGAGCAGGAGAGTTTGTGCTCGGCTACGCAGATGAGCTCGGTGGTGTGCAAAAAACTGAACCTGAAATTCTCGGTCGCAACGGAACGTACGTCGTGTTTCGCAAGTTGCACCAGCGCGTCGCTGCTTTTCGTCAATACCTCAAAACGAACTCGTCGAATGTTGATGACGAAGAATTACTGGCAGCGAAAATGATGGGCCGTTGGCGCAGCGGTGCACCGTTGGCACTGTGTCCGTTTCACGACAACGCCGAACTGGGCGCCGATCCGCGACGTAACAACGACTTTCTTTTTGAAGCAGACGATCCGGCAGGCTTCAAGACGCCGGGCGGCTCGCACATCCGTCGCTGCAACCCACGTGACGCGGCGATCGCCGGCGTCGCGAGAATACATCGCATGATCCGTCGGGGAACTGCTTATGGACCACCGTTACCGGAGGGAATCATGGTCGACGATGGGGCAGATCGCGGTCTGATGTTCGCGTTTGTCGGCGCGCACATTGGGCGGCAGTTCGAGTTTGTTCAATCTCAATGGATCAACGATGGCGTCTTCTTTGGAGCAGGAACTGACAAAGATCCGATCGTTGGATCAAACGAAGTGAGTTTTACCCTGCCGCGAAAACCTGTTCGAAAACGTCTGCAAGGGATTCCAAACTTTGTAGTCACGCGTGGTGGTGAATATTGCTTCATGCCGGGGCTGCGAGCGTTGCGTTGGCTCGCCGAACTGGAAACTTAAAACGTGCGCGGGAACGACATAGGCCCACGAATTCTTCTGGCCACCGCGTGGGCGATTTGTATTCTGCTGCAAGGTGAAGCGACGCGAGCACAAGTCAGAGGCGTGTACCCGCTCGGGATGAGCGCTACGAATTCCGGTGTGACGCCTGAACCTGGATTTAGTTACTCGAATCTTTTGGCTATCTATTCGCGCGACAAATTCGTCGGCACGGACGGGGAAGTTCTCGCGACTGGACAGCAGTCGGTAGTTATGGATTTGAACTCTTTTGTGTGGGTGAGCAAACAAAGAATTCTGGGTGCAAAATTTTCGATGTCAGCGACTCTGCCGATCGCAAACAACTCATTGACTTCCGACGTCGAAGGCGCACTTAGCGGCGGCGAGGGTTTCGCTGACTCTTACTATCAACCGTTTATTCTGGGTTGGGATACGAAGCGCGCCGCCGTTCGCGCTGTCTATGGGTTCCTGGCGCCCACCGGAAAGTTCAAAAATGGCGCTAGCGACAATGTTGGGTCAGGTTATTGGACACATGCGCTTTCTTCGGGTCAGACGTTCTATCTCACAAAGAATAGGTCCACATCCGTTTCTGCTTTTCAGATGTACGAGATTCACACTCATCAAGCAGAGACGAAGATTCATCCTGGCCAGACTTTGAATCTCGACTATTCGGTGATGCACGCGTTTCCCGTGGGTGACGCTCTGCGGTTACAGGTCGGTCTGGCTGGTTACCATCAGTGGCAACTCACTGACAAGAGCGGACCAACAGTCACACCGGAACAGGCAAGTGCTCGCTACAAAGTAAATGCGCTTGGCGTTGCTTCGAATGTGAACCTGACTTCGAAATTAAATGTCGGCTTTAAGTATTTTCAGGAATTCGCGAACCGCTCTACGTTTCAAGGGCATTCGATTCAGTTTTCCGGCTCGATCAGGTTTTGACTTGGATACGGCCAGTACCGTATCCAACAAGGGGAAAAGACATGTGGGACATGATTGTCCGCGGATTTGTGAACCTGGCTAACAGGGTCGGCGGACCAATGACATTTCGGATTATCCTTCAGCCACTGATGGCCACGCTGCTGGCGTTAAGGGCTGGATTGAACGATGCCCGCGAGAACCGGCCGCCTTATTTCTGGACTCTCCTCACCGATCCTTCTCAACGTGTTGACTTGATCGGTCACGGATGGAAAGCGGTCGGAAGAGTTTTCATTCTGGCGATCGTCATGGACGTCATTTACCAACTGATCGTGGTGCGCTGGGTTTATCCGCTCGAGACAATAATCGTCGCCATCATGCTTGCGGTCGTTCCATATCTCCTGATTCGTGGTCCTGTGAATCGCGTTGCGCGCTGGTGGTTTCGCAGGAGAAAAGCTTCAGTAGCGGGTGATTGAACGCATGGTCGACGTGCTTGTAATCGGTGGCGGTCCCGCAGGTGTGGTTGCGGCACTTCGCGCTGCCGATTCAGGCGCGACGACGGCGCTCGTCACTCGCGATGAGTTCGGTGGAATGGCTGCCAACGACGGGCCTGTTCCAGTGCGCACGTTGGCCCATGCGGCCCGGCTGATACGAGAGGCTCGTCAACTTGGGCGTTACGGCATCGTCGTCGGCGAGCCGGTGCTGGACTACCAGCGCTTGCTCGAAAGGGTGCAGGAAGTCGTTACCGACGTACGCGCACACTCAACCTTCCGCAGTCAGATCGACTCGGTCAACGTGGCCGTTCACGAAAGGGTCGGTTGTGCGCACTTTGTCGATTCCCACACGATCGAAACCGCGACCGGTCTACGACTGCGCGCTGACAAAATAATCATTTGTACAGGCGGCGGGAGTCGCCGGCTCTCAGTTCCGGGTTCGGAATTCACGGCGACACACAGCGATGCGTGGGCGTTAACTTCGGTGCCACCGTCGATGATCGTGATTGGCGCCGGAGCAACCGGCGCGCAGGTAGCTTCGATCTTTCACGCCTTCGGTTCGCAGGTTCAACTCTTTCACACAGGCTCGCGAATTCTGCCGACGGAAGATGAAGACGTATCTGCCGCAGTCGCTGTCGCGTTTCGTCAATCAGGAATCGTGGTCAGCGAGAACTTTGGCTGCGTTGAATCATTTGAGAAGACTGCGAACGGCGTGCGGATGTCGTTTTCGAAGGATGGGAAGCAAGAGAGTGTAGAAGCGAGTGTGATAGTCGCGGCGATCGGTTGGGTAGCAGAAACCCGAGACTTGAATCTCGCAAAGGCAGGCGTAGAAACTGACAAACGAGGCTTTATTGGTGTTGACGAATTCCTCAGAACCTCGGCGTCGCACGTATTCGCGGCGGGCGACGTCACGGGCCGGCTGATGCTCGTTCCGCAGGCGCTTCAGGATGGCTTTGTTGCTGCGACGAATGCGGTTAGAGGCGCGACGATGAAGGTTCCCGATCAGGCGGCGCCAATCGGCAGCTTCACCGACCCCGAGTATGCACAAGTGGGTCTGACAGAATCGAAGGCGCGCGCAACTCACGATATCGCGACAGCCGTCGTTTGCTTTGATTCGACTACGCGCACGATCATCGATGGCCGCACGAATGGTTTTTGTAAATTGATCGTCGACCGGCAGACGCGCCAAATCCTCGGTTGCCACGTTGTCGGCGAGCGCGCAGTTGAGATCACGCAGGTTGCGGCCGTCGCTATGGCAGGTAACATGCGAGTTGATGCGCTGGCGCAGGTACCCCTCTCTTTTCCAACCTACGCTGGGGTGCTCGGTCGTGTTGCGGCAAGCGTCTCTCGGCAGCTCAACTTAATCAGTCCTGTCAATATTGCGAGTACATAATTCGACCGAAAGCGCCGGTACACAAGAGACACAGGTTCCGCAGAGAGAAGCGCACTGCCTGTAAGAAGTGACAGTTATCACCCTCTGTTCGCTGGACTATGCTCCGGGAATGAAAATCAAACATTTGATAGCCGCCGGTTCGATACTCGTGCTGTCGATCTTTACTACACCCGGCGCACAGGACGGCCAATATCGATTAGCACACGCTAACGGCGAGGGCAGCATTAAGGTCGGTCAGGAGCAATTCAAGGTGACGGGCATAGTCGTGAAACTGCTCGCCGATCGAACCGCTGAGCTCACACTCAACTCTGAAATAACCTTCTTTCTTAGTGGAACCTGGTCGCAGAACAGTGGGTCGGAAGAAGAATTTGAACTTCAGATTACGGGAGGCGCAACTCCCGGTGGTCTTGACGGCACTGGAAAACTCACGCTCGGCAAAGACGTCAATTCAAAAGTGCAGCTAATTCTAAAAGGCAAGAGCCGGACGACGAAGAAAGCCGTCGAGGTTTATTTCCACAGCAAGTAGATCGTCACTGCGCTGCCGCGTATTTCGGAAGGACATCGCCTGGTTGAGAACCACGCCGAACTCCGTACCGGACGGGACTTTCACTTCTGAACCTTTCTTTACGCGTCCCCCTATCGCTCCCGCCAGGGCGCCAACACCCGCACCAATCGCGAGTCCCTTGCCACCGCCTGCGATCGCGCCGATCACAGCTCCTCCTGCTGCGCCACCTCCGATGAATTTCGCTTTGCGGTGGCTCGTCTTCTTTGCTGTGAGCGTGCCTTCGTTGTCACTGCCGCTGCCGGACGAGCTGGTAAACTCGGTCAACGAACCATTGATCTGCCGAACATAACCGTTAGGGAGCTTGAGCGAGACGAATGAAACGTCCATCGTCGCAGGCTTTCCGTTTTTCTGCGCGCGTTGAACGTGCGTGACTCTGCCTGTCACGATGCTGCCTTGCGGTGCCAATACAACGCCGTTGCTCGAATAGACGGGGTCGACAAGCGTCGACGTGAAGGTGTCGCCGATTTGAGCCTTTTCGGATTTGAGATCCTGGTTCAGCCGAACATGCATCGTGCTGTTCGCGGGAACAGAATAGAAAGTGCGTTTCGGTTTCGACTTTTTTTGACCGAGCGCGGTTACGGTGGTTACGGAGAGGGCCAGGATCAGTGTTATCAGCAATCGTGATTTTTGATTCATAAGGCCTCCTCGTACTTTAGGGATGGATACTGGCGGCCTGCATTTGCATCCGCAGATTCTGAATCAGCATGTCAGTCACGGAGATTGATGAATGGATCCTGGTTCGGCTTTGCTCCAACAACTGGAGTTGCGCTTGAATTCGGCTTTGCCGGTTGGTCAACCTGCGGCGCGCCGATTCTCTGACTGCTTCGGGTCGCGTTGAGCCTGAGACGTGAATCTGTTCGATATTTTCCGGAAGTAACTGTTCGTTCACCTCTTCGAGTTGCGTTTGGAGGTTTGCCTCTTCTTTTGCGATCGAGAAGAGTTGTTCCTCCAGGTTTTCTGCTCGCTGTTCTTCCTGCATCATGCGATCGCGTATTGACTGATTTCGTAAACGTCGCTCGAGTTCGGCTACTCTGTTGCGCAAGAGTTCGTTCTCAGTTGTGAGTTGCGTAACCGTCCTGCGAATTTGTTCCAGGTCGCCTGTTGGTTCCTGGGCCGTGCAGCGATCTGATCCCCCTATGACGAGCGCGGCGATCACAGCCGCGAAAATGAGTGTGCGCATACACCCAATGATGGCCTCACGATGATGCTGCGCCTACTGTAAGAATTACCAGTATTTGCTGATGCTATTGGCGTTTAAATTCCCGAAGGAACTTGTGTCCGAGGCCGACCCGACGCTACCGCGTTACGGTACTGACCTCATCCAAGTATCTGC
>Ga0105237_10006212_pt1 | contig 13316 bp, 7 predicted proteins | sample KBSC24metaG_FD_81520 | JGI IMG/M metagenome (GOLD analysis project Ga0105237, IMG submission 81520) | Corn rhizosphere microbial communities from Kellogg Biological Station, Michigan, USA - KBS C2-4 metaG | ecosystem: Host-associated > Plants > Roots > Rhizosphere > Soil | place: Michigan, USA...
AAACCCATGGTCGTGTTGGCTTTTACCAATAAGGCTGTCGATAAGATCTGCGAGGCTTTTCGAAGCCCCAGAGAGGGGGCTGTCATACCTTACCTCCGCCTGGGCAGCCGGCATGTACAAGACGACAACCTTTTTACGGAGCAGATAAAGGATAACGATAATCCCGACAGCTGGCGGAAGGTCATCGATGGGCATAAGGTCTTTGTCAGCACTGTAACCACCTTTCATAATAACTGGCAATTGCTGCGGCAATTTATTCCCTTTAACGAGGTGGTGGTGGATGAAGCGTCCCAACTGACGGAGGCTGTCCTCAGCAGCGTGCTGGTCTTATTCGACAAGTTTGTGTTGATCGGGGATCATAAGCAGCTGCCTGCCGTCATTACACAGGACGATCAACTCTGTCGCATTAATAGCACGTACCTGAACCAATTGGGTATAAATGATCTGAAGATTTCTCTCTTTGAAAGACTGATAGATAATGCCCGAAAGAAAGGATGGACAGGGGTTTATGGGCAGCTGCGAGACCATTACCGGATGCATGAGGATATTGCTGCGCTGATCACGAAACATTATAAGGTGGAATTGAAAGCAGGGCTTCCGGGGCAAGTCAGCCGGCAGCCGGTGTATTCCTTGCCGGAAGGACATTTTTTGAGCTCTCTGGCTGGTCAGCGCGTTGCATTTGTAGAAACACCCGCCGAGGGGGGACCCAAGCGGAATGATAAAGAGGCATTAATGGCGGCTACTATTGTTCATGAACTAGTGACTTCCGGCGCCGTACAGCCTGTTGACATTGGTGTTATTACGCCCTTCAGGGCACAAATAGCTGCCATAAAAGAGCATCTCCGGCCTGAGCTGTTACGTGGTGAAGAACTTATCATTGACACGGTGGAGCGCTACCAAGGCGACGAGCGGAAAATCATCATCTTTTCCACCACTATCCAGGATGCCCGGCAGATCCGGACGATACAAAGTATAGCGGAAGATGAGGTGTCTCTCGTGGATAGGAAGCTGCTGGTGTGTATTTCCAGGGCGGTAGAGCAGTTGATCATTCTAGGGAATTCGAGAGCATTGAATGCTTCTGAATCTTATCAGGACCTCCTGCACTACTCCGCAAAATACTGATGAAAATATGGTATCGTCTCGATGCCCTTATAGAAATTCGCCACATCATACTTTTCATTCGGCGAATGCAGGTTATCGCTGTCCAGTCCAAAACCCATAAAAACGATCTTTATTCCCAGCACTTTTTCAAAAAGGGAACAAATGGGAATACTGCCCCCACCCCGCACAGGGACTGGATCTTTCCCAAAGGTAGCCTTGATGGCCTTGGCGGCGGATTGATAGGCCTTGCTGCCGATGGGGGTCATATAGGGCTCTCCGCCATGATGCTCTTCTGCCTTGACAGTAACGCCGGCGGGAGCTATATCCCGGAAATAGTTCAATAGCTTTTCGGTGATCTTCGCCGAGGACTGATTGGGCACCAGTCGCGCAGAGATCTTGGCTGTAGCCTTTGAAGGGAGTACTGTCTTAGAGCCTTCTCCCGTATAGCCACCCCAGATGCCATTGAGCTCCAGCGTTGGCCGAATGCCTGTACGCTCGTTGGTAGCATATCCTTTTTCACCCCACAATTCTTTTATACCCAGGTCCTCTTTATATTCCTTTTCATCAAAAGGGGCGGCCGCCATCAATTTCCTTTCCGCCGGAGTGGCTTCTACCACATCGTCATAAAAACCGGGTATTGTGATGTGATTATTCTCATCATGGCAGGACGCGATCATCTTTGCCAGGATAGTAATTGGGTTGGCTACGGCGCCGCCATATACCCCACTGTGCAGGTCCCTGTTAGGGCCGGTGACTTCTACTTGTATATAGGAGAGGCCACGTACGCCAATTTCCAAAGAAGGGTGTTCCAGGCTGATCATGGCGGTGTCACTGATAAGAATGACATCGGCCTTTAGAAGATCCTTATGCGTAGAAACAAATTTTGCCAGATTGGGGCTGCCCACCTCTTCTTCCCCTTCGATGATAAACTTGACATTGGTCAGCATGGTTCCGGTGTTGATCATAGTTTCCAGGGCCTTAACATGCATAAAGAACTGCCCTTTGTCGTCGGCGGAGCCCCTGGCAAAGATCTTCCCATCCTTGATGATGGGGTCGAAGGGACCGCTGTGCCAAAGTTCCAGGGGGTCGGCCGGCTGCACGTCATAATGTCCATAAACCAGGACGGTGGGCTTGGAAGGATCGATGATCTTTTCCGCATAGACGACGGGGTGCCCTTCCGTTGGATAGATAGCCGCCTCGTCGGCGCCGGCTTGTAGCAGGGACTGTTTGACTGCTTCGGCGCATTTAGCCATGTCGGCCTTATGCTCGCTGCGGGCACTTATGGAAGGTATACGGAGAAGGTCCAGCAATTCGTTGAGGAATCGTTCTTTATTCTTTTCCTGGTAGTCTTTCCAAGCTTTCATGATCCTGTGGTTTTTGGAAAGGCAAATATAATGGTTTTGAGGAAGCGTCGTCGGCATGACGATAGATATACTCCAGGAAATACACAGAGAGGGAAAATTCAAGGACAATGGTAAGGATCTGGTACCTCATCACGATGGCGGCAGCCGTGAGGCTAAATGCTGCATCCAATAACCAAAAGCAGAGTATGATCAGCAGACAATGATTATAAGGCCGTCCGACACGAGACCAGCCCTTATTGAAAGAGAATCCCAATAGGCTCAGTAAAAAGCATGCATGTATCAGACTGAATAGGAGAGGATATGGAGAAAGGATCGCCAGGCGCATATTGATATATTTGGGCTTAGGCGTCAACGTGGTAAGCCCGAACCAGCGGGTGGCCTCGGGACCTAATTCATCCGAGCGTAGGAAGAAAGGCGTAATGGTCATGTAGATCTCCCGGGGCGGATAGATGTACCGCTGAATATTTGGCCAAAGGAACCATTGGGCAAAAGCCATGGGATATTTTCGCACCAGGTAAGACCCATAAGCGGTATACAGAGGGCCCATCCGGGACCATTTTGAAAAATTTATAAATAGGGCTGTGTCCTCTCCATACTGCTGGAACATATAATACATCAACGGCCCGCCGAACATAAATGGACTACCGTGAAAAACATCCGGCTGCATCAGATCGCCAGGGTCATGAGAAAGCTTGAAATACCTTCTCACGATGTGGTCGACGGGACGGAATCGGGCGGGCATGGTATCCGATCTTTCCTCCTGCACATGGGCGTACATGTATAAGGCGTCGTTGGCCAACTTCCAGCCTCCAAAAGGTGAGAATTGCCGTACACCGCAATACTCCTCCATCTTGTGCGAAGTGTACAGGATGAACGAGACCACCAATATCACCGGCACGGTAATACCCGCCAATTTGAACCGGAGTTTTTGCCGGGAAAGAGTAAAGGCAACGGCGGCAACAAGGGGGTAATACAAGGCATTGTATCGAACGGTGAAGGTGATCAACAGAAGAATGGCATGAGTGACGATCATATAGGGTCGTGGGCGGTAGATGATCCATAAGAGTTGTGTGATCCATAAGATACTAAGCCCATTGAATAGACAGTCAGCCATGATAAGGTTGCCTGTATATAAAAATAGTGGGTTGATAAAAAAGAAAACAAAGAGTGTGTTAGACACGAGACGCCCCAAATGGAAGAACAGGCGTAATGTAAAAAAGAGTATCAACAATGACATCTCCAGGAAAAAATACTGCAAACACACCAGTGCTATATGGGAGTGAGTGAATAGACCCACCAATTGAAGAAACCTGGAATAACCTATTGGCCAGGCGTTTACATCCGCGTTGGCGGCTGCCGCACGGACATAATAGTAGGAGTCCATGACCAGGTTAGGATAGGGATAGATCAACTTGAACAGCACCAGTAATATCAGGCTGACGATCAAAGCGCTCCACAGGTAAAGCCGGTTGCTTCGGTCAAGCCATATGAAATGTACGAAGGGCTGCATTTCTATAAAGATCGCATTATGGCATGATTCCATCGGGAGGATCAGTTGTCCTGGCGGGAATATCCTGATCATGAACCCTTTTTCTCCGGAGGTAGTGTATAAAAGTATTGTGCAGTGATGTCACGGGGCAAAAAAGGTGCGTAATCGTCCAGGTGTTCCCTCAAGTGAAAAGCATCTGTCGAATCGGCAGCATAGAAGGTCATGGTCCCACAGCCTGGCAATTCCCAGGAAGCGGTCCTCACCCAGTTGTCCTCCAGGACCTTGTCGTATCGATCACTGACGATGGCTACTCTCGCATTTAGTTCCTGGCTCAGACGGCTGACCAATCCAGGACTAAAAAGATGGTCGAGCTTGCTCCTGGCAATCTTCAAACTTGCCACTCCCGACAGGTCCAGGTATCCTCCATCTGCGAGGAAGGATATCATGCCTATATCGTCGGAGGCGATACCATTACGGTAATAATAACGATGGGCAAATTTTGCAATGGGATAGTTCATTTTGTAAGTGACAAGGCTATTGCGGTCGAGTGCTTTAACGGCATACAGGTTGGTTGTGACGAGAATCAGAATAATCACACCCACTGATATACTCACAACGAGCATGGCCTTTATTTGACGGCGGTGTACCAAAACATTCCGGGTTGATGGGACAGCTATAGCGGTCGCACAACCAACCAGCCAATCATAACTTATGAGCGGACTTGCCGACTGTAGGATGAATTGGTTTGGTATAAAAAAACCGCCTTTAAAAAGCGAGATATACCCGAAAATAAGTACAGGCAGCAGACACCACAAGGTCAGTTCAAAGGCTCTGAGCCATTTCCGTCCCCATAGGAGTAGTAGGCAAATGCTACCTACCAGCAGCACACCATCGTAACGGGATGCTACCATCAGTGCCCCATATATAAGCGTGCGTCTGGAGAATTCCGTGAGCTGCCATTCGTCTATCAATCGGCTGACGAACAAAAAGGTTAGCAACAGTAGCAAAGGACTTTCCATGCCATATACGACCATGCCGGGCAGGAATGACAAAATATTGACGGCCAGCAGAATGAACAGCTGATTTACAGAAGTGATATTTCTTTTGGCCAGCCATCGCTGAACAACGACCAACAGGTAAATGGCGATAACGGTATTTATTGCTGGTACGACCGTCAGGTGTGCGCCAAAAATAAAAAAGATCACTGCCAATACCAACGGATACAGGATAGAGGGTGATGCAGCAGCAAAGTCATAGCGTCCGATGCCCCAGACGCGCCGGAAAGCAAGATTCTTTGCTATCGACAACTGAAAGAATGATTCGTCGCGGGGAAGAGAAAATATCCCTCCCGTGGCTTTTAGTAAATGATCGCCCAGGACCAGGACGGAGATCACAAGGACCGCTGCGGCGGCATACAGGGGCCACTTGTCTTTGCGAATAAGGTTAAATGATAACATGGCGGATGTCTTGAGCCGCCAATTTAAATCAATACGTTGCAGTCAAACTTCATTCGATGACCAGCCACGTTTTATTTATAGATCCTCCCCATGTATGGGCTGTCGAAGATGAGTTTTTTGAGGGCTTCGGGGTCAATCTGTCCTTGCCGTGCATATACGATCTTTCCACCGGGCTCCACCAGCATGCTATAGGGCAGGGCGCCCTGCCATTTGGGGTCGATGGCTTCTATGAGCTTGTATTTGTCGTCGCCTGTGAAGATATAGTTAGGTGAAGAGGATTGTTGACGTTGCAGGAATTGCAAAGCTTTTTTATGTGCGGCTGAGTCATCCAGGCTGACGGTCACCAGCTGCAGTCCACGGTCCCGGTACATATGGCTGATCGTGACGAGCTCCGGGAACTCCTGCACACAGGGCACACACCAGGTGGCCCAGAGATTGATGAGCCGCAACTTGCTGCTGTTGTTATGCACAAGGGCCTGAATGCTGTCGACACCGATGGATTGTAGCGACACCGGCTCATTGGCCCAGGTGACACGCGCCTTACGGATCCAATCACTCTTTTCCTTCCATTTGATGCTGCAGCCAAAAACTTTCGTGACTGTCACCGTCGGGGACTCGTGTTTTATGATAGCATCGATGGCATTACGGACATCATTACTATGGGGCGTCTTTTTGGGATCTTCCGTATCGTCGAAGCGGCCATTGTAGCGTAATATCCTTTTTTCATCAAAGACAAACAGGTGAGGGGTGGAGACAGGGCCAAATTGCTTTGACGCCACCTCTGTCTCCCCATCATAGAGATAAGGAAAATTATAACCTGCATCCTTTGCCCGAACCTTCATGTCGTCATAAGAATCGCCGAGGTCGCTATAGCCCAGCTCATCCAATCGTAACCCATCTGGATTATTGGGATTGATGGCTACTAACCGAACGCCCTTGTCTGCATAGTCCCTGACAAGTTGGATTAGTCTTTTCTCATAGGCCTGCGAGGTGGGACAATGGTTACAGATAAATGCCACTACCAGAACCTTGGCATCCTGAAAAGATTGCAATGTGTAGGTGCTGCCATCGACACCTTTTAGACGGAAATCCGGGGCCGGCGCGCCGATGGGGAGGGTGGGATGATCATCCGCATGCTCGTCCGAGGGACGTACACTCTCACGGGAAGCTACCGCCAGCATGTACCAGGCCGCATGTGGCAGCCATTGCTCCGCCCAACGCCAATCATTGTCCTTACCCGTCTGTGCATAGGAGAGGTTAAAGTCAATGTCTTCCTCGTCGTTCAATCCCGACGTGATACCGTTGACGATACCGCCCGGTGCGTTGGTGTATTCAAAAGTGCCAAAGAAGCCATAAGCGGGGTTATTGTGACCCGTGCCCTGGAGCATAGAAGCGTCGTAGGGGTTGCAGCCCAGTATCCAATTCAGCTGGTCCACGGCAAAATTCTCCAGTGAATCCTGGAAAGAACGGTCATCCCTAAAAAGACGGGCAGCCAGCCGGGCGGCTGCCGCCATAGATCCGAGCCGGGCATTCTCACCCTGCCACCAGGGCGAGGCATCGCTGCCATGAGGGAAGAAAAAAGAGCTATGCCGCTGACCAAGGGTATCCTGTACAAGCTGCCGGCTATATCCAAAGGGATTGTTCACCTCATGCGTGATGGCCCACTCGAAATGCATGGAACGGCGTACGGCATCTCTGATCTGTCGTTGGGTCGCTTCAGGAGCCAGGGGGTAGTAGTACAATAAACTTACCAGGGGCAGCCCCGCGTCAGACGGATGAAAGGAGGGTCTGTCGCCATTGTCAGCCCGCCAGTAATCCTTATACTTTTCCCAGGAGGCGAACCGGGATAGCAGACTTTGTGCTCTCTTCTCCGCGGCAGCCTGGTATAGTTTTGTGGAAGTGGCCCGGTACAGTTCCGTGGCGGCACTGAGGGCGCAATAGTCATCCAGTATATTTTCTTTCCCGTCATTGGTCATCCGGGCATTCTCCTTTTCCAGGAAGGCAAAGGCATTCTCCGCTGTATGCAGATAGTCGACAGCGCTGTATTCCCCCACAATACTATCCGTGGAGGCAATTGCCAGGGCGGCAATGGCCATACCTGCACCACTACGATAGCTGGACTGGTAGCTGCGCCAGCTGTCGGAAAGAACCGGAGGTTCTTTCGCCGAAGGCCGGACATTAGACGTTGCCGGATCATTGGGCCATCCTGAGTCTTTAGAGACCTTTATACGATAGCTCTTTTGTTCGGGTGATATTCCCCTGTCTTTGGCGAGCTTGCCCGATCCCGGGGCTCCTATGCTGCGATAGAACGATCCATTCTTAGCCTGGGCGCGGACGAGGTAGTCGGCGCCATACATGGCTTCGTCCAGCAGCCTGCGTCTGAACTGGCGGAAGTCGGTTCCATCCCGCTGGGCCAGCAGCTTTTCAGTCTTTAGGAGACTCCACACGGTGAGAGAGACCTGTTGGGGATTGAAATACGAGGAAAAGGACAAATGCGAGAGATGGATGCCATAGTCACCGGTGGCGTCATACCAGCCGCCATGGAGGTCGAGGGTTTTGTCTTTGACCTGACCCGGGCCAGGCGCCTGCGGAGGGGTTGGCAGGTGATGATCTGCCTCGTCGATCAGTCCCGCGCTACGCTGCCCCTTGAAATAATAGATCACATCGGAGAGCGTGGCCTTTTCCAAAACATTTTTGCCGATGATAAAAGGGTAGGAGCTGACCAGGCCGCTGGGCAAGGTGGCCTCCAACCTGTACGATCCCTCTTTTAGGCAATTGCTGAAATCCAATGTCCAGAATACCCAATTCTTCCATTTGCTGACGGGGCCGCTATAGACAGGAGTACCCTGGTAGACGGACTGACCCGTGTGGACGTCCACCAGCTGAAAGGAGACGATATCCATTTTCGCGTCCGCCATGATGACGGCACGTTTGGATAGACTTACTTCATACCCCACCTGGTTGGTGAGGATGCGGGGTTGGGCGTGTAGGCAGCATGCAACAAATAACAAGAAGGGCAACGAGGCCACTCGGGAATATATTGACATAATGCGGGTTTGAGAATCAAATATAAGTGCCTGCAGTGGGGAGAATGTAATGTCGACTACTACAAAACCTCTACAGGGCACGGATTTTTAATATATTTAAAGGTCAACACATGCCCATGCTATACATCGAACGAAAAAGAAGCCGAAGGATCGTACACATGGCCGCTATTGCCGGGGCTTTGGCGGCCCTCATCATGGCCCAGCTGCCGGCCAGCGACAACCTTATCCTTGTGCCCATCGAGGTCATCATGGTCATCCGCCTGGGCAGTGTGTTTCATATCGACCTCAAAAAGTCTGTATCTACTTCCTTTATTGTAGGAAATATCGCTACCCTGATCGGCCGGGGAATATCTGAATTCCTGCTGGGCTGGATACCTGTGGCTGGAAATATTATCAACGCACTGACAGCCGCGGCAGTCATCGAATTTTTTGGGCATGCAGTAGCCCGAAGCTTTGAAAGGAGTCTCCGCTAAAAAAAGTTATATTCACAGCTTCAAAGATCCTTGAACCGCTGGAAGCGGTTCGACCGAAGGTCAGACATTAGCCTTTTGCGGGAAAAGGGCTAAATTTGAAAATGACCTTTTCCCGCATATCAAACGCTATGAGAAAGAACCTTACCGTCCTGCTGCTTTCGGCATGGACCTTATCCGCAGCGGCACAAACCCCCGACAGCGGCACCTTCCTCCTCCATAAGTTTGCTCAGAACATCGGTAAAGAACATTATACCCTGCAGTTCAACGAAGCTGGGCCGGTGTACTCCATCGCCTTTAAGTTCGTGGACCGCGGCTCGCCCGTCCCATTGATAGCCAAGCTGGGTGTGACGCAGGAGAATGAACCTCTCAGTCTTATCATAAAAGGGAACACGTCCCGGTTCTCCACCATCAACGACACCATTAAGATCAAAGACCGGAAGGCCCTCATCCGGGTGGATGATTCCAGCTATAGCAAGGAACTGGGACCCCTGGCCTTCCCCGTGGCAGGCTACTCACCGGGTACGGTACAAATGATGCTGCTGAGATACTGGGAAAGTCATGGCCGACCGGCCAGCATCCCTATACTCCCCACAGGTGCGGTCCAGATACGCCTGGATGGAGAAGACGTCATCGACCAGGATAAGCCTCTTCATCTGAACCGCTACGTCATCAGCGGGCTGGTATGGGGTAACGAGCTGCTGTGGACACGCGCCGACGGACAGCTGGTGTGTCTTATAACCAATGATGCGGAAGGAGATAAACTGGAGATGATGCTGGAGCCATACGAAAGCCTGTTGCCAACCCTGCTCACCCGGGCGGCCGGCTATGGGATGGAGCTATTCACCAAGGGGACAGTGCTGCCCAAGGCCAAGCCAACAGCCATTGTAGGGGGTAAGCTGATTGATGTTACTACGGGGACGTCTATTGAAAACTCCGTGATCCTTTTAGAAAGTGGATTGATCAAGGCGATAGGGAAGTCGGGCGAGCTGGCTATTCCCAAGGACTATACGGTGATCCATGCGGAAGGCAAGACGGTTCTGCCCGGTCTCTGGGACATGCATGCACATTTTGAACAGGCGGAATGGGGACCGGCTTACCTGGCGGCGGGCGTGACGACGGTGCGGGATTGCGGTAACGAGTTCGAATACATCAACGCCATACAGGGCGCCATCGACGGCGGCAAGGGGATAGGACCTCATATTTTGAAGGCAGGTATCGTCGACGGACCGGGTGCAATGGGGCTCGGTATCATCCGCGCCTCAACTCCCGCGGAAGCTGTGGCGGTGGTAAAAAAATATAAGGACAATGGCTTTGTCCAGATAAAGATCTACAGTTCCATCACCCCGGAAGTGCTGAAAGCCATTTGCCAGGAAGCCCACCGTCAGGGGCTCACCGTGACAGGGCATATCCCCGAAGGGATGACGATACAACAAGGCATCGAGGACGGCATGGATATGGTCAACCATGTCCAATATGTCTATAGCGTAATGAAGACGAATAAGGACAGGAGCGTGGATGTCAACGACAGCGCCAATCAGCGGGTATTCCGCTTTCTCAGGGAACATGGAACGGTGGTGGACCCTACGCTGGGGGTGTTTGAAATGATATTCCGCAATACAAAGGATGATATTACTCAAATGGAGCCCGCCTTTTATTCATTACCTCTTCCCTTACAGGCCCTCTTCAAGAATATGGGTATGCCGCCAGCAAACGCGGTCCGGGTCAAACCCATACTGGAGAGCATGGGCAGGATCGTAAAAGTCCTACATGACCAGGGCGTTCCCATCGTCGCGGGTACGGACATGGGATTCCCGGGATATAGCCTGGACAGGGAGCTGGAGCTATATGTGGCAGCCGGGCTCACTCCCCTGGAAGCCATACAGACAGCCACCCTGATACCCGCGCAGGTAATGAAACAGGATAAAGTGACAGGGACGATAGCGCCGGGCCACCGGGCAGACCTGATCATCGTGGAAGGCAATCCCCTGGTACAGATACGGGATATCCGGAATGTGCGTACCGTGATAAAGGACGGACAGGTGTATGACCCCGTGAAGCTGCATGGACTGGCCGGGTTTGGGAAATAGGCGATCAGCGGGTGGCCGGCCAACCGTCTGCAGGAGAATTTCGTTACATTTAGATCATGCTGCCGAGAGGGTTTGTCCTGCTGTTGTCCTTATCAGTGTGGATCTCATCCACCTGTTGGGAGAAGGTATTAGCGCAGCAGCCGCCTTTCCAATTGAATATCACTACCACTCTTCCTACCTGCGAGGGCGACAGGGGGATCATTGTCGTCAATCCATCGGGAGGCACGGCGCCCTATAGCTATTCTTTTGACGGCAGTCCCCCGCAATACAGTGGTATCCTGGCTGTCGGCGATGGCACTGTCCATTATATCGAAGTGACAGATGCTATAGGGGCCAAGGCCAATACTACCGTGACGCTGCCGGCAGGGGATATTCCTTCCATCTCGGTGACCAATGTTATCCCTATCTCCGGCTGCGGTATGTCGGATGGTGTGATCTCCGTACAGGGAGCCGGGGGTGTACCGCCGTACACCTATAGCACGGATAAAAATATCTGGTCCTACCGGCAGGACTTTGTAGGCCTGTGCGCGGGCTATTATATCCTTTTTGTAAAAGATGCAAAGGGTTGCATACAATTTACCACCTATAACCTCAAAGACTGTGTGAATCCGACCATTTCCGTTGGCAATTCCATCTGCGGGTCGGGCGGTGTCATCAACATTATGGTCAGTGGTTTAAATCCTCCTTACATCTATTCGCTCACCGGGGTGGGCTACCAAAGCATCGGGACCTTTACGCAATTGATCCCACAGACATATACCGTGCGTATAAGGGACGGGAATGGTTCGACATTTCTTTGCCATGCCGTCGTCCTCGATCAATGCGGGCTCCAGGTAACGGCCCAGGCACAGGATGCGAGCTGTGGCGTACAGGACGCGAAAATTTTTGTGACGGCCAGTCGTGGGGTGGCGCCCTATCTGTATTCCATCGATGGGGTCAATTTCCAGCCGGGCGATACTTTTACGGGGCTGCGGCCAGGGCGGTATTCTGTGCTGGTAGTGGATGCGGCCGGCGAAAGGGAAATAGTAACGGTACAGGCGTCGGATAACTGTCATTATACGCTGTCGGCAACTACGGACCCCACGACGCCTACCTGTGGAAAGCCCAATGCGACTATTACGGTGACGGCCAATGGAGGGACGGCTCCCTATCAATATAACATCGATGGCGGCCCCTTCCAGAACAGCAATGTCTTTCTGGATATCGCTCCGGGGACACATACACTGTCCGTAAAAGACGCTGCAGGCACTGTCATTACTACCAGCACCCAGGTGCAGGCTACTACAGGCGTAACGGCTGATGGCGGCGGGGATCTATCCCTGTGCGAAGGGCAGACAGCCCGGATCATGGCCATTTCCAACGGCGCCCGTTTCTCCTGGGCGCCTGCTACAGGGCTGGATGACGCCACCCTGCTACAGCCAAGGGTATCTCCCACTACCACCACCACCTATACGCTGACCGCCCGTACAGGAGTGTGTGAGGACACGGCTACGGTTAATGTCATCGTCCATACGGACCCCAGGGTATACATCGGGCATGACACCTCTATCCTGAAAGGCCAGCCCCTGCCGTTGCATGCTGTGGACATAAATAACACCGGCTTCGACAGCTGGAGCTGGGACCCGCCCGAGGGGCTGGATAACGCCCATGTACAGGCTCCCGTGGCATATCCGGAAGGAGATGTGGTCTACACTGTACTCGCCTACACGGCCTCGGGATGCAGCGCCAGTGCCCAAATAGCCGTGAAAGTCTTTAGCGTGGCGGGTATTTTTGTCCCCAGCGCCTTTACGCCAAATGGGGACGGGCACAATGATGTCCTGCGGGCCATACCCATGGGGATGAGGGAGTTCGGGTATTTTGCCGTGTGGATTCGGTGGGGGCCGCGGGTCTTTTATACCACGGATCCGGCTATCGGCTGGGATGGGACCATCGGCGGGCGGCCAGGGGAGGCGGGCGCCTTTATCTGGAAGGTCAGCGGCATAGATTATAAGGGGGACAAGGTTTTGCGGGAAGGAACAGTTTTTTTGATTCGATAAAAATATATATTTGCTGATTCTTTTACCATTTTAAAATACAACTCACATGAACAAGGCCGAACTTATCGACAAGATTGCTGCCGACGCGGAGATCTCTAAGAAAGAAGCTAATGCTGTTTTGGATTCTTTCACAGAAGCCATCGCCAAGACCTTAAAGAAGGGTGACAAAGTAACCCTCGTTGGTTTTGGTACTTTCTCCGTATCCAAGCGTGCTGCTCGCACGGGCCGCAATCCTCAAACAGGCGCAACTATAAAGATAAAG
>Ga0105237_10006216_pt1 | contig 13306 bp, 10 predicted proteins | sample KBSC24metaG_FD_81520 | JGI IMG/M metagenome (GOLD analysis project Ga0105237, IMG submission 81520) | Corn rhizosphere microbial communities from Kellogg Biological Station, Michigan, USA - KBS C2-4 metaG | ecosystem: Host-associated > Plants > Roots > Rhizosphere > Soil | place: Michigan, USA...
CGCTCGCCCGTAGAGAATCGGGATGCCCATGGTTTCGAAGAAGCGGCTGCCAACATCACTCGCAACCGCACCATTGTCCACACCCGGTTTGGCTTCGGCGGGACTTACAGAAGTCCTCCGGAAATTCAAGGAGGACTGGCCTAGAGTGCCTCCACCGCCCCCGCTAAACGTCGCCGACGATACACCTGGAATGGCATTGAGTCTTTCCTGCAGCGCCGTCATCAACGCTCCGATTCTATCTAGCGGATACCGCATCCGCGGAGGATCCAGAGTAAACAACAACACGCCTTCCGGTTGAAGGCCCAACGGAATCGCCCGCAAGTTTGTGAACGTCTTTAGACACAGCCCCGCTCCAGCCAAAAGCAACACCGACAGCGCGACCTGCAATATCACCAATAGCCGGCCGAACCGCAATTTCGAAAGGCTCGCCGTACCGCGGCTGGCATCCTTCAAGGCTTCGTTCAAATCCACGCGTCGCGATTGCACCGCGGGCGCGAGGCTGAAGAGGAAACCCGTGAGCGACGTGATCCCCAGTGAAACCAGCAGCACCTTCCAATCGAATCCCGTCTCAAATGGATTCGGCCTCCACGGGGTCGCCAGCAATGCCGGAATTGCGTTGCGGCTCACATACCCCAGCAGGAGTCCGGCGACACCGGCCATCGCGGCCAGAGGCAGCCCCTCAGCCAGCAACTGCCGCACTACCCTCCACCTGCCCGCTCCCAGGGCGAGCCGCACACTGATTTCCCTTTGCCTGGCCGCGGATCTCGCGAGCAATAAATTCGCCACGTTCGCGCATGCGATCAACAGCACCAAGCCAGCCAGGGACAACAGTGCCATTAGCGTCCGATCGTAGTGCGGCGTCAGATAGTCCAACCCACGCGCGCCCGAAACGACGCTGAGATGAGGACGTTTGGCCGGGTCCTTCAACATCTCGCTGAACCGAGCCTGCCCGTAATCCGCATCCAGCTTCTGCTGAAAAATTAGATCGAACGCGCTCTGCGCCTGGGCGTCAGACATACCAGGCTTCAGGCGGCCCATGAGCGGCATCGACCACACTTTGTCTTCGTCTAACAGCGAATGTCCGCCAATCGGCCCTGAAAGACTCAAGGGCGTCCAGACTTCGAAATGTCCTCCCGGCACGACTCCCGTGAAGTACTCAGGATTCACGCCAATAATCGTCACCGGAACTTGATTCAGCGTGATGGTCTTTCCGATTGCCGAAGGACTGCGCCCGAACCTCCGCGTCCAATAGTCATAGCTGATCACGGCCACCGAGCCTTCTGGTGTCTTCACATCGTCCTCGGGCCCGATCGCGCGCCCGATCACCGGGGAAACCTCCATCCCTCGATAGAAGTCGCCGGAGACCACAAAACAATTCAGCGGCTCTGCGGTTCCATCGACCACCGCCGTCACGCGTCCGAGCTCCTTAAACCCGAACAAGCTCTCGAACACCGTGTTGTCGCGAAGAAATTGTCTGTAAAAAGGAGGTGAGAAGTCCGTGTGGGTTAATCCACCGTCGGACGTCTCACGTTGCTCGTAAATCCAGCCATAGGTGGGAGAAACGTAGCCGAGGTTGGGTGCGACCCATCCGCCTCCCCGCCCGAGCCACGTCAGCAGGCGCAGTCCATCCGAATGCTTGACAGGAATTGGTCGCAAAAGCGTCGAGTCAATCAGAGTGAAGATCGCGGTGTTCGCACCTATGCCGAGTGCGAGCGAGAAAACCGCTACGGCTGTAAATCCGGGACTCTTACGCAGCTGCCGGATCGCAGATCGGACGTCTTTCAGGAAATCTTCAAGCCACCGGCCACCCAACACGTCGGTAACGATCAGTTCGATGGAGTCGCCGCGTCGCGCTTGACCGGTTTTCCATAAACCTCGATCCAGGCGACGTCAGAGTACCCGCCGGTGCCGTGGCCGCTTCCGGGAGTGAGATCGGCAAAGCCAATCGCGTCGACCTTGCTGAGGTCTACTTTGTCCAAAAGAACCCCCTTGGTCTGGACCTTGGGCATGTCAAGCTTGAGCCAGCGCACCTCGGACAAGTAGAATTCGCTCTCGTGATAATCGAAGATGTTTGCATCGACGTGGTCGCCGATGAGCCATGTTCCGTCGGCTAGTTTCAACACCGGGCGAACTTCATGGAATCCCGAAGTCTTGCTGTACCACCGGATTTTCGCCTTGCCCGTGAGATCCACGTAGCTATCCTTATGGCTGAGCGCGAGGGCGCAGGAGGAGGCGCAAAGTCCCGTCCAGATGTGAGGCACGTTCCCTTCGCTCGTGACTCCGAAGTCTTCCTTGTTAGAACCGGGGTAAAGACTCAGTTTCAGGTCCGGGTTCGTGACAAAGTCTTGCGTCACCGGAACATTACCAGGAGCTTCTTTCCATGTTTCTTTAAAGAACAGTGGTGGCGGTGGAGGTGGTCCGCCCCTGCCGCCGCGCCCGCCTGCCGGTGCTTGCGCGAAGGCGCCTGCGGCCGTACCTAATAAGATCAAGGCAAACATCTGTCGCTTCATAAAACCTCCCTCGTGATGCGCACCCGGCAGCTTATCACAACACCGGCGTTCATGCCCACGATTGTCTACAATAATGCCACTATGGCAAAGTTTCCCGGGCAACGCTGGACCCGCCGGCAGGCTCTCGAAGTCTTGGGAGTCGGCGCGACCGCCGCTGCGATCCCGAAAAGTATATTCGCGCAGGACCCATCATTTCCGAAAGGCGCGATTATCAGAACGCTGCTCAAAGACTACGCTCCCGAGGAATTAGCGGGCGGCGCTACGCTATTCCATGAACACATGCAGCTGGGTCCCGACTTCAATGCGAAATTTGCAGCGGCCTCCGCTGCTGTTCGAGCCGCCAATGGTTTGCCGCCGGCCCCTCCGCGTGGCGGCGGTGCCCCAAAAGGTGGAGGCGGAGCTCCGCCCACACCTCCTCCGGACATCATGCGTAACGTCGATCTGATGTCGGATGAGGTCGCCAAGACTAAGAGCGCTGGCATCGCCTGCATCGTCGACGCTGGACACCCGGACATGGGGCGCGACATCAACTTTATTCGTCAGGTCTCGATGAAGTCCGGCGTCCCGATTGTCGCAGGCGGGGGATTTTATTCGCAGCCGTTTTATCCGAAAGAGATCTCCACGATGAGCGAAGAGCAGATCGTCAAGGCGCTCATCAAGCAGGCCGATGACGACACGCTAGGTGTGTTCGGCGAGATAGGCTCATGGGACGAGATTACCGCGGACGAACGCAAAGTGTTCCGCGCTGTCGGTAAGGCGCACGTCGCCACGAACCTTTCGATCTTCACTCACACAGGGATTCCAGGCAAGTCTGCTCTCGAACAGCTCGATATTCTGGAGGATGCCGGGGTGAAGCCGGATCGCGTGGTCATCGGCCACCTGGGAAATCTTGTCGATACGAACGTCTATGTGCACAAGGCGATCTGCCGGCGCGGGGCGTTCGTCGGCTTCGATCGCCAGGGGAACAACGGTACGCAGCAAGTGCCAATGGTCATGGCCCTGATCGATGCGGGTTTCGTCGACCATCTGATGTTCTCGGCCGACGCATCCAGCGGCTACTCGAAGACAATGGCTGTGTTCGTGCCGAAGTTGAAGGCCGCCGGGGTCAGTGATCAAGCCCTGCACCGGATTACCGTGGATAACCCGCGCAGGTTCCTGGCGTTCGTTCCCAAACGGCCTCGCAAGAAATAACGGGCGGTCCTACCGGCTGTAGCCCTGGCGCTGATTGGGATCGTAGCTGGGCTGCTGCGGATACTGCTGCGGATATTGCTGCGGTTGATACTGCTGTTGATCGTAGTTGTAGTTCTGTTGGGGTGGCTGCTGGACATCCTGCTGCGGATACGGTTGTTGGTCGTAATTGTAATTCTGCTGCGGCGGAGCGTATTGCTGCTGTGGATTGGAGCAGTTGAGATTGGGGATCCAATTGCCGTTCCGATCGTAGGAACCTGGAACGCAGGCCTGCGGCGCGGGGAATGGACCGTAAGCGTAGCTGGGATCGTAGGCGTAGCCAGGATCGTAATAGCCGGGGGCGTACCCATAGCCGTAAGGAGCACCAATTCCAAGATAGACGCCGCTGCCGTAATAGCCCCGATAGGCCGGGCGGGCATATGAACGAGGTTCGATGTAGGCGCGGCTGTAGCCCCGGGCCGGGCTTACAAAGCTTCGTCCTTCGGAACGGCGACTCTCACCGCCGCGTTGGGCGACACCTCGATTTCCTCCCCTGGAGCTTTCGGCGTGGCTACTGTTACCTCGTCCGCCCGAATTCCCGCCGCGATTCTCAGCCATCCCGGCAACTGGCATCAACGTGGCAAGCAGCGTGCCAGCCACAAGAGCGGTCACTGCGATTCTTGGAAGCATAACGAAATACCTCTTTCCTTACACCCCTAAAGACGCAGTGGTCCGACAGCAAGGTTCAGAATCAGGCCGTTGTGAACGATAAATAATCCCCCAGGCAATAGGATTACGGTCTGGCAGGAAAACCCGCAATCCGCGTCCGCTATCCTAAAGATAATCAACCATGGCATTCGCCACTATTCCGGAGGCGATTGAAGAGATCCGCGCCGGCCGCATGCTGGTCGTCGTCGACGACGAAGATCGCGAAAATGAAGGCGACCTCACGATGGCTGCTCAGTTCGTCACCCCGGAGGCAATTAACTTCATGGCCGTACACGGGCGCGGGCTGATCTGCCTGGCCCTGTCTCCCGAACGCATCGACCAGCTGCATCTGCCGCTGGTCTCTCCCATGAATACGTCGCGGTTCGGCACGGCTTTCTGTGAATCCATCGATGCCGCCGAGGGCGTCACCACCGGCATCTCCGCAGCCGACCGTTCTCAGACCATTCATGTCGCCATGCGGCCCGGGACCAAACCCTCCGATCTTGCGCGCCCCGGCCACGTCTTCCCTTTGCGCTCGCGGGAAGGCGGGGTGCTGGTCCGCGCCGGACAAACCGAGGCGGCCGTCGATCTGGCCCGCCTGGCTGGCCTCGAACCTGGCGGCGTGATCTGCGAAATCATGAACGAGGATGGCAGCATGGCGCGTGTGCCCGAACTGACGCAGTTTTGCGCGCGCCACGGACTCAAGATGATCTCCGTCGCCAGCTTGATCCGCTATCGGCATCAGACCGAGAACCTGATCCAGAAACGCGCCGAGGGTTGTCTCGAAACCGAGTTCGGCAGCTTCAAGACTGTGACCTACGGAAGCACCGTGAATGATGAGGCGCACCTGGCCCTGGTCCACGGCGAGGTTCGCGGAAAGAACAATATCCTTGTTCGAATGCACTCGCGCTGCATCCTGGGTGATGTGTTCGGTTCCACAGCGTGCAATTGCGGCGCGATGCTGCGCGCTTCTTTACAGAGGATTACCGAAGAGGGCGAGGGTGTGGTCGTTTACTTGCACCAATCCGGATGGGGGGAACGGAAACATACTCCCATGCCGGACGGTTCTCCTCGGCCTCTGCACGAATTCGGCATCGGCGCGCAGATTCTGGCGGACCTCGGCTTATCGACGATTCGAATTCTTACCAACCGCGTTCGCAAACTGCCGGGCCCGGGTCTGGACGCGTTCGGCATTCGCGTCACCGGTCAGGTGCCGCTATCCGAGTAAATCACTTCAACAAGTTCCGTAGCACGAACCACAGGTTCGCCGGCCGCTCGGCCAGTCGACGCATGAAGTATGGATACCACTCCGTTCCGTACGGAACGTACAGACGTAGCCGGTAGCCTTGCTCAATCAATTTACGCTGCAGATCGCGGCGAATTCCGTACAGCATCTGGAATTCAAAACTATCCTGCCGAATGCTCCGGCCCTGGACGTATTCGATCGCTTCCTGGATGATCTTTTCGTCGTGTGTGGCGATCGCGGGATACACGCCATGATCCAGCAGCGTCTTCATCAGCGCCAGGTAGTTCGCATCGACGTCCTGCTTACGTGGGAATGCCTCCGAAGGCGGTTCCCGGTACGCTCCTTTGACCAAACGAACCGGCACAGCCGCTGCGTTCAATCGCTCGATATCCGTTCCGCTCCGATGCAGGTATGCCTGGACGCACACCCTCACGCAGCCGCACTCGCTGCCCGCCTGGATCGCCATGGCCAAGGTACGCTCAGTGTAAGCGCTCGATTCCATGTCGATTTCGACGCGGCTCGCCGCGGTCTTGGCTTTCGCTTCCAGACGGCGGACGTTCTCCAGGCACGCCTCTCTCGACAGATCGAGGCCAAACTGGGTGAGCTTGATCGCAATGGTGCTGGATAGATGCCGGTCGCCGATCTGCTCCAGCGCGCTAACGTAAGCATCGCAGGATGCGGAGGCTTCCTCGATCGTGCGCACGTTCTCTCCCAGGTGGTCGAGTGTGGAGAAAACACCTTCCGTCTGGAGCCGCTCGCACACTGCCAACGCTTCTTCGAGGGTGTCGCCGGCTACGAACCGGCGCGTCACTTTATGGGAAGGCGGCCAAGCTTCCATCCATCTTCGCAGCGCCGGCTGCCGCGAAAGATAGAGAAACACCGCGCGCATCATATTGAAACGATGCTACGCATCATGCGCGAGGAATGCGGGCGCCATCTTCCGGCAATTCCGGCTGACGCGCGGCCGTATCGATTCGCACGGGCTGGGGCGGCTCTGCCGATCCGCCCACGCCCAGCTCCCGCATGCGCTTGAGCGATGGAAGGAGGCGGGCGTCCCACGACGCGGCGGAGCGATTGTAGGCTTCAATCGCCTTCGACAGGTGGCGCCCTGAGTCTGCGTAGTATTCGGCGAAGGCGCGCACGCGCTCATGGAATTCGCCCGCGATCCGGCGCAACTCTTCCGCATTTTTTGCCAGGCGTTCCTGACGCCAGCCGTACGAGACGCCTTTGAGAATACTAATCAGCGTCACCGGAGTAGCCAGCAGAACTTTCTTCGCCAGCGCGGATTCGAGCAGGTCGCGATTCCGCTCGAGCGCCGCGCTCATGAAATGTTCGCCAGGCAGAAACAATACGACCATCTCGGGCGCCGGATCGAACTGCGCCCAGTACTCGCGTGTCGAAAGATCCATCACGTGCCGCCATAGCTGCTGGGCGTGACGATCCATGGCTGCCGCGCGCGCGGCAGGATCCTGGGCTTCCTCGGCATCGAGATAAGCCGACAAAGGTGCCTTGGCGTCGACCGCCAGGGTCCGTCCGCCCGGCAACTTCACCAGCATGTCTGGACGTTTCCGGTCTTCTGTCTGCTGTTCGAAGAAATCGCAATAAGGCGCCATTCCGGCGAGTTCTGCCACGCGCCGCAACGTGAGCTCACCCCAGCGGCCGCGCGAGTTCGGTCCGCGCAGGGCCTGCGACAGCGCCAGCGTATCCTTGCTCAGCGTGGCGAGGTGCGCCTCCAGGCCTCCCAGAGCATGCTGCCTTTGAGCCTCGATCTCGCGCATCTGCGATTCGATCCGCGCCAAAGCGTCGGCCATGGGACGCGCGGCTTCTGCCGCTATTCGGGCGTCATTGGCGATCGTCTGGGCGGCACTCTGCGCGGCCATGCGCGCTTTCATCCAGACCACGGCGACGGCTATGCCGGCTAGGGTCGCCAAAACAATCGCGATCCAAAATGTTGCGGCGGGCATAGCTTCTTACAGTTTGGCACACCAGAAACGAATTAGTGGAGTGGTTTCAACACGCTTCCTCGAACCGTTAAAGGTTCGCCCCAATCTCGTCGATAAAACCTCGGGACATTGTGTCTCCACGGGAAGGTGGACCTGTGAGGAGGATAGCGTGCGTATTTTGAAAAGCTTGAATCGATTGGCAATAGCCGGCTTATTTGCCTGCTGCGGCGCCTGGGCGCAAAGCTCTGTTAACGTCCAGGTGGGTCTAACGCTGCCGGGCGTCTACTTCCTTATAGACGGCCAGCCATTTTCCAGCATCCAGACCGTTCGATGGGACGTCGGGAGCACTCACCAGGTCTACTTCGTCCAGTCGCCCGAGGCCGATGAGACGTTCACCAATCACCAATATCCGATGTTCATCGCAGGGTCCCGCTACACCTTCACAGGATGGAACATCGTTGGCCAAGCCCCTGCCTTTGATCTGCCTCTATTGACCATCACAGTATCGCCGACACTAAGCCAGGTTATGGGTCAAGTACTCTGGGAAGTGAAAGTTGCCGTCTCCTTCGATGGCTTTACGGACCCGAGTTATCCGTGCTCGGGTGCCGTCGTACCGAATGACCCGCGCGCAGGCGCAATAACCGTTGGATCCGCTTGTTTTACCTCCCCGGGAGAATTCTGGATGAGTCCCGGGCCCATCGATTTGGCCGCCGCAGCCTTCCCTGGATATTTGTTTACCAATTGGCTGATCAACGGCAGTCCTGTCTCCGGGCAGTTAATATCCCAGTACCAGATTGTTATTCCTACCAGCGTCTCGGCGACGTTTGTGAAAACCAAGCGCGTGCGGATCCGTTCTAACCCAATTGGTTTGGACTTGATGGTGGATCATCAGACCATCCACCCCGGGCCGATTCCGGGGAAACCCTATTCGGGCGATCCTTACTGCCCGGTGAGCTATGACGTGCTGCCGGTCGGCGCTCCGGTGGGATATGTGCCATTGTGCGTGGGCGATTTCGATTTCCTTCCGGGATCGCAGCACATCCTTGGTGCACCTCCCGTACAAGCGGACGCGATTGGAAAAACGTGGCTTTTCTCTGGATTCAGCAACGGAATTCAACAGAACTCCGTCTACACAACCGGATCCGACGTCAACGTACCGGATGTCTTTACTGGAAACTTTTTCTCCGGCGTGCCGGTTCAAGTGGTAACGTCTCCTCCTGGTCTGACCGTTAACGTCGATGGGCAGGACGATTCCAAGGGCATCCAGCGTTACTGGACCGAAACAGATACGCATCATCTGATCGCGCCACCAACCCAAACCGACGCGGGCGGACGGCCCTGGAAGTTCGTGAGCTGGTCCAACGGAGGCACCGCCGACCAGAATTACACGGTTCCCGTCGGACAGCTCGGACAGTACCTGGTGGCGACTTATGTGCCTCTCGGGAAGCTTCAAGTGTTAAGCGTACCCTCGGGATTGCCGTTCATCGTAGACGGCGCAGCCTGCACCACGCCTTGCGTCTTGGTCGATAAGCCCACGGGAGCGAAGGTACAGGTGATTGCGCCGGCTTCGGCGACGCCGGACGCTTTCAGCCGGTATACGTTCAGCTCGTGGGTTGGCGGGGGAGGCACCAACGCTTCATTCCAGGTCACGATTGGCGACCAGGTGCAGGTCTTCACGGCAACGTTTCAGTCGTTTTTCAAAATCACGGCCACCTCCGTGCCACCCAAGCTAGTGGGTTTCCTGTACAATCCGCAGCCTGCGGCTGATGGATTCTTCCCGGGTGGAACTCAAGTGTCCGTCACTGCTTTCCCCAATAACGGCTTCGCATTCAAGCATTGGTCCGGCGACCTCTCCGGGACTAATTCGACTGCAACCACGGTGATGACCGGGCCGCGCTTCGTGGTCGCGGTCCTTGAGGGATTCCCTTATGTTTCTTCCGTAGGAAATTCCGCTGGACCTACGCCCTCCAACACGATTGGGCCGGGATCGGACATCTCGATCGTCGGCGAAGATCTCGCCGCGATCACGAAATACTCTCCACCTGGTGAACTCGCGCAATCCATCGATGATGTCTGGGTCAGCGTGAATGACCGCCTGCTGCCATTGTTCTCGATATCGCCCCAGATGATCAACGCCCAGCTCTTCTCCGACCTGCCGGACGGGACCTATACTCTAACGCTGCATCGCTCGGGTCAAGGGGATACCAGCAGCAGCTTCACGGTGCAGCGCGATTCGCCCGGACTCTTCCAGTTCGCTCCGCCGCAAGGCAGCCCCACCGTGTCCGCCTATCACTCGGATGGAAGCATGGTCACGGCCGACAGTCCGGCTGCGGCCAATGAAACCATTTCGATCCTCGGCACGGGGTTCGGTTTGTACGACCATCCATTGGTGGATGGTTTCCTCACACCGCCAACCGGCGACTGGAACGTGGTGGATCCGATCACGGTGAAAGTCGACGGCCAGACCTATACTCCGGTCAGCGCGAAAGCCGAAAACGGTGACGCCGGCGTGGTGGTGGTGCAAGTGAAACTCACCGGGACGCTCCCTTCGGGCTTAGTGGATACGAAGGTAACCGTCAACAACGTGGATAGCAACACCGTTAAGCTGCCTATCAAATAAACGACGCGAAGTAGTCTTACCGCACAAAGAACGACGGCTTGTCGACGGAGGCATCCACTGCCACGTCGAAGAAGCCGACCATCATTTCTTCCCAGCTCTGCGGCCCATAACGCACGTCGGCCGCGGGGTCGGGATTCCTGGTATTCGCCGCGGAGTTGTCATACGTCGCGATCCAGTTGAGCCGGGTCCCCTTCTTAAGCGGCATCGGTTCCGCCAGCCGGTAGTACAGCTGCCAGTAGAAATCGTAAGGCTTTACCCGTAGCATCGTCTCTGGAAGCCCGTTGTCCCCGATCCTGGTGTATTCGAACGCCGTTCCTCGCAAGTGCATGTGCGGGAAAAATCCCAGCAGCAGCGCGTCATTCGGCAGAGTGCCCCACACGCTGATCCGGAAATCGCGCTCCCCCGCAGGAATCAGAAATTTCTCGTTATCCATTTGCAGCGTGAGAACGCGTTTGGCCGGAGGCGTCTTGGCAAACACCATTCCGACCTTGATCCAATCGTCCACCGCCTTGCCGGAAGGCGTGTAGTGCACCTCGAACACCAGATCGGATCCCGCTTTCACTAGCTTCGCCATGCCCGTTGGATATACGTCAGGCGCGCTACCCGGTGCATACACGGCCAGGATGTCCGCCTTGGTCGGACCGCGTGTCCAGGTATCGCCGGGCTCGCGAATGTAAACGACCGCATGATGCACCACTTGACGCTCGCTGGGACGCACTTCCACCGATTGCACCCAACGATCCTGCTGAAATCCCGTGGGCACGATGAAGTATTGATACTCGACTGCTCCAGTCTTGGGGACACGAAACGCGCGGGGCATTTCAAGCACCGCGTCGGGCGGCGTATTCGACGTGCCGATGTTCCAGCTTTCGGGCCAGTGCTTGGGCGGCGGAGCCTCCGCTTCCCTGCCCTGCTGCGCGCCTGAATCCGCCCACCGTGCCAGCGTGTCGCGCTCGGCGGCGGTCAGCGACCGGTCGTTAGAAAATTTCCCACAGCACGGATCGGCGAACCACGGCGGCATCTTCTTTGTGCGAACCGCCTCGCGAATCGCTTTGGCCCAGGGCCGCGTCTGTTGATATGTCGAAAAAGCCATGGGAGCCATTTGCCCCTCGCGATGGCACTCCTGGCAGCGATTCTGCAAGATCGGCACGACGTCGCGGTAGAAGGTGACTTGTTGCGCCATGATTGGGGCGGCTAGCAGAATGGCGGCAATCGTCCGGAGCACTGCTCTTACTATATCCGTGCGGCTCGAATAGGCCAGTTATTCTTTCCAGGGCTGCGGGAGCTTCCGCTCTTTAAGCCCAATTGATTTCCGCCACCTAATCTCGTCTCGCACAGCGATGAGAACGCCGCACGCGAAACTAATCGCGCATGCGAACAGAGCCGCGTCGTGTTGCGAAGACGGCCCGCCGACGTCTATTAGCTCCAACGTTCTTCCTAAAAGAAGGAGCGACCCCAAAGTTAACGCTGGCCACACGATGTAACATAGACCCAAAACGAATGGGTTCCTAACCAGTCGATATCGGCGGGTTACGACCAGGAGCAAGCTCAGTACGCCGCTGGCGCAACTTCCGAAAATGAGACCCAACGAGATCGCAACCAACAACGGCCTGCTCCCCTCAAGCAAGCTTAGAACACTGACGCCCTCTCAGTCAGCAGAAATCAATCGTCCATGACACTCAACGTCAATTGCTCGGTGTTGTCTTGGTGGCATACCTGCACCACTGACTCCGGCGGGATCGAACCGGCCTCCACCATCCCCGCCAGCGGTTGCGTCAGCTTGCGCAGAATCACCCGCTTCAACTCCCGAGCGCCGTATTCGCGACTGGTGCCTCTCGCCAGCAGGAAGCTCCGAGCGCTCGCATCCACATCCAGCGTGAAGGCCCGCTCTTCCAGACGATGCGCGATGTGACGTTCCAGGGCCGCGATCTGCTGATCCAGAATCACATCGAGCGCAGCAGCATCCAGCGGCTGATACGTGATCACGGCGTCGATCCGGTTCACGAATTCCGGAGAAAACTTCCGTTTAACGGCGGCTAACCCTATGCTCGACAATTTCCGCAGGGTGCCTTCGCCAGATCCGGCCATGGCAGCGCCGAAACCGAAATCCGGCAGCACTTCTTTGCGCATCGCAGACGCCCCCAGGTTGCTGGTCAGGAAAATCAGAGTGCGCTCGAAGTTGACCGACGTATTATCGCCCAGGCGCAATACCGCTTTATCCAGCACTCCCAGAAGCAGGCGCGTCATGCTGGGTGCAGCTTTCTCGATTTCGTCGAAGAGTATTAGTGCCAGATGCGACCCTTCACTCGTCACCGCCCCGAGTTTCTGCTGCGTCAGCATCGGCGGCGTTTCGCGATGCCCCAGATATCCCGGAGGCGCGCCGATTAGCTTGGCGATTTCGTGTTCCATCTGGAATTCGCCGCAGTCGACTCGAAGGAGGCTCTTCTCGTTCCCATGCAGGGAATCGGCCAGAGCCTCTACCGTGCGGGTCTTGCCGGTGCCGGTGGGACCGAGAAGCAGGAACACGCCCGCCGGACGTCCTTCCGGTGCCAGGCCCGCACCATACATTTGCACGTACGGAACAATCTCCGCGATAGCGTGAGCCTGACCCACCAATCGAGTTGAAAGCTGCTCTGTGAGTTCCTCGCGCCCGCTTGCGGGATGGGGGAAACTGAGGACGTTCCGACGGGGACGGATTGGAATGGGTTGGCCACGCACACCTCATTCTCGGTGTGCCGTGCTTGGCTTAAAGGAGGGCGCAGTGCTAAGACTTGGGAAACACTGCGTTATTTATGGCGGTAGGTGATGCGTCCCTTGGTCAAATCGTACGGGGAAAGCTCTAAAGTGACCCGATCGCCGGCCAATACCCGGATACGATTGCGGCGGAGCTTACCGGCCAAATGCGCCAGCACGCTACGCTCTTGATCCAACTGGACACTGAACAGGCCGCTGGGAAATTTCTCAACTACGGTTCCAGTGACTTCAATGCAATCTTCTTTACTCATCGTCCTCCCAGAGGTGATTATACACGGTAGGCACTTCCGATAGAATCTTAACCCAGATGGTTGAAAACCTTGGCACGCTGCTTCAACTTTATTACCGGCCCTCCCGC
>Ga0105237_10006217_pt1 | contig 13306 bp, 12 predicted proteins | sample KBSC24metaG_FD_81520 | JGI IMG/M metagenome (GOLD analysis project Ga0105237, IMG submission 81520) | Corn rhizosphere microbial communities from Kellogg Biological Station, Michigan, USA - KBS C2-4 metaG | ecosystem: Host-associated > Plants > Roots > Rhizosphere > Soil | place: Michigan, USA...
CTGATGATCGGCCAATTGCAGCGTCATTCGCAGCCGGAACTCGAAAAATTGGTACAAAACGTACCCGGCCTCGTCAGCGCGGGCGGCAGCCCGTTGCCGATGCCCGGCGACGACATCCCTGGCATCGGACGAGAGTCGCAAAGATCGCCGATGCCACAAAATCCCTACGAGAGGCTGCCGGACATCGTGCGCCGTGGCGGCGGCCCTCAAGTTCCGGGCGGCGGCTCGCTTGAGGAAGTCATCCGCTCCATCTTCGGCAATCTGCTTGGAGGCAATCGCGGCGTCATCGGAACGATGATCCAGCTTTTTCTCATCCGCTGGCTGGCGTCGATCGCACGCCGCATTCTATCTCGGATGTTAACGAACCGCTGATCTAGCTGCTGCTACGGTGACAAGCAAAAAGGCCGGGTGATCGCCCGGCCTTCACGACTGTCGGCAATTTGCCTGACGGCATCAGCGGCGGCACGGCCTCGAGCTTACATCGCAGCTCCAGGCGCCACGGAGACCCTCGCGTGAACACTTGATGCTCTTGCTTCCAGACTTTGCCCAGCTCGTCCAAGAGCCACCATATTCGAAATCGACAAATCCGGCCCAAGACTGGATCGCCGCGATTTGAGCGGCTCGCTTTGTCGGCTGCCCCGAGCTCGAGCCGTAATGATAATGGTCGGTGAAGCAGATCACGCCGCGCTCTCTCCGCTGCTCGTGCATGTCCGCTACTTCCTGCGCCATGGCAGGCGCTGCAATCGTAAACACGCCGGCAGCAACAACCGCGGCGCGAATGTATCCTTTGATTGTCATTTGAACTCCCCGTAGACGACCGCCATGCCAAGGCACACGGCGGATATCTCGCAGATTCACCGGCCCGCTCGATAGGCTTGTCGGCCCCGGGGTATCAAGAATTTGCCGGAGCGCGGCAAACGGGGCACAGATGAGCATTTTCCCATGCGGCAACTGACCCTGCCCGGCGCCTTTGGATAGAAAAGTTTATTTCGCTGCGACGACCGAGATTTCGACGAGCATTCTCGGGTCGATGACCTTAGCTTCGACGCAGGCGCGCGCCGGTGCATTCTTGCCGCCGAGCCAGGCGCTCCAGGCCTTGTTCATGCCTTCGCGGTTGCGGATGTCGCTGAGCCAGACGGTTGCCTGGACGATCTTCGATTTGTCCGTACCGGCAAGCGCCAGCAGCCTGTCGATCTCGGACAGAACTTCGGCGGTCTGGCCTTCCACATCGCGAGAAAGATCGGTCGGGATGACGCCCGCCGTGAACACGAAGCCGTTCGCTTCCGTAGCCTTCGAATAGACCGCTGTTGATTCGTAGCGTGTGACTGACAAGTGAGCCTCCCCATGCGCTGATTGCTCGCCTCATAGCAGGCGGCAACGCGCTTAAGAAGGTTCAAAGCAGCGGTGGGTCCACGTGCCGCTCTCCGTCGACGACAAGGCCCTTGAGCGCGGCGCTGCCGGAGGCGTCGACCGCTACGATCGCCTCGATCTTGTGTTCGCGTACCTTGGTTTCGAGGGCCTTCCCCGTACCTTCGGGCACGAAGTAGCTTTCGATGCCGTAGCGAATGTTGAGCTGGATGTCCGAATTGTTTTCCGGTCGCCAAATGCTCTTGGCGCGGCCTTGCAACACGATATCGCTCGCCGCGACATCGCCAGGATAGTCCGCCGTCACGCGGATCGCCTTCCAGCCGTTAGCGGCATCCGGAGTTAGCGTCACGTAGGCTGGCGCACCGGCACGAAGGTCCTCGAAGTTCGCCTCGGACGGCAGAGTCGATTTGCGCAGGGACGAGATGTCGTATCCGAGCGTCACGTATTCGCCCCGAAAAATATCGCGCGGATCGACCGGCCGCGTCGGCAGCGTTATCTCCCTACCCGACTTCAACAGCCGGTCCCGATCGTAGACCACCTTGAAAAGCGCCGCAGATTGCACGAGCGCCACGAAAACCAGCAGCGGCCAAACCCACTTTTGTTTGTCGATCATGCGGGCATTCCTTTGCCGTCGCCGCGTTGCGCGAGCCGCAGTGCCATGAACGCCAGCGCCGCGACGATAAGAGCCGCAATCAGGAAGAACAGCGACGTTCCAAGGATCGACCCGACGGTTTGCCAATAGAGCGCAAGAATCTCGATCGAAAAGCCTAGATAGCCGAGCCACAACGCCCCGCGGTTCTGGGTCGACAATCCGTGGCTGATCGCGGCGAGAAGCAGCACCAGCGTCAGAGCCGCGAGCGCGATCAGCGTGCCCCCCGACGGACTTTCGATGAATTGCAGCGCGAAGAGGCCGGCGAACGCGACGGCGATCGCGTAGGCAAGGACCGGCGCCGCGATGTGATCGAGGTCGGGCCGAGCTTTCTCGACTCCAACCGCCACGGCTGCGGCCAGCACGCCGACCGTTGCGACGAGCGCGTGCTCGTGTCCCCTTCCCAGCAGATACCCGAGCGAAATGACGAAAAGCGATAGCGCCAGCGCCGAGAGATGCAGACCAGGACGCCAGCCTTGCCAGACAAAGGCGGCCGTCACCGCAGCCCAGCCGATGAGAAACGGCCAATGCACGCCGCTGCGTTCTGATGATTCCATGAACGACCAGACGCAGACGAGGATCATTGCCAGCGCCAGCGCAGGGTTCGAACGCAGAACCGCGCCGGCGAACAGCGCACCGATCCACCACATCAGCACGCCGTCCGGCGGATTACCGTCGATGTTGTACATCTGGCTTATCAGCATGATGCTGGCGCCGAACATGGCGACGGCGAAGAGGACCGCCGCATCGGCGAACGAGCGCTGATCGCGCGACGTCAGCCAGCCCGCGAGGCCGTACCCCAACCAGATGGCGGCCAATAGAAGCCCGAGCCTTCCGAGACGCGGTACGTCCTGCCAATGCGCGGCGACGAATGAGATCGCGGCGAAGCCGAACAGCACGCTCGCAAGAATTCCCAGCGCCGAAGCAAGCCCTAGTTCGCGCCCGCTCTTGGCGACATCGGCCAGAATGGCCGCGCGGTTGACTTCGCTGACCCAGCCGTTCGAATGCCAGCGATCAAGATCGTGCTTCAGCCGCTTTTTATATGAAGCCCACATGTCGAACCTGTTTGCGAATTCCGCTCGATAGTCATGATCTCGGCGAAGCGAAGTCTATCCGCTTATGCACTTTTGCTCGCTAGTGACATTGAAAATCATGGCCGCCGCGTGTTGGCTAGCCCATCGTTGAAAGACGATGCTGGAAGATGTCGCGCCCTCCCGCCGCTTATCGTCCTTTGTCCCGTGCCTAAATTGCCGCGACGGACTTGACGCCGACACAGTTCTCCCCCACTCTAGTTGCAAATGATTGTCATTTGCGGAAAGAAGCGATAGCAACCCTATGGACGCAAAGACAGCCGCCCTCCCCACACCGGCGACCGAAGTAGGGCGCTCCTCTGGCAGCAGCTGGCAGCGGGCCCCGTCAGAGCCCTCGCTTGCCGACGTATTTCGATCAATTCCGGTACTCAGTCAGGGATCGTCCTGGCGCCGCTTCGCCGCCTTTTTCGGCCCCGGCTATCTGGTCGCCGTCGGCTACATGGACCCCGGCAACTGGGCGACGTCGATCGCCGGCGGATCTAAGTTCGGCTACGCACTCCTCTTCATCGCGTTGCTTTCAAACATTATGGCGATCGTCCTGCAGGCGCTCTGCGCGCGCCTCGCTATCGCTTCCGGCCGCGATCTGGCGCAGGCCTGCCGCGACGGCTACCCGCAATGGGCCGCTTATCCGCTTTGGCTTCTCGCCGAAACCGCGATCATCGCGACAGACGTCGCCGAAGTCATCGGTACGGCGATCGGCCTCAATCTGCTTTTTGGCATTCCGCTCGAGATCGGTGTGCTGCTGACCGCCCTCGACGTTTTCGTCGTGCTGCTACTGCAGCGCCTTGGCTTCCGCTATCTCGAAGCCTTCATCATCACGATGCTCGGCGTCATCGCGGTGTGCTTTGCCGTCCAGATTGCCCTTGCCGATCCTGAGTGGGGTGCCGTGATCCGCGGCTTTGCGCCGACGATCGACATCGTCCGAAATCCGGAAATGCTCTATCTCGCGCTCGGTATCATCGGCGCAACCGTGATGCCGCATAATCTCTATCTGCATTCGGCAATCGTGCAGACCCGCGACTATGGCACGTCGACTAAAGAGAAGCGCGAGGCGCTCAAGTTTGCGACCATCGATTCAACCGTCGCGCTGATGTTGGCGCTGTTGATCAACGCTTCGATTCTGATCTTGGCGGCGGCCACCTTTTACAAGGCCGGAAATACCACTGTCGCCGAACTTTCCGAGGCCCAATCGCTGCTGCATCCGCTTCTCGGCTCGGCGATTGCGCCGACGCTGTTCGGCATCGCGCTTCTCTGTTGCGGACTGAATTCGACCGTGACGGCGACGCTCGCCGGCCAGGCGGTGATGGAAGGATTCTTGCACATCCGCTTGCCTGCGTGGATGCGCCGCCTCTTGACGCGGTCGGTCGCGCTCATTCCCGCTGCCGGCGTCACGCTGTTCTACGGCGAGGGAGAAACGTCGAAGCTATTGATCCTGACGCAGGTCATCCTCAGCCTGCAATTACCGTTTGCAATTGTGCCGCTGGTTCAGTTCACCGCGAACCGTAGGAAGATGGGCGACCTTGTCGCGCCTCGGTGGCTGACAGCCGTCGCAACCGTAATCGCAGCGACGATCATCGTCCTGAACGCAAAATTGATCTTCGATTTTGCCAGCGGGGGATAAGGGGCTTCTCGGCCCCACCCCGCACGAGCCCTGTTCACGGCGTCAGTAAGCGCTGGCAATCACCGCCGAGAACCTAGAAGCCGTTGCCAGTCCCCACCACCCCGCTTAGAACCCAGAACGACTAGGGCGCGCCCCGCGCGCAACTCGCACGTTGTCGCTTGGGCGCAAACCGCGTGCAAAAAATCTTAAACCGTGGACCTTTTGTACAATGACACGACCATTACCCGTTCACGTCGTCGGCGCCGGCCTTGCCGGTTCCGAAGCCGCGCACCAGATCGCGTCGGCCGGCGTGCCGGTGGTGCTGCACGAGATGCGCCCGCTGCGGGGCACCGAAGCCCACAAGACGGATGGCTTTGCTGAACTCGTCTGCTCGAACTCATTCCGATCCGATGATTGGGAAAACAATGCCGTCGGCCTGCTGCACGAGGAGATGCGCCGCGCCGGATCGTTGATCATCGCTGCGGGCGACGCGCACAAGCTGCCCGCCGGCGGCGCGCTCGCCGTTGATCGCGATGCATTCTCGGCCGACGTCACAGCGCGCCTTTCCGCAAATCCGCTTGTGACGATCGAACGTGGCGAACTCGGCGGTCTGCCGCCGGAAGATTGGAACAACGTCATCGTCGCGACGGGTCCGCTGACGTCGCCTGCATTGAGCGCGGCACTCGCAAATCTTACGGGCGAAGACTCCCTCGCCTTCTTCGACGCGATCGCGCCCGTCGTGCATCGCGACAGCATCGACACGTCGATTGCCTGGTTTCAATCGCGCTACGACAAGGCCGGACCTGCCGGCACCGGCGCCGACTATCTGAATTGCCCGATGTCGAAACCCGAATACGAAGCGTTCATCGACGCACTGCTTGCAGGCGACAAAACGTCTTTCAAGGAATGGGAGGCATCGACGCCCTATTTCGACGGCTGCCTGCCGATCGAGGTGATGGCGGAGCGTGGGCGCGAGACGCTGCGCTTTGGTCCGATGAAGCCGGTCGGACTGGACGATCCCCGCACGGGCCGTTGGCCCTACGCCGTCGTGCAGCTTCGCCAGGACAACGCACTCGGCACGCTTTGGAATATGGTCGGCTTCCAAACGAAGCTGAAGCACGCCGAGCAAGTCCGCATTTTCCGGACGATCCCCGGTCTCGAAAACGCCGAGTTCGCGCGCCTCGGTGGTCTTCATAGAAACACCTACATCAACTCGCCGAAGCTGCTTGACGCGTCGCTGCGTCTCAAAGCTTTGCCGCGCCTGCGGTTCGCGGGACAGATCACCGGTGTCGAAGGCTATGTCGAAAGCGCCGCGATCGGCCTGCTTGCCGGCCGCTTCGCTTCGGCCGATGCGTTGGACCGCGCAAGCCCTGCGCCGCCCGCAACGACCGCACTCGGCGCGCTGCTCAATCACATCACCGGCGGACATCTCATCGCCGACGACGGCGAGCGCGCGAGTGCCCGGTCGTTCCAGCCAATGAACATCAACTACGGTTTGATTCCCGATCTCGACGTTGCGCCGACGCACGACAAGGACGGCAAGCGGCTGAAAGGGCCCGAGCGCGGCCGTGAAAAAAAGCGCACCATGTCACGCCGCGCACTTACCGATCTTGCAAGTTGGCTCGGCGACGATGCCATGCCCGTCATCAAACGATCGGCTTAGCGAACCTGGGTATTTGAAGCATCGGGCGCCTGCCCGGTCGCAGGCGCAAACGGCCGAACGACTGCATTATCGTCGTCAGGTAATGTGGGTGGGGGCGTCGGTGGCGGAGTGTCCGGCACCTGTCCGGCCGCGGGCGCGAGCGGCGTAACGCTGACGCCACCCTCATCGCGCGGCACTGTCAGAACTGACTTCGCCTCCGGGATCTGGCGCTCCGGTTGAGCGGGCGGTTGGGAAGCGGCTGGCGCCGGCTCCGCCGCGGGCGCGAGCGGAGAAACGACGGGGCTCGCGGCATCGCGCGGGACCGTCAAAACCGATTTCGCGTCAGGAACCGGGCCGCTCGACGCGGCAGCTGGTTGCGAAGGGACGGACGCCTGACCCGCTGACGGCGAGAGCGGCGACAACCCCGGGCTCGTGGCATCGTGCGGCACCGTCAGCACAGATTTCACGTCGGGAATTTGGCGGTCCGGCTCGGCGACGGGCGGCGGCGGAGTATCGTCATCGGCGGTTGCCGAAACGTCATCCGGGCCTTGGCCGTATTTCGCGAGCACCGCGCGTGCCTTGTTGACGACGGCATCGGCGATCGCGGCCTCACCCTCGGCCGTCGGGTGGAATGCTCCCGAATAGGTTGCTGCCAAAACGAGTTGGAATGGCGCGAAGGGCTCGATCTTCAAGACTTTCGTCAACAATCCCGCCGCGACATGGAAGTTTCCCGTCATGAACGCGTCGTTGGGCGTGCGGAACCAGCGCTGGCGCGATGCATAGGGTTGATAATCCGCCGGGTTGTACGGCTTCCAAACCCCATCGATCTTGCGCGGCAGACGAAGGTCGTCGACCTGGCTGACGCCCGCAACACTCAAGCCGGCGCAAATACCGCGCCCGATGAAAGACCGCCGATGCGTCTCGACAAAGCTCCAGCCGAAGTCCTCTGCGCTATCGCGCATTAGACGGTTCAGCTTGTCGGCGAACCAGACGCCAAGCCTAACCTTGCTGCCGCTCAACTGGAAATCGGGCACCACTTCCATGCCGGCCTTGCCGTCCGCGCACGTCTCGCTACCGTCGCCCTCGAGCGCCAGCCCCGGATAGGCGACGAGAAGAATGCGATCGCTCTGCTCCCACGGCATATAGAGGATGTTGTGCAGCGCGCGATTGAGCGACTTGTAACGCGCGCCGAGATGCCCGAGCTCTCGTGAAGCCTCAGCCTCGCCGTGAACCTCGCCAAACCAGCCGCCGAGTTCGCGCAGCAGCGAGTCGTTCGACAGCACGGCATTCGCGAGAAGCCGTGAAAAGCCGATGTCGTTGCCGCCGATCGACAGCAGCACAAGATCGATCTTGCGCGCCTCCTCGAGCGGACATTTGCGCAGTACGAGGCCCTTCAATTCGGGTATCTGGCCATTGATGTGATAGGCCTCGGGAAGATCCAACGCGTCTGTTTTGTGCGACCCGCATTGGGCTTCCGCGACCGCTGAAATCTGCGAATATCGCGGCGGATTGGGCACCCATTCGTTGCCCTTGTAGCGAAGGAACAGGCCGTCGGTAACTTCGGCACCCGCACACGACACGCCGACGAATGTCACGGCGCGATGCGGATCTTCGATTGCAAGCTGAAGGGCCGTCCGCATCTGCTCGGAATAAAGCGAGCGATGACACGCCTGATCCAGCCAACGGGCATTTTCCTTGATGAACTGCTTGTCGCCGATATTCCGCCAGGGGCCGATGCGAGCCGGATAGCCGTCGAGATCGTTATAAATTCCTGTCGTGCTGTAGTCGGAGGATCGCTCTCGCGAGAACTTGACCGAAACGTCCGGATTGCCTTCGCCCGACGCGAAGCTGTCGCCCATGCCGGCGATCAGAATGTCGCGGACCTTGACGTCGGCCTTGGCAACCTCAAGCCCGCCGATCTCGACGCTGATGGTCATGCCGCTTGGGTATGGAACGACGAAACGGGCACGCTCGCTGCACGGCTGCGTGACGGCATCTCCGCGCGGCTGTTCGGCGTTGCGCGGCGCAGTGAGCCACGTGCACGTCAGCGTCGAGGCATCGTCGACGCCCGTGACCTCGGCGAACACGGCATGGCTTGTCGGGTTGATGTAGTCTTCGTAGGCGTCGCATTTGAAGCGATTGTCGGTCCAGCACGTCTTGCGGTACATCGTTGCGGCCCAGCCGTAGGCTTGCCGGCTTTGTAGGGCACGTTCAGCATAGAGAACCGGGCTCGATCGTTCGGTTGGCCCGAGCGCGCGATACGTTGCGCGGTGCGCTTCGGTATCGCTCGGGTCGGTGAAAAAACGGAAGGGATTTTCGACCTGCCACGCGATCATCGCTGCAGCCTGAGCGTGGCCGGGCACAAAAATACCGGCGCTCGCCAAAGCCAGCATGAACAGCATCCCTGCCGCGGTTGCCCGCGGCGCCCTTGGCGAGCCAGATATCATCTGCCCTCTTTGCTTTGGCCGTCAGAGGCGTCCCGTCCAATGCACGCGTGCGATGCGCGATAGACGGGCGAGCGGCGCAATCTCTACCAGATCGCGAGTCGGCTCGTGCCGAGGTCTCTGCAAAGCGCGAAAATAGGGCCCGACAAGGGCAAGTGGCAGCAATGCCGTGATAAAAGCCTGCGGCTTCTCCGCGAGATGTCGACGCACAACGGCCATCGCTTCGGCCGCTTCCGCCGCGAGCCACGCGATTGGCGGATGCCAGTCCGCCGGAGATTCGAACGGATTCGGGGACCGCGTCACAGGTAGCGGTGATCGTCCGTGCATCAGCGAATACGGCAATTCGAGGCCGATGCGCGCCATACCGGCTGCACGAGCGGCGGCGTCGAGGACCTCGTTGGCGCGCTCATCGACAGCCACGCCCAGGATCTTAGCTGCCAGCGCCAGCGGCGTACCGTCGATGGCCCGAAGCCGACGGTTTAGTGCTCCATCGTCGGCAGGTGCATCGGAATAAAGTGCCTCCGCATGGGCGTTCAAGAAATCTTCGATCCTCTCGGACGATAAGGCGTGGCGCTTGACGACAGCGGCGAACACATCGAGCACAGGATTTCCCGAGGCGGCGCCGTGCTCGGCTGCCAGCAATGCGTCACGCCACCATGCGATGCGAATTTCACCGACCGCCGGCTCGCTGACCTGCCTGCCGATGCGCGCGATCTCGCCGCTGAACGCGGCCAACGCCATCAGATCATCGCGAACGGCGGCAGGCGCGAAGAGCGCGGCGTCATACCTGTCGAGCGCATTTAGGCGGGCGCTGGAGCGAACGGCTTGGATATTGGCGATCTGTTGCTCGGTCTCGGTCACACGCTGCTCCGTGCGCGAGGCTTCACAACACGGCTATCAGCGCCGCCGCGATCCGGCGCTTCTCCGCAATCAGGATGTTGTAGGTGCGAGCCGCAGCTCCTGTCGACATCGGCTCAAGTCCGATGCCGGATTTGGCGAAGGCCGCGTATATCTCGGGGCGCGGCCAGACTTGGTTGACGCCCGTCCCTAAAAGTACGGTGATCGGCGTTTCGAGCGCACTCAGAAGAAAATCGAAATCCTCCGAACGGAGCTCGTCTGCGGACGCGACGTTCCAAGCGTAGATGCCGCTCGGCAGACAGAGTATCGATCCCTTATGGCTCATATCGGCGAACCGGAAGCCGCCATTGCCGTACGCCGCAATAGCGGTCTCGTAAGGATAGTGTCCTTCCAACTCCGCCATAGCGGCTCACCCGACGGCGCATCACGCCTTGGCTTTGGTCTTCGCCGCCGCCACGCCTTTTGCAGCCGCATCGCTCCAATCGCGCTTGACGCCGAAGTAGCCCAAGAGCGGTGCCGCGATGAAAATCGATGAATACGTGCCGATGACCACACCCAAGAGCATCGCGAAGTTGAAATTGCGGATCACCTCACCGCCAAAAATGTAGAGCGAGATGAGCACTGCGATTGCGGTCACGCCCGTCAGGATCGTACGCGATAAGGTCTCGTTGATCGACAGATTGAGAAGCTCGTTCAGATCCATTTTTTTGAACTTGCGCAAATTTTCGCGAATGCGGTCGGACACGACGACCGTATCGTTCACCGAATAGCCGAGAATGGTCAGAAGCGCGGCGACCGTCGACAGATCGAATTCAAACTGAAACAGCGAAAAAATTCCGGCCGTCACGAGGACGTCATGCGTCAGCGCCACGACCGCGCCAACGGCAAACTGCCATTCGAAGCGAAACCACACGTACGCGACGATTGCCAGAATGCCTGCGGCGATGGCGACAAAGCCGGTCATGCGCAATTCGCTCGAGACAGCCGGACCGACCACCTCGACGCGCCGTTGCGTGAAGCGGGCTTGCGTCGCGTCGCTGACCTTCTTCAGCGCCGCTTGCTGAGGCTTCTCGCCGCCCGGTTGCTCCTCCAGCCGAATGAGAACATTCGATGGTGGCCCAAATTGCTGGATCTGAACGTTGCCAAGGCCGAGCCCGTTGAGCTGCTCGCGTAGCGCTGCGACATCGGCGTCGCCGCTTTTCGACTGCAATTCGATCAGCGAACCGCCCTTGAAGTCGACGCCGTAGTTGAGTCCCATCGTCATGCACAACGCCAGCGATATCGCCATCGCAATGAGCGAAGCCCCAATCGCCAATCCTTTGTAACGCATGAACGGTAGACGCAGGTCGTGCGGAAAAAAGTCGATGCCCTTGAAGACCGGAATTAATCTCATCAGCACGCGGGTGGTCTCCTAAACCGGAACGGTCGTAATGCGGCCCTTGGGCTGGGCTTTGAGCCAATACCAGATCAACAGCCTTACGACCGTCACGGACGCGAAAATCGAAGTCATGATGCCAATCGTCAGCGTCACGGCGAAGCCGCGGATCGGCCCGGCCCCCAGCCAGAACATGATCAGCGCGCAGGCGAGCGTCGTGAGCTGGCTATCGGCGATGGTGACGAAGGCGCGCTGGAATCCGGCATCGATAGCGGCGACCGGAGTTTTGCCGACGCGGAGCTCTTCCCGAATGCGCTCGTAGATCAGAACGTTCGCATCGACGGCCATCGCGACACCGAGCACGAGACCGGCGATGCCGGGAAGCGTCAGAGTCGAGCCGATTAGCGTCATCAAGGCGAGCGTCAGTATTAAATGCACGACGAGGCCCAAGCAGGCAAAAATGCCGAACGTGCCGTAGGCGAGGACCGTAAGACAAATAACGGCGATACCCCCGATAATACCGGCGCGCTCACCGTCTGCGATCGAATCGGCTCCGAGTGACGGCCCGACGGTCCGCTCCTCGACGATCGTGAGTTTCGCCGGCAAAGACCCGGAGCGCAGCTGAACGGCGAGCCTGTTCGTGCTTTCAACCGTGAAGCTGCCGGAGATCTGACCCGATCCGCCGAGAATTGGTTCGCGAATGACCGGTGCCGACAATACCTTGTCGTCGAGAACGATCGCAAACGGCCGCCCGACGTTGTCCTTCGTAAAGTTCGCAAATCTCCTGGCGCCAACCTGGTTGAAGCGGAAATTGATGACGGGCTCGTTCGTGCGACTATCGAAGCCCGGCTGCGCATCGGCGAGGTCCGCTCCCTGTACGATGGGCGTCTCGCGCAACAGATATTCGCCCCCCTCACCCTTGTCGCCAGGGTAGATCTTGTACCCCGGTGGTATTGCTGTGAGCTTGGCATCTTCCGGCGAGAGCGAGGGGTGCACCTCATGGAAAGTGAGTTTGGCGGTTTCGCCGATGAGCTGCTTCAGCTCTTTGGTATCCTTGAGACCGGGAAACTGAATGAGGATGCGGTCAGTGCCCTGGCGGACGATTGTCGATTCCGATGTGCCGAGGTTGTTGACGCGCCGGTTCACCGTTTCGATCGAAGATGCGGCGGCACCCGAAATGCGTTGCTTTAGGCCTGCGTCGGTCACCTTGACGATGATTGTTCCCGCGTCAGGCCCTTCATTGACGTCGACGTCGTAGCTTCCGCCCCCAAGCATGACATTACCGACCGGCTGCCTGATCTTGCGTAGCTCCTTCAATGCCTCGTCACGATCCTCGGGCTTGGCGAGCTTGATGACGAGCTGCGTTCCCTGCGCGCCGATACCGGTGACCCCGATCTTGGCGGTTCTCAGGATCTTGCGCGATTCATCGCGCAGATTATTCATCCAGTCCTTCTTGATCTCCTCTTGGTCCATCTCGAGAAGGAGATGGGCGCCGCCCTGAAGATCAAGGCCGAGCCGCAGCTGCTGTTTCGGCATGAATGACGGCCAAGAGGCCACGGTTTCCTTCGAGAAGAAGTTCGGCAGCGCCACTAGAAAACCTGCAAGGCAGGTCAGCAGAATGACGACGATCTTCAAGCGAGTGAAATGCAGCATTGGTACAGGGTCTCGAGTTTCGTTGAGGCGGGGTTAGCAAACGCCGCGTGATGCCATGACGCTCATTCTCGCACGTCAGCGTGCTCTAAATCACGTTGCGTCTTTGACAGGTTCGCCTTTCGAGCGCACATCCATCAGCGTGCTCTTGACGATCCGCACCCTGAGATTATCGGCCAGCTCGACCTCGATGTCCTCGCTGGTTTCGGATGCCTTGAGCACCTTGCCCACCATGCCGCCCGAGGTGATGACTGTGTCGCCGCGCCGCACAGCGTTCACCCGATCGCGAAGCTCCTTGGCACGCTGCGATTGCGGCCGAATAAGGAAGAAATAGAAGATCACGAGCATCAGCAGCATGGGGATCAGCAGACCGCCAAGCGAGTCCATCGGGTTGCCGGCAGTCTGAGCAAAGGCGGGAGTCGTGAACATTGGACAAGGGAATCCTTCGTGTGCGATTGAAAACAGCGCCCCTGCTCCGAGCCCCGTGGCCTCAGAGGAAGCGCCCTTAAATTCGGGCGGACTATAGTGTCCGGTGGCCCTTTTGCAACCACGCAAAACTTGGTGCTTCGACGTTGGAATCGCAAGGCACACCGATTAAACACGCTGTTCCCGATAGATAGCCATACGGA
>Ga0105237_10006222_pt1 | contig 13302 bp, 17 predicted proteins | sample KBSC24metaG_FD_81520 | JGI IMG/M metagenome (GOLD analysis project Ga0105237, IMG submission 81520) | Corn rhizosphere microbial communities from Kellogg Biological Station, Michigan, USA - KBS C2-4 metaG | ecosystem: Host-associated > Plants > Roots > Rhizosphere > Soil | place: Michigan, USA...
GCGTCGTCCTGTTGTTGTTCTCGTTGACGTTCCCCCCCGGCACCCACTTTCCGAGCCTGCTAGTGGGTGGGATGGCCTTGGGTTGTGCGGCGGTCAACTATGGGTATGGCGCGGTCATGAACCTCGTCGATCCGACGCGGTGACCTCGAACGCCCCGAGAGGCGCGCTGCAGCCTAGCTAGGGCAACTGGGTTGACGCGGGGATCGCTGGCCGCATCGCCAGCGATCCGCTCGCACGGCAAAACGGGCATCGATCACGCGGCTCTGCCAGTCGGTCAATGAGCAGCGGATCCGGACAGGTTCGACAGAATCGAAGCAAGAGGTTGCGTCGGCTCAGCTCACCCAGGAGCAAGATCGCGCGTTCCAAGTCGATGTGGACGCCGGGAATCATCTTCACGAAGGTCTCATAGGCCTTGATCAGGCGCCACCCGCGCTCCACGTCCGGCAGCACGTCCACGATATCCTCTATATCTGCAGCAATCACGTCGTGCTCAAACGCCATCAAGGCGAACGCCAAGCTTTCCGATTCGATTCTCAGCGACTTTGAAAAGAACGCCGTCTGCGAAGGAGAAATGCCCCGACGGCGTGTATCGCCGGGCGAGGCACTCTCGTAGAAGCGGGCCAGTGATTGAACTCGGTAGCGCGCAAGACCCGTCCATTGGACCACCGTACCCAAACGGGCCCCTTGGGCGCGCATGGCGATGGCGAGGTCATGTTGTCGCGATTCGCGTTCGTAGCGCAGGTCAGATGCTCGCATCATCCTATTTCCGTTTCCAAGAACTTGCGCGCCGGGGAGCACCGGCAGAGCCCGAGCGGACTCAGACTCAACAGCCTCATCGTGCCTTGGATCTACGCGATCTCAACACGACGTGGTTCCGACTGACTCTGGGCAATACCATGCAACAAATTTGCATCGAGCGCATCTATCGAGTTGTCTCGGATTACTCAACAACTCTGATTCAAACCGTCGACTCCACAGACAATAGTAGCCGTGACGACAGCCCTGCACTTGCTTTGAGACATCGTAAGACAACCGATGCGGGATCCTGTGAAGAGGTATCGGCATCGAGAATGCTACTCCACAGATCCAGGCGATCAGGCCAGCGGGGTCTAACCCAGTGCGGATGACGACGGGCCACTCGAGTGAGATCCGCGACCCCGAGCTGACGAAACGTGCTCACTGTGGACTCGGGCATGCCCAGCAGAAAGCCTGCAATGCTCGGACGCACCCGCAGAATGTGCCACGCAACGAGCAGAACCGTTGAAGTCAACGCGACGGCATCTTCCACGGCCAGCCACTCACAGTACATGCCGTGATCGAGGTGCTCACCGTCAAATACCAGCGAATGCCAGCGATCGGAATTCGAGAATCCAACATCCGCCAGCAGGACCCCACTTTGAGCTGCGTGTCGGCGCTGAAGCGCCGACAGGGCTGCGAAGCGGGCCCGCAGTTTCGGCCCGAGGGGGAACTCGCGGGCCGTTTGTGCGCTCGAACTCAGCGCATCGAGCAGCTGTCCATTGAGCTCAACGACGGCTGAGAGTGAGTCGCTCAACAGATGTGAGCACAGGCCGGTGAGAACTCCCCGAGGCAGGGGTCTCAGAGCCTCGTCATCGCCTGCGTCTGATCGATGGTTCATCTGGAATCCCTCCCTGAACCGACGGCCACTTCCTGGAGCAAGGGAGGCCCTCGCTCCCGAAGCACGAATTTTATAATCCGTACTTTCTGTCACTGATTAGCACGACCTTTGTCCACTCGCAAGCGAAAATATCGAAGAGCGGGCTATAGTGGTCTTTGGCGGGCAAAACGCCCGGCCTTCCCTCGGCTCAAAAACCGAATTGTAAAATTCGTGATTTTGGCGCATATTGATTAGAACGAGGCAACCACTGCAGGATGCCGTGCACGCATTCATCCAAGGAACCAAGGAACTCACCGGCGATCCCCTTGCCGCCGCGGCGTTGGAAACCTGTTTCCGGGTTCTCGAAGCGGTGGCTCAGCTGTCCATGGAAGTCGGACTGGGCATCGGGGACATTCGTTCGCTGTCCGACAGCGCATTCATTTCAGCCGCCCAGACTCTTTTGGCCGAGGACCCCGGTGCCGATCCAGACAACGTCGCGAAGCTGGCCGTCCGGACCGGATTCAATCGGGCCACGGTCGGCAAATTACTGAAGATTCGCCCGGACAGCGAGCGGGATAAGCCCTTTCAACATCACACTGCGCGCGTCATGCGCGCCTGGCAATCCAGCGCGGGCTATTTCGAAGGGAAAGGGATTCCCAAAATCCTGCCCATTCGCGGGGACGCTCCGTCCTTTTACGCTCTGACCAAAGCGACGCTCGGCGACGACTTGCCCCCCAAGCTCATTCTCAAGGATCTGCAGCGGATTGGGGCAATCAAGGCCGTCCCGAACAAACAGGTGCAGTTGATTCGAACGACCTACGGGAATGCCAACTGGGACTGCAAGCAGGTTAAACAAATCGGCGAAGAAGTCAGTGACCACTTCCGGGCCATCCTGCAACTGCTCAAGAAGCAGCATCCGATCCCTTTCCGTCGCTACATCACTCGGGCCGGCCTGGGGCTCGAAAATGCCGGCATTTTGGCGCGAGAGCTGACTAATCGTGTGGACGTTGCCATGGATGTCCACTCGCGGGCACTGGAACACGAAACCCACAATTCAAAAGGCATTCCGGGGCAGAAGCATCGTCTCAGTGCGTTCACGGTCATTTTGATGGAGCCGGATTCGCCGCAAACCCAGCGCTCTCGACCTCGGCGATCGCGAGCGAAGCGTGCGGTCAAGCCGAGCGCGGCGGCCCGATCAAAGAAGGTTTGACTGACACATTGAGCCGGTGATCATGGAACACGTATCGAGGGAAGAACCAGGATGTTCCGCCGTGCAGAGATTGATGGCGCGGCAGGGCGTTGGAGCCGGAAAGCGAAAGTGATGGCGAAGCTGAACTCAAAGGCTAGAGTCCGCAAGGCTGACGCGCGTCGGCCGTCCGGATCTTCCGGCACCGCCCTGGATGCGCGAGCCCGAGAGATTTTGCAGCTCACCGCATTGCTTTTGGCCCGGTGTAACTATTCGCGCACGCAGATGCAACATGACTTCGAGCGCGCGCTGGCCTCGATCCCCGAGTGGGTGGGAGTAGGTGCTGCAGGTGCCGGGATCCCCAATGACATTCCCGGCGAGGTGCTCACACGCTGGCACCTACTGGCCCGCTACTCCCTCCAGGGTCAGCCGCGCCCCCTGCCATTCGAGGGTCGACTCTCGCTGACCTCGCTGATCCGTAGCATCAGCCGTCGTGTGGATCCGCGCCAGATTCGCGACCAACTCATACAGACACAATCCGTCAGTTTCAAGAAAGGCCTGTACCGGCCGGAGGAGCGGGCGCTACGTTTGAGGCGCGATCCGCGCTTGCTGAGCCGCCATCACGTCCGGATTGTTCGTTACTTGTTGCGGACAGTCGAGGGCAATGCTCGACGCGATGAGAGCCTGCGGCGGTTTGAATTCATCACCACGGGCATCGTTCCACGAGAACTCTTTTCGGATTTTGCCACTGCGCAAGGCAAGTTGGCCCTGAGCTTCCTGACAGAAGTGGACCGCGAATTTTTGTCACAGCCGCTGGCGCGCGTGCCGAAGTCGGATCAAATTCAGATGGCGGTGGGAGTCATCTTCAGCGACGATCGGCCCCTGCCGCCACTAACGACGTGCCCAGACAAACCACGCGAGGACGCAGGCCGATGAGCCGTCGTCGCGCGCAGGCGCTCCGGAGTACAAGCACGGGCGCATCCCGATCGAATCGATTCAAAGATCAACCGATCGATGTTGAGGCGCTCGAATGTATCGAGCTATTCGCCTCCCTCCTCGTGCGGTTTCAGTTTCCGCGCGCCAAAGCGGTCGAACATTTCGCAGACTGCATGCAACGGCTCCCACCCGAACTCGGTGTGTACACGGCCACCGACGACGATTTTCCGGGTAACATTTATGTTCCCGCCGAGGTTCTCACCCGGTGGTATGGCTTGCGAGAGTATGTCGGCCCCGACGGGCAACCAAAGCCGTTGAGTCTGCGAGGCCGGGGGTACACATTTAGCTCACTCGTCTACGGGATCGACCCGAATGCCGATGCGGAACAGGTTCTGACGTATCTCATCAAGATCCGCGCCGTGGCGCAGGTTGGCAACCGTTATGCCGCGCGCCAGCGTAAAGCACTGCATCGGATCACTACGCGCACATTGCGCACCTTCAATTTCAAGGCGACCTTGGCGTTGCTCCGTGCGGCGGAACGCAACGTGCGAGAAGGTCGCCCTCTCGAATACCAGACGGCCACGTATGGGAGCGTTCCACAGAGCGGGCTGGATGACTTCCGCGCGGCCATGAGCAGACTCGCCGATACCACCTTGGTTTCCGCCGACGAGGCAATGCTGCGCGAGACCAACTCGAGTCCGGCGGGTTCACGCGCCGTCCCATTGACTTTCGGCGCCTACCTGTCCGAAACCCGTCCCCTGCGATCGCTCCTCGCAAAGCGCCCTCAGGCTTCGACTCGTAAGAAAGCCCCTCGTTGATATCGGATAGGGCCCTTTCTCGTTTGAATTGTTGAGTAACACCGCACAACTCGACGCTACCGACGCCCGCACCGCACTCTATACACTGTCGCTCCCTCAACAGCACGGAGCCCTCGCCTGCCACTCGCTCATAAGCTCTTGTGAGGAGCGAGCGGCGGGGGGCGCGGTTTCCTAGGAACGAGCACGGAAATGCCCAAGCTGGTGGATACGAAAGCCTGGTTTCAACGAGCACTTCGCGTCACGGAGGATCCCGCGGCCTCGGAGTGGCTCAAAGAGGCGCTGATGAATGCCATTAACCGAGATCCCGTCGATGCGGCGAACGATGCCCAGGTGTTGTCTGAAATTCTCGCCCAGCGTGCCAAGGCCACGCGTATCGTGAATCGCGCTCGTACCCTACCCGGGGAGGCAAAGGATTCCTAGCGAACGTCGCTCTTTGATTGCTTCACCGGTCAGTAGGTCCTCCGGCAGGCGGTCCAACCCGAGACAAAGCGCTTCGATATCGGCCACGCTGGGATTCTTCATCCTCCCCTCGATTTCACCGACGAAGCCCGTCGAACACTTATATCGACGGTTGAGCTATCCTTGAGTCAACCCCCTCTTCTCGCGAAGAGTCGTCAGGTTGCGAGCCAGTCCCCTGAGGATTTCATCCTCATGTGGCTTACACTTAATTTCGTGAGCATTGGGACAGCTCCGATGCCGCGCGCCAGTTCGTCCGCAATTCTTTTGATCGCGCCAAGAATCACGCTGACCACTTCTGCTTCGACACTGATATATCCCGGTTCGAAACCGCACTTTTCATCCACTCCTCGGGTGTCATCTTCCCAGCCTCACGAATTCGATTCAGGTTGGTGGCGAATCGATAGATGATTTCAGCTCTGACTTTGGTGCGTTGGTCCTCGCCCATATCTTTTCCCTTTGATGGGTGCGAATAGGTCATAAAGTGAGCATTTGAGAACAATCGCCAGGATTTCCAGGTTGCGCAACATGACATTCACCCGCTCCTGCTCAATGTGAACAATGAAGCTCTTTTGAAATTCGCAACGTCTGGCAAGCTGGCGTTTGGACCAACCGCGTTCCTTGCGGAGTCGTTTGAGATTCATTGCCAGCAACCAGAGATTCTCAGCAGAGGCATTGCGATGCTTCATAGAGTCCTTTTGAATTCATCCAACACGTGCGACAGATCGGTTCCTGGAATGGCCCGCCCTTCAACTGACTTTCCAGGATTTATTGCGGCCAGACCACCGTGAGACGACTCACGACGTCCCTTTGAGTCTCGATGGATTCAATCACCGCTGTCCAGGTCGTTTTCACGATCTCCTGGTCAGTCAGTTCCATCGCTGTCACCGCAAGTTCTCTAAGCGCTCCCAGTTGCACCAGGACAAACTGGAGAGCGAAGAGGACATCCGCGTGGGTTATGGGGTCGGGCTTCTTGTTGGTGAGAGGCATCATCAACCTCCGTAGTTGAGTTAAAACAAGCCAGACACTACCCGCTACATTCAGGGCATAGGTGTCATAACTCGCTACTTTGCTTCCAAATAACACTGTTTCGCCACGAGATCACAGAGACTTTCGGGCAATTCTTCATCACTGCACTGTGGGTTATCCATGTTCGTTGCCACCACCTCCATTCGCTCTTGAAATCGGCTGCACCGGGACTCATTGTTCGGATGCCGAGCGGTCAATTGAGGGCTTCATGACCCGCAGATCCAGGGGACGAGGACCTTCGGGTCGAAAAGGTTCGGTGGGCAGACGCCAGAGAAGCCGGTCGAGATCCTGTGAAATCGCTTTGAACACGGTTCTAACCACGGAAAATGCCTCGTGCGATATCTCTCTCGCGAATCGCAGATCGTCCGCCTCCTTTTCGAGGAGCTGGAGATTCACTTGAGCCGATTCCAGAAGGTTTCTGAGTTGCGCGAGCGCATCATAGAATTCTACGAAGCTGCCGACATGGCTAGACACCTGCGTCAATGCCTGCTGTATCAATTCCCAAAGGGTCTCCAACTGGGTGAGCTGTGCCAGCAGGACTCCCTTGCCCAGGCTATCTTCAAAGCTCTGCAACTGGGTGCGAGCAGCCGCGATATCATTTGTGTACATGGTGGCTGAATCTCCGTGAACGAGTTTGACGACCTCGCTGGGTGTATCGAGAATGTTACCGGCCTCTTCGAGTATCCCCGGTGGTTCCAACAGATCTTCACCCTTACAACACAACACTGTCGCCTGAAAATGAGCAGCGACGCGGTGCATGTTCTGTGTGCGCCAGAAACATCTCGCGGCGAAAGCGTCCGGGAGTGAGCCCAGCTCCCCAGCGTCGCCGTCGGGCGTTGCAGGCGATGCGGTCTAGAATTGCTGACTGCCCACCGTGTCTCACGAGGCACTCATGAGGTCGATGACATCGCAATTGAGGCCGTGAGCCATCCTGTCCAGACGGGTCACAGCGAAATCGCACTCGCCGAGCGCGAGCTGTCGAAGATCTGCACTCTCTAGGCCGGTTCGTGCGGCGAACTGACCTTCCGTGAAGCCGCGTAGCACGCGCAGGCGCTCCGCGTTGACGGAGATACGCATGAGTGTGTTCGGAGCGAACTTGGAATGAATGATGGACGGCACCCGGCTCAAACGGCTGGCAGTCCGGTCGACCAACGAGCCGGGACGCAGCGACAACGGCGGGGCTAAATTCAACAGCTGCATCAGAGAGGGTGTTCGCAGCCCCCGCTCCAACAGCGATGAGTAGGTTCGGTCCCAGCCGGCCCAATGGGCGAGGTCTTCCTGATTCAATCCCACGTCAAATCGGGCATTCCTCAGTTCCTCCGCGAAGGCTCGAGCCACGTCCCGGCGTGAAACGGGCCGCAGCAGATCGAGTCGAGCAAGAAGGGGCGCCTCGACGACCTTGCCCGGCCGACCGTCGCATCTCATCGGGAATTGAGGGATGTCTCTCACAAACCTAACCAGATGCGAACCCAGGAGACGACCCAAGGAGTGCCGACCACGATGACGACCCCGAGGGCGCCGCCGATGCTCCATGCCCAAGAAATCTTGCGGGCTACGGCAAGGCCGGCGAGCGTCACCCCCAGAACGATGCCACCGCACAGCAGCCACGTTGTGACAGTGGCCGTTAGCACCCCGGGCACGTCGGTCTCGATGGAAGACGGCGCAGTCATGACTCGGTCCTCTCCTTCGTTGTCCCGGTAAACGAATTGTTCGTGGTCCGCTGATCGGCGGTCAGAAGACCCAGCCGTTCCAGGCGAGCCTCGATCGCTCGGACGGTTCTGCCGTGCTTCACGGCGATGGCGTCGACGGTTTCACCGGCTTGGAACTCCACGATCAACTGCCGTTCCTCATCCGAACTCCACGGCATCCCGACATTCTCGGGAAGCGCGGCCCGCCGTTTCGTGCGCGCTTCAGACTGATCGAGAACATTGACAGCAGTGCTCAGCGCCCGAAAGACATTGGTGCGAAGGATGATCGAGTTCTCGGGAAGCTCTTTCGAAGTATCAGGGTCGAGCCCCTGCGTCAGGGTGTGGAGAATCTTGCGGGCTTTGGTGGGGTGCATGACGACTCCTGTCGGTTTCGGGCCAGTTGATCGTGGGAGATGCTGAATGGGGTATTCCTCGACCCGAAGCATATGCAACTGCCCGAGGATTAGTCAACATGGTGAGGATTATTGTCTAGCAGTCCGTCGTTGCATACCGTCGGCGCGGATTCTTCGGGAGCCCGACAACGGTGAAAAATACGACAACGGATCTGATGGATGAGATCAAAGAAATCAAAGGGCTACAGTCGGACTATGCACTGGCGAAGTTGTTGGCGGTGCGACCACAAACTATCAACAGCTATCGGACAGGCCGCACGCAAATGAGCGATGAAATGGCATTGAAGGCCACGCGAGTCTTAGGCCGCCGGCTCGCGCCTGTCTTGGCTCAACTGGCTGTGGAGCGCGCGGTTGACCCGGAAGTGAAGAAGGCTTGGCAGGAAGTCGCGAAGCTTCTAAGTCGACGGTCGGCTAAATAGCCAGCGTAATGTGGAAATCTGGCACGCGCGCCCGTACGAGCGCATTAGTCGTCACCCCGACCCGCACCACGCACAGAAAGAGTTTCGATCAGGCCGCTCTACGGTGCTCGTAAAACGCCGGAACACGATCACTCAGAATCGCCTCCAGGCGGGACTTCGGCACATCCGCGGGTGCCAGCCATTCGTCCACGTTTTTAGATTGCAGTGAAACGATGCATCGCTGATGGCCCGTTGCGGAAATCTCCGGCGGCGGCTCATCTGTGATCGCCGCGAAAGAGTCGAGCTCCGGCCCCTCTTTCCCGGACCAATGTGACCACAAGCACGCCACGATCATCGGCTCCGGCGGATTGGGTTGGAAGTGTAAAACGGTGTTGGTTTCTTTCTCGCCTTCGGCCAGCTGCCGTTTCTCAAACAGATGCGTGGGGACATTCTCGAAGAAACTGTCGACCCACAGGATTGCATGGAATGTGCCGTACACCTGCGACCAGAACCCCTCGAGATTATCGCGCCGCGCATTGTAGGTACCGGGGAATTTCCGGTCGTAGGCAATCGGCTTTCCCGCCAATCGACACGTGTAGCGCATGGGGCGAATCACTCGACGTCCACCGTCATTCACGATCACGGGCGCAAAATACATCGGAAAGATGCGACCGTCATTCGGACGGGCGTCATCCCTTTTGAGATCCGACAGTCGCTCGAGGTAAGTGTCGATCTTGTCCGTGGCAATCCGGACATCTTCGCGGGCCTTTTTCGTTTCCTTCACCTGCAGGCTGCGGGTCGCATCGGCAAGCCGCTTCTTTTGTTTGAATAGATCCTGCTCCCACGCGCTCGCCTGGGCCTTGCGGAAAGCCAGGATGTGATCTCGCGTTTTTTCCGCGATCGGATTCGCAGGCTCCCTGAAGTTATCTTCCAGGGCACGAGCGATTTTGATCGTTCCGTCTTCCAGTCGCTGTCGGAACAGCAACTCAAACCCTTCCCAATCCACGGTGGCCCCGAACTTCTTCATCAGATCGTGGAGGCTCTGACGGACGCGCGCTGAATAACACATGGCTTCAGTTTACCTCGACTGCACTCGTGCCCCGACCTCGCAACCACCGCTGAATGCCCAGGCGGCTTGCCGGTACCGACGTCTGTACATATATACAGCTTCGTCATTCTACCTTACCGTGGGTCAGGAGCCAGCGGTCGCACGGCCGTGGCGATGGGATTGCGCCGATCAGAGGGTGAGTCATACAGCATGCGGTACGCGGAACTACTGTGTGTATCCAATTTCAGCTTTCAGCGCGGCGCTTCGCATCCACGTGAGTTGTTTGAGCGCGCTCACGAAGTGGGTTATTCGGCACTCGCGATCACGGATGAATGCTCGCTGGCCGGTATCGTGCGTGCCCACGAAGCCTCCGAGGTGACCGGCGTCCCGCTGATCATCGGCAGTCACTTTCGCTTTCAAGAAGGCGATCGGGTGGCTCTCCTGGCACCCAGCCAGGAGGCGTACACACAACTGTGTGAGCTCATCAGCAAGGCGCGGCGTCGATCCGAGAAAGGCGCCTACAGCCTTTCTCGCACCGACTTTGACGCGGCGATTTCAGAGACGATCGCGTTGTGGCTGCCCGGGCGCGAGATCCACCGCGCCGATGCCGAATGGTTCGCTGCCCTGCCCTGCGCACATCGCTACCTGGCATTCGCACACTTGCTCGCGCAGAACAGTGAGAGCCGCCTCGAGGCCACGCAGAAGCTGGGTGCGGAGTTGAATCTCCCGGTCGTTGCTGTCGGGGACGTGCACTATCACGTTCGGGCTCGCCGGCCGTTGCACGATGTGCTCACGGCCATTCGCCTGAAGACCACGGTAGAGAAAATCGGCCGCCAGGGGCTCGCCAACGGGGAAGCCCATCTGCGTCCGATTACCACGCTGCAGAAGTTGTACCCGCCCGAACTACTCGGGCGCACAATCGAGATCGCTGAGCACTGTACGTTTTCGCTCAAAACACTGCGTTACGAATATCCCGAAGAGTTGGTGCCGAAGGGATTGACTGCCAGCGAGCACCTGCGTGAACTGACCCGAGCGGGCATCCGCCGGCGTTGGCCACAGGGTGCGCCGGCATCCGTGCACGAATTGATCGAACGAGAGCTGGTACTGATTCGCGAGCTCCGATTCGAACATTACTTCCTCACCGTCGAAGACATCGTCCGTTATGCCCGTATGCGCGGCATTCTGTGTCAGGGCCGCGGGAGCGCCGCCAACTCAGCCGTCTGCTATGTGCTGGGCGTCACTGAAGTGGATCCGGCTCGCCTGGATCTGCTGCTGGAACGGTTCATTTCCAAGGAGCGGCACGAGCCTCCGGATATTGACATCGACTTTGAGCATCAGCGGCGCGAAGAAGTCATGCAGTACATCTATAACAAGTATGGTCGGCACCGGGCGGCGCTCGCGGCGACGGTCATTACCTACCGCCGACGCATGGCCATTCGGGATGTCGCTCGCGCCCTGGGATTCCCGCTCGATCTGACCGATGCCTTGTCTAAAAGCATCCAATGGTTTGACACGAAAGCTGAAGTTCCCGCCCAGCTCACCAAACTCGGTTTCAACCCGACCGCGCCGATCACTCAGCTGTTGCTGAAGTTGGTGGGGGAGATCGTGGGATTCCCGCGTCATCTGTCGCAGCACGTGGGCGGTTTCGTCATGTCCCATCGACCGCTGTCCACCCTGGTGCCTGTCGAAAACGCCACCATGCCCGAACGAACCATCATCCAGTGGGACAAGAATGATCTCGACTCATTGGGTTTGCTCAAGGTGGATTGCCTGGCGCTCGGGATGCTGTCTGCGATCCGGCGGGCCATGGAGCTCAAGGGCGAATTCGAGGGCCGGGAGTTTCACATGCAGGATATCCCGCCCGAGGATCCGAAGACCTATGAGATGTTGTGTCGGGCGGATTCGGTCGGGGTATTCCAGGTGGAATCGCGTGCCCAGATGAGCATGCTGCCGCGCCTAAAGCCGCGAGAGTTCTTCGATCTCGTCATCGAGGTCGCCATCATCCGTCCGGGTCCCATTCAAGGCGGCATGGTGCACCCATATTTGCGCCGCCGATCCGGCGAGGAAAAGGTGTCGTATCCGAGCCCCGCGCTCGAGAAGATCTTGTCGCGCACGCTCGGGGTGCCCTTGTTCCAGGAACAGGTCATGGAAATCGCCATGGTGGCCGCCGGATTCTCGGCCGGGGACGCAGACAAGGTACGCCGATCGATGGCCGCCTGGCAGCGCCGCGGGGGACTGGCGGAATATCGGGACAAACTCCTGGCCGGCATGTTGGAGCGCGCCTATACGCAGGCATTCGCTGAGCAGATTTATAACCAGATCCTGGGGTTCGGTTCCTACGGCTTCCCTCAGAGCCACAGCGCCTCGTTTGCGCTCCTCGTCTACGCGTCCGCCTGGCTGAAGTGCCACGCACCCGCCGCCTTCACTGCCGGATTACTCAACAGTTGGCCGATGGGTTTTTATGCTCCCGCGCAGCTCGTCAACGATGCGCGGCGCCATGGCGTACCATTTCGCGCGATCGATGTCCAACACAGTGATTGGGATTGCACCCTGGAAGCGGACGATCAGGGCCAGCCCGAGATCCGACTGGGCTTGAGGATGGTCGCCGGCCTGGTCGAAGACCACGGCCGCGCCATCGCCCGCCTCCGCTCGAGCGCCGGCCCGTACTCCGATGTCGATGAGCTCGCCCACCGCGTGAACTTGCCCAAGCGTTCCATCGAATTGCTCGCCCGCGCGGGGGCTTTGGCCTCCATCGCCGGCCACCGCAGACGAGCGCATTGGGGCGCCATTGGCGTGGAGCGCTTGCCCGGCATTCTCGCCGGACAGTCAGCCCGAGAGGGCGCGCTGAATGTGGCCGCGCCCTCCGAAGGCGAAGACATCGTGGCCGACTATCGCGGCATGGGGCTCACGCTCGGTCGCCATCCGGTGGCCTTGCTTCGTCGCAAGCTCGATCGCCTGCGTGTGAAACGGGCCGCCGAGTTGCCTCAGTTCAAAACAGGATTGAAAGTGCGAGTCGCCGGCATCGTCACCCACCGACAGCGACCCGAGACCGCTTCGGGGGTGGTCTTTATGTCATTGGAGGATGAAACCGGGATCGCCAATCTGATTGTCTGGACGAGCATTCAGCAGACACAACGGGAAGCCGTGTTTGGGGCGCGCCTGCTGGTCGTCGAAGGTGAGCTCCAGAATGAAATGAATGTCGTCCACGTCGTCGCCCACAAGTGCAAGGACTACTCGCACTGGCTGGGCCGCATTCAAACCGATTCACGCGACTTCCACTGACACCCGACTTCAGACCAGTGAGATGCACCTTTTTGCCCAAACTGGCCCGTTAATGAGGAGTGACAAGCTGGACCCGTAGATACAAACTGTCACCATGAAGGATGACTGTGAAGCTCTGGATGTGCTCTACGAGACCTTCTTGAAGGTCTATCCGCCGGGAGAACGACGGGACGCGGCCTTGGCACGGCTGTACAGGATGGCAGCCTCAACTGAGTGCCCCGCTTGGAAGCCCCCACGCGTGCGGCCCGCACTGAGACTCTGTGTCTCAACAGAGTCATCCTTCCACACCGACGCTCAACCCGTCCACGGGGAAAAATGTCGCAAGGGTCCCCCGTCCGGGTCGACCTGACAGAGCGTCACCATCCGCCGTTCCGCACTCCGGTAGAGGAACACACACGGATAGGTCGGTTCGTTCTCGAGTGTCCATCCGTCC
>Ga0105237_10006223_pt1 | contig 13299 bp, 13 predicted proteins | sample KBSC24metaG_FD_81520 | JGI IMG/M metagenome (GOLD analysis project Ga0105237, IMG submission 81520) | Corn rhizosphere microbial communities from Kellogg Biological Station, Michigan, USA - KBS C2-4 metaG | ecosystem: Host-associated > Plants > Roots > Rhizosphere > Soil | place: Michigan, USA...
ATCCGAGCCTGGATCGAGCACTGGAACGACGACCCCAAACCCTACGTCTGGACCAAGACCGCCGACCAAATCCTGGAATCCGTCGCCAACTACTGCAAACGAATTAATAACTCAGGACACTAGGGGCCCTGTCGCACCCTGGGCGCGCTGGTTCGCGCTGTTTTGCTGGCGGCCCGCCGCGAGACTTCTTAACGAAGTATTAGTGGCTACTCCCCGGTACCTTATGTTGGCCCACTACCTTCGGCCTTACGTTGTCGTGACTGCACAGGGCAGCCACCCATCGTCGAGCCGCTGAAGGGAGGCCCTCGTGATTGCAAATTCAAACGGATCGGCTGCGAAATCCACGTTCCGATACGGTAATCCGACCGTCGACTGCGGCGGTGCACAGGTACGCGCGCAGTGCCGTCACCTCGCGACGGTGGTTTCCATCACCGGCGACGTCACGGATGCGAACGTCGACGCCCTCATCGAGCGCGTGCGGCACTACATCCTGACCGAGAAGCCGGTCGTCCTGGATCTCGGTGACGTTCGTTCGTTCGCTGCCTACGGTGTCGCGCTCCTCGATGCCGTCGACGACATGTGCGACGAAGCTGCGGTCGAATGGTCCTTGGTGGCAAGCCAACCCGTGTCACGAGCGCTGCGGATGAGCGGCGATCTCGTGCCCACTGCGGAGTCCGTGCCCGCGGCTCTGCACCACTTCTCCGACGTCATGTCCGAGCGGCGCCAACTGCTGCCGATTCTCGGCAAGTCCGCATAACAGACAGGATCGATCACACGTGCTGCTAGACATCCGTTGGCTCGCGTACCTCTTGCATCGTCGTCACAAGACGGTCGCTCCACGCGAGGTCACCTTCGCCTGAGTAGTCCCGCCGGAGGCCGGTGACGACACGCCGTCGTCACCGGCCATCCGTCATGGAGCCAGGGCTGCGCTCGTCGGATCGATGAGGATCTTGGCGTGGGTCTCGGCGCCTGCCAGCACGTCGAACGCGGCGGCGACGCCGTCGAGCCCGACGGTCCCGGTGATCAGCGGCGCCGCGTCGAGCTTGCCTTCTGCCAGCATGTACAGCGTGTCGCGGAACTCCAACGGGGTGTAGCCGAGCACGAACCTCAGATCGATCTCCTTGCCGTTCGCCAGCGCGGGCCGGATCTTGTCCTGGCCCATGCACACCCCGACCACGACGACCCGTGAGCTCAGCGGCGCCGCCCCGATCACCCCGTCGATGATGCCGGGCACGCCGACGCATTCGAAGATCACCGGACGCTTCGGGCCAGCGGCGCCCAACGCCTCCGCGGCACGGTAGACGTGCGACCAACCCGGCAGCCGCCTCAGCTTCTCCATCGAACCGATCCCGAGTTCGTAGAGCGCGGGCGCCGCGGTGATGACGCCCTTCGTCGACGCCGCTTCGTACGGGGAGTCCACGGTCGGGTCGACGACGACGTCCGCACCGCATCGGGTGGCCAACGCACGCCGTTTCGGCGACAGGTCACTCGCGACGATGGTGCGTACGCCCCGCGCCTTCAGGTGACAGATGACCGCGAGCCCAACCGGCCCGCAGCCGATCACGACGGCGGCGTCTCGCTTGCCGATCTCGCTTCGGTTGACCGCATGCAACGCCACCGCCATCGGTTCGGTGAGCGCCGCGATGTCCAGGGATAGCCCGTTGGGAACGACGAAGCTCATCGACGCCTCGGCCACCACCTGTTCGGCGTAGGCGCCAGGGGCCAGGGGCGAGAGACCGGTGAGATGCACGCCGCCGTTGGCACGGAGGAGCGGGAACGAGACGACCCTCGTACCGACCTTGAACTCCTTGGGGACGCGACGACCGCGTTCGGCGACCTCACCACAGAATTCGTGACCCATCACGACAGGCGTGTCGCTGCGCATGAAATCGCCGTAGCCGACGTCCACCATGACGTCCTGCAGTTCGTCGGCGTGGTCCTTGGCGTGGAGGTCCGAGCCGCAGATGCCGCACCGCTGCACGTCGAGAACCAGTTGACCGTCGGCGGGGCGCGGCGCAGCGACGTCGATGACCTCGAGCTTTCCAGCCAGACAGTTGACCACCTTCATCGGACGCTCCTCCACGAGATCGGTGTTTCCATCAGAGCAGCATCACACCACCGCGTTGCTCGCGGAAGGCTGGGTCAGCGCGACGTGTCGGTGGGTGTCACCCATCGGCGCAGCGCATCGATGGTGGATTCCGGTGATGTGTTGAAGCAGAACGAAATACCAGGAGCGACTTCGTTGACCACGTTCACCAGACGTTCGAACAGCTCGGTGTGCTCGGGCACCATCCGCACACCGGCACCGATCATCACCACCCCGAACGTGCGGGACGCCGCACGGTCGCGGACCATCGCCTCTGCTTCATCGAGAACCGCGGGCACCGAGCAGGCCACGAAGTCGAATCCTGCTGCTCTGAGTGCGGCATTGCCTGCCTCGATTCGCGCGATCATCGTCGCCTCGTCCAGGCCGGGGTGCCGGTCGAAGTCGATTGCGCTCGGGTGCAGCCCGATCGACAGGATGGCCGTTGAATTGTCCACGCCGCCAGCGTAGTACCGGGACCCAAGCCGGGTGGATCCGCTTGTCAGGCTTTAGAATTCGCGCAGGTGGTCGCGCAGCATCGTGGTGGTGTACTCGGAGCGAACCAGCCCGCGCCTCTGCAGCTCCGGGACCAGGCCGTCGGTGATCTCGGTGACGTAGCGGCGGTTGAGCCGCATCACCGGGCTGGTGATCAGGAACCCGTCACCGCCAACCTCTGCCATCACGTCGCCCATCTCCTCTGCGACTTCGGCAGGCGTCCCGACGAACGGGACGTTGCTGGAAAACCCACTGCCGGTGACCAATTCGCGCAGCGTCTTGTCCTTGCCCCCGGCGACGAAGCTCGCCAGTGCGCCGCGCTCGCCGTTGGTCCAGAGCTCGGGCAACGGTTCGTCGAGATCGAACTGCGCGAAGTCGATCTCGGTGATCGACGAGATCTCGGCCAGCATGTACTCGATGTAGAGCGGATCGGTGAACCACCGCTCGCGCTTGGCAAGCGCCTCGTCATGGGTGTCGGCGACGATCGGCGAGACGAGGTACAGCACCTTGCAGTGCGCGGGATCGCGGCCGATGGCCGACATCCTGGCGTGGATGTCGTCGCGGTACTCCTTCATCGCGGCGACGTCGTTGGCCGGCGTGACGATGGTGTCCGCGTACTGGGCGGCCAGCGCACGACCCGGCGGCGATGCGCCCGCCTGCGCGATGGTCGGGCGGTACTGGGGTGACGGCGCGGTGTTCAGCGGACCCCGGGACTTGAAGTACTTGCCCTGGAAGTCGATGGTGTGGACCTTCTTGTAGTTGGCATAGGTCCCGGTCATGGGGTCACGCTCGATGGCGTCGGGTTCCCATGACTCCCAGAGTTGGGTGACGAGGTCCAGATACTCGGCGGCGCGGACGTAGCGCTCGTCGTGCTCCCAGAGCTTGTCGAGCCCGAAGTTCTGTGCCGACCGGTCCTCGGCGGAGGTGACGACGTTCCAGCCGAAGCGGCCACGGGCGATGTGGTCGATCGTGCTGGCCAACCGCGCCAGCAGGAACGGCGGGTAGAAGCTCGTCGACATCGTCGGGACGACGCCGAGCCTGGTGGTGGCGTTGGCCATCAACACCGCGAGCGGAACCGGATCGTGTTTGGGGTTCACCCCATGCTTCAGGTCGTACTCCATGGTGCCGCCGTAGGCCGTCGACACCATGAGCTTGTCCTCGATCAGGACGTAGTCGAACTTGGCGCGTTCCAGGTCGCGGGCCACCTCGACGTAGAAGTCGCCGGTGAAGTCGCGCCCGCCGTCACCCCAGGTCCCGTTCCACTCATCGGCGACGAAGTTGAGGAACCAGCCCAGGTGGAACATGTCGGTCATGCCCTCAAGCGAAGTGCACGGGCGTTACTCAGATGTGTCGTCGCGTTTTCGGCGCCGTGTCGATTCCTAAGAACCGCGCGATGATCAGCCGCAGCATCGGGATGGGGTCGACGTCAGCGCCGTCGCCGGCGTTCAGGTAGACGGCGTCGATGATCTTGCGAATCCAGGTCGCCGCCTCGGCCGCGTCGAGACCCTTGTCGGCTTGTCCGCCTTCGGCCGCCCGGCGCACCAGCGACGCGAGACCGTCCTGCACGATCTCGTCGTTCGCGACGACGATCTCCATGAGTTGGGGATCGTTGCCCGCACGCCGGAGAAGTTCGACCATCAAGCCGGGAGCCAGCTCGTCGCGAGCGGGATTCGCCAGCGTCGCAACGATATCGAGGATCGACGCGGCAGGATCGTCGGTCTCGCCGTGCGCCTCGAACAGTCGTCTGCTCTCGGGAATGTCCTGCTCGAAGATGCCCCGGAAGATCGCGGCCTTGTCGGGGAAGTAGTAGAACAGGCTGCCCGTGCTGATCCCTGCGGCCTTGGCGATGTCGGCCGTCGACGTCTCGGCGAAACCCCGCCCCGCGAACAACGCGGCCGCCGCCGAGGTGATGGCTTCGCGGCGGATCTGCTGTTGTTCGTGATTGACGGTTCTGGCCATCCGTCAATCTTAACCTGACTAGTCGAATTATTGTGTAGCCTGGGCGTCGTGGCTCACCTTCGTCGGTTGGCTCCCGTCATCGGGCTCTTCCTGCTCGCGCCGTTCGTCGGCGAATTTCTGCTCGGCAACATCACCATCGGCGGACTCCTCTTCGGTGTCCTGCTGGCGCCCATGTACGGCGGCGGCGCCGTCCTGATCCGCGAACTCGGACGTCGCTACGGCAGCGGGTGGCCCACCATGGCGCTGCTGGCGTGCGCCTACGCGCTGATCGAAGAGGGTCCGCTCGATCAGCTGCTGTGGAACGACGCCTACCTCGGCGTCGACGACTTCCACTCCGCCACCTATGTGCCTGCGTTCGGCACCAGCGTCGCCCTCATCCAGACGGTGATCGCCCTGCACGCGGTCTGGAGCATCTGCGTGCCGATCGCGCTCATCGAGGCCTTCGCCGGTGATCGTCGCAGCACGCCGTGGCTGGGGCGCACCGGATTGACCATCGTCGCAACCATTTACGCACTCGGCGCGGTGTTCGTGTTCTGGGGCAACTACAGCGAGTACCGGTTCATTGCCCCGTGGTTCCATCAGATCTGGATCGGCATCGCGATCGTTGGGTTGGTGGTCGTGGCGTTCGCCATCCGGTCACGCCGACTTCCGCCGATGGAGGGCCGTGCACCGTCACCGTGGCTCGTCGGCGCCGCCGCGCTGGTGGCAACCAGCGGCTACTGGATGGCGTCGGGCTTCAACGAGGACCCGCGACGCGAGTGGGCCGGTGTGATCACGTGGTGCCTCGTCGTCATCGTCGGGGTACTGATGATCTCGCGGTGGTCGCGGCAAGACGGTTGGAACGAACGGCACCGCTACGCGCTCGCGGCAGGCGCCACCCTCACCTACGTGTGGCTGGCCTTTCCGATGCCACCGTCGGACGGCGGATCACCCATGCTCGATCTGGTGAGCAACGTCGTATTCGGTTCCGTCGCAGTCATCTTGCTGCTGCTGGCGGGCCGGGCCGTCGCGCGGTCGACGGTCACTCCACCTGTCGGGCACACTCCCGTGCAATAGGACACCTGGAGCGCCGCAACCCCGAGTCTCGAGGCGGCCACGCCGACCCAACTTCCAGGCAACGCATGTAACGCAACCGGGGTTGCTCGCCACTAGCACCTGAACCACTCGTGTACACCCGCCAATGAAGGAAGTCGTCATGACGATTCGACAAGACGCGACAGATCGAGCATCGCGTGTAGCCAGCACCGCCGGGGCGGTGATCTTGAGAATTGGCCTCGTCGTACCCCTGGCATGGATAGGAATTCAGAAGTTCACTGCCGACGAGGCCTCCGCAATCATGCCGCTCATCCTTCATCAGCCCCTCATGAGCTGGCTCTATGACGTGGTCGGTGTGCGGGCGCTTTCGAGCACTTTGGGCATTGTCGAGATCACAGCGGCAATTCTCATTGCGATCCGGATTCTTTCGCCGACAGCCTCCGCGGTAGGCAGCGCCATAGCCACTCTTCTATTCCTGTCGACCATCAGCTTCCTGTTCACCACTCCCGGTGTCGTCGCGGGTTCATCGCTTCATATCCCCCTTCTCACCGATACCGGAGGCTTTCTGATCAAGGACATCGCCTTGCTCGGCGCCGCGGTATGGACGTTTGGCGAAGCTCTCCGCGCCCGATCCAGAGCCGTCGAGCTAGGTTGAGCGAATGCTGGGTATCTGGCGCCACCGCCGTCGCTAACCAACTCGCTCTATCTCCCTCGCCGAAAGCGGCGTGCCATCAATGTTCGCGTCACGATTTCGTCACCTCTTGAGCGGCCTCAACTCGACCCTGCAACAGCACAATTGGTCTGTAACGCCCGTGGCTTCACCGAACACACAAGGGTGACCGAAGCTTCAATCGCATAGACATAGTGAAGGATCACCATGAGGAAATTCGCCATGACCGTGATGGGCGCAGGTGCCATGACGGCCGTCGCCCTCGGTCTTGCCGGCACAGCCACAGCGGCCGGCGGTGCCGACGTCACCGTCAACTCGCTGAAGACCGAGGGCTACAACCTGCAAATCAACGGGCCGCAGAGCGCCAATCTGACGGCGTGCACGGTCACCGACGTCACGAAGGATGGGTCACCAGGCGCCAACCCCGTCGCCTACGTTGACATTGCCTGCCCGGATGGCTGCTGAATCCGCCCAGCAGTATGTGCATTACGGCGGCCGCCAATCAAGAGAACTCGTAGTCCGCGTATGCACACTGGGGCACAGGGTAATCCGCTTCACGCTTGCGCCTTGTCAATCATGGGGAGTTGGAGATCGTGCACGTGACCATCAAGTCATTGAATCAAGTCACCGCCGTCGCGTGGGCGCTGGTTGCCGGCGCCGCTGTGTCGCTGGCTGCTGCCTCGCCAGCCGCGGCCGACGACGTGATCCTGCCCAGAGCGGGCGACGGACCGGCCGACGTCGCGATTCAGCAGCTGCAAGCGGCGGGTTACACCGTGTCGGTCAATTGGCTCGAGGGGCACCCCAACGTACCTCTGAGGGAGTGCACAGTGACCGGGATTTCCGGGCTAAACGGATCGACGACGTCGAACGACGTCATGACGATGCTCATTGCGCCGAACGAGTTCGAGACCGTCTATGTGGACGTGTCCTGCCCGAACGCGAAGTAGATCGGAACGGCAGCTCAGCGGAGATGCACTGTGCGCCACCATGACTCGATCACGTCTCCGATGGACGCACGATTAGATGGCATGCGCAAGGTGGGTGACCTCTGCAAGGAGAATTCCCCTGATACGACTAGTTTTTGAGGATGGATATGGCAATATTGATCTGGCTCGCCGTCGGCATTGTCTTCGCCGCCTTGACTCTGCTCTTCGCGCCGTGGACCTTGTGGACCCGATCTCGGCTCGATGAATCACTTCCGACGGCCGCCGTAGGCGACTCGTCCAGCTTCGGGCGTGACCCCGCTTCGCCCGCGGTCACCGAAATCGCTCGCGGTCGCTTCATCCGGCAGGAGCACAAGGTGGCGGGGACGGCGCGAGTATTGGAACTACCTGACGGACAACGAATTCTGCGGTTGGAAGATCTCGCTACCACCGACGGGCCAGATTTGCACGTGTGGCTGTCGGAGAGCCCGGCCGGCGGGAACTGGTTCAAGTACGGCAAGGGAAGGTCTATTCGCCTCGGGGCCCTCAAGGCGACGGACGGCAACCACAACTATCCGATCCCCGCCGGCGAAGACCTCGGCGGGCTCAGTTCCGCTGTCATCTGGTGTCGCCGTTTCCGCGTGGCCTTCGGCTCCGCGCCACTCCGCCTTTAGAATTCGGGCAACGAAGACCCCGGCGGCGGAATGCTCAGTTGACGCCGAGCTCCCGCAACCGGTCGTGATAGCCGTCGACGCTGGCGAGTTTGATGTCCTCGTAACCGCGGACCATGTCCGGTAGCGCGGCGATCGTGGCGGCTCGTTCGTACGTGGTGGCGTCCAGTTCGGCGGCCAGCCGGGACACGATGGTCTCGTACTCCGCCAGCAGGGCCCGCTCGACCTTGCGCACGTGCGCGTAGCCGAACGGGTCGAACACGGTGCCGCGCAGTCGTTTGCCCTTGGCAAGGATGCGAAGTGAGACGTGACTGCGAGGGCCAAGGCCGATCTTCTTCTTGCGTCCCATGGCCCGAAGGGCGGGCGGATGCAGCTTGTAGGTCAGGTTCTCGCCGTTCGGGATCTCGGCCCGCACCTGGGACAGGAACCCTGGATCGGTGAGGAGCCGGGCGACCTCGTACTCGTCCTTGTAGGCGGTGAACTTGTACAGCCCCTTCGCGACCGCTTCGCTGAAGTCGGTGCGATCGGTCACCGCACGCTCGGCGGTCCAGATCTCGTGCAGCAGTGTGGCGTACCGACGAGCCACCCGAACGCTCTGGAACTGGACGAGATCCGCTGCACGCCGCGAGATGAGATCGCCGACTTGGCCGGTGAAGGTGGTACCGGCGAGGACGTGCGCCGGGACCGGTGGCGTCGTCCGACGGTCGGATGCCTGCGAGGCGACGGAGTCGAAGCGCACCGGATCGGCGATGGCGACCCGTCCCCAGCGGAAGGCGGCGATGTTGGCCGTGACGGCGACACCGTTGATGCCGATGGCCTCCTCGATCGAGGATGCCGGAAGTCGAAGCGCCCCAGCCTGATAGGCGGCGCCGATGAGCAGGAAGTTGGCTGCCGCGGTGTTGCCGAACAGTTCGTGTGCCGCCGCCAACGCGTCGAAGGAGCGCACGTCGAGTGACACCTGGCCAAGCCGGTTGAGCAGGTAGGGCGTCTCGGGATGACTGATCGCCTTGTCGTAGACCATCTCTCCGGTCGGTGTCTTGCTGGTCGACACGATCGCGACGGTCTTGGCCGGGTCGCCGTAGCCGAGGTTCTTGGTGTCGGCGGCGGTGAGCAGATCGAATGCCAGGATGCAGTCCGCGCTGCCTGGGGTGAGCCGGTTGGACGGGTCGAGCTTGGCTGGGGCGAGCGAAGCGACGGGAGATGAACCGGCCGCGAATCGTAGGTGCGAGACCACGGGGCCGGCCTTCTGGCTGAGCCCGATCTGATCCAGGCTCTCCACGTCGTAGCCGGCACGCAGCGCCGCGGTGGCGAGAACCTGGTTGACGGTGACGATTCCGGTTCCGCCGATTCCGGCGAAGAAGACGTTCTGCGTGGATGTCACCGGCACGAGGGCGACGTCGGGCAGGACGGGCGGCTCGGGGGTGCGCCGCGGGCTCGCCTTCTTGCCGGGAACGACCTCGACCGTGACGAACGACGGGCAATCACCGTCCAGGCAGCTGTAGTCGGTATTGCAGGACGTCTGATCGATCCGCGTCTTGCGGCCGAGCTCGGTGTCCACCGGTTGCACCGAAAGGCAATTGGACTTGACGCCGCAGTCCCCGCAGCCCTCGCACACGGCTTCGTTGATCAGCACCCGGGTGTTGCGGGTCGGCAGCGTGCCGCGCTTGCGCTGTCTGCGTGCATCGGCGGCGCAGTGCTGGTCGTAGATCAGGACGGTGACGCCCTTGACGTCGCGGAGCTTCTTCTGCGCTTCGTCGAGGCGGTCCCTGTGCCACAGGACGGTGCCCTTGGCGAGGGCACGCTTGTCGTGCCGTTGGGGTTCGTCGGCGCAGATGATGATCTGTTTGACGCCCTCGGCGGTCAGCTTGTGGGTCAGCTTGGCGACGCTCAGCGCACCCTCGGCGTCCTGCGCGCCGGTCATCGCGACGACTTCGTTGTACAGCAGCTTGTAGGTGATGTTGACGCCCGCGGCGACGCAGGCCTGTACCGCGAGTTGGCCCGAGTGGAAGAAGGTTCCGTCGCCGACGTTCTGAAACAGGTGGGGTACGTCGATGAACGGGGCCTGCCCGATCCACTGGCTGCCCTCGCCGCCCATCTGGGTGAGTCCGGTGACGGCACTGTCCTTCCTGCCCGACATCGTCACCATCGTGTGGCAGCCGATCCCGCCACCGGCGAGGGATCCCTCGGGAACCGCGGTGGAGCGGTTGTGCGGGCAGCCACTGCAGAAGTACGCGGCACGTTTGGCGGGAAGCACTTCCAGCGTCAACGCACGCGGCGGCGGCTTCTTGAGCTCGAGTCGGCCGCTGAACACCCGGCGCAGCGGCGCAAGCAGGCGTCCCGCGGTCAGTTCGCCGCCGACGGGGATCAGCAACCGTCCCGCTGCGTCCTTCTTCCCAATGATCCGCGGCGCATCGGTTGTGCCGTAGAGGATTTCGCGAACCTGGGTCTCGACGAACGCGGTCTTGTCCTCGATGACCAGGATCTCCTCGAGACCCTCGGCGAACGACAGCACCGCGTCCGGTCCGAGCGGCGTCGGCATGCCGATGCGCAGCAGCTTGATACCCGCCCGGTGCAGCGCCATGTCGTCGGCGCCCAGATCCGTCAACGCCTGCCGCACCGAGTCGAACGTCGGCCCCGTGGCGGCGATGCCGATCGTCGCGTTCGGCGGATCGAGCTCGATCACGTCGAGGCCGTTGGCCGCACCGTAGGCGCGCACGACATCCCAGCGGGGTCCGTAGAGGTCGGCCTCGGCGTCCAAGCTGTCGGTCGGCGCGGCCATGGGCCGCTGACGGTAGACGAACGGCTTTCCGTCCCAATGAACTTCGGGTACCTCGATGGCGACGTCGGCGACGCTGCCGTCGACCGACCAGGCTCCGTCGGCGACGTCGGCGACGATCTTCAGCGCGACGACACATCCCGACGCCCGCGACAAGGCCACACCGTGCATGGCCATCGTGACGATCTCGCGGGCATTGCGCGGGAAGAGCACGGGGATGCCGAGGGCCGCCAGCGACCGCTCGCTGACCGCTGGCACGGTGGAGGACTTGGAGGCAGGGTCGTCGCCGACGAGGAGCAGCATTCCACCGCGGGGGTTGGCGCCGTACATGTTGGCGTGCCGGATGGCGTCCGTCGCCCGATCCAGGCCGGGCCCCTTGCCGTACCAGACTCCGACGACGCCGTCGTAGCGCGCCTCGCCCCCAGCGGAGGTAGCGAAGCTCTCCAGATCCGCCTGGCTGCCCCACACCGAGGTCGCCGCCAACTCCTCGTTCAGACCCGGCACGAAGGTGATGTCGTGCTTCTGCAGAAGCTCGGGCATTCCGGCGAGCATCTTGTCCACGCCACCGAGCGGGCTGCCCTGGTAGCCCGACACGAACGTGGCCACACGCAACCCCGCGCGAGCGTCGCGCTCGTTCTGCTCGACCAGCGCGCGTGCGATTGCCTGCACCCCGGTCAGGATCACCGAACCGGATCCGGTGCGATAGCGATCGCCAAGGTCGTAGGGCTGCTGGTCTGGTCTGCGGATGTCGAGGTCTGTCATGTGACTCACCACCTCTGCGTGCTTGCCGGGATGCGGCGGTACGGATGCTGGACTGGTGGGCGTAGTGCTCCTTCAAGTGAACCGATACACCGCATATTGAGCAAGCGATGCCGCCATGACTGCGCAATACGCCCATTGTGACGTGCGACACGCATGCAATACTGAGCGTCATGATGAGGCTGGATCGCACCGACGCTCGAATCCTGTTGGCGATGTGTGACGCGCCCCGCGCCACCGGGGTGCAATTGGCGAACGTTCTGAACCTGGCACGCAACACCGTGCAGGCGCGACTGGCCCGCTGGGAGCAGCAGAAGATCCTGGCGCCGATCGACCGTTGTGTGTCGCCGCGCGACCTCGGGTTTCCGCTGCAGGCGTTCATCACCGCCGTGGTCGATCAACATCGCCTGGACGAGTGCATCGCAGAACTGCAGACCGTCGCCCAGGTCACCCAGATCACCGGGCTCTCGGGAATCGCCGACCTGTTGATCGGAGTGGTCGCCGCCGACGCCGACGATCTGTACCGCGTCGCGGGTCTGGTGCTCGCCGTGCCTGGGGTGGAGCGCACCACGATGTCGGTGGCGATGCACGAGGTCGTCGCCTACCGAACGCGGCCGCTACTGGAGCAACTCGCACGGGGGCAGTGAGGAGGCCGGACGTTTCTCACCGCACCGAACGTGAACCCACTGCGAAAGAACACGCAGAATTTCGCAGTGGCGTCACGTTGGGCGCACGAACGACGGCCCAGGATCCGAACGGACGTTGTGCGCGTCGATCTCCTCGCCACAGTGGTCACACGTGAGCCGGGGATGGGTGAGGTTGCCGCAGGATTCGTGGGTCAGCACGATGGGCGCACCCTTCGGTCCCGCGAGATACGTATCGCCCCAACGCATCACGACGACGATTGCGGGGAACAGGTCGAGGCCGGCACCGGTGAGCCGGTACTCGAAGTCCTGGCGGACCGGTCCGCCCCCGTAGGGGATGCGGTCGAGCAGGCCGTACTCGACCAGCTTGGCAAGCCGGTTCGACAGCGTCGGCCTGGGAATTCCGAGGTTGCTGGCGAACTGCCCGTAGCGTCGCACGCCGAAGAAGGCCTCCCGGAGGATGAGCATTGTCCATCGCTCGCCGATGAGATCCAGTGCGCGACTGACGGAGTCGCCGTCGAAGCGGTGCGCGAGCCGATCGGTGTCATCCATGCGCGCTCACCGCGCTGAGTACCCGGCGGCCGGCATGATCCTCCGCCGTCGCTGGCACTATCCCAACGTGGTCGGCTCCTGCGTCGAAGTACGACTCGATCCGCGCGATGACCTCGGATGCGGACCCGATGGCACCGACGGCCGCAGGAAGCTGCGGCGGAATCGCGTCGGTAAGCTCGGCGCGCGAAGCACCAGCACGCGCTCTCGTGACGAGGTCACCGAATCCGAGCTCGGCGAACATCTCGCCGTAGCCGGGCGGCTTCAAATAGGCCGCGATCTGTGCCGTGATCTGGCGGTGCGTGTCGGGCCCTGGGTCGATCGCGGCGCTCACCCATACCGCCAGTCGCGGAGCGGCGATCCCGTGCTCGTCGGCGATGGCATCGATGCACGCGCGCACGACTGCAACGTGGTCGGGGCTGACCAGGTTCAGTACGAGTTGGTCGGCGGATTGCACGGCGACTCTGGTCATCTGCGGCCCGAACGCGGCGACGGTGAGTCGGGTCGAGGGCTGCGGAACGCGGAGTCGAAAGCCGCGGGTACGGACGAGCTTGCCTGCGTGGTCGGTTCGCTCACCGTCCAGCGCCTGCCGCAGGACCTCGACCGTCTCGTGCATCCGCGTCGGCGCGGACACCCAGTCACGGTCGTGCCATCCCGAGACGATCGCGGGGCTGGATGCGCCGAGCGCCAGGTCGACGGCGCGGCCGGTGAGGGTTGCCACGCTGGACACGCCGA
>Ga0105237_10006224_pt1 | contig 13298 bp, 8 predicted proteins | sample KBSC24metaG_FD_81520 | JGI IMG/M metagenome (GOLD analysis project Ga0105237, IMG submission 81520) | Corn rhizosphere microbial communities from Kellogg Biological Station, Michigan, USA - KBS C2-4 metaG | ecosystem: Host-associated > Plants > Roots > Rhizosphere > Soil | place: Michigan, USA...
ACCCGCGCCGGCGCCGGCGCCTGCCGCCGCTGCGCCGGGTCCGGCGCCGACCGACACCTCGTACCTCCATTTCAAGAATGCCGGCCTGGTTCCGCAGACCCTGCCGGCCGGCGACAAGACGGTGCGCGCCTACGGCAACTTCGCCGGCAACGGCCGGCTCGACTACTTTCGCGCCGTGTCGACCTATGACGTGAACTTGCCGGCCGCACAGGCCACGCCGGGGCGTTTCGAGTTCTACGCGAAGCAGGCCGACGGCAGCTTCGTGCTCAGCACCACTTTGCTGCCGGTTGCCACCGGCTGCGTGCAGCCCGGCAAGGCGATCGTCGGCGACTTCAACGGCGACGGACGGCCCGACGTGTTCGTCGCCTGCTACGGCTACGACGCGCCACCGTATCCCGGCGAGAGGAACAAGGTGGTGCTGAGCCAACCGGACGGCACCTACGTGATCAGCGATGCGTCGACCGACTCCGGCTTCAACCACGGTGCATCGGCAGCCGACCTGAACGGCGACGGCAAGCTCGACGTGGTGGTCGTCAACAACTTCGACGCCGAGCGTGCCTACACGCTGATCAACGACGGGACCGGCCACTTCACCCGCGAGGCGACGTCGCGCCTGCCGACAGCGATCCGGCCCGGCAACTATTTCGGCGTCGAGCTCGTCGACGTCAACGAAGACGGCTGGCTCGACCTCGTGGTCGGAGGGCACGAGTACGAGTCGGCGCCGACCTCGGTGTTCATCAACCCCGGCACCAACGTCTTCACGTCGGTGACGCCGGCCGTCGTGCCCGCGGTCACCAACGAAGGCGTGGTGCTCGACTTCACGCTGACCGGCAGCGGCAGCACCCGCACGCTGTGGGTGCTCAGGACTTCGGGCAACGACGGCACCTTCTACCAGGGCCGAACGCTGCAGAAGGTGGCCTACCCGTCGATGTCGGCGACGCTGCCGCTCAACGACCGCACGCTGCCGTGGATACCGTGGCTGATCCCGGCGACCGTCGGCGGCGCGGCCGTCGTCACGAGCGACAACGCGGCGGAGGTGGTGTCGTTTCCGCAGTAGTTCTTCGCCGACGCGGCCGACGCGGACCGACAGCTCACGATCAACCGCCGCCCTGCACAGTCTCCGTCTCCTAGTGCAGCGGCGGGCGCCTGAACACCTCGAGCAGCGTCTTGTTCGCCGTCGGCGACGACGGGCAGGCACGGCCCTGGAAGCAGTGCCCCGTGCAGGGCGGGCAGGCCTGGCCCGGCGGCTCCGTGTCTTGTGCCGGCGTGTTGGCGTCGACCCGAGGTGCCGGGCTGCTCAACCACCTGAACAGCTTGAACTGCATGCTGGACCTCGACGGAAAAGAATGTCGTCCCAGTTTGCAATTGCGCAGGCGCTCTCGCATCCACTCAGGCAGGGTGTGGTCGCAAACGACCCCCTGGGTGAGGGATCGCCGGCCGCTGCACTGACCACGCGTGACGTCTTCACGGTGGCGGGTCCGCAGCCCTGGGCAGAATTGTGAACAACCTCGATCTGAGCCTCTCGAGCGGCACAGAACCACATAACGATCCGACCAGGAGTGCCGATGGCTGTCGAGCGGCGACCGTTCCCGAAAGCGGAGTGGATTCCCATCTTCTCGTTTCGACTGACGTTCCTTCAGCCGGTGTTTTCCGACGAAACGGCTGCTGCGATCGCGCAGGTCGAGTACCTGTGGGCCGGCGCGAGCTGCCCGGAGGCTGCGGCCGAGTTCTACGCGCTGCGCGACGCGCAGGCTCAAGACCAGCTGAGCGCACCGCGCCGGCGGTCGACCAGAAGCGCGCGCAGCGATTTCGGGCAGCTCTCCTGAGACACGACCGGCGCTGAGCAGCCGCCGGCAGGCGTGTTGCCTCCGGTGGGCGGATGGCGGAGCATTGCCGACATGCCATCTGCCGAAGCGGTCGATCTCGTCAGGTCCTGGATCGCCCAGGCGAGCCGCGTCGTCGTGCTGACGGGAGCTGGTATCTCGACCGACTCGGGCATCCCCGACTTCCGCGGCCCGCAGGGCGTGTGGACGAAGAACCCCGCGGCCGAAGCTCAATCGACCTTGCAGACCTACCTCGCGGACCCGCGCGTGCGCCAGGCCGCGTGGCGCACCCGGATGGCCAGCCCGATGTGGAGTGCACGACCCAACCGCGGCCACCTCGCGCTGGTGGCGCTCGAGCGGCGCGGCAAGCTGCATGCGCTCATCACGCAGAACATCGACGAGTTGCACCAGATCGCCGGCAACAGCGCCGAGCGCGTGATCGAGGTGCACGGCACCGCACGGCGGGTGGTGTGCTGGCAGTGCGGGCAGCGAACGCCGATGCACGACGTCTTGCAGCGTGTGCGCAACGGCGAGGACGATCCGGCGTGCCTGAGCTGCGGCGGCATCCTGAAGAGCGACACGATCTCGTTCGGTCAGGCGCTGGTGCCCGAGGTGATCGACCGCGCGATGCTTGCCGCGAGCCAGGCCGAGGTCCTGCTCGCGATCGGCAGCACGCTGCAGGTCTTCCCGGCCGCGGGCGTCGTTCCGGTGGCCCGCGAGGCCGCAGCGCGCGTCGTGATCATCAACAACCAGCCGACGCCGATGGACCCGCTCGCCGACGTGTTGATGCGCGAGCCGATCGGCGAGCTGCTGCCGCGGCTTTGCGCGTGACCGGTGCGAGCTCGGCGCTGGCGCCGGCACCGAGGTAGCGGCGCAAGCACCGACGGGCACCTCGCAGGCTTGGCTGGAGGCCATGGCTGCCGCAGGGGTTTCGATGCCTCGGACCGATTTGCGAAATATTTGGGGGGTCCGGATCGGCAAGTCGCGTTCACAATCGCCAACAGTCGGGTGAATCAGGTGCGAACAGAGATTCCCAAAGGCAACAAGACACGTTCATGACGGTAACGTCCTTCGAGACTTCGGCAGCAGCGGGTCCCAGCGGACCGAGGCGCGAACGATGAAGCCGCACGCGCGGGTGATGCGTCGCTACTGGCCCACCGTCGCCATGCTGGTCGGCATGACCACGCTGCAGGTGTCGGTCGCCGGATTCAGCCTCTACCTGTTGTCCGGCGTGCGCGCCTATGTGACCGGCGAGAGCCTGTACTCGAAAGGGCAGAAGGACGCGCAGATCCTGCTGCTCGACTATGCGGAGTTCCATCGCGAAGCCGACTACCTGAGCCTGCAACGGGCGCTGGCGGTGCCGATCGCGGACCGAATCGCCCGCGAGGAGCTGCAAAAGCCGGACCCCGATCTCGAGGTCGCGCGGCAGGGATTCATCGACGGTGGCAATCATCCCGACGACATCACGGCGCTGATCCGGCTGTTTCGCTGGTTCAGCCGGACCCCGCTGATGTCGGAGGCGATCGTCACCTGGACCGAGGGCGACCGGGTCATCGAACAGATGCGCAGCCTCGCGGAGTCGGCCCACGAGCGCGTGCTCGCAGGCGATGCAGATTCGGTCGCGCTGCGCCAGATCCGGGCTCGGGCGCCTGAGCTGAACCAGCAGCTGACGCTGCTCGAGAGCAAATTCTCGGCGCAGCTGGGCGAGGCGTCCCGGCTGACCCAGCGCCTGCTGCTCGCGCTCAACGGCCTTCTGGCGCTGATCCTGACGCTGGCTGGCCTCGCGTTCGTGCGCAAGACGGCGCTTGTCCAGGCCCAGACGGAGGCCGAGGTGGTGCGACGCCAGGAGTCGCTGCAGAGCCTGCTCGATTCGGCTGCGGAGGGCCTCTATGGCGTCGACCTCGCCGGCCGTTGCACGTTCGCGAATCGCGCCGCACTGGAGATGCTCGGCTACGATCGCGAGGCCGACCTGCTGGGACGGTCGATTCACGCACTGATAGGCGCGACGCGCGACGCGGCCGTGCCGAAGCCGAACGGAGCTCACTCCGACACCGAGTCGTACCGGCGCCGCGATGGCAGTGAATTCCCGGTCGAGCGCTGGTCGCACCCGGTGATGCACGACGGCGCGGTCAACGGGCTGGTGACGACCTTCTTCGACATCTCCGAGCGCATCAAGCTCAGGTCCGCAGTGCGCCGCGGCGAGATCCGCATGGAGCGGCTGGTCGATTCCGTCACCGACGGCGTCATCACGTTCGCGGACGACGGCCGCGTCGTGCTCTTCAACAGCGCAGCCGAGCGGCTGTTCCAGACCACGGCGGCTGCCGCCCTCGGTTCGGCGGTGCACCGATTCTTCGCCGGCGAACTGCCGCGCGTCGCCGAGCTCGCGGACCACCAGATCGCGACGATCCACGAGCTGACCGGCAAGCGCGCGCTCGACGGCACGACCTTTCCGCTCGAGGCCTCGTTCTCGCGCGTGGCGACCGACGATGGCGTGCTCAACACGGCCGTGGTCCGTGACGTCACTGCGCTGCACCTGGCCAGGGCCGAACGCCAGGCGCGCGAAGCGCTGGAGGCCTCGAACCGCGCGAAGACCGAGTTCCTGTCGCGCATGAGCCATGAGCTGCGCACGCCGCTGAACGCGGTGATCGGCTTTGCGCAACTGCTGCGGATCGACTCGGCCCGGCCGTCGGCGGCGCAGCATCTCGAACGCATCAGCCACATCGAGAACGCCGCCGGACACCTGCTCGCGCTCGTCAACGACGTGCTGGACCTGTCGCGCGTCGAGTCGGGCGAAATGGCGGTCTCCAGCGAGGCGGTCGATCTGGCCCGAGCGGTCGAAGAGGCGGGCAACATGGTGTCGCCGCTGGTCACGAAGGCGATGGTCGAGCTGCTGATCTCGCCGGCGGACGGCGCGCCGACCTCGGCGCCGGGCAAGCCCGGTGGACCGCGCCGCTTCTCGAGCAAGGTGTGGGTCGCCGCCGATCCGATCCGGCTGCGGCAGGTCCTGGTGAACCTGCTCAGCAACGCGGTCAAGTACAACCGCCACGGCGGGAGCGTCAATGTCTCGTGGCGGATCGAGGAGAACGGCGAATGCCTTCTGTGCGTCGCCGACACCGGCCCCGGCATCGCGCAGGAAAAGCTGGCCCGGCTGTTCGAGCCGTTCAACCGCCTCGGCGCCGAGTCGTCGAAGATCGAAGGAACGGGGATCGGACTGTTTCTCTCGCGCCGGCTGACCGAGATGATGGGCGGGCGGCTGAACATCGCGAGCACCCTCGGCGAGGGAACGGTCGCCACGCTCGCCTTGAAGCTCGCCAGGCGGCCGGTGGCGGTGGCGCGGGCGGCACTCGCGCCCAGCCGGGCCGGCACGGGCGGTCAACTCGACGTTCTGTACGCCGAGGACAACGAGGTCAATGCGGAACTCGTGCGACAAATCGTATCGCTGCGGCCCGGTGTGACGTTAAGGGTCGCCGAATCCGGTATGCGTGCTGTCGCGATGGCCAAAGAACGTCCGCCCGACCTGATGCTGGTCGACATGAATCTCGGCGACATGACCGGCATCGAACTCGCGAGCGCGTTGCGCGCAAATCCCTTGACGCAGGAGATCCGGCTGTTCGCGCTCTCGGCCGACGCGCTGCCGGAACAGATCGACGCCGCGCTCAAGGATGGTTTCCGAGGCTATCTGACCAAGCCGATCGAGTTTGCGAAGCTGCTCTCGCTCTTCGACGATCACCTGCAGGCTGCGTAGGCCGCGGGCACTGCGGCCTCGCCACAACATTGGGACCATCCGCGGTTGCCGCCCTGGCATCGTTTGTGCATTCTCCGTGTGGGAATTTTCCTACACAAACGAACGTCGGGGATTCGACATGACTCAGTTCCAGAGGACCGGCGAGTTGAAAAGCCTCGCCAGCTATCCCGTGTGGCTTCAGCGCGTCGTTCGCGATACCAGCCTTCGAAAGAAGCGGGTCGTCGAGCACGAGCTGTTCGCGTTGATGCGCCAGGCAAAGCTGCCGCTGGCGGCGATGCAGCGCTTCCTGATCGGCGTGTGGCCGACGATCGAGCAGTTCCCCCGGTTCATGTCGATGAACCTGAAGAAGGCGGGCTACGGGGAGGGTGCGGGCATCGACATGGCGCGCCGCTACCTGATCCACAACATCCGGGTCGAGCAGAAGCATGCCGATCACTGGGTCGAGTGGGCCAAGTCGGCGGACCTGAGCCTCGAGGACCTGAAGGAGGGCTCCGATGTCGAGGGACTGCAGGCGCTGTCCCACTGGTGCTGGTACGTCTGTGACCAGGCGAGCCTCGCGGTCGCGGTCGCGGCCACGAACTACGCGGTCGAGGGTGCCACCGGCGAGTGGGCATGCCTGGTCTGCTCGGAGTCGACGTACGCGAACTCGCTGCCCGAGGAGATCCGCGCGCCGGCCATGCGCTGGCTGAAGCTGCATGCCGAGTACGACGACACCCACCCCTGGGAGGCGCTGGACATCGTCGCCACCTTGCTTGGCCATGCCCCGGATGCGAAGCAGGTCGCCGACGTGCAGCAGGCGATCGGCACCAGCTTCGCCTACATGGAGATGGCGCTGGACCATGCGATGCTCGCGGCACTGCACGGCAGCTTCGACGAAACCGCGTCGAACGCATCGACGCTGGGCACTCTCGCGGCCGCGTAGCGCCTAGGCGAAAACACTCGAACCGCGCGCCGCGACGCGGCGTAGGCTGGTCTCCCTCTCCGCAAGGGAGGGGGAGACCATGCAGCGCTGGTTTCGGCTCTATCGCGATGGACTGGCCAGACGAAGCTACTTCCTGAAGGGGCTCTCGCTGCTCGCGGCTGCCGTGGCGATCCCGCTGCTTGCGCTGCACGCGTTCACGCTCTACCAGCAGGTCGCGCGCGATCGCGAAGAGGCGCTTGCCGCCGTGGCCGCGCGGTCGGCCAGCGCCGCGCGCGACATCGACGTCGCCCTGTCACGGGCCGAGCAGGTGCTCGAGTTCATGGCGACCCGCCGGGAGCTGCAGAACTTCGACGACGAGCGCTGCAGCGCGCTCGTCAAGGGCCTCATGTCGATGGATCCGCTGCTCGCCAACGTCGGTGCCGTCGACATCGAGGGCAACCCGCTGTGCCTGTCGATCGTCTCGGCAACGCGCTTGCGCAGCTACAAGGACGTGGCCTGGTTCAGGGAAGCGCTCGTGCGCGAGGGCCCCTTCCTCAGCAAGCCGTTCCTCGGCGACATCTCGCGCCGTCCGATCGCCAATCTGGTCGTGCCGCTGCGCTCGCCGAGCGGCCAGCGGATCGGATTTCTCGGCGCAGCCATCGACCTGCACGTGCTGGCCGATCTGCTCTTGTCGCCCGCCGGCCTGCCGCCGAACAGCAACGTGTCGCTGATCGATGCCGACGACACCCTCGTGGCGCGCAATCCCGAGGTCGCCGGCACGCTCGGCGCCAAGGTTCCGACCGATACCGACACGAGCGTGCCGCGCAACCAGCTCAGCTCGTTCGTCGGCACCGGCGTCGACGGCGTCATGCGTGTCTACGCACGATCGCCCCTGATGCACTTCGGCCTGAAGGTCGGCGCGGGCGTTCCGGTCGAGTCGATGGCGGCGAGGGGGCGCGAAACGCTGGTGCGCAGCCTGCTGGCCGTGTTCGGCGCGATCGCGCTCGGCGTCGTGGTCGCGGCCTGGGCCGCGCGGCGCCTGTCCGCGCCGCTGAAGAGCCTGACCAGCAGCACGCGCGCGCTCGCCGCCGGCGAGACGAAGATGCGGGCGGACGAGAAGCTGCCCGGCGAGTTCGGCGCGCTCGCGGTCGAGTTCAACCGCATGCTCGACGCGCGCGAAGCGGTGCAGTCGCTGAAGGCATCCCAGGCCACGGCCGAAGCCGCGAACCAGGCAAAGAGCGAGTTCCTCGCCCACATCAGCCACGAGATCCGCACGCCGATGAACGCCGTGATCGGGCTGGTCCGGCTGCTGCTTCGAACCGAGCTGACGCCCAAGCAGGCGCAGTACCTGGACAAGACCAAGCAGGCCGCGGACACCCTGCTCGAGCTGATCGACAACGTGCTCGACGTGTCGAAGATCGAAGCCGGCAAGCTGCAGCTCGAAGCCCGCGCCTTCAGGATGCAGGACGTCGTCGGCACCGTGTCGTCGATCATCGAACACCGCGCGCATCAGCGCGGCCTGGACTTCCGAGTCGACGTCGCGCCCGACGTGCCGGCGATGGTCGTCGGCGATTCGCAGCGCTTCGGCCAGGTGCTCGTCAACCTGTGCGGCAACGGCGTCAAGTTCACGAAGGCGGGGCAGGTGGCCGTCGACATCGCGGTGGCGTCCTTGACCGAGCACAGGGTGGCGCTTCGCGTGTCGGTCAGCGACACGGGCATCGGGATGACGCAGGAGCAGTTGCAGCGTCTGTTCCAGCCATTCACACAGGCCGACCCGTCGACCAGCCGGCGTTTCGGCGGGAGCGGGCTCGGCCTGGCCATCTGCAAGCAGCTCGTCGAACTGATGCACGGATCGATCACGGTGCACAGCGAAGCGGGGCGCGGCAGCACCTTCTCCTTCACCGTCGAGTTCGGCCGCCACGACTCGGCTGCCTCGTCGCTGGAGGCGGGCGCCGAGCCGATCACCGACTACGGTTCACTCGACCAGCCGGACGGCGAGAAGCCGCTGTCCGGGGTCACGGTGCTGGTCGTCGAGGACAACGAGCTGAACCAGCTCGTGGCTGCCGAACTGTTGCGCGAGGTCGCGGGCGCGCGGGTGATCGTCTGTCCGAGCGGGCCGAGTGCGCTCGACTTCCTGAGCAAGCGCAGCGTCGATGCGGTGCTGATGGACGTTCAGATGCCCGGCATGGATGGATTCGAAACCACGCGACGCATCCGCAAGGACCCGCGCCACCGCCTGCTGCCGATCATCGCCATGACCGCCCACGCGACCGAGCAGGACCGTGTTCAATGCCTGGCCGCCGGCATGACGGACTACATCACCAAACCGTTCGAGCCGGCCTTGCTGTTCGCGATGCTTGCCAGCGTCGACCGCGGCGGGGTGCGGGAGATCGATTTGGGCGGCGCCGTCGAAGGCCCGCCGCTGGCCGACGGGCATATCTCGTTCGAGCTGGGGCTCGAGCGCTGCATGCATCGCAAGGACCTGTACGAGCAGGTGCTGCGGCATTTTCTCGCCGAGGAGACTCAGGTGCCCGAGTCGATCCGCTCGCATCTGCGCGCGCGCGATTTCGACTCGGCATTCCAGCTCGCCCACGGCCTGGTGTCGACCGCAGGGCACGTGGGCGCCGACCGGCTCGCAGAACTCGCCCGGCAGACCCAGCGGGCCTGCCAACAGCACGAACAGCCGCGGTCCGAAGCGAGGGCGCTCGAGCTCGAGGCCGAATTCGAGCACGTGCGCCGGGCGGTCACGGCCTTTTTGGTCAATGCCGAGCGCGAGCGCGAGCGCGACCTTCGCGCTTGACCGCAACACGTCGACGTCTGCGCAACGTGTTAGGGGGAGGGTAGGTACTCTGTAATGTCTGACAGTGTCGGGCCCGGCCGATCTATGGTCTGATCGACTCATGAGTCGTGAGACGACCCTCCAGGAAAGCGCCGACACCCCTCACGCAAGCCTCCTTGCGACTTCGATTCCGAGCCGACGGGAGCGCCGCTTCGCGCTAGGCGCGGTGCTCGCCTCGCTGCTGCTGTTCGCGGTCTTCGTGCCATTCGCGAAGCAGCCGCTGCCCAAGGTCTGGGCCTTCATCCCGATCTACGAAGCGGCGCTGGTCCTGAACGATCTGATGACGGCCCTGCTCTTGATCGGCCAGTTCCGGATCGCACGTTCGAGGGCGATCCTGGTGCTCGCTGCAGGCTACCTGTTCACTGCGCTGGCGACCGTGGTCCACGGCCTGAGCTTCCCGGGGCTGTTCACGCCCACCGGTCTGCTCGGCGCCGGTCCGCAGACCACGGCATGGATCTACATGTTCTGGCATGGGTGCTTTCCGCTCTTCGTGGTCGCCTATGCGCTGCTGCGCGGCCGTCCGCGCGACGCCGTCGCGAACGCGGGCTGGGGCATCGTGCTCGCGGTGGGTGCGGCGGTGATCGTCGCGGTCGCCCTCGTCTCGGCGCTGGCGACGGCCGGTCAAGAGCTGCTGCCGACGCTGATGCGGGACAACGGCTACGCCGGGCCGTTCGCCGTCGTCGTGTCCACGGTCTGGGCCTCGAGCCTGCTCGCGCTCGTCGTGCTGTGGCGGCGCAAGCCGCATGCCGTGCTCGACCTGTGGCTGATGGTCGTGATGTGCGCCTGGCTGCTCGACATCGCATTGTCGGCCGTGCTCAACGGGGGCCGCTTCGACCTCGGCTTCTATGCCGGCCGGATCTACGGGCTGCTGGCGGCCAGCTTCGTGCTCGGTGTGCTGCTGATCGAAAACGGGCTGCTGTACGGCAAGCTCGCACGGTCGCACGCGCAGGAGCGCCAGCGCTCGCTCGAGTTGCAGCGCCTGAGCAGCCGGCTCGAGCTGCTCAACTCACAGCTCGGCGGCGCGAACCGCGAACTGCGCGAGCAGACGCGGCTCAAGTCGGAGTTTCTCGCGAACATGTCGCACGAGCTGCGCACGCCCCTGAACTCCATCATCGGTTTCTCCGATCTGCTGAAGGAGGGGATGGCCGGAGAGCGCGACAACCAGCTGAAGTTCGCGCGGCACATCTTTCAGAGCGGCCACCATCTGCTGGCACTGATCAACGACATCCTCGACCTGTCGAAGATCGAAGCCGGCAAGGTCGACATCCATCTCGTCGCGGTCGACCTGCAGGCCGCCCTGACCGACGCGCTGACGATGCTCGGCGGGCAGACCCGCGCCAAGCGCATCGGCACGAAGGTGGTGTGGAGCATCGGGCTGAGCACCATCGCCGCCGACGCCAGGCGGCTCAAGCAGATCCTGCTGAATCTGCTTTCCAACGCGGTCAAGTTCACGCCGAACGACGGCCAGATCACCGTCGCGGTCGCACGTGTCGATCGGGCTCGCGTCGAAGGGCCGCTGCCGGGGTTTCGCGAGGGCATGCGACTGCCTTTGCCGGCCAGCGAGCACGAGGAGTTTGTCGAGATCTGCGTGACCGACACCGGGATCGGGATCGCGCCGGAGCAGACGCGCGCGCTGTTCGCGCCGTTCATGCAGGTCTCCAACACGGTGACCCGCAGCGCCGAGGGAACCGGGCTCGGGCTCGTGATGGTGCACCGTCTGGCGCAGCTGCACGGCGGCACGGTCGCGGTGACGAGCGAACCCGGCAAGGGCAGTTGCTTCACCGTCTGGCTGCCGCTGAGCGAGGTGGCCCGTCCCGACAATGCGGCGGGCGAGCCGGGCCGGTCAGCGCTCGGCGAACGGCGGCTCGCCCTGGTCGTCGAAGACAACGAGGAGGCTTCCGCGCTGATGCGCGCCCAGCTCGAGGCCGAAGGTTTCAGCGTGAGGTGCGCCGGGACGGGGGAAGAGGCGCTTGCCCTCGCCGGCGAGTTCACGCCCGATGTCATCACGCTGGACATCCTGCTGCCCGGCATGGACGGCTGGGAGTTCCTGAACCGGCTCAAGCAGACGACACCCTGGGAGGCCGTGCCGGTGGTGGTGGTGTCGGTGGTCGCCGACCAGCAGCGCGGGTTCTCGCTCGGGGCCGCCCTGGTGCTGCAGAAGCCGGTCGGCCGCGAGGCGCTCGCGAAGGGCCTGCAGCGCCTGGGCCTGGCCGAGCACGGACAGAACGGGCTCTCGGTGCTCGTGATCGACGACGACCCGGGCGCGATCGACCTGCTCGCGGCTCACCTGCGTCAGAGCGACTGCGTCGTGCTGCGTGCGCTCGGCGGCCGCGAAGGCATCGAGCTGGCAAGGCGTTTCCGTCCCGAGCTGATCACGCTCGACCTCGAGATGCCCGAGATCAACGGGTTCGAAGTGGTGGAGGCGCTCAAGGCCGATCCGTCGACGGCGCACATTCCGATCGTGGTGGTCACGGCGCAGGAGCCCAGCTCGGACGATCGGCAGCGCCTGAACGGGCACATCCGCGAAATCGTCAGCAAGACCGACTTCGGCAACGAATGGTTCATCGGAGAAGTGCGGCGCGCCCTGACCAAGGCGGCCTGAGCCGAGATCGTGCGGTGCAGCACCGCTCGCGGTTTACCGGACCGCCCTGTTGTCCTACAGCAGCTCCTGCCCTCGGCTGACAGGGCGCGGTTTTCGTCAGTTCGACACTCGTTGTCTGCCGCAACTGCGTGGAAGGACGATGGACCGAACTGCCTTGCCCCCCGGAACCAGGTTCGGCGAGATGGAACTCCTGCGGGTGCTGGCTTCGGGCGGTTTCGGCATCGTCTATCTCGCGCGCGACCACTGGCTCGACCGGGACGTCGCGGTGAAGGAATTCCTGCCGACTCATCTGGCAGGACGCGGCGACGACCATCGGGTCGAGCTGCGCACCGACGCAGGCGCGGCTGCGTACGCGCAAGGCTTGCAGTCGTTCATCGCCGAGGCCAAGCTGCTCGCGCACTTCTCGCATCCGGCGATCGTGAAGGTGCATCGCTTCTGGGAAGCGAACGGCACCGGGTACATGGTCATGCCGCATCTGCGCGGACCGACACTGGGGCAGGTTCGACGCTCGATGAGCCAACCGCCGACCGAGGAATGGCTGCGCTCGATCATGGAGCCGCTGATGGCCGCGCTGGCGATGCTTCACGCAGAAGGCGTGTACCACCGCGACATCTCGCCCGACAACGTGCTCGTGTCGGAGAACGGCCTGCCCATCCTGCTCGACTTCGGGGCGGCGCGCTCGATCGGCAACGAGCAGTCGCACTCGCCGACCGCGATCCTGAAGCCGCGCTTCGCGCCGATCGAGCAGTACGCCGAAGCCACTCACCTGCGGCAGGGCCCGTGGACCGACATCTATTCGCTGGGCGCGCTGATCGCGTACCTGCTGATGGGCACGGCGCCGCCTCAGTCGACGGTCCGGGCGATCGACGACGAGATGAAGCCTCTGCGGGGGCAGCGCATCGACGGCGTGTCACCCGCGTTCCTGTCGGCGATCGACTGGGCGCTGAGCGTTCGGCCGCAAGACCGCCCGCAGAGCATCGCCGAGTTGTGTGAGGCGCTCGACGGCCACGCACTGGTGCAGCGCGCACGCGGCGACACGCCGCAGACGACGGCCCGCGGGCATCGGCGTCGCCGCCCGGAACGCCCGTTCGCGGCGACGGTCCGGCTGGACCGGCCGCTGGTCTCGCCGAAGGCGCGCGAACGTGCGGGGCGGGCGGCGCTCCTTGCGTTCGCCAGCGTCGTGCTGCTGGTCGCCGTGGCGCCGCTTGCGCCGGTCGCGGTGCCGACCCGGCCCGATGCTGCCGTCGCCCCCGAGGCCATCCGCGAGCTCGCGCACGAGCGCGTGATGGCCAAGGCGAAAGAATTGCCGGACCCGAAAGCCGCAGCCGAGCAGCGCGAAACAGTGGCGGCCGTGCCAAGCACGAAAGTGGCGGTCGTGCCGAGCACGA
>Ga0105237_10006225_pt1 | contig 13297 bp, 9 predicted proteins | sample KBSC24metaG_FD_81520 | JGI IMG/M metagenome (GOLD analysis project Ga0105237, IMG submission 81520) | Corn rhizosphere microbial communities from Kellogg Biological Station, Michigan, USA - KBS C2-4 metaG | ecosystem: Host-associated > Plants > Roots > Rhizosphere > Soil | place: Michigan, USA...
AGGAGCTTGTGGGGGTTCATGATGCCCGCGGGGTCCACGCGGCTCTTGACCACGCGCAGGATCTCGACGCCGAGGTCGCCGATCTCGTCGCCGAGGTAGGGCGCGTGGTCGCGCCCGACGGCGTGGTGGTGCGTGATAGTGCCGCCGAGCGCCGTGATCGCCTCCGCGGCCGCGAGCTTGATCTCGTCCCATTGCTCCAGTTCCCGGCCCGGACCGCCGGGCGCGACGACCGAGTAATAAGGCGCGGGGCCATCGGGATACACGTACGCGAAGCGGCACGAGACCACGCCCGCGCCGCACACCTGGGTCACCGCCTTCCTCGCCGCAGCCAGCACACCCTCGTGGAACTCCCAGAAGCGATCCCAGGTGATGGCCGTCTCGAACGTCTCCGCGAGCACGCCCATCGCGACGAGCGCGTCGCGCACGTAGGGCGCGCCGAGGAAGGCCTCGCGCCAGGAGCCGACCGCGTCGCCGCCGCCCGCCGCCTCGCCCGCGCCACCGTCGCCGCCCGCGCGGCCAACGCGCGCGCCGTCCGCGCCCTCGCCGCCGTGCTCGGCGCAAATCGCCACGGCGCGCGCCAGCGCCTCGTCGACGGGGTGATCGGTGGACTCGAAGCCGAGCACCAGCAGCGCGCGCGTTCCGTCGCCGGCCATCGTCATGGCCGCCTCGCGCGCGTCGATCAAGCGGCAGTTGGCCGGACTCAGCCCCGACTGGGCAAGCGCGCGCACGCATTGCGCGCCGGCGTAGAGCTCGGAGAAGCGGACGCCGACGGAGCGGCGGTGCTCGGGGCGCGGCTGCACGCGCACCCACGCCTCGCTGATCACACCGAGCGTGCCCTCCGAGCCGGCGAGCATGCGGTCGGGGCTGACGCCGGCGCCCGAGCCGGGCAGCCTGCGCGATTGCCACACGCCGACCGGCGTGATCGCGCGCGCGGACTCGACGAAGTCCTCTATGTGCGTCCACACGGTCGCGAAGTGACCCGCCGCGCGCGTGGCGATCCAGCCGCCGAGCGTCGAGAACTCGAAGGACTGCGGGAAGTGGCGCAGCGTCAGGCCGTGCTCGCGGAGCTGCGCCTCCAGCACGGGACCGCTGGCGCCGCCCTGGATGCGCGCCGAGCGCGACACCGCGTCGACCTCCAGCACGCGGTCCAGCGCGCGCAGGTCGATCGTGACGGCGCCGTTGTAGTAGCCTGGGACGTCCGCCGTCACGCCGCCGACGACGGACGTGCCGCCGCCGAACGGGATCGCCGCGACGCGCTGGGCGGCGCACCACTCGAGCACCCGCTCGACGTCGTGCTCGTCGCGCGGCGTCACAACGAAATCCGGCGGGTGCTCGAAGCGTCCGCGAAAGCCGTTGACGACGTCGCTGTAGGACTTGCCCAGCGCGTGCGAGGCGCGCGCGTGCGCGTCGTCGGCGCAGATCTCCGCCAGCGCGTCGGGCGGGCGCACGCGCGCGCTCGCCAGCTCGACGTCCTCCAGCGCAACCGGCGCCTCGATCTCGCCGACCTCGATTCCTAGCTGCGCGGCCGCGAGCGCGGCCGTCTGTCGCAGCTGCTCGGGCGCCGGCTGCTGGTCCTCATAGCCCCAGCCCCAGTGCTTGTAGCGACGAATGTTCACGCGCGCGAGTCTATGCTCACCTAGCGTCAAGCCACGCGAACGGCGCGCCGCGCGAATGTCGACACGACCCGAGCCCACACCGAGCGAACAGACACACGAGCAGCCACGGATACTCGCGCGGGGACCGTGGGAGCTCGATCGGGTCACGACGCACTGGCGCGCCGAGCCCTTCGAGCCGTCGCCGGCGCACACCGAGGCGGCCGACGAGGCGATCAGGGGCCTGCGCGACCGCGGCTCGCCCAGCCACGACGGCGTCGCGGCGCGCCTGGTCGACTTCCGCGCCGACGCCGACGGCATCGCCATCGAGCTGCAGCCGCTGCGCTGGGCGCTGCGGCTGGTCGCGGGCGACGCCTCGCACAGCGTCGCGGCGCTCTGCGTCACGCGCTCGGCCGACGGCCGCTGGCTGGCCGGGCGCCGCGCGCCCTGGGTCGCCTCGTGGGCCGGGCGCTGGGCGCTCGGCGCGGGCGGCGCCGTGGACCTCGGCGAGAGCCCCACGGACACGCTCGTGCGCGAGCTCGACGAGGAGTGGTCTGTCTCGCCCGAGCGCGTGCGCGGCGAGGCGTTGATCTCGCTGCCGCAGCAGTTGGTCATGTTCGTCGGCCAGGCGTGGATCGCCGCCGGCCAGGAGCACGCGGTGACGCCCGACCACGAGCACGACGAGTACGCATGGTGGCCGCGCGACATAGACCAGTGGCCGCCCGAGGCCGGCGATGCGCTGCCGCGCATGGCGCGCTGGCTGTCGGAGTGAGCGCCACGTCCACGTCGGCAAGACGGCGCATGCCCGCGCGCGAGGCCGCCGGGCCGCTGACGTTCGCGCGCCTGAAGTGGGCCTCCTTCGCGCACTCCTGCATCTACCTGGCGCTGCTGGTCTGCGCCTTCGCCGCCGGCGGCCCGCAGCCGCTGACGTTCGTGCTCGGCCTCGCGCACGGACTGCTGTGGATCTTCATGTCGCTGGCCTGCCTAGCGGCGGCGCGACTGCGCATCGTCTCTCTCCGGCTGGCCGTCGCGGTGGCCGTGCTCGGGGGGATCGGACCGTTCTTCGGCAGCTTGCAGTTCATCCGTGAGCAACGCCAGCGCGCCGCGCTAGAGTAGACAATCAATGGCCACAGGCACCACGGCTGAGCAGATAATCGACGTCGTGACCCCTGCCGCGGGCGAGTCGGTAACCGAGGGAACAATCCTCGAATGGCATGTCAAGGTGGGCGAGTCGATCGAGGTCGATGCGACGATCGTGGAGATCTCCACCGACAAGGTCGACGTCGAGCTGCCGGCGCCGGCGAGCGGCGTCGTGACCGAGCTGCTGGTGGCGGAGGGCGACACGGTGACGGTCGGCCAGGTGATCGCGCGCATCGCCGTCGGTGCCGACGGCGCCAACGCGCCGGCGCCCTCGTCGGAGGGCAACGGATCGAGCGCGCCTGCGGCCGAAGGGCCGACGGAGGCTGAGGCCGAAGCGCCCGCGCCCGCGGGCGACTCCGGCGATGGCGCCGGCAGCGGCTCGGGCGCAGCAAGCGGCCTGGCCGCCGAGGCCCCGGCAAGCGGGCAGCTGATCGACGTGGTCACGCCGGCGGCCGGCGAGTCCGTCACCGAGGGGACGATCCTCGAATGGCGCGTGAAGCCCGGCGAGTTCGTCAAGGCCGACGCGACGATCGTGGAGATCTCCACCGACAAGGTCGACGTCGAGCTGCCGGCGCCCGCCAGCGGCACGGTCGCCGAGCTGCTCGTGCAGGAGGGAGACACGGTGACCGTCGGTCAGGTGATCGCGCGCATCGCCGTCGGCGCCGACGAAGGCGCCGCCTCCCCGGCCGGCGGCGGCGACGCTTCCGCGAGCACGCCCGCTGCGGGCCCCGGCGCGCTGCCCGAGGGAGCGAAGGTCTCACCCGTCGCCGCCCGCGCCGCGGCGGCCGAGGGAGTCGACCTCTCGGGCGTGTCGGGCAGCGGCCCGGCGGGTCGCATCGTGAAGTCCGACGTGCTCTCGGCGGCCTCGGGCAACGGCGCGGCCACGGCTCCCGGCGCGACCGCCGACGACACCTCGGCGACGGCCGCGCAGGCAGAGACCAAGCCGATGCGCGGCAGCGCGGCGGCGCTCGCGCGCTACATGGAGCAGTCGCGCTCGATTCCCACGGCGACGAGCTTCCGCACGCTGGCCGTGACGATGCTCGAGGCGCGCCGCAAGGAGCTCAAGGCGGCCGGGCGCAAGGTCTCCTTCACGCATCTGATCGCCTACGCGATCGCGCGCGCCGCCGACGACATGCCGGTGATGGCCGATCACTTCGCCGAGATCGACGGCAAGCCCAACCGCGTGCACGACGGCCAGGTCAACCTCGGTCTGGCGGTCGACGTGGAGAAGAAGGACGGCTCTCGCACGCTGATGGTGCCGGTGATCGCAGACGCCGGCCGGATGCCCTTCGAGCGCTTCGTCGCCGCCTACGACGCGCTCGTGGAGAAGGCACGCACGAACACGCTGACCGCCGACGACCTGCAGGGGGCGAACGTCACGCTGACCAACCCGGGCGGCATCGGCACGATCGCCTCGGTGCCGCGCCTGATGACCGGGCAGGGCACGATCGTCGCCACCGGCTCGATCGCCTACCCGCCGGGCCTTGCGAGCATCGGCCAGATGATCGGCGCGGAGAAGGTCATGACGATGACCTCGACCTACGACCACCGGATCATCCAGGGCGCCGAGTCCGGGCGCTTCCTGCAGCGCATCGAGGAATACCTGGCCGGCGAGCGCGGCTTCTACGAGGGCGTGTTCGCGTCGCTGGGCGTGGAGCTCGGCCCGGCGCCGCAGCCGCCGGCTCCGGCCGCGGCCGCAGCGGCGGCGGCCTCGGCCGCGGCTGCCTCGGCGTCCGTCGGCGACGGCGCGGGCGCGCCGGCGGTCAACGAGGAACTGCTGCGGGCGGTGCACGCCGCGAGCACGCTGGTCAGCCGCTATCGCAGCCACGGCCACCTGGCCGCGATGCTCGACCCGCTGGACTCAGAGCCCGAGGGCGACCCCGGCCTGGATCCCAAGCCGCTCGGGCTGACGCCGGAGATCCAGGCGAGGATCCCGGCGAAGATCCTCAACATGTACGTGCCCGGCGCGACGCTCGCCGACGCGCTGCCGCACCTGCGCGAAACGTACTGCGGCACGATCGCCTACGAGATCGAGCACATCGCCTCGCACCGCCAGCGCGTGTGGCTGCGCGAGCACATCGAGTCCGGCGCCTTTCGCAACCAGCTGACCAACGACGAGAGCCGCTGGCTGCTGCGGCGACTGGTCAAGGTGGACGCGCTGGAGCGCTTCATGCACAAGGCCTACCTCGGCCAGCACCAGTTCTCGATCGAGGGTTTGGACATGACCGTGCCGATGGTCGACGAACTGATCAAGCTGTCGGCGGCGCACGGCGGCAAGGAGGTCGTCATCGGCATGGCCCACCGTGGCCGCCTGAACGTGCTGGCGCACAACCTCGGCCGCGCCTACGAGACGATCTTCGCCGAGTTCGAGGGCGCCTCGACGCTGGAGGCCGTGACGACGATCCCCCAGGGCGGCACGGGCGACGTCAAGTACCACCACGGCACGCAGGGCTCCTACGACCTGGGCGACGGCGCGACGATCCGCGTCAACCTGGAGTCCAACCCCAGCCACCTGGAGTACGTCTATCCGGTCGTCGAGGGCGCGACGCGCGCGGCGCAGACCACGCGCCAGGGACCGCACGCACACCAGGACACCGACGCGGCGGTGCCGATCGTGATCCACGGCGACGCCTCCTTCCCCGCGCAGGGCGTCGTCTCGGAGACGCTGAACCTGCAGGCGCTGGACGGCTACAAGGTCGGCGGCACGGTGCACATCATCACCAACAACCAGGTGGGCTTCACGACCGACCCCGACGACGCGCGCTCGACGCGCTGGGCCTCGGACCTGGCCAAGGGCTTCGACGTGCCGATCGTGCACGTCAACGCCGACGACGTGCAGGCGTGCATGAGCGCCGTGCGCCTGGCCTTCGCCTTCCGCCAGGAGTTCGGCCACGACGTGCTGATCGACCTGATCGGCTACCGCCGCTTCGGCCACAACGAGTCAGACGAGCCCGCCTACACGCAGCCGGAGATGTACGCGAAGATCAAGAGCAAGAAACGCGTCTCGGAGCTGTGGGCCGACCGCCTCGTGGCCGAGGGCGTGGTCACGCAGGAGGAGGTCGACGGCCAGGCCCAGGAGGTGTGGGACCACCTGACGCTGCTGCACCAGCGCCTGAAGGCGAAGATCGCCGCGGCGAGCGAGCACGGCGACCACGCGACCGGCGAGTACGAGCTGGACCGCTCGCCCAGCCCGGAAGTGCAGACGGCCGTTCCGGCCGCACGGCTGCGCGACCTCGGCGAGGCGCTGCTGCGCGTTCCCGAGGGCTTCACAGTGCACCCGAAGCTCGTCAAACAGCTCGAGCGCCGGCGCGAGGCGCTGGGCGAGCAGGCGCACACGATCGACTGGGCGCACGCCGAGGCGCTGGCGTTCGCGTCGCTGCTGACCGAAGGCACGCCGATCCGGCTGACCGGGCAGGACACCGAGCGCGGCACGTTCAGCCAGCGCCACATGGTGCTGCACGACGCCAAGACGGGCCAGACGGTCTGCCCGATCCAGAGCCTGCCCGACGCGCTGGCGCCGCTGGAGCTGCACAACAGCCCGCTGTCGGAGCTCGCGTGCATGGGCTTCGAGTACGGCTACAGCCAGGAGGCGCCGGAGACGTTCGTGCTGTGGGAGGCGCAGTTCGGCGACTTCGTCAACTCCGCGCAGGTGATCGTCGACCAGTTCATCGTCTCCGGCCTGGCCAAGTGGGGACAGACCTCTCGCCTGACGCTGCTGCTGCCCCACGGCTACGAGGGCTCGGGCCCCGAGCACTCCTCCGCGCGCCTGGAGCGCTTTCTGGCGCTGGCCGCCGAGGGCAACATCCGCGTGGCCAGCCCGACGACGCCGGCGCAGTACTTCCACCTGCTGCGCCGCCAGGCGCGCATCGCCAAGCAGCGCCCGCTGATCGTGATGACGCCGAAGTCGCTGCTGCGCCTGGCGCAGGCCAGCAACTCGCTCGCCGATCTGGCCGAGGGCACGCGCTTTCACCCCGTGCTGGCCGAGCCGGGCGTCGACGACGCGCAGGTCACGCGCCTGCTGCTGTGCACGGGCAAGATCTACTACGACCTCGTCGGGCACCCCGACCGCGCCTCGCACCCCGGCCTGGCGGTCGCGCGCGTGGAGCTGCTCTACCCGTTCCCCGAAGGCCAGATCCTCGAGCTGATGCGCAAATACCCCAAGCTGCAGGAGGTCGTGTGGGTGCAGGAGGAGCCGCGCAACGTCGGCGCGCGGGCGCACATGTTCCCGCGGCTGATGCAGATCATGCCCCACGACATCCGCTTCGGCTTCATCGGCCGGCCCGAGCGCGCCAGCCCCGGCGAGGGCTACCCGGCGGCGCACCTGGACGAACAGAACCGCATCGTCACGACGGCCATCGACCTCGACCAGGCGATCTCGCAATACCCGCGAAAGACGCCGGGGCAACGCTGATGTGGGCTCTGTGGAAGCGCTTTTTGGCGATCCGCCGCCAGCGCAAGCGCAAGAAGCGCCTCGGCCGCTAGCTAACGCCCTCTCCATTCGGGCTCGCGCTTCTCCTTGAAGGCGTTGGCCCCCTCCTTGGCGTCCTCGGACGCGAACACGGGGCCGGAGATGGCGCCCTGCTTCTCCCACATCTCGGCGGTGCTCCAGTCGTACTGCTCCTGCAGGATGCGCTTGGAGGCGATCAGCGCGAGCGGGCCGTTCTTGGCGAGCTGCGCGGCCAGCTCCAGCGCCACGTCGACGGCGCCGCCCACCTCGGCCAGGCGGTTGACGACGCCGAACTCTGCAAAGCGCTCGGCCGGCAGCGGGTCGCCGGTGAGCGCCAGCTCCATGACCACGTGATAGGGCATCCGCCGGGGCAGGCGCAGCAGGGCGCCGCCGGCGGCGACGAGCGAGCGCTTGGCCTCGGGGATGCCCATCTTGGCGCCCTTGGCGGCGACGATCAGGTCGCAGCCCAGCGCGATCTCCATGCCGCCCGCCACGGCGAAGCCCTCGATCGCTGCGATCAACGGCTTGCGCGATGCGCGCTGGGCGATGCCGGCGAAGCCGCGGTCGCCGAACCACGGCGATTCGCCGCGGACGAAGGCGCCCAGGTCCATGCCCGCGCAGAAGAAGCCGCCGGCGCCCGTCAGCACGCCGACCGACAGCTCGTCGTCGCCGTCGAGCTCGTCCAGCGCGCCGGCGATGCCCTCGGCGACGGCGCCGTTGACCGCGTTGCGGACCTCCGGGCGGTTGATCGTGATCAGCAGCACGTTGCCGCGACGCTCGGTCAGGACGGCTTGCTCAGACGACGGTGCGTCGGAAGACGCTGACTGGGACGACGCTGCGGCTTGCTCGGCGCTCATCTGCGGTTGCTCCTCGGTCGGGAGACTGCAGCCTACCCGCGAGGGCGCCCGCTCAGTCCGCCAGGACGCCGCTCAGTCGCTCGTGGCGTCGCGCCCGGCGGCGCGCTCGCCGGCGGGCGGCGAAGGCGCGGGCGGCGGGACGGCGGGCGCGCGGGAGACCGCGGCGGGCGCCTCCGGCGCGGGCGTCGGCGTGGCCGAGGAAGCGCTCGCGGCAGGCGCGACGGCCTGCCCGTGCGGCTCAGGCGCGACGAACGCATCGCGCGCCGGCGCGCTGGCGCCCTCGTCGAGCGACTGGCGAAACTCGCGAATGCCCTGGCCGAGCGCGCGCGCCAGTCCCGGCAGGCGCTTGGGCCCGAGCACGACCAGCGCGACGACGGCGATGAACAGCAGGTGTACGGGACTCTCGATGCCCATGTGATCTTCGATCGCCCCAGCGGCGCGCTCGCGCGACGAGGGCTGTCGCCAAAGGCTAGCGCTACGGCCGCGCCGCTCCGTAGGCTCTGAAATCGTGGCTCAGCAACCCCCCGCGCAGACCGGGCGCCCGTATCCGCCGTCGCCGGAGGCCGAGCCCTTCTGGCCGGCGCAGCTGAGCGTGCTGCTGGCGATCGTCGTGCAGGTGCTGCTGCCCGAGCGACTCACGGCCGGCCCGGGGTGGCTGGTGCCGTCGCTGGAGGGCGCGCTGCTGTTCGGGCTGATCGTCGTCACGCCGAACGTGCTCGAGGACGAGCACCCGCGCAGGCGGCGCATCGCGCTCTCGCTGACGGCATTCGTGACCGTCGCGAACATCTTCTCGCTGGCGGCGCTCACGCACTTCCTGCTGCACCACGAGGTCTCAGACGGCCGCGGGCTGATCGTCGCCGGCGTGTTGATCTGGCTGACGAACCTGCTGATCTTCGCGCTGTGGTTCTGGGAGATGGACCGCGGCGGGCCGGGACGGCGCGCGGCCGGGCGCGACGGGCCGCCGGACTTCCTCTTTCCGCAGATGAGCGACGACCGCATCGAGCCGCGCGACTGGCGGCCGAAGTTCGTCGACTACCTGTATGTGTCGCTGACGAACAACACGGCCTTCTCGCCGACGGACACGATGCCGCTGACGCCGATGGCCAAGGCCGTCATGGGCGTGCAGTCGGTCGTGTCGCTGTTGACCATCGGCCTGATCGTGTCACGCGCGGTCAACATTCTTTAATTATTTCGATATAAAGAAAGAGCGATGGCGGAGAAAGATTTCGCGGTGACGTTCCTGCGCGATGTCGAGCACGGCGGCGCGAAAGCTCAGCCGGCCCGCACGGCGGCGATGCTGGCGGACTTCGTCGCCAAGGCGACGGCCTCGCTCGACGTGGCGATCTACGACTTCAAACTGGGCCCGAGCCTTGCGCGGCCCGTGGTCGCGGCGTTCAAGGCGGCCGCCGGCCGGGGCGTGAAGGTGCGCATCGGCTACGACGCCAACAAGCCGCCTAAGCAGACCGTCGTGGCGTTCGCGGCCGTCGGCGGAGATCCGGCGCCGATCGGGACCGAGGAATGGCTCAGGCGAGAATTCGCTGAAACGAATATCGAACTGAAGCCGATCGTCTCGCCGGGCAAGCAGCTGATGCACAGCAAGTACGTCGTGCGCGACGTCGCCGGCGCGAAAGCGGCGGTCCTGATGGGCTCGGCGAACTTCACCGACGGCGCATGGACACGGCAGGAGAACAACATCCTGCGCTTCACCTCGTCGGCGCTCGCCAAGGCATATGAGACGGATTTCGAAGAAATGTGGCAATCCGCCACGATCACCTCGACGGGACGCGGCACCGGCCAGACGACGATCGACAAGATCGGCGTGACGTGGGCGTTCTCTCCCGGCGAAGGCGCCTCGATCGACGGCCACCTGGCTTCGGCGATCAGCTCTGCGAAGAAACGCATACGCGTGTCCTCGATGGTGATCACGTCGCACGCGATACTGGGAGCGTTGGACGACGCGATCACAGCGGGCATCGACGTGGCCGGCGTGTACGACGGCGCGGAGATGAGGGTGACCGAAGCGGCGTGGAAGAAAAGCGGGACGAAAAGCGCGGCCGTCCTGGCGACATGGGCGAAAGTCAAGAAGCGCTTGTCGGCCAAGCCCTCCGCGTCGTTCAGCCCGACGGGCCCGCACGACTTCATGCACAACAAGGTTCTCGTGAGCGATGACCTCGTGCTGACGGGCAGCTACAACTTCTCCAAGAACGCCGAGGGCAACGCCGAGAACCAGCTGGCGCTGGCGAGCGCGACGATCGCGAACCAGTACGCGGCCTACGTCGACAAACTGGTCAAGGAGTATCCGGCGAAACGGAGCTGAGCGCCCGAGCGGCCTCGGCCGAAGGCAGCGACAGGGCAGCTTCAGCCCAGAGGGCAGCTTCAGCCCGCCGAGGTGGCTTCAGCCGGCGAGGCTCGGCTCGATCGCCAGCGCCTGCACGATCAGCTCGCGCACGTCCTCGCCGGCGCCGAGCGCCATCGCCCGCCTGAGCGCCTCCAGCGTCCCCTCGCGATCGACCAGCTGCAGGCGCAGGCGGCCAAGGCGCTCCCATGCGCCGGCGTCTGAGGGACCGCGCTGGGCGGCGCGCGCGGCGGCCTCCTCGGCGAGATCGACGGCGCCGATGTCCTCGTAGATGCGCGAGGCGAAACGGTGCGCGGCCGGGCGCGCGCCGTCGACGCGCGCCCAGTCGCGCACGGCGCGGGCGGCCTCGTCCAGCTTGCCGGCCTGCCAGAAGGCGAGCGTCATCAGGCGCAGCACGGCGACGTTGTCGGGCTCGGCGTCGCGCGCGTAGATCAGACGCTGCGCCGCCAGCTCGTACTCGCCTTCGGCCATCGCGCGCTGCGCAGCGAGCATGAAGCGTTCGACGCGCTCCTCGCCGGGGTCGGGCTTGGAGAAGTCGACGAAGCGCATGCTGCTGGCGGGCACGGTGCGTACGCCGTGGCTGAAGCGCACGCGTGCCCACTGCTGGACCTCCTCGTCGCCGTCGGGATCGCCTGAGAAGTAGATGCCGGCGACCGTGCCGACGCCCCACTCCGGGTAGGACAGGCAGCGCGCGTAACGGTGCACGACCGAGTGGTCGGGGACGCGGCTGGCGAACGGGTCGTGCTTGGCGCGGTCGGCGGCGTGCTCGCGCGCGCGCTGCTCGGCTTCGTAGGCGCGCCGTCCGGCTTCCTCGCGCTCGCGACGCGCCGCCGAGGCGCTGGCGCGCACGGCGTTTCGCGACACCTTGCCGCCGCGCGAGCCCTCCGCCAGGCGCTCGAGCTGGTCGGCCGCCTCGTTGATCGCCTTCAGATGGCGCTCGTGCTCGAACTGCTGCCCGGCCGGCGCGATGTCCGGGTGCCAGCGCTTGGCCATGCGCCGGCGGGCGAGCTGCACGTCGCGCTTGTCGAACGGCGCCTCCAGCTCCAGCAGGAGCATGTGCTGCTCGACGTCCAGGACCAATGCGGGCATGACCCGACAACGTTAGCGACCCGCGCGACCTCCTATCCTGCCTGCCAATGTCCTCCCAGTACGTCTTTACGATGCACCGGCTGTCCAAGCTGCACCCGCCGGACAAGACGGTGCTCGACGACATCACGCTGGCCTTCTTTCCGGGCGCCAAGATCGGCGTGCTCGGCTACAACGGCGCCGGCAAGTCGACGCTGCTGCGGATCATGGCGGGCGTCGACCAGGAGTACCGCGGCGAGGCGGCGCTGGCGCCGGGCGCGACGGTGGGAATGCTCGAGCAGGAGCCGCACCTGGACGAGTCAAAGGACGTTCGCGGCAACGTGCAGGACGGCGTCGCCGAGACCAAGGCGCTGCTGGACCGCTTCAACGAGCTGGCGGCCAACTACTGCGACGACACCGCCGAGGAGTTCGCGGCGATCCAGGCGAAGATCGAAGCGGCCGACGCGTGGAACCTCGACACGCAGCTGGAATACGCGATGGACGCGCTGCGCCTGCCGCCGCCGGACGCCGACGTGAGCACGCTCTCCGGCGGCGAGCGCCGCCGCGTGGCACTCTGCCGGCTGCTGCTGCGCGCGCCCGACCTGCTGCTGCTGGACGAGCCCACCAACCACCTCGACGCCGAGTCGGTGGCGTGGCTGGAGCAGCACCTGTCGGAGTACAAGGGCGCGATCGTCGCCGTCACGCACGACCGCTACTTCCTCGACAACGTCGCCGGCTGGATCCTCGAGCTCGACCGCGGCAAGGGCATCCCCTACGAAGGCAACTACTCCAGCTGGCTGGAGCAGAAGCAGGCGCGCATGGCCCTCCAAGCCCGAGCGGACAAGGGGCGCGAGCGCACGATCGCCGCGGAGCTGGAGTGGGTGCGCACGAACCCCAAGGGCAAACGCACCAAGTCCAAGGCGCGCCTGGCGCGCTACGAGGAGCTCGTCTCCGAAGAGCGCAACGTCAAGCTCGAGGAGGTGCAGATCCACATCCCGCCGGGACCGCGCCTGGGCGACAAGGTGCTGACGGCCAGCAGCGTCTCAAAGGGCTTCGGCGATCGACTGCTGATCGAGTCGCTGTCCTTCGACTTGCCGCGCGCGGGCATCGTCGGCGTGATCGGCGCCAACGGCGCGGGCAAGACGACGCTGTTTCGGATGATCACCGGCGACGACGCGCCCGACGGCGGCGAGCTCGTGCTCGGCGACACCGTGCAGCTCGCCTATGTCGACCAATCGCGCGACGCGCTGGATCCGGCCAAGACCGTCTGGGAGGAGATCTCCGAAGGCTATGACCACATCAAGGTCGGCGAGCGCGAGGTCAACTCGCGCCAGTACACGGCCGGCTTCAACTTCAAGGGCTCAGACCAGCAGGCGCGCATCGGCAAGCTGTCCGGCGGCGAGCGCAACCGCGTTCACCTCGCCAAGCTGCTGCGCAGCAACGGCAACGTGCTGCTGCTCGACGAGCCCACCAACGACCTGGACGTGGACACGCTGCGCGCGCTGGAGAACGCGCTGCTGGCGTTTCCCGGCTGCGCGATGGTCATCTCGCACGACCGCTGGTTTCTCGACCGCATCGCCACGCACGTGCTGGCGTTCGAGGGCGACTCGCAGGTGACATGGTTCGAGGGCAACTTCGAGGCCTATGAGGAGCACCGCCGGGCGATCCTCGGCGCGGCCGCCGAGCGCCCCCACCGCATCACCTACAAGCGCCTGGTCCGTGGCTGAGGCCAGCGCCGCGCAGCCGAGCGGCGCAGAGCCGAGCGCCGCGGGACCTAACGCCGCCCGCCCGAGCGCCACAGGCCAGAGCGCCACAGGCCAGAGCGCCACAGGCCAGAGCG
>Ga0105237_10006226_pt1 | contig 13295 bp, 14 predicted proteins | sample KBSC24metaG_FD_81520 | JGI IMG/M metagenome (GOLD analysis project Ga0105237, IMG submission 81520) | Corn rhizosphere microbial communities from Kellogg Biological Station, Michigan, USA - KBS C2-4 metaG | ecosystem: Host-associated > Plants > Roots > Rhizosphere > Soil | place: Michigan, USA...
CACCGCCAAGCTCTTCCTCGGCTACTGGAAGATCCTCTCCGACGATCCCGGCGCGCCGACCGATGCCAAGACGAATCCGGTCAACATCGCCTTCTTAAAGGCCATCGATGACCTGACCCCCACTCCAAAGACGGTGGCGGCCATACCCAAAGGCGTGACACCGATCTTCAGCCCGCGAGGCAACCTCGGGCCACTTGATCTCTACGTGGACCTGCTCGCCAACGCCGAGAAGATGTCCTGCGGCACGTTCCCGTTCGGTATCACCCGCACCTGGCGAAAGCCGTTGGCGGACAGCGGTGCCAGCGGCCGTCTGTGCTTTTTGCTCCTAGACAAGGTGGATCGGGTCACCCCGACCAAGGCCGACCCGGGCCCGGTGATTTTGCTCAACTCGACGTCCAACATCTACAAGGCCTTCGGCTCGGAACTCGAGACGGCACTGGGCAAGTGGGTGCGCGAGACGAACAACATCAAGATCCATCTCAACCAGTTCGTCAGTTACGTCCACCTCAAGTTCATCCTGCACGACCCGCTCGGGCCGGACCCGATCGTGGTTACCGGCTCGGCCAACTTCAGTGACGCTTCGACGCGCGAAAATGACGAGAACATGATCATCATCCGCGGTGATCGCCGGGTGGCCGATATCTACTTCACCGAGTTCAACCGGTTGTGGGGCCACTACTACTACCGCTCCGTCGTAGAACAAACCAACAAGGACAAACCCCCACCGGGGCAAGGTAAGCCGCACAACTACCAGGATCTCTGGGAGTCCACGGATTGGCAGCTGGACTACGCGCCAGGCAAGCTGCGCTGCAAGCGCGTTGCGCAGTACATAGACATGACGGTCTGAGTTCCGTGAGCGCGTGGAGCGGTGGAGTACCGCGATGACGTTGTGGAGCACCTTTGAACGGCTTGAGCCGTCTATCGCTAGTCAGTCCGGCGTGGCGCTCAGTCTGGTCCGTTCGCGTGATCTCCCAGACATGCGGTCCTATCAAGATCTTGGGTTCTCAAAGATCACGGCCGACATCGCGAGCGATCCCGCGACAGTGGATGCGGGAATCTATGGCCGAGGAGCTTGGGTGCTGGACTCGGATGAGGTTGTGCCGGTTCTATTCGTACAGCACGGCATGGCCGACCCTGGTGGCATGCGCCTCGAAGAGACGGATATCGGTGTCTTGATACCGCCCGCGTTGCGCGACGAGTTGGCTAATGTGAGAGCGATTCCACTCGCGCAGCCGTCGGCATATGCCACCACGTTGTCTTCCGGCGCTGCAATAACTGTCGGCTCGCGGTCGGCGACGGCGGGGATTTGGGTACGGTGCCGATCGACAAAGTTCACTGGGTTTCTCACTGCCGGTCATGCCGCGCCGACGACCAACGTACTAGTTCGTGATCGGGGCGGAACAGCAGTCGGCACGGTGCGAAAGAGCGTGCACAGCCAGATTGGGTCAAGCATTATCGCGACGGCGGACGTGGCGCTGGTCGAAGCGAAGGGCGGAGTGGAATCGGGTCGCCCCGGGCTACCCGTTCATAGCGTCGCGCCGAGAGATCATGTGACGCTGCAAACCTCGCGAGGTTCATTCACATCGTGGATTCGTGGCCTGTCGCCATCTTTCGCGCTCTCACCTACTGAGCAGCCCTGGGGGGATGTCGCGATAACTGCTGACGCGATCTCGGTAGCTGGCGACTCTGGAGCGCCCATCGCAGCGAACGGCTACGTGGTCGCAAGTCTGGTCGGCGGCGGTCGCCAAGAGTACAGCGTGGTGCAGGACATCGAATATCAACTCGAAGCGATCGACGTCGACCCCATCTGATCTGGAAGGAATGTCGGAGATGCAAGATCTTGTCGCCTGGGCCAGCGTCATTGCGAGCATCGTCCTGTTTCTGGCTGGCATATACGAACTCGTCATCAGCTGGAAGACCAATGGGCGGGTCCGCGCGGCCGCTGACAGCGCCGCGAGCGTTAGTGGGTCGGTCACTGCGAACACCGAGACGCTGGCGGAACACGCTGGTATCGACTTCAAGGGGCAGTGGGAGGCACTGGGCGCGTTGGCCACAGCACTGAAGGATCTCGACCGGTCGACTCGGCTTTTGTTGCTGTCCCTGGCTTTCATGGCTGTGGCGGCAGCGATCGTCGGACTTGAAAGCGTCGGAGAGGGACTCGCTTCACATTAGCGACGTGCGTCGGCCTTCCTGCTGAAGAACAGACCAGCCCTCGTATGAGGTAGAGCCAAGGCCAAGGTGACAAACTCACCCAGCGGCCCCTGGATGGTCTACCCGATCGGCGCGACTTCAAGAATTCGTTGTTGGTTTTGCCAATCTGTCTCGTCGACGCCGGGCATGGGCGATACTTCCGTCAGCCGCGAGGCAACCGTGAGACCTCGGCGATACCGAGTTTCCCCGGTACGTCTAGCGGCTGCGGTGCACCGGCGATGGGGGCTTGGCGCATCGGTGCAAGGTGGGGGACGGGGGTCTTCTGATGATCGCTCGGTCGAGCAGCCTCACCGGTGCCTGCTGTGCGAGCACTTCTTCGGAGGCATTGTTGCGCAGCCCCATGGCCCACCCATTAGCTCGAACCGGCGCAGCGCCAGCGACATCGACGCCCGTTGCTTGGCCGCTATCGCGCGTGCAGCCGCGCGCTGTCGTCCGTGGACATTGGCGATCGGTGAGGTGGCGCATAGTGCTTCATGTGGCAACTGTGCCCGTGGCCATGAAAAAGTACCCGCTGGCGGCGGAAGGTCCGCGGTTGTCCTCGCTACGTCACGGCGGACAACGGCAGCGCCCCGCTGTGACCGTCGCGTGCCCATCGCCGCAAAGACTTGACGCGACACCAACGACTTGTCGTGCCAGGAGGCAATGAACCACAACGCAATCACTATCGGGGGGAATAGGCGATGTCCAGGTCCGCTGGCGCCGTTAGGCGCGTGAATTCAGAAGACGATCCGTTTCTGCTACGAGATGCAGACGAAGCGGCGCGTGTAGCAGAGTCCGATGTCCACGTGTTCGGACACAACGTTGTCTGCGACACCGAGCGACGGGGCTACGCCACACCCAGGAATCGATCGCTGACCGAGATCGTCGTGAACTCGTCTGAAGGGTTCATCCCGCTGTGGGACAAAGGAATGACGTTGCGATGGCGTTTCCAGGACCGGTCATTCGCGCGGTTCGCGAAGCCCGACGCCGCCAAGACTGCGGTCAAAGACGTTCTGGGAAAGGCGATCTTGGCCTGGGGCGATGCAGCGCCGGTCAAATTCTCCTACCGCGACGACGCCTGGGATTTCGAGATCGTGATGCGGGAGGCCGATCAATGCACCATGAGCGGGTGTGTCCTAGCCAGCGCTTTCTTTCCCGATTCGGGCCGCCACAAACTGGTCATCTATCCGAAGATGTTTGCGCAGGACGACAAGGAGAAGGTAGACACCCTGGTGCACGAAATCGGGCACGTCTACGGACTACGGCACTTCTTTGCCAACCTCAGCGAAACTGACGCCCCCAGTGAGATCTTCGGGACGCACAACCCGCTGTCCATCATGAATTACGGTAATCAGAGCGAACTGACTGACGCTGATAAGCGAGATCTGAAGCGGCTGTACCAAGCTGTGTGGGCTGGTGAGTTGACGGAGATCAACGGCACTGAAATCCGCAAAGTAAGGCCGTATAGCGTCGGCGGAATGCGATCTGTCTCAGCACCCGTATTCGCTGCCGCCGCACTGGTCTGAGCGGCTCACCCGCGGTTGGGCAGACCCGTCGTGTGCCGGGAGGATCATCTCACCCGTGGCTATGCACGCAACGCCCGGCCGATCAATGGCAAACGATGATCGAAAAGGAACATACGGACATGGCCCCAGAACCGCGACTTCGTCGGTCAATCCAAGCGCTGCAACAGGATTACGACAAAGGCAAGAAGAAACCCCTTGAAGATCTGTGGCGTGCGTGGATAGGTATCCAGCGGTTGCCGCACGACGACCCAAATTCGTTATTCACCTTGGCCGGCTACCACGGCATGCCCGGCAATTATTGCAACCACGGCAATGTTCTGTTCCCCACCTGGCATCGCGCCTACATGCTCAAGGTCGAGGATGCGTTGCGCAGCATCGACGGTTGCGAGTCGGTCACGTTGCCCTACTGGGATGAGACGGACACCGACTCGCTGACCGACGGTATTCCCGCCGTTTTTACGCGAGACTCAGTATCCCTGGACGGAAACACCATCCCAAACCCACTGCGTTCCTATACGTTGCCGGTAAACCTGCAGGACGTGGCCATCGACGGCGCCGACTATTCCAAAGCTGCCGGGTACCAGACAGTGCGCTACCCACTGTCGGGTCTGGTTGGTACCGAAGAAGATCGGTTGAAGACTGCCGAACACAATCAACTGTTCGCCGACAACGCCCGCAATATCTCCCTGCTCAACCAGAACATCGTCACATGGTTGAAGTGGACAGTGATCGATGACGGCGAGCCCACCGCGGCTGGCCAGGTCGCCGATCGGTTCAAACGTTGCCTTGGCGCGCCGAACTACACGGTCTTCTCGAACACCACCTCGGCAGGGCAGTGGAACACCAACAACCCGCCGGAGCGGGTGATCTCGTTGGAGTCACCGCACAACGCAATGCATCTGGCTGTGGGTGGCTTCGACCTTCCCGGGTTCGACGCTTCACCCATCGCCGGCGCCAATGGCGACATGGGGGAGAACGACACAGCCGCATTTGATCCCATCTTCTACTTCCACCATTGCTTCATCGACTACGTGTTCTGGCTATGGCAGAAGCAGAACAGCTTCACCGACCGTCTGGACATCATCGGCGGCTTCCCCGGCACCAGCTCTTCAGATGACGTCAGCCCGCCTGGCACGCCCGACAATACGGCGCTGACCCTGCAGACGCCCCTGAAACCCTTCGTCATAGATGACAACGGGAACTCCCGTCCGATGACCTCTGCGGACTGCGTGAACATCGAGACCCAGCTGGGCATCCGCTACGAGCCTGGCTCGCTAGAGGAAGACGCCCGCGACGCAGCCTTCGAGGACCAAGCCGGGCCACCGGCCAAGGTTCTCGCCGTGTCCGAGATCAACCGCAGCGCCATCCGCGGCTCGTTCCTCATCTCGGTGTTCGGCAACGTCGGCGGGCGACGGGTACGGCTGGGCACCGAGGCTGTGCTCAGTCGCTGGGACGTCGCGGGCTGTTCCAACTGCCAAACCCACCTCGAAGCCAAAGCCTCATTCGAGGTTCCGACCGCTGGCACTGGCGTGATGGTCGCGGCCACCGCCGCCGACATCGACGACAGGGCTACCTACGACGTTGAAATCCGCACACGCCAAGGTGACATCACCCAGCGGCCGACGGGTATCGCCGATGCGGCAACGCCGCTGTACCGGCTGGACCTCTACTAAGCACTAACGGAAGAGGTGACTACTAGATCAGCAAGGCTCTACCCCTCCAAGAAAACCCGTGTTCCTCCGCCAACCACGCACTAGTACAAGCGTCTTACTCGATGAAGGCCAAGTTCGAATGCGAAAATCCGGGGCTCTACGACGACGATCTGTTCGACCCGGCCGTCAACAGGGTTCTCCTGCTGGTGCGCTTAAGCCTGTATCGGCAGTTCGACGGCTCGAGAGACGAGTACGCGCTAATTCGGACGGCGTTCGCGAGTCGTATCGACTCCTACATTCCGCGGATCACAATCGCCAAGTCCCAGGGAGCCGTCGCCCTGGGGTTCACATCGTCACGCAAATCATCTGCAACGGATTCACAACACAGTTTAAAAATGCCCTGTATGTATGAATTGGAGGATATGAAGTGTTTATAGGTTGGTTCAAGTCATTGCCACAAGGCGTGTCGCTTCAGAACGCAATGAATGCGTATGAGACTGAATGTCAACGACGAGGCGCCAGAGCCTACCCGTATAGTGAATCAAGGCCCCCATATGCGTCGGAAGCATCGTGGGAAGCGGACTGCATCATTTGGCATAACGCTGTTCAACAGCTCGTTCAAGACAACCCGGTGTTCTCATCTCCCGCTGTTCCGCAGATTCCAATTAGTGGTTTGAATATTGCCGACCAGGAGGAAGCTCGAAAGCATCAAGAGGCGATGATCGCCACGCAGGCTGCGATTCTTAATCAGCAAATATGGCTGCAGAACCACCCCTTCCAACCGCCCGCTGGGGGATAAGCCATCAATCCGCATTTCTAATATTTACAAGGAAAAGGCTTTGACCTTCGAACGATGCACGAATGGTCTGCACGCCTTCGAGAAGCGCTTTTTAGCCCGAAACACACCGAAAGGGTCTGCTGCAGGATCAGGTGACAGTGTCGGTCACTGGCCTGGAAATACACCGGTCGTGTGAGTTCACATTACGTTGCCTCGGTTGACTTTTCGTGCTTGAAGTGCGCAAAAGTTTGCAGATGCGCGCCGTTATCCGGATGCTTTCAGGTAGGAGCGCCACTCGACTCCGAAGAGATCCTTTGTCCCTGTCTCACTGACCAGCTGCGCTAGGTTGTGCCGTATCTGGTTGCGAACCCCACTCGCATCTAGTGACCATGCTTTACGTAGATTGCGTTCGACTTCGCCAACGTTGCCAGGCCGACGGGGCATGGGGCCGCGACGATCACCACTCGGATGATCTGTCTCTGTGAGGATTCTGTCAGGTGGTAGTTGCTCAAAGAAGTCGATGCCGAGGGCCCCGGCACCCGGGGGAATGGAGAAGTAGCATCCAAGACGTACCGCCTCTTCTGTCAGGCCTCGGCTTCCGGTCCACCAATGCAAGATGGTGCCGTGGATGGGCGTGCGATTGAGTTCGCGGAGCACCTGGGCTTCCGCTCTGTAGCTGTGGATACTGACGATTCGTGGAGTTTCTGAGGCTGCCGCTAGGATTTCCCGAAAAGTTGCAAGCTGCGTGTCCATCGGAACTCTGCTCGCGCCATCCAACCCCGCTTCGCCTATGACAGGCGTGCGTTGCATGAGGCGTCGGAATCGTGTGCTGTCAAATGCGCGTTGTGCTCGAACAAGACCAGGATGTACGCCTAGAGCCCAGATGACGCGACTGTCGTTGCGGGACAGTCCCTCAAACTCATCGAGCGACCGAGTCATTGCAAACACGAAGGCCCTCAACGCTGTGAGGTCATGGCTGGCGATGTCTGTGTCGATGTGCGCGTGGGCATCGAAGGGAAGCGCGATGCTCACAACGGCAACTCCCGAAGCTCGTTCATAGCGCGGTTGCAGAGTTCGGCCGCATCTGCCAGCCGTATATTTGTAGGTATCCGCATAAGAGCAAGATCTTTCTCCCGCAAATCGGTCCGCAGAAAGTCTCGCATCGCAGTCTCAACGGATTTCGTCTGCAACCAATCTGAGACCTGTTTGCTTATCGCCGGATCGATGTACTCAGTGCGGTCGGCGATACCGCTTGCGATAAATGAGGCTTTCCGTAGGAGGCAGCCAAAGCACACGCCACATTGCGCGCGTCGACTGATTCCAAACGACTTGGCTCCAGTGTGGGAGCACGACGTTGTAGAACTGAGGTATTCTGAGGCAGCATCGCTTCCGATGCTTTCCTTCACCTGCCGAAACATTTCACCTTTAGTCGCGTCTGCAAACGGATTGACGATATGACCGTGCGCACCCGCTCTATCTAGTATCTCGCTTAGGCCCTGAAGAAAAGCAGGATGTGTCGTCTTGGTCGATAAGCTCCCGCGACGATTTGGAGATAGCGGAGGATTGATAGAGGCGTAACCGTTTTCGGGTATCCAAAGAGGTGAACCGTTGACGGATGCGACAGCGAGGCCGAAGGCGAGGAAGAGCAGTGATCGCGATCGCGTCGAGTCCTCTTTTCGATAGTCTTGACCATTCACCGTCTTGCGGCCGCGCGAATGATGGATCTGAATATGATCCGCGAGGGTGCCGGGAAAGAGTGTTTCGGTGGTTTGTGCTAATTGCCGCTGCAAAGGCGGAAGGTTCTTATCCGAGTAGTGGGATACCAGTGCATGCGTCGCCATTCCCTGGAGCTCTTTCGCAGATAAAAGCGCACCAGCGCCCGAATCGGCGCCTCCGCTGAGTAGGACGATGCGGGAGGCGCCAACAGCGCGCGCTGCGACCTGCTCGGACGCGCCTCGCTGCTCAATGAAAGCCAGGTGCTAGATGTCGCCAGTCAGAAATCCAAGGAGTGCTTCGAAGTTGCTGCGCACCTCTTCCCATGGCTCGACCGCAGTTACATCCACCGCGATCGCGATATCTCGTCTGTTCCATGCGGAGAGTCGCCCAGACCTGCGAACTGATCGATCGGCCGATAGAACTGTAGAAGCTATACGTACAAAATCAATGTTGCGATCGTTCACCGCTCCCAGTTCGCCAAGATTAGGACCAACCGTCGATGTGAACCACGGGCGCGATCCAGTACCTGACCAGTAGAAGGTCCGTTCGGCGTCAGGAGTGGGCTCGTCAGGTACGGGCTCAACACTCAGTACGAACTGGTCACTCATGCGGAACTCACTGGCGCATATATCCGGCGCAATGCCCGAATTCCGCGTGTGATGGCTTTGGCGAGGGAGTCTGCATCGCTGGAGCTTGCGGCGAGATTCGCCTTCGAAGCGAGTGCCTGCGATGTCTCATTGATCCTCTCGATCAGCTCGTCACGGGGCACATCGTCGGTACCAACGAGGCTATCGCCTTGCTCTGAGATGAAGATTTCGGCCGCAATGAGTCCTATCGCGTACTCTGCAATCTCGGCCCCGTCAGGTAGCTCAGCATTCAGGCTGTCGTCCAGCATCCAGTCCACAAGGTTGCCGGCTATCTGCCGTTGTTCCTCACTAGCGATGTCGCTGGTCGTCTGCGCTGCACAGACAGCCTCAACGATCGCCCGCACAACCTCCGCATGGCTCGATAGCCGCGACAGGGCGTCGAAATCGAGTCCGGCACGTTCGAGGGCTTCTCGATCGCCAGCGCGATATGCATGAGCGAGTTCGGCGGCTCGACCGGCCGTTCTCGCGTACGAACTAACGTTTCTCTTCGGAGCACTCTGGTGGCCGCCCGTAGCTTCGCTTGCACCAGAGGCGCCGCCAACGCCACCTTGCCCTCCGGACGAGCGGGAGAAGAGCGGAATACGAAGTGCTTGGGCGACTACCGCTGCAGGGAGGTCGGACTTAGCATCTTTCGATTGCGACTTCGCCCAATCTTCGAAGCCCTCCCTCATTGCCTTAGGTATCTTCCCTGATGACCCTTTGTAGGAAGAGCTTGTTCCCATGGCTAGCTTCGCTCCAGAGCGACGTCAAGCGACCCGGTGAGCTCGGAACTTCCGCTCGCAGTCACCAAACTCGTGATCTGCTCGATGACTGCGGCGGGATCGTCCTTGGTGACCTGAAGAACCGCGCCGGCCTTGAGCTCTTTGGGAGCAATACGTTTGAGAGCAGTAACCGCAGTGTCAACACAGTCGGACCGTGTACGCGCGAATCGCAGTATCGCTGTGACACCCCGCGTTTGCCGCTCCGGCCTGTCGACAATCACGCCGCCGATGTGCTGAATGAGGATCTTTGCTTCGTCCTGCGAGAGCGCAGCAATCATCTCGTTCGTGATACTTCGATTATCTGATGTCGACGGGGATAGCAGGCGAGTTGCTACGTCCTTGACACGGCTAGAAAGGCCGCCGGTGGAGATCGTGACATCGCTGTTAAACGAAGCAGCGAAAACGAGGTACGACGCGATGTCCTTGTCGCGAAGAGAGGGCTGGATACGCGCCCAACGAATGATGTCATCAGTAAATTTCGTGGATTCGACATCTGTTGTTTTCGTAACTTTCGAAGAACTATTTGTCGACTTTGCCACGGGCTTAGCATCTACATCCGGCTTGGCGGCGGAGCTGTCGGCAGTTTCGGTTGGGGTGCCTGCCTGTCGCTCTAATTCACGGATGTTGCTGCGGAGGGAATTGTTACTCAGCCACCCAGCAAGCTTGCGGAACTCATCGGAAAAGTACGCCTCAAGGACCATAAGCTTGGCGATTGCGGCTGGGTCGAGTTCGATGCCGCGCTTTGCCGCAATTTTTTGCCGAATCGACAGATCATTCAGGAACCGCTTTATTCTTCGAGGGTTTCCTTTAGTCTTTTCATGGACGATCGGTTTAAGGCGGGTAGCCGTAGTTCTGGCTGCGGCGTACTGCTCACTGGATAGTGCCGCGACATCGTCGAGCGGTAGCCCCTTTCGTCGAGCCGTAGCGACCGCGTCGATCAACTGCCGATAGTCTGCTGCTGACATGCCGGACTTCACCTGAAGCAAAACTAGATACGCCTCCGTGTCAAAATCGCTCAAAGCGGGGACGGGAACAGATGTCTGCACGATCTTGTGCAGATACAGCTTTGACGGTGACTCTTCGCCGACGTCGGTCGGGTCGGTCTGTGGAAAGTGCGTTGCGATGGCCTCTGCGATCCGAGCTTCGTCAGCAGCGATGACGAAAGACATCTTCGGCACAGACAGGAATAGTCTGATCGTCTCCAGTGTGGCGACAACTGTCGGAGGTAAGCAACGATCCAGATCATCGACGAGGATGACCACATTCCGAACGTGAGCAAGCCCCTCAGACGCAAGGAGGGACGCAAACTCCTTTCGAAACTCGACCATGTCCGAAATAGGTTCCGGATCTTCGTCGTCCGGTTTCGGCTTCACAAGCGCAAGAACCGAATCGAGATCGGGAAGAGTCATCGTGATCGAGGACTTGGCGGCCACCTGCAGCGCCTTGCCCCAGTCGACACGCTTGACGAGTCGACCAAGCAGCTTCTTCGCCTTACCACCGACGTCATCGTCTTCGATGATTGCTTCGCCGAGTGCAGTCAGAACCTCACCGATGAGCGATTCTTTCGCTCCGATCGACGGGTCGTACCGCCACGGGTCCGTCTCAATGACCAGAGTCGATGCCGCCTGACCATCCTCGCGCTTCAACTGCTCAGCGATCAATCGGAGCACCGATGTCTTCCCGCTACCCCAAGACCCTGATAGGCCTAAGGCGATCGGGTCGAGCGACTCGTCGAGGAGCGCATCCGACACTGCACTTGCGACTGCATCAAAGGAAAGAAGGTCGATGTCCGCCGGTTCATCAAGATAGATCGGAAAATTAGGCTCTGTCGTCGGCGTTGTCATTCGTCTCCTTGTTACTCTTCGCTGAATAACGTCATTTACAACTTTATTCAATTATGACAGCTTTGGGTTATCTGTAAACCACCTATGAGAGTATATACCGGCATACCGACAAGGTGCTCGAAGGGATATGTATTCCTCATGTCTCATTCGAACCCATCATGGTGGCGCACCTCGATAAAGTCCATAATGTAGGTGTGGTGGGAGAAAGGCTAAACCCATGAACCAATCACCACCAACCATTAACGCCGACGCTGTTCGTATTGAAGGCCAGTTCGCGGATCACCCCAACCTCCGGCTCATCGCCAAAGCGATCATCAGCACTGCCCAGTCAATGGAGGAAAGAGCACAGTTTCCAGCAGCTACGAACGAATGTTCCGGGCATCGCACCAGGCGGATTGCATGGCTGCGATGCCTACTTCTGGCAGGGCGAGCCGTTCATCGCGGTCACAGAACACCAGCAGTTGGCGTATCGGGTTTCCGAAGCGACTGATGCGCTGCCATTGCCGAACCACCTGGAGTACTGGTCGCCAAACGGCAAAGCTCTTCGCCGGTGGCGAGTCCTCGCTCACGACGGCCCAAGAGATTGGATGCCAATGGTACTTCGGGCGCTTGAACTGGTGCAGGCGGAGCTAGTAGCTGCTGCCTCGGTCACGAAGGAGAGTGGCCGCAATGTCTAGCAGGCGTTTTGTCTCCGGCGAGGGGTTCGAAAGATATCCACTTCCTTCCGCCATATTGAAAACCATTTTCATTAACAGAGGTGCAGCGGGTTCGAACTTTCGAGCCCGCTGTTTCTTTTGCAACGAATAACACTGGTTAGGTGGGTTCAAATCGCGTTGCCTCGGTTGTATCGAGACACTTGTTGTGGATTGAAGTACAGGCACTAGGGGTAGAGGTCGACGACGTCCAGAACGTGTGCGCCCGGGCCTTGGGCAAGTCCATCTTGCAGTGCTTTCAGGGTGTCGGATGCTTTGTAGCTGAGCACGTCTGCCGTGACGATGCCGGGATCGTAGTCTTGCAGTGCAGTGTGCGTGGCGTCGGCGAACTCTTCGGCCATCTGCCGTGCACGTGGACTGCCGTTGGCGACGGCGAACATCGTCACAAGCGAGTCGGGCTCGATGCCGACGAGTGGTCCCCGTCCGGCTAGTGCTGCTGATAAGTGTTGCGCGATATGGCTACGGTTCTGATCCTCGATTGGATGGTTAAGCGCGATGCGGATGGTGGCGAACCAGGGTGACTGTAGGAGTCGGCGCTGCTTGTCTTCTGACACTGAATAGTCGGGTAGACCGGAGAACGGGTCGTCTGCACAGTAATCGAGACGGTGAGCAACTGCTCCCAGCAGCCTTTGCAATGCAGGTATGTCATCGTTTTCATCGGGTGATTTAGGAGGACGCTCCATTTGCCCCGATTATGGCAGATGTATGCAATCTTGAAAATGGAAGCTCGCGGCGTAAAGGCCATCTTCCGCTCATGCCTTGTCTTTTCTTCAAATCTCTCCACAGTGGTGATGTCATCAAGCTAAAGAGAAGGAGGAATATTCTCTATGGACGACATACCACCAACCATCAGCGATGCCGATGTACGCATCATCGGGGAGTTCGCTGATCATCCCAACCTGCGGAAGATTGCCCGGGCGATTATCGGTGCTGCGCAGCGGATGGAAGCACAGTCACGCTTTTTGCAGACATTACGAGGAACCGTCCCCGGCATCACGCCTGGTGAGTTTCACGACTGCGGCGCGTACTTCTGGCATGGCGAACCATTCATCGCGATCACGAAGGACCAGGGGTTGGCCTATCGCGTCGCTGAGGATGTCGAGACGCTGCCACTGTCACACCACCAGGAGCTCTGGACACCAGAACGCCATCTGATGGCGAAGTGGCGCGTGCTTTCGGGCGACGTGGACTTCATCAAGCGGGACTGGATGCCGGCAGCACTCCGGGCGTTGGAGCTCGTGAAGCGCGAGTTAGGTGATGCTTCCCTTGTCTCCGAGCAGGGCGATTCCGCGGTCTAGCAGGCGTTTTGTCTCTAGAGAGAGGTTCGAAAAACCTCTATTTGCCTCCGCCAAGATGCCGCGTTCCCGTCAGCGCAGGCAATGGCCACGTCTCACCGACGACCGTCGTGCATCAGCGCGTAGGTGGAGACCGGGTGACCCTCCGCTTCGCTGCGGGCAATTGCCTTGCG
>Ga0105237_10006227_pt1 | contig 13293 bp, 5 predicted proteins | sample KBSC24metaG_FD_81520 | JGI IMG/M metagenome (GOLD analysis project Ga0105237, IMG submission 81520) | Corn rhizosphere microbial communities from Kellogg Biological Station, Michigan, USA - KBS C2-4 metaG | ecosystem: Host-associated > Plants > Roots > Rhizosphere > Soil | place: Michigan, USA...
CACCGCGATGGTGCTGGCCAGCGGTGCGGTCGGCATCTACTTCTCGCACCGCGAGAACCAGGATCACCTGGTCGCGCTGCAGGACGAGAAGGCGCAGGGCGCGGCCAATCGCATCGAGCAGTACGTGCAGGGCATCGAGCACCAGCTGAGCTGGACCGCGCTGCCGCGCATCGACAGCGGCGGCGATGCACTCGAGGTGCGCCGGATCGAATACCTGAAGCTGCTGCGCCAGGCGCCGGCGATCACCGAGGTGGCCTGGATCGATCCCGGCGGCCGCGAGCAGCTGCGCGTTTCGCGCCTGGCGATGGACACGCGCGACAGCGGCGCCGATCTTTCGCAGGAGCCGAAATTCCTCCAGGCCGGCGCGGGCAAGGCCTTCTTCGGCCCGGTCTACTTCCGCAAGGGCACCGAGCCGTATCTGACGATCGCGCGACCGGCCGGCAGCGGAGGTGGCGTGACAGCGGCGGAGGTCAATCTCAAGTTCGTCTGGGAGGTCGTGTCGCGCATCCGGATCGGCGAGAAGGGACTGGCCTATGTGGTCGAGGCGGGCGGCACGCTGATCGCGCACCCCGACATCAGCCTGGTGCTGAAGAAGACCGATCTGCGTGCGCTGCCGCAGGTGGCGGCGCTGGCCGCCAACGACGGCCGGGCGCCCGACGGCGCGCGCAACCTGCAGGGCGAGCCGGTGCTCAGCGCGTTCGCGCGCATCCCGACCCTCGGCTGGACCGTGTTCGTCGAATCGCCGCGCGCCGAAGCCTATGCGCCGCTGTATGCCACCTTGCAGCGCATGGGGCTCGTGCTCGTGGCGGCGCTGCTGGTCTCCGCGGCGGCGAGCTACCTGCTGGCGCGTGCGCTGGTGCGGCCGCTGCGCGCGCTGCAGGAAGGCGCGGCGCAAATCGGCGCGGGCGACCTCGACCGGCACATCGAGGTGCGCACCGGCGACGAGCTCGAAGGCCTGGCCGAGCAGTTCAACCAGATGGGCGCCGCCTTGCGAGCCTCGTACGCCGGCCTCGAGCGCAAGGTCGAGGAGCGCACAGCCGAGCTGAGTCAGGCGCTGGAGCGGCAGACCGCCACCGCGCAGATCCTGCGCGTGATCAGCGGCTCGCCGACCAGCGTGCAGCCGGTGCTGGACGCGGTGGCCGAGCGCTCCGGCCTCTTGTGTCATGCCGAAGGCAGCCGCGTGTGGCTGGCGGTCGACGGCGAGCTGCGCGCGATGACGAGCTATGGACCGGCCTACGGCAATCCGCAGGCGTGGTACCCGAGCCTGCCGCTGCGTGCTACGTCGCCGGCCGGTCGTGCTTTCCTGGAGCGCCGCGCCGTGCTGGTCGAAGACGTCAAGGCATTGATCGACACCGAGTACCCGGATGTGCGCGAACTCCAGGCGCGCCACGGGTTCCGCACGGTTCTCGCCGTGCCGCTGCTGCGCGAGGGCGAAGCGGTCGGCATCATCGGGCTGCTGCGCAACGAGGTGCGCCCGTTCACGCCGACCGAGATCAGCCTGGTGCAGACCTTCGCCGACCAGGCGGTGATCGCGATCGAGAACGTGCGGCTGTTCAGCGAGACGCGCGAAGCGCTGGAGCAGCAGACCGCGACGGCCGAGGTGCTGCAGGTGATCTCGAGCTCGCCGACCGACGTGCAGCCTGTGTTCGACGCGATCTGCGAACGCGCCATGACCTTGTGCGATGCTCACATCGGCGGCGTGGCGCGCTTCGACGGCGAGCTGGTCCATCTGGTCGCGTTCCACGGCACGTCGCCGGAAGCGACGGCGGCGATGCTTGCCGCGTTTCCGATGCCGCCGGGGCGCGGCGCCATCACCGCGCGAGCGATCGTGGAACGAGCGCCGGTGCAGATCGCCGACGTCCTGGCCGATCCCGACTACGCACTGAAGGATGCGACCCGGTTGGCGGGCTACCGCAGCAACCTGGCCGTGCCGATGCTGCGCGAAGGCCAGGTCGTCGGCTCGATCGGGGTCTGTCGCAGGGAGCCCGGCACCTTCCCCGACAAGCAGGTGAAGCTGCTGGAGACCTTCGCCGATCAGGCGGTGATCGCGATCGAGAACGTGCGGCTGTTCAACGAGACCCGGGAGGCGCTCGAACGGCAGACGGCGACGGCCGAGATCCTGCGCGTGATCTCCGGGTCCCCGACATCGACCGAGCCGGTGTTCGACGCGATCCTGGCCAGCGGCGCCCGGCTGTGCGAGGCGGACATGGGACTCGTCCTTCGCTACGAGGGCGGCATCTTCCAGACCGTGGCCACGCTCGTGCCCGACCCGGCGTTCGACGCGTTCTTGCGCCAGCCCATCAAGGCGGGACCGGGCACCGGGCTCGGACGCGTCGCGAGCACGAAGGCGCCGGTGCACATCCCGGACCTCGTCGACGATGACGCCTATCGCGCGGGCGATCCGCTGCGCCTGCGCTCGGTCGAGCTCGGCGGGGTGAGGACCTGGCTCGGTGTGCCGATGCTTCGCGAGGGCGAGCTGATCGGCGCACTGGCGATCTACCGCAAGGAGGTGCGACCGTTCGCGCGCCATCAGATCGACGTGCTGAGCATGTTCGCCGACCAGGCCGTGATCGCGATCGAGAACGTGCGCCTGTTCAACGAAACCAAGGAGGCGCTCGAGCGCCAGACCGCGACGGCGGAAATCCTGCGCGTCATCAGCGGCTCGATCACCGACACCCAGCCCGTCTTCGACGCGATCGTGCGAAGCTGTCACCGCTTGTTCAGCGACGCGCGCGTCGCGCTCATCCAGCCGGAAGGCAACGAGCTGGTCTCGCGCGCCCGTGCGGGGCGCGAAGCGCCGCACGATACGAATCAGTTGCTTCGCTGGCCCATCGACCGCGCCAGCGCCGCGGCCTGCTGCATCCTCGATTCCCGAATGATTTCGGTGGCAGACCTGGACACGGCTGCCGAAACCTATCCGCGCATCCGGCAGCTCGGCCTCGCGATGGGCTTCGGCTCGGGGCTGTTCGTGCCGCTGCTGCGCGATGCCAAGGCGATCGGATGCCTCAGCATCCTGCGCGTGCAAAAGGGCGAATTCGAAGCCAAGGAGGTCTCGCTCGCGCAGACCTTCGCCGACCAGGCCGTGATCGCGATCGAGAACGTGCGGCTGTTCAACGAGACCAAGGAGGCGCTCGAGCGACAGACGGCAACCGCCGAGATCCTGAAAGTGATCAGCGAGTCGCCTACCGACGTGCAGCCGGTGTTCGACGTCATCGCGGGACGGGCGGCGCCCCTGACCGGCGCGGACTACGGATGGGTATTCCGTTTCGATGGCGAATTGATCCACATCGTGAGCTCCTTCGGCGTCAGCGCGGCTGGCGTCGAGGCAACGCGGCAGGCGTATCCGATGTCGCCCTCCGGCGGCTCGGCAACCGCGCGCGCAGTGCGCGAAGCGGCGGTGATCAACTACGCCGACGTTCTCACCGAGAAGGACGCGCATGACAAGGTCAAGGCGATCAGGCGACAGTCGGGCTACCGCAGCGTACTCGCCGTGCCGATGCGCCGCGACGACAGGATCGTCGGCGTGATCACGGTGGCAGGCGCAGCGGTCGGCCAGTTTGGCGACAAGGAGATCGACCTGCTGCAGACTTTCGCGCGCCAGGCGGTGATCGCGATCGAGAACGCGCGGCTGTTCAACGAGACCAAGGAGGCGCTCGAACAGCAGACCGCGACCGCGGAAATCCTCGAGGTGATCAGCAATTCGGTGTCGGACACGCAGCCGGCGTTCGACAAGATCATGGACAGCTGCCAGCGCCTGTTCGGCACCAGCGAGATCGGCATCCGCCTGGTCGGCGACGACGGCCAGCTGCACCTGGGTTCGCATCGCGGCTCGGCGCTGGAGACTCTCAGGAAGCAACTCCCGAGACCGCTCGACCAGACCGCGGCCGGGCTGGCCATTCGCGAGCAGCGGGTCCTGCACTACCCCGACGTCCTGGGCGGAGCGGACGTGCCCGAACTGCTGCGCCGGGTCGCCCACGAAGCGGACAACTTCTCGATCATCATGGCCCCGATGGTGTGGAAGGAGCGTGGCATCGGCACGATCAACGTCGTGCGCAGGCCTCCTGCCGCGTTCTCGGAAAAGGAGATGAGCCTGCTCAAGACCTTTGCCGACCAGGCCGTGATCGCGATCCAGAATGCGCGGCTGTTCAACGAGACCAAGGACGCGCTCGAGCGCCAGACCGCGACCGCCGAGATCCTGCGCGTGATCTCGGGGTCGCCGACCGACGTGCATCCGGTGCTGGTCGCGGTCGCCGAGCGCGCCGCGCTGCTGTGCGACGCGGTCCACTCGTCGGTGCTGCTGGTCGATGGCGAGGTGCTGCGGCAGATGGCGGTCTGGTCGCGCGAGCCGGGCGATGTCGAACTGGTCGAAGGCCATGGCGTGCCGATCCGCCGCAGCCTGGTCAACGGGCGCGCGTTCATCGAGCGCTGCACGGTGCATGTCGAGGACATCGAGCCGCTGCTCGACACCGAATATCCCGACGCGCGCGCCAACTTCGAGCGGATCGGCTTTCACGCCGTACTTGCGGTGCCGATGCTGCGCGAAGGCCAGGCGATCGGCACGATCTTCATCTGGCGCCGCGAGGCGCGGCGGTTTTCGAACGAGCAGATCGCACTGGTCGAGACTTTCGCCAGCCAGGCGGTGATCGCGATCGAGAACGTGCGCTTGTTCAACGAAACCAAGGAGGCGCTGGAGCGGCAAACCGCCACCGCCGAGGTACTGCAGGTGATCAGCAGCTCGGTCGCTGATGCGCAGCCGGTCTTCGACAAGATCATGGACAGCTGCGAACGGCTGTTCTCCACCACAGGCCTCGGCATCTACTTGATCAACGAATCCGGCATGCTGGACTTGGCCGGGTTCCGGGGTGATCCACACCATTGGGCACTTGCCGGGGGATTTCCTCGGCCGCTGGGCGAACCGATGACGAACCTCCTCCGCGAGCGCCGCGTAGTCCACTTCGCAGACGTGCTCGCGGACACAGACGTGTGGCCCACTCTGCGCCGGAACGCCCAGATCACTGGCAACTTTTCGATTGCCTTTGCCCCCATGCTCTGGGAAGGCCGGGGCGTCGGGATGATTCAAATCGGGCGCGATCCACCGAACCCCTTCACCGAAAAGGAACTCGCACTTCTCAAGACCTTTGCGGATCAGGCGGGCATCTCTATTCAGAATTCGCGGCTCTTCAACGAGATTCAGAGTAAGAGCCGCGAGCTCGAACAAGCCAACAAGCACAAGTCGGAGTTCCTGGCCAACATGTCGCACGAGCTGCGCACGCCGCTGAACGCGATCATCGGCTTCAGCGAGGTGCTGAGCGAGCAGATGTTCGGCGATGTCAACGACAAGCAGCGCGAGTACCTGCTCGACATCCACAGCTCGGGCCATCATCTGTTGAGCTTGATCAACGACATCCTCGACCTCTCCAAGATCGAGGCCGGCCGGATGGAGCTCGAGCTGACGAGCTTCAACCTGCCGATGCTGCTCGACAACACGACCACGCTGGTGCGCGAGCGTGCGCTGCGTCAGGGGCTGACCCTGATCCTGGACGTTGCGCCGGAACTCGGCGACTGGGTGGCCGACGCACGCAAGCTCAAGCAGGTGGTGATCAATCTGCTGTCCAACGCGGTCAAGTTCACGCCCGCCGGGGGCCGGATCACGCTGCGCGCGCGCGCCCTCGAACACGTGGTCGAGATCGCGGTCGTCGATACCGGCGTGGGCATCGCACCCGACCAGCAGGCGCTCGTGTTCGAGGAGTTCCGCCAGGCCGGCGGCGACTACCTGCGCAAGGCCGAGGGCACCGGGCTGGGCCTCGCGCTGGCCAAGCGCTTTGTCGAGCTGCACGGCGGCACGATGCGGGTCGAGAGCGAACCCGGCCGGGGCTCGACCTTCGCGTTTATCCTTCCCGAGCGGGAACTGGAGGCAGCCAGATGAACGCCGCCGGGCCGCTCCCAAGGCGCTCGCTCCCCCTTGGGGGGACAGGCGCGAAGCGACTTAGGGGGTCTCAATGAGCACCATTCTGATCGTCGAGGACAACGAGAAGAACATGAAGCTGGTGCGCGACATCCTGCAGCACCAGGGGCACGCCACGCTCGAGGCGGTGACCGGTACCGACGGCGTGCGGATCGCCAAGAAAGCGAAGCCCGACCTGGTGCTGATGGACATTCAGCTGCCCGACATCGACGGCATCGCCGCGCTGCGCCAGATTCGCGCCGAGCCCCAGCTCGATGCGATGCCGGTGCTGGCCGTGTCGGCCTCGGTGATGCCCGACGAGCAGCAGAAGATCGTCACCTCGGGCTTCGACGCCTTCATCACCAAGCCGATCAACCTGAAGCAGTTTCGCGACACGGTACAGCGGTTTCTGACGCACGGGCGCAAGGCATCATGAGCGCAACGATTCTGGTCGTCGACGACACGCCGCTCAACACGAAGCTGCTCGCCGACCTGCTCGGTGCCAAGGGCTACCGGACCGTCACCGCGGCCTCGGGCCCCGAAGCCCTGGCCAAGCTCGCTGCCGAGGCGCCCGACCTGGTGCTGCTCGACGTGATGATGCCCGGCATGAGCGGCTACGAGGTCTGCGCGGCAATCCGCGCCGATCCGGCGCACAGCATGCTGCCGGTCGTGCTGGTCACAGCGTTGGATCCGGCCAAGGAGCGCGCCATCGGCCTGGACGCCGGTGCCGACGACTTCCTCAGCAAGCCGGTCGCTCAGGCCGAGCTGCTGGCGCGGGTGCGCTCGTTGCTGCGCATCAAGCAGCTCTATGACGAGGTGCAGCGCCAGAGGCGCGAGCTTGCCGAATGGAACGCGACCCTCGAGGCGCGGGTGCAGGACGGCGTGCAGCAGCTCGAGCGTGTCGGCAGGCTGCGGCGCTTCTTCTCGCCGCAACTGGCCGAGGCGATCGTCGGCGGCGACACCGACGACCCGCTGAAGAGTCACCGCTGCGAGATCACGGTCGTGTTTCTGGACCTGCGCGGTTTCACCGCCTTCACCGAAACCGCCGATCCGGAGGAGGTGATGGGGGTGCTGCGCGAATACCACGCGGCGATGGGCCGGCTGATCCTCGCGTTTGAAGGCACGCTGGAGCGCTTCACCGGCGACGGCATCATGGTGTTCTTCAACGATCCGCTGCCGTTGTCCGACCCCGCGCTGTGCGCCGTGCGCATGGCGCTGGAGATGCAGCGCGAGGTCGCCGTGCTGGCGGCCGGCTGGCGCCGCCGCGGCTACGAGTTGGCGATGGGCGTCGGGATTGCGCAGGGTTTCGCGACACTCGGCGGCATCGGCTTCCCGGGGCGCATCGACTACGGTGCGATCGGCACCGTCACCAATCTCGCTGCGCGGCTGTGCGGCGAGGCGCAGGGCGGCGAGATCCTGGTGTCGCAGCGTGCCTGGGGCTCGATCGAGGACCGACTCGACGCCGAGCGCGACCGCCTGGTGGTCGCCGAGCCGGCGGGCGAGTTCACGCTGAAGGGCTTTCACCGGCCCGTGCCGGCGTTTCGCCTGGTCGCCCGGTAGAAGAGCTGGCGTCAGCGCGCCGCGAGCCCGCGCAGGGCGCCGTGCGCAGCGTCGAACGCCTGCTCGACGATGCGCTGCTTCCACGCGTCGGTGTCGGTGTAGAACGCGTCGCGGGTCTGCTGCTTGATCTGGCGCTGCTGCTCCTCGGGAGCTTCCGGGTGCAGTTCGAGCCACTGGTCGGCGCGCAGCGCGCCGATCATCTGGGCCAGCGGCAGGGTGCCGTATTCGAGGGCGATGCCTGTGTACTGCGCCTGTGCGCATTCCTCGTAGGCGGCGAGCCACATCAGACCCTGCAGCGGCGCCGACGAGGAGCTGCCGTCGTAGATCGACGTGACCTGCTCGCCCCACCACGCGCGGGCGCGCTTCAGCGCGGCGGCGTCGTCGCGGCACGCGAAGATGCGCTCGCCGACACCGCTCGGCCCGAGGCCGGTATGCAGGTCGATCCAGCCGAGCCTGGCGCAGCGCTGCGCATGGTCGCGCAGCACGTGGCGCAGCGTGACGTGGCTCCAGGTCGGGTTGCGGCCGCCGTAGAACAGCCCTTCCGGGTGGTCGTACTGCCCACCGGAGATCGCGGCCTGCAGGGCAGCGGGGCCGTGCTTCTGCGCAAACGCCTGCACCGCCGCCTCGACTTCCGGCGACGGCGGCCAGGCGTGCGGAACGATCAGGCCGGCGAGTTCGTCGTAGCCGGGATTCGCCGGCAACGGCTGGCTGAAGTCGTGGAAGTTGCGGTTCAGGTCGACGTTTTCGTGGGTCGTGCGCCGCCACCAGGAAAAGCCGTACGGGTTCAGCGCGTGCAGGTACAGCACCGCGACGCCGGCGTCGTGCGCCGCGCGCCGCCAGCCCGCGTCGCCCAGCAGCGCGACTTGCACGCCCGAGCCGCAGAAGCCTTCGACGCCATGGCAGCCGCTCGAGATGATCAGCAGCGAGCTGGCGTCCTTCGCGCCGTCCAGAACGACGTCCAGCGCGAGCTGTTCATCGTCGCGGCCGAGCATCGGGTGGGCGTGGCTTTCGACATCGAGGTCGGCGGCCTCGGCGGCGGCCAGGAACTTGGCACGCGCCTCCGCGTAGGTCTGCGAAAAGTGCGCGGCGACTTGGCTCATCGCGGTGTCGCCAGCCACGCCTCGGCCAGGTTGACCCACAGCGTCGCGCCGAGCGGGATCAGCTCGTCGTTGAAGTCGTAGCTCGGGTTGTGCAGCATGCACGGGCCCAGGCCGTGGCCGCCGGCGCGGTGGCTGCCGTCGCCGTTGCCGATCAGGAAGTAGCAGCCGGGCTTTTCGAGCAGGAAGTAGCTGAAGTCCTCGGCGCCCATCGTCGGCTCGAACAGCTGCACGTTCTCGGCGCCGACCAGCTCGGTCATCACCTTGCGCGTGAACTCGGTTTCGGCGTCGTGGTTGATCGTCGGCGGGTAGTTGCGGTGGAACTCGAACTCGCACTCGACGCCGAAGGCGGCGCAGGTGTGCTCGGCGACCTCCTGCATGCGCTTCTCGATCAGGTCGAGCACCTCGAGCGTGAAGGTGCGCACCGTGCCCTCGATCTGGCAGCTGTCGGGAACGACGTTGGTGGCTTCGCCGGTGTGGATCATCGTCACCGAGATCACGCCCGCGTCGATCGGCCGCTTGTTGCGCGTGATGATGGTCTGGAACGCCTGCACCATCTGGCAGGCCACCGGCACCGGGTCGAGGCCGAGGTGCGGCATGGCGGCGTGCGCGCCCTTGCCCTTGATGACGATCTTGAACTCGTTGCTGCTCGCGAACACCGGACCGCTGCGCAGTGCGAACTGGCCGACCGCCATGCCCGGCCAGTTGTGCGCGCCGAACACCGCCTCCATCGGGAACTTGTCGAAGATGCCGTCCTTGATCATCTCGCGCGCGCCGCCACCGCCCTCTTCGGCCGGCTGGAAGATCAGGTAGACGGTGCCGTCGAAGTTGCGGTGCTTCGAGAAGTGCTTGGCCGCGCCCAGGAGCATCGCGGTGTGGCCGTCATGGCCGCACGCGTGCATCTTGCCGGCGTGCTTGCTGGCGTGCTCGAAGGTATTTTTCTCGGTCATCGGCAGGGCGTCGATGTCGGCGCGCAGGCCGATGGCGCGGCTGCTCGTGCCGGCTTTCAGGATGCCGACGACGCCGGTCGTGCCGAGCCCGCGGTGGACCGGAATGCCCCAGTCGGTGAGCTGCTTGGCGATCACGTCGGCGGTGCGCTTCTCCTCGAAGCACAGTTCCGGGTGGGCGTGGATGTCGCGTCGGACCGCGGCAATGGCCGCGGCGTCGGCAAGAATCGATTCGATCAGACGCATGAACAGGCTCCCTTGCAGGCATCGTGCCCGGCCGGCGCCCAAGAAGGGCTGGCGGGTACTGCGCAATGGGCCAGTTTAGCGCCGGGGCATCGGGTGCGCCGGCAGCCGGGTGCGAGACCCGGCTATCGACGAACTTTGCCGTCTTCCGTCAGCATCGACAGGTCGACGAAGCTGGACGCGACGTGGCGCTTGGGCCCGTAGTCGACGTTGAAGCCGCCGAAGCTCGCGTTCTGGATCGACTCCAGTCCCGTGACCAGTGCCTCGCGGCTCGGGTTGCGGCCGGCGCGCTTCAGGCCCTCGGCGATCACCTTGGCGGCCATGTAGCCTTCCATGCTCGAGTAGTTCGCGGTCGCGTCGGCGCCCACCTTGCGAACCGCTTCGAGATACTCGCGCGCGATCGGGGTCGTCGTCGAAAACGGGAACGGCATGACCTGGCTGACCATGATGCCGCGGCCTTCCTTGCCGAGCTCGTCGGCAAGCGCCTGGGTGCCCACGAACGAGACGTTGAAGAAGGTGCCGCCGTAACCGGCCTTGCGCGCCTCGCGGATGAACGCGGCGCACGACTTGTAGGCGCTGATCTGCACCACCGCATCGGGCAGCTTCGGCACGATCTCCTTGATCGCGCCGGCCACGTCGACGGTATTGCGCTCGACCGTGCCGAGCGCGATCGGCTCGAGCCCGAGCGGCTTCAGCGCCCGCTTCACGCCCTCGAGGCCGGCCTTGCCGTAGGAATCGTTCTGGTAGAAGACCGCGATCTTCTTCAGGCCGAGTGAGGTCAGCTGCTTCACGATCAGGCCGGTTTCGTCGTAGTACGAGGCGCGCACGTGGAACACCGACTTGCTGAAGGGCTCGCGCAGCGCCTCGGCGCCGGTGAACGGGCCGAAGAACGGGATCTTGCTGTCGTTGACCAGCGGCAGTGCGGCCAGGCAGGTCGGGGTGCCGACGTAGCCGAACAGGCCGAACACATCGTCCTTGATGAACTTCTCGGTATTGGCCTTGCAGCGGTCGGGCTCGTAGCCGTCGTCCAGGGTGCGCAGCTCGATCTGCGCGCCGTGAACGCCGCCGTTCGCGTTCAGCGAATCGAAGTAGATCCGGGCGCCCTTGTTCATCTGGATGCCGAGCTGGGCGGCCGGTCCGCTGAAGGCGGCCGACTGGCCGAGCACGAGGCGGCTGCCTTGCGCAAGCGCGGGCAGCGAAACGGCCGCAGCTGCGGCAGCGATGTGCCTGATGGCATCACGACGGTTCATGGCGGTGTTCCCTAGCGAAGCGTCGGCGGGCGTCGGTCGCGCGTGCCCAGTGCTTTGCAGCACTTGCCGAAGTGTTCAAGATGTGGGCCGGGAGCATATCCTTTAGGCGCTCGGCGGCATAGCGCCGCAACGGCCCCGCAACGCTCGCCGTGACCACCCCTGTGCAATAGTTCACCCATGAATACCACGTTTGTCCGCGCTGCCTGCCCGCACGATTGCCCCGATACCTGCGCGATCCGCGTGACCGTGCAGGACGGCCGGGCCGTCAAGGTGCAGGGCGACCCCGACCACCCTCCGACCCATGGTGCGTTGTGCACCAAGGTGTCGCGCTATCCCGAGCGCACCTACCACCCCGAGCGGGTGCTGCATCCGCTCAAGCGCGTCGGGCCGAAGGGGAGCGGCCAGTTCGAACGCGTGAGCTGGGACGGCGCATTGCGCGACATCGCGGCCCGACTCTCGGCGATCGCGGCGCGCGACCCCGAAGCGATCGTCCCGTACAGCTACGCCGGCACGATGGGCTTGGTGCAAGGCGAGTCGATGGCGGCACGCTTCTTCAACACGCTCGGGGCGTCGCTGCTCGATCGCACGATCTGCTCGATGGCCGGCGGCGAGGCGGTGGCCGCGACCTACGGCGCGAAGATCGGCATGCACACCGAGTTCTTCGCCGAAGCGAAGCTGATCCTGATCTGGGGCAGCAACTCGATCACCTCGAACCTGCATTTCTGGACCTTCGCACAGGCCGCCAAGCGCAGCGGCGCGAAGCTGATCTGCATCGACCCGCGCAAGACCGAAACGGCCGACAAGTGCCATCAGCACATCGCGCTGCTGCCCGGCACCGACGGCGCGCTTGCGCTGGGCGTGATGCACGAGCTCATCCGCAACGGCTGGCTCGACGACGACTACATCGCGCAGCATGTCGAGCAGGGCGAGCGCGGCTGGCCGGCCCTGCGCGAACGGGCGCTCGAATGGCCGCCCGAGCGGGTGGCGCAGACCTGCGGCATCAGCGCCGACGAGGTGCGCGGCCTGGCACGCGACTACGGCACGATGGCCCCGGCCGCGATCCGCCTGAACTACGGCATGCAGCGAGTGCGCGGCGGCGGCAACGCGGCACGGCTGATCGCGATCCTGCCGTGCCTGGTCGGCGCGTGGCGTCACCGCGCCGGCGGCATGCTGCTGTCGAGCTCGGGCTGGTTCAAGGCGTTTCGCGACGACGCCGCGCTGCAGCGGCCCGACCTGCTCGGAGCACGCCGTCCACGCACGATCAACATGAGCACGATCGGCGACGACCTGCTGCGCGAGTCCTCGCCCGGGTTCGGCCCGAAGATCGAGGCGCTCGTCGTCTACAACAGCAACCCGGTGGCGGTGGCGCCCGAGTCGGGCAAGGTCGTGCAGGGATTCGGGCGCGACGACCTGTTCACGGTTGTGCTCGAACACTTCATGACCGACACGGCAGACCACGCCGACTACGTGCTGCCGGCGACGACCCAGCTCGAACACCTCGACGTGCACACGAGCTACGGCCACACCTACGCGATGCTGAACGAGCCGGCGATCCAGCCGCTCGGCGAGGCGAAGCCGAACACGCAGATCTTCCGCGAGCTGGCCCGCCACATGGGTCTGACCGATGCGTGCTTCGCCGACGACGACGAGACGCTCGCCCGCATCGCGTTCAAGCGCGAGATCGACTTCGGCGAATTGCGCCGCACCGGCTGGGTCAAGCTGCCGCTGCCCGACGCGCCGTTCGCGAATGGCGCGTTCCCGAGCGCCAGCGGGCGCTGCATCGTCGACTCGCCGGCGTTCGGGATTCCCGACCACGTGCCGAACTACGAGTCGAGCGCCAGCTCGCCCGAGCTAGCCGCTCGCTATCCGCTCGCGATGATCTCGCCGCCGGCGCGCAACTTCCTCAATTCGAGCTTCGTCAACGTCAAGAGCCTGCGCGACATCGAAGGCGAGCCGATCCTCGAGATTCACGCCGACGACGCCGCAGCGCGCGGCGTTGCCGACGGGCAGATCGTGCGTGTCTTCAACGACCGTGGCAGCTACCGCTGCAAGGCCGTGCTGAGCGCGCGGGCGCGGCCCGGCGTCGTCAACGGACTCGGCGTGTGGTGGCGCAAGCTCGGCCTGGACGGGCGCAACGTCAACGAGCTGACGCAGCAGCGGCTCACCGACATCGGCCGCGCGCCAGTCTTCTACGATTGCCTCGTGCAGGTCGAGGCCGGCACGCCTGCAACGACGACCGCGCTGCCCGCGTG
>Ga0105237_10006228_pt1 | contig 13291 bp, 15 predicted proteins | sample KBSC24metaG_FD_81520 | JGI IMG/M metagenome (GOLD analysis project Ga0105237, IMG submission 81520) | Corn rhizosphere microbial communities from Kellogg Biological Station, Michigan, USA - KBS C2-4 metaG | ecosystem: Host-associated > Plants > Roots > Rhizosphere > Soil | place: Michigan, USA...
GAAGAAAGACATCTCCAAGCAGCATTTCGGAGACAAGTTTGTGTGAAATGTGAACCCTTTATCCCTCGTCCCTAACATACTTTGCTAGCTTGAACCTGGCCGGGGTGGAAGACGATGTTCGGATATCTCATTCAGCCATCTCAAGCGAGACGAGCATGGATCTAGGTACCGCCAGGTGCGTGGAAGAAGGTGCCCTCGTAGTTGGATCACACCACACTCGGTCCATGCTACTGAAACGACTGGTAGCAATGAATAATAGATCTGATCAGCTCAGCCCGACATCTCCATGGTATTATGCTTTGATAACTACTTGCCATATAAGGCAAACCACTGCAGCGGCGGTGCAGTACAGTAATAAGGATTGTCTGTTCTCTGTTTCGGCTCTGGTCAAACTTTACCGTATTCAAATAGTCTTATTATGAGTACACGGCGATGGAACCCTCGACTAGATTCGTGTCCTTGCTTTCCAGCCATGTCCCCTCCAGCTTTCTTTCTTGCTGGAGCCCCCACTCCCTTCCTCCATCACTTTGCATGGACTATAGATTGATTTCCACCAAGTGCGCTTTGCGCGAGAGAAGACCGCTGTGGGCATTCGATGCTGGTAATCCAACACCCCATCAGCATTTCCAATCCAACGACTCAATTGATCAAATAAAAAAGTGCAGGATTTGCGATGACACCCCGTCTCGCAACATATCCTTCATGACTCGCTCCAATCCTGAACATTAACAAAAGGAAGTATTCCAAACGCAAACTTGAACTTTTTGCGACGACTCATTCAAATTCAAAATCGAAACACCCTGTGCTGAGCGCCCCTATCGACGGGCAAGAGCCTCGGAATCGACCGATCGATATCAGCTAAAGACGCATCCTCCCAAGCTTCATGACTCCCATTTCATCACATGCCGCGCTAGACGCCGAAAATGCAGAACCGAATGAGAAACAAGAACCATGGTCGTGTATCTCATAATATTCCCGAATCTTTCAGGGCGTTCTGTAGGATCGTCTCTTTGACCGCGGCAAAAACAAGACGGATGTTTGTCGTATCGGTAGCTTGTGTCAGACTGTCAAGATATCAGCATCAGAATCGGGGTGCGCGAGAAGGAGGCCACACTGACTGAGGATAAAGATTGAGCTGTGCTCGATTCACTTGATTGAACCGCCAGAGTAAATATTTGGCGGCCCGGTTCACGTCATTGCCGCCCGAGTAGTCGGGGAAGTAGTTGCCCAGAGGCGACCGGCCGAGCTTTTCCTTGAACAAATCGACCTTGTTCAGGAAGAGAATAATACTAGTTCGCATAAACCATCGGGAGTTGACCACTGAATCGAACAGCACTAGACTTTCCATCATCCGATTCTAGAAGTGGTTTAGAAGGCGAGCCCTGCAGCGTCCCAATGGGCAAGGAAGTCACGTACCTGATTTGCTTCTTCCAGAAGGACCTGGTCGTATTCGCTGAGGGCGACACAGAATATTATGGATGTGACATTCTCGAAACAATGGATCCATTTCTTTCGTTCACTTCGTTGACCACCGACGTCGAACATGCTATCACTTGTTAGCCATTGATCTCAAACCCATCCATGCTCTTAGACTAACTGAATGCTCAGTTGACCCATGGAAAACCGTGTTTCATAAATACCCGTCGTTTTGGTACGTGCGCGAAGAACATCTGCTTCGTTGGGTATGTAGTCGGGTGCAGCGAGCCGTCTGACTTCGTCAAAGAAACTGATGCATGTCAGCTAGTATTTGCCCGTTGGCGAGGTGTGACTTACTAGGGTGCAGAGTCCATAAGATAAAATTCACTCTGTCTTTCCATCGTCTTGGATGACGACGGATCTTTCCAGATGGCTTCTACAGCATCTGCAGCCTTGGGGTCCAAGGGCGTGTCAGGATCTGGATCCACATTATATTCTAGCAGATATTCCACGTAATCTTTGACCTCTTGAGATTCGGGTTCGATGTCAAATTGCTGCATCGCGCCGAGGAGCGCCTTCATGCAGTCGACTAGGTTTTTGTATATCGTGAGGCGGTAGAGCGCTCTCTCCTCTTGTGTGTAACCATTTTGATGGATGATTTTCATCTGCTTCACGATGGTCGACTTCCCACTCTCACCGGATCCTACAGAAGCACAGTCAGAGTCTGCTCTGCCTAAACGGGGCCGGGTTAAACTCACCGAGAAGTAAGATTTTGCATTCTCGCCGTAACCTGCGCGAATCTTGCTCGAGTTCCTTGTCTATAGCCTGACTTCTCTTTTTCTGTTCAGTGTCCTCTGTCGACGCCTCTTTACTTCCACATGCACCCATATCGAATGTGAGGATGAGTGATAACGCAGCGGCAGCGAAGGCGCTGCAGACGCAGCGCTAGATGCGGCTGCAGCTGCACAGAGAGCTGCACGGATGATTTGTGTGTTCGCGACCCGTAGTTCCGGGGTGGTCGAACCGAAGAGGGGATGCAGGAGGTATGGAGGGCGAAGCGCAGAGTTGGTATGATGAAGAATCGCGATGGTGAAGCTTGAAATGTCGAGGTGTTGTGGATTCGGCTGTCGATTACATGGAGAGGTCGATGATGGGCAGACGGGGCCGAGACCAGGATTCGACGGAGCTTGGTTGGATTCAGGGATTCAAGCGAGCAGGCGGTCGAACGAGCGATAGGACGGGAATGAGGGTCACAAGGGTGTATATAGAGGAGCAGTGAATTTGAGAAAGTGATGTAAGGTATGCAAAGATTGACAGGCTGGTTCTGGCAGTGGAGGAGGAGAGGTGGTTGTGGTGGAGGTGGTGGTGGTGGTGGTAGACTGGTGGTAGTAGTGTGGTAGCGGGAGGCGATACGAGTACTCCGTACTGTCGAGATGGTGATCGGTCCTAGTTAGAGGAGTTTTGATAGCTGACGAAGGCGCGAGGAGAGGATCGTGGAGTGAGAGCGGGTAGCCCAGAGCCAGAGTTGAGCGGAGTAGCCGAGAGCGGGAAAGCTGGGTCAACGAGCCAGAGGCGGGCTTGAGGGTCTGGGTGCTGAACGGGTACGCATACTAATTACCTGAACTACGGAGTCAGTCAATAATAACAGCAGGGCGGTTGGCAGGTGAGGTGGCAGTTGGCTGTTGGGCTGGAGGCGGCATCAATTAGGAACCTAACCTAGGCCTATGAGTATCATGCTCATGACCTGGTGGCTGGCAACTGACTGCCCTGGATGGTGACGCCTGTTGCCCTTTGGGCCTTGGAGTACTAGGCCTAAAACAAAGGCTGAACTTGGGTATTATTTAGGTGCCTAGGTAGGCATGTACATGTACTTAAGTACCTTTGGAGGCAGGTCTACGGCTTTCGGCAGCTGGGGACAACCTTGATAGACAGTCCCCATTCCCAGCAGTAGCGAACAACGTGGTACTATCACTCTGGCGAACCTCAGGCTGGGGACCGAGTACGAGTACCTGATAATCGATGTAAAGGGGATGCGACCTGTCCAAGATTACAGCATCATTATCCCTTGGAGGATGTTCAATCAATTAGAAAACAGACTCACCAAGCGGAGACCTGAGCCTGTGGCTAACTTAGAGTCGAGTAACGAGGTACGGAGTAAGTGCAAGGTTGTTTTCCCGCACTTGGTTTTTGATTCACCACTCCCAGCGACTACTGGGACATCTTCCAACAACCCTGCACCTCTTTGAGTCCAGAGCAACTGATGAGGTACGGGTCGCACTGCGGTTAATTAGTACCTCGTGAAGGTTGCTTGATACTAGTGCCTAGCTTCCATTCCTCCCAGGCTGATCTCAAATGCGCCCACACAACAAGAAGTGACAAGTGGGGAGCTGTTATTGCTCTTACGTCTCTGATTGCTGGACGAGGCATCATATCATTTCTTTTGTCATTTTCAATAGCATCTCCGCAGGCACTATCCCCATGTCCAAGTGGTACAGCAGAGTGCATGGCATGGCTCGCGTGGGCTCGGGCAATTCCAAAGGCCAAAGCTTTAGGGTGGGTGTCAGACAGAAGCAATCCCACATGGAACCCTGGCCATTTGTTGCTCAATTGACGAGAGCTACGGGCAATTAATTGGGGTCAGACTGTCCAATATACGGAGGAAGAAAGCCGCCTAGCCCCAGGACCTGGTCAGATCTTAGATGCATTGGGCCTAGACAAAATAGGCGGCGAAGGTCATCTTCATTGGCCCGAATTGGGCGCTCTGAGACAAACTGGAGTAGAGACTCAAATTCCCTCTATCAAGGACTCTCTAGCAAAGAGCGACCCGGGCACACACCGCAGAATAGAGATGTAGGCAAGGCCAATCCGTGTCATGCAAGTTTCGAGCTGCAACCTCCAAAATGCACAGCCTCATCGCTTCAGAACGCCTCGCTGCCCTCACCCAGCTTTGTTGGGTAGAATGGATTTGTCACGTCCAACAAGTCAAGAGCTTGGCTTTTCGCTCTTGGTTGGAACGGAACGCCTCTCCCTCCCTGAGGTTGATGTTGGCCGTTTATGCCGATAATACACCTCTTTCGAAGCCCTTCCGGCCCAGCCAACGGTTCATCGAGCATCATTTCTGGTGCGACAGTATGTAAAAAGGAATCATCCACCACGACATTTGACACAACACGATTTGCCAATTGCCAATAATTTCCCTGAATAGAGATAGCTGCAAACTTCGCTGCCAATTTTCCTCAAAATCAGGACTCGTATGAACACACCTTCAATGCAGAGTGTTTCACTACTCAGCACTCTCGTAATCGCGAAACCGGCGGCGCGGGATCTTGCGATGAAAAACCATGCCTTATTGACTCGAGCCACCGTTTGAGAGTATGAAATATTAGAGAGATTCTGCTGAGCTACTGGGTGAGGTCATTGTCTGTTCAGTCAATATCAGTGCTCCACCTCCTCAAACAATTCTCACTCAATCATGACTATCCTGACTAGATCTATTTATGACTCCACCCAGTGAGCTAGATCCTCGAATGGGGGCATATACAAAACAAGGGGTGGTGAAGATACTCCAAGGGTGAACTCCGAAAAGATATCGAATCACTTACTTCAATCTTTGGCATATGAGTACTTTCATCAAATCAACGGATTTGTCTCCCAGATGGAAACCAAGTGGGGCCTGAGGCAAAGTAGGTTTCAAACTCAAGACATGTCAAAGTTGCTTGCCAGAGAGTGCATTGTCGGCTGTCTTTGACGTGGTCGAAGAAGTTTGCATTGGCAACAGCTTGCGCAGTCTGAGACCGCAACGGCAAATTTTGACAGAGACAATGATCAAATTCAAGAATCAGCCTTGACTTGGAAGTCTGGACAGAACCCTTACGTTCAGCCGATGAGAGATGGAGGCACATAGAAATCAAAAAGCCTGGGACGGCCAAACCAAGGCTGAGAATTCAGGGGTTCGCACTGTATTCCAAAGCCGTCGTACACGAATGAGTGTGACGGCCAGTCGTGAGGATAGTATAGTCTATTGGTAGCATCCTTATATCTGGCTTGTAGAATCATAGATACTGAAGGAATATGTTGTGACTTATATAGATGTCATTGTCTTGTTTAGGTGATGCTGGATAACTCCCTAATATAGATTCGGCAAACTTGTAGGGCCGTGGAGAGCTTGCAATGTGCTCACCCCCTAGATTGAGGGACCCGGATCATGCACGGACTGTTGGGGGGTCCCTATAGCACGTGAAGGGCGAATGTAGCGTGCGATGTGGGTGTTAGGTGGTGATCACAATAGCCAGGTACTTAAGTAAGGGTGCCCCCTACAGAGAAGCATTCACAAGTTCGCAACCAAGGTTGCACCGCGACGAAGAGATGGTTAGCGCGGACTCAGAAGAACGGCCCAGCAAATGTCAGATTCATGTTTGGTGAGCAATGAGAATTGCTGACACATGGCGAACTTAGGTCGTGGCACTGTGATACGTGGAGGATAGGCTCTTGGATATAACGCTAGACACACAATGGGCCTGGTGGGTGCCTGGTGAGCCCGCTGGTTGACAGGATAAGCATAGCTCCCTTCCTCCCACACCGCGCTTGACAGTTCAAGAAAATGGGTGAGGTCATCGCTGCAGTGTGACGAGGCCTACAGAGACCCGAGGAAGCCTTAGTCAGGCAGAAGACTCTCTTTTGGGGCTAGTTACCCAAGCTAGGCGAGGGAGGTACGGAGTACAGAGCACTCCGTACATTTGATAACCCTAATGGAGGAGGTGAAGGTGGGAGCTGGGGATAGAATAGAATGAAGGAGGCGAATCATGGTCCATCTGAAGTAGAAAATGCGGTTGTTGTCTGCCTCCGTCCTAGACGACTCACGGAAGGGCTTCTTCCCAGGCAATCATAGAGAACATCGAGGGCCGATGAATCAAACACAATTTGAGCTACCTCGTACCTGCAGTTGACGAGTTCATGAAACCTGGAAGGCATTTCCGGGTGCTGCGTGAACTCACAGAGAGGCGGCGCAACAAGACACGGGCTTGGGAAGCATTTCATCATGCCTAGCCGCAGTGGCCCCCCTAAGCTAAACCTTTAAGTTGAGCTTGCCAGGCAGTAGGCCACTGGAAGACGTGCTTCGCTAAGTACAACAGCCTATAATACCTACAGTCTACCTACCCCGTATTCGTGCAGTACACGAGATCCCAGCGAGTCGAATTCCGTGACAGCCGAAGCCCATGGAGGGGCGAGGGGTAACTTGAAGGCCCGCGCTTTTAACCAAAAACTTGATTATTGGGAATATGGCATTCTCACTCCGACCAAGACTGGACCAAGGACCAGGATCGCGCCTCACCTCTGGACCTACCCAGCCATGATCATCATCAAGATTGCAGGGAAAAAATAAATAAACAAGCCACACACCGCTGTGTCGTCCCGTTGGTACTGGTCAATCTTTGTTACCTTCAAACGGAGACATAAGTAGAGTCTTTGGGGGAGTGATAGGCATGGGCGGCAAAGAAGACTATTCAGCACTCCAGATGGTCATATATACGGAGTACTTGGTACGAGTAATAGTCAATAGCCAGGAGGAACCATTTGACTATTTGGTACTGTAAGTACCTAGTAATTAGTCCTGAGCCTTGACGCTGCACACCTGCCAGTGGCCGAGTGCAGCAGTTCGGCTTGGACATTGCCTCTAAGTAGGGTATCCCGATTTGCCCCACGCACCACCAAAACACCATCCTCCTCCTTCGCATGCAACCATACCAAGTGGCACTGAGAACCTCGTCTTTTCGCCTGTTGTCCTGTCAGTCTCCTGAAACTTCACCTGTATCGATCCAGCGGTTGCCATCCTCTCTCCTCCATCTCTTCATCTCCTCTTCGACCTCGTGCGTGTTTATTATCTCTCTCCTCTTGCCCGCACTACCAACCCGACTATCCGCATTCGCACCCCTCCCTGCCAAACCAATACCAGTGACAGACTGCACCTCTTTCCAACCCTCACCTTCTTCGCCCCGCAATCTCTCTGATCAAGTCGGACAAGATGGCAGAATTCGTGCGAGCCCAGATCTTCGGGACGACCTTCGAAATCACAAGCAGGTACGGCGAGGACGTTTCAGCTGGCGAAGATAAATACTGACGCTAGGGTTCAAGATACACGGATCTGCAGCCAGTGGGCATGGGCGCTTTCGGGCTGGTCTGGTGAGTAAAAGTCGGAAGCTCAGTTCACAAGGTTGGCTAATCGTTTTTGAAAGCTCTGCCAAAGATCAACTGACGGCCCAGTCCGTGGCCGTCAAGAAGATCATGAAGCCATTCTCGACCCCTGTTCTTGCAAAGCGAACCTATCGAGAACTCAAGCTGTTGAAGCACCTTCGACACGAGAATGTGAGAATATGAACAAATGAACATGATCTGGAGCAAACAATAATTAACTTGGCTAGGTCATCTCACTCAGCGACATCTTTATCTCGCCGCTTGAGGACATGTGGGCATCCCCCTCAATACATATGACAACATGGAGCCATCCACTGATCAGCAAATAGTTATTTTGTGACCGAACTACTCGGTACCGACCTACATCGCTTACTGACCTCCAGACCGCTTGAGAAGCAATTCATTCAATATTTTCTCTACCAAATCCTGGTACGCTGCTGATCTCCCGGAAGATCCATCCGGTCCAATAGAGGCTAACCTAAAGTGCAGCGCGGTCTGAAATATGTCCATTCAGCCGGTGTCGTTCACCGAGATCTGAAACCCAGTAACATTCTAGTCAACGAGAACTGCGACTTGAAAATCTGTGACTTTGGCCTAGCTAGAATCCAAGATCCTCAGATGACGGGTTACGTGTCAACTCGGTACTATCGAGCTCCCGAAATAATGCTGACCTGGCAAAAATATGATATCGAGGTGGATATCTGGAGTGCGGGCTGTATCTTTGCGGAAATGCTGGAGGGCAAGCCATTGTTCCCCGGCAAGGATCACGTCAACCAATTCTCCATCATCACCGAACTCCTCGGAACACCCCCGCAAGATGTTATCGAGACTATCTGCAGCGAAAATACTCTCAGATTCGTCCAGTCGCTGCCCAAAAGAGAAAGACAACCCCTGAGCGGCAAGTTCAAGAACGCCGACCCGCAGGCCATTGACCTCTTGGAAAAGATGTTGGTATTCGATCCCCGGAAACGAGTATCCGCCATCCAAGGATTGGAACACGAGTATCTCTCGCCCTACCACGACCCCACCGATGAACCTGTGGCCGACGAGAAATTCGACTGGTCCTTCAACGACGCCGATCTCCCCGTAGACACCTGGAAAATCATGATGTACTCCGAGATCCTCGACTACCACAACATCGATAGCCAGGAGGGTGAGATGGGCAAGGGATTGTCGGTCGAGCAGGCCCAGGCCGTCAACGGACAGACGGTTCAGTGAGAGCAGGAACAACCATGCCAGTATCCGGGCAAGTATCTTAGCGCTTGCTTGCTACTCGCACTGGGCCATGAGTATCAGGAGTAAGATGCGGAGTTAAAGCAGCTTCCTATCGTATAGCACTGGAGTGGAGACCAAGGGAGAGAGTTTCTTACTTTCTTCCTTGGGGACTTTTTGATGAAATGACGAACTACCACGCCGTCGGATGAGAGGAGGTGAGGGGTTTTAGGAGTGGATGGGAACCATGATTTGGATGGATGGAAGTACTTCATTCGCTGTATGATTGCTTTTTTTAGCCACAAGGGAAGGAAGCAGACAGCGCAAGAGCACAATCGCGCCGCCGCGGGGACATCACAAAACTGGTAGGTAGTTGAGGAGACCAAAATGTGGAACCGACGAACTACGAATAACAAATATCATCCGGGTTGTGTCCACGTCGGATTTCCTGTCAAAATACACATTGCTCCTGCAGACCAGGCGACTTTGCGAACTTTTATGGGTTTCCCGTTCAACCAAACCCCCGTTGTATGTAGTGGGCCCGGTCTGCTGGCTTACGTTGAACTGCGGGGTGTGCGTCAGGCAGGTATAGATATGGTCTTTGATCGCTTTTATGACATTAGCTACCTAACCTGGGTGTGAGTAGCAAGTAGTAGTACATTGATGAGTTGTCATGACTGCAAGAGTGGAGTTTGATGAGCAAGCACAGAGCCCAGCTCTAAGTAGCCTAGATGCCAACTGTTGTGATGCCAGGGTGCTCATCGTGAATGTATCAGCCCTTCAGCCTTCTGTGAGGTACAACCTCTTGAGGGATTCGTTCCTTGGGAGGTCCTTCATAGGCAGATGAATCGGTCAACGACTCCCTCTTAGCATCCAGCAGTCTGTTCCCACGATCCTCCTGGTACGTCCTAGTACCTCGTGGGCAGACTTCGCTCTGCTCTGCCATCTACTTGCCTTGAAACAAACCGCGTCACCAGTGCTCAGGCACCTCACATGTTGAGTGATGGAAGTTGCGATCCTTTCGGCCTTATGGACCAGTGTCTGAGCTCTTTCTGCCCGCAAGTGAGCTTAAATAGGATGTGACGACAGAGGTGGATTTGGGGTCGCTGAGGCGCGGACTTGACAGATAAGGCTTCCCTGTGGTGGAGCCCCAGGCTGTGATGCTCGTTGCGCTACTGGTGCTTGTCGAGGTGTTTTCGTTTTCCTTTGTGCTTCCGCTCGCACCATTGCTGGACGCTGAGGTCCCCTTGGAGAGATTCGACAGATTCAATTGCTCCTGGGGAGGTGAGGTTGAGTTTCCTGACTCATTATTGAGGGCGGTCGACGCCGATTTGGGGGATGACATCTTCACACTGGTGCTAGACTGTAGGGTTCGTAAGGGCCAGTTGGACGCTTACTTCTAGTTGGGTGCAAGGCCACGCAGGCTAGATCTTGTTCCAGTAGAGATACTAGTTTGTAGCTTGAATGCCGATGCTTCAGATCAATCCGAGATGATGCGCAACCATGTAATGAATGAAACTGGGAATGCGAGTGGAGAGAAAGAGTAGCGAGGTTCTTTCAAAGTACTGATTGGTGTCAGCCAGTGAAGATCGTTCTTGACAACTTGATATGCTAGGCACGTGCCCATGATGGCTGCTTGCCACGCAGTGGGATTGAGTGAATCAGTCCCTTCCTCTGACAAACAACCTCTTCAATGTCAGTTCCCTAACAGTGCCACAGGGCCCTGCAGTCGTTGCCATATTGGGTGCCTACCTAGGGGGGACGTGACATCCGTGACACCACTGGCATTGAAAAAGACATGTCATGTTAATATAGCAATCGGAGGCACTCAATCAAGCTGGGGTTAGTCAAGGCTGCCTAACGAACCTGAGGACTGTTGAAGGCTGCTCGTCATCATCATCACCATCGAAGCAAAGGGATGATGGTCCTAATATATGCATATTGGTTGGTCGCTGCTGGTGAAGCAGTGAAAGGAAGTGGCATTCCTCCTTCTAGGTAGGTAAGTGGCCTGGTGGTAGAATTCGATCTACCCACAAACCCCGAGGATAACAGAACTCGGTCTCCAGTCAGTCATTCTGTTAGGGTCTTAATCCGTTACCAAAAATGATTCCAGGATCGAGTGCTGGCCATGATTTCAACGACTCTTATGGGTAATCGAAAATAGAACCCATGGTGGGGTCATGCACCTTTGGGGGCACAAGGAGCGAATCAGAAATACAAAATTATAATACTAATCCTGCTTGTCTACTTTGAGTGCCCAGGGTAATTAATATTAGTGTACGGGTATGAGTACGTCCGTATTACGGAGGACTTGTACTCGTGGATGGACATGGAGTTTGCCTCGGTTGTTTACTTACCGTCAAAGTTAATCCTTGCCCACCCCAGCTTCCTCCCTCCTCCGTATGGTACCCCAGTTTCGGTACATGGATACGGGATATGCCCCGTACTTACCGAATCCCCCACCAGTGCCAAGTGCCTTTTTTCAGGGGCCAATGCTGTGGTTTTGTTCTTACGTTTCTTTCATTTTACAGTCCTGAATCGTACATACCTGTATGGAGTACCTAGTTACAGTACCAGGTACTCCGTACCAACCTAGGTAGGCAGGTACCCAGATCAGTATTTCGTACGCTTGATGGGACCGCGGCTCTCAAGTTCAATGGTGCCTATGGCTGGCAGCCAACAAAGACGTCCTCAATTATCATGGCGAATCCTGCATCCTTCACTTGGTACTACCAAGTAACCACAAATTTGGCGCTGCATGCTAAAGGGCTACTCCTACTCCTATTTCAACTACAGCTCATCCCGCACGCGTCCGTGCTCTAGCTCCAACTTCCATTCACCCAAATCCGACCCCCATTGTATGTGCCAGTGATACCTAGGAGCATTGTTATAGAACTCCTCCTCTCTAACTTAGGAACTTCAATTCCTTCGCCCATTGACCAAATTTGTCTCTCTACAATGTCCACCCCACCAACATCCGGCCAGGCACTTGGACCGAGCATTCACCAAATTTCCTTTACCGAGAAGCTAGATCTTCCATTGGGCCTGGCCTCCCTTCGTATGTCGCTTCGCCTGCCTCTCTATCAACCATCAAGCTGACTGGAATCAGTGGGAACTGCCATTTACACAGCCGTAACTGCACCATTTCGAGGCGAGTCTGGAGCATATTACTTCGGTCAACACCTCAGCAATGCCTTAGTTCGGAAGGTGAGCATTCCATCAACCATCCCGCTCTTGAATCTGTACTGATGGGTCGCTGTCTAGCTTGTTCGGAGGTTCAGCACTCTTCAATTACAGTTTGTCGCCTGGCTACCAGATAGGGCTTCCAGCTAACCTTTCATAGGTACATCGGTGAGCCGTTTAGTAAGATCTATGAAAAGTGGTCTCAGCAAAACAACCTCCCGACGGAGACCTTCCAGCTGAAATCTGGAGTGAAGGCTTTTTGGCTTGGTGATCACAAGACGGCCAAATATATTGTCGTCTACTCCCATGGCGGCGGCTTTTCTCTCGATGGTGACGACACTCATATCAGATTCTGGAACACCGTGCACAATGAACTCAAGTCTAACAACACCCCCATCGCGACCCTGTTCCTGGAGTATACCCTCGTGCCACACGGGACTTACCCAACCCAGATCTCTGAGGCTGTTGAGGCTGTCAATTATGTCCTGACTGATCTGAAACGACCAGCTTCAGACATTATACTCGCCGGGGACTCTGCTGGTGGAAACATGGCTCTAGCCGTTTTGTCTCATATAACTCACCCGTCACCTGATCTGCCCGCAATTATTCTCTCCCCGGGTGACAAACTGAAAGCACTTGTCCTTATTGCCCCTTGGACCTCGTTCAGGACAGATTTCCCCAGCGCCGAACGTAACGGATACAAGGACCTTGTCACTGTGGAGGGCGGTAGCGCTTGGAGCAAAAACTACCTAGGCGGGAAGGAGACGGGCCCATATGCCGAAGCTCTACTTGCCCCAGAGGACTGGTGGAGAGATGCAAAAGTCGAGCAGCTTCTCACCGTTGCTGGGGCTGATGAGCTCTTAGTTGACCCGATCAACGAATGGTTTGCCAAATATAAGGTTAGTCTCCACTACTTCAGCTGTGGGGTAACAGCGAGGTATTTTGATTCACAAAATGCTTATGAGTTATCGCACAGGCTGCGAACCCTACCTCCTCGACTCTGGTGGTAGCTCCACACGAAACACATATACAACCCATTATCGCTCTACGCTTTGGCGACACTTCTGAAACAGAGCAAGGCAAAGCTATCAAATCGTGGTTGAAATCAAAGTTGTAGACTACACGATTTATCGATATGCCAGTGTTATCGTGGTAAACAGCCACGATTGAATTTGATACCTTATCACCACCCTTCCACCTTGAATAGGAGACTGACTCGAGTCCTTGTGTCTCGGGCTTTCCTCCCAGCATCAAAACCGCGACTTCACTGTGAACATGTCATTCGTCA
>Ga0105237_10006230_pt1 | contig 13289 bp, 14 predicted proteins | sample KBSC24metaG_FD_81520 | JGI IMG/M metagenome (GOLD analysis project Ga0105237, IMG submission 81520) | Corn rhizosphere microbial communities from Kellogg Biological Station, Michigan, USA - KBS C2-4 metaG | ecosystem: Host-associated > Plants > Roots > Rhizosphere > Soil | place: Michigan, USA...
GCTCTACGGCGCCAAGATCATCTACTCGCCAGCCGAGGGCGGTTCGAACACCGCGGTGGCCACCGCCAAGCAGCTGGCCGAGGAACACCCCGACTGGGTGATGCTCTACCAGTACGGAAACTCCGCCAACACCGACTCGCACTACCTCGGCACCGGGCCTGAGCTGTTGGCCGACCTGCCGGAGATCACGCACTTCGTCGCGGGCCTCGGCACCACCGGCACGCTGATGGGCACCGGACGGTTCCTGCGCGAGCAGGTCCCCGGCGTCCAGATCGTCGCCGCCGAGCCGCGCTACGGCGAGGGCGTCTACGCGCTGCGCAACATCGACGAGGGCTTCATCCCCGAGCTGTACGACCCCGACGTGCTCACCACCCGCTACTCCGTCGGGTCCTTCGACGCCGTCAGACGCACCCGCGAACTGGTTCAGGTCGAGGGCATCTTCGCGGGCATCTCGACCGGCGCCATCCTGCACGCGGCGCTGGGCATGGCGGCCAAGGCACGCAAGGCGGGCGAGCGCGCCGACATCGCGTTCGTGGTGGCCGACGCCGGTTGGAAGTATCTGTCGACCGGCGCATACGCCGGTAGCCTTGATGATGCAGAGGACGCATTGGAAGGGCAGCTATGGGCATGAGCGGCGGCACCGCCGGTTACAAACCCGCGCCGCAGAAGAAGGAGCGCCCCGCCTGGATGATCGGCGGGGCCACGATCGTCAGCTTCGTCGCTCTGCTCTACGTAATCGAGGCTTGGGACGCGGTCAACCATCAGGAGCTCAACGCCGACGGCATCCGTCCGCTGGAGTCCGACGGGTTGTGGGGCATCATCTGGGCGCCGCTGCTGCACGCCAACTGGGAACACCTCATCGCCAACACCGGGCCTGCGCTGGTGCTCGGCTTCCTCGTCACGCTGGCCGGGATGGCCCGGTTCATCTACGCAACCGCAATCGTCTGGATCCTCGGCGGCTTCGGCACCTGGCTGATCGGCAACATCGGCGCCCCGCCCGGCGTGGAGAGCGTTCACATCGGCGCGTCCGGCCTGATCTTCGGCTGGCTGACCTTCCTCATCGTGTTCGGGTTCTTCACCCGCAAGGCCTGGCAGATCGTGGTCGGCATCGTCGTGTTGTTCATCTATGGCGGCGTTCTGCTCGGTGCGCTGCCGGGCACGTTCGGGGTGTCGTGGCAGGGCCATCTGTGTGGTGGCATCGCGGGCGTATTCGCCGCGTATCTGCTGTCCGGGCCGGAGCGCAAGGCCCGTGAGAAGCGCAAGACACCGACCGCGCCGCAGCTGTCCTACTGAGGCTCGCAGTCGTTTGCTGGAATGAGTCGTTCGCCACATTCCCGGCGATTCGGGTGTGACGCCGCTGCCGCCATCGAACCCGGTGAGACATCACATCGTGTTGCAAGAATGAAACTCATCGCCCAATGCTGTGATGTTTTCGCGCAAGCAAGATCGGGCATGGCAAGCTAGTGAGCGTGCGAATCACCGTACTGGGTTGCTCCGGCAGTGTCGTCGGGCCAGATTCGCCAGCTTCGGGATATTTGGTAACCGCACCCGATACGCCACCGCTGGTGATCGACTTCGGCGGCGGCGTGCTGGGCGCGCTGCAACGCCACGCCGATCCCGGCACCGTGAGCGTGCTGCTCTCGCACCTGCACGCCGATCATTGCCTCGACCTTCCCGGCCTGTTCGTGTGGCGCCGCTACCACCCGAATCCGCCGGAGGGCCGCGCCCTGATGTACGGGCCTGCCAACACCTGGGCACGGCTTGGGGCGGCGTCATCACCCGAGGGCCGCGAGATCGACGACTTCTCCGACATCTTCGAGATCAACAACTGGGTCGACAACCAGCCGGTCGACATCGGAACGCTTTCGATCGTGCCAAGGCTGGTGTGCCATCCGACCGAGTCCTACGGCATGCGGGTCACCGACCCGTCCGGTGCGACGTTCGTCTACAGCGGTGACACCGGGTACTGCGACGCGCTCGTGGAGCTCGCGCGCGGCGCCGACGTGTTCCTGTGCGAGGCGTCCTGGACGGATGCCCCCGACCGTCCGCCGAAACTGCACCTGTCGGGCAAGGAGGCGGGCATGGCGGCGAGGAACGCCGGCGTGCGCGAACTGCTGCTGACCCACATTCCGCCATGGACGTCCCGTGAGGACGTGATCAGCGAGGCCAAGGCCGAATTCGACGGTCCGGTGCACGCGGTCGTGTGCGACGAGACGTTCGACGTCACCCATCACTGAGTCATAGCCGCCCGTTAGGGTTGCTGGGTGTCCAGACGAGAAGATGGCCGGCTTGACGACGAGCTGCGCCCGGTAACCATCACCCGCGGCTTCACCTCCCACCCGGCAGGTTCGGTGCTGGTGCAGTTCGGGCAGACCCGGGTCATGTGCACGGCAAGCGTCACCGAGGGCGTGCCCCGGTGGCGCAAGGGATCCGGCCAGGGCTGGCTCACCGCCGAGTACGCGATGCTGCCTGCCGCCACCCACGACCGGTCGGACCGCGAGTCGGTCAAGGGCCGCGTCGGTGGCCGCACCCAGGAGATCAGCCGACTGGTCGGGCGCTCACTGCGAGCGTGCATCGACCTCGGCGCGCTCGGGGAGAACACCATCGCGATCGACTGCGACGTGCTGCAGGCCGACGGCGGCACCCGCACCGCAGCGATCACCGGCGCCTACGTGGCACTGGCCGACGCCGTGACGTACCTGTCCGCGGCGGGACGGCTTTCCGATCCGCGTCCGCTGTCCTGCGCGATCGCTGCGGTGTCCGTCGGCGTGGTCGACGGCCGGGTGCGCGTCGACCTGCCCTACACCGAGGACTCCCGCGCCGAGGTCGACATGAACGTCGTCGCCACCGATACCGGCACCCTGGTCGAGATCCAGGGCACGGGCGAGGGCGCGACGTTCCCCCGTTCGACGCTCGACAAGATGCTCGACCTGGCGCTCGTCGCGACCGAGCAGCTGTTCGTGATTCAGCGCGAGGCGCTCGAGTTGCCGTATCCCGGTGTGCTGCCCGAGGCGTCCACGCCTGCGAAGAAGGCGTTCGGAAGCTGACCGAGGTTCTGGTGGCCAGCCGCAACGTCAAGAAGCTGGCCGAACTGCACCGCGTGCTCGACGCCGCAGGGGTGTCGGGTCTTCGTCTGCTGTCGTTGGACGACGTGCCTGCCTTCGACGAGGCACCGGAGACGGGTGCGACGTTCGAGGAGAACGCGTTGGCCAAGGCGCGCGACGCGTTCCTGGCGACCGGTCTGCCCGCCGTCGCCGACGACTCCGGGATCGCGGTCGACGCGCTGAACGGCATGCCGGGTGTGCTGTCGGCGCGATGGGCTGGATCGCACGGCGACGATCTGGCCAACCTGCGGCTGTTGTTGGGCCAACTCGGCGACGTGCCAGATGAGCGGCGCGGGGCGGCGTTCGTCTCGGCGTGTGCCTTGGTGTCGTCGGCAGGCGAGACCGTGGTGCGGGGGGAGTGGCCCGGTGTGGTGGCGCGCGAGCCGCGCGGCGACGGCGGGTTCGGCTACGACCCGATCTTCGTACCGCTGGGGTCGACACGCTCGGCGGCGGAACTCACCGCTGCCGAGAAGGACGCTGCGTCGCATCGGGGCCGGGCGCTGACGCTGCTGGTGCCCGCGCTGCGCGAGTTGGCTGGCTGAGCCGTTTCGACTGTGCGGTTTCATCCGCGACGCGCCGCCCGAGGCGAATGAGTTCGCACTCTCGGGAGCGGGCTACGAGCCTGCTCGCGCGTCGACCACGTAACCGTCGATGAAGTCGTGAAGTGCTGGCGCAAGGGCGGATACGCCTGAGTCGTTGAGCTTCGCCAGCAAGATGATGCCCTGGTACTGCGCCAAGAGCGCATGCGCGAGTCGATCCGGATCGGTGCCTGCCCGCAGTGCGCCTGCCGCGGCTGCGTCGTGGCACACCGCTGCCAGGTGGCGCTCCATCGTGGCGAGCGTGTCGGCGAGGTGTCTGCGCAGATCGTCGTCAGTGGTGGACAGCTCGGCGGCGAAGTTGCCGAACGGGCACCCGACCGCGCGACCGAATTGTGCTTCCAGTGCGGTCTGGATGGCGCCGATGGCGTCGGGGATCGCGTGCAACTTCTGCGTCGGGGTGGTCGCATGCGAGCCGGATAGCCGCTCTTCGAATACCCGCGCGTGCAGGTCGATCACGGCCTTGCCGAGCTCTGACTTCGACGAGAAGTAGTGGTAGAAGCTGCCTTTGCGCACCTCGGCGGATTGACACAACTCTTCGACGCCGACGGCTTGATAGCTGCGCTCGAGGAACAGCCGCGCGGCGGTCATGACGATGCGCTCACGGGTGTCCGACGAGCGGGGCATGCGTCGATCATACGAACTAGTTGACCGGTCGGTCAACTGAGGTTAGTTTGTGGCGATGGCTACGACACCCGAGGTCTTCCGCACCCCTGACGAGCGCTTCGCCGATCTCCCGGGTTACGACTTCGCCCCGAACTACGCCGACGTCGACGGGTTGCGAATGCACTACCTCGACGAGGGGCCCCGCGACGGCCGACCGATCGTGTGCTTCCACGGAGAGCCGAGCTGGGCGTATCTGTATCGCAAGATGATCGGCCCGCTGGTGGCAGCCGGACACCGCGTCGTCGTGCCCGACTACGCGGGATTCGGGCGGTCCGACAAGCCCACCGACAGGGGTTGGTACTCCTACGACCGGCACGTGGGCCTGACGTCAAAGGTGTTGGGCGGCCTCGATCTTCACGACGCCATCGTGGTCGTGCAGGACTGGGGTGGACCCATCGGATTGCGCTGGGCCGTGGAGAACGCCGATGCCGTTGGTGCACTCGCGATCTTCAACACCGGTTTGTTCACCGGCCGCGTCTCCAAGGGCTTCATGGCGTGGCGGAACTTCGCCGAGAAGAATCCGGATCTTCCTGTCGGCTTCGTGATTCAGGGCGCGACGGCGACCGAATTGCCGGACGACGTCGTCGCCGCCTACGACGCGCCCTATCCGAACGCGGAGTCCAAGGCCGGCGCGGCGCAGTTCCCGCTGCTGGTGCCGCTCACCGAGGATGCGCCGGGCGCTAAGGAGATGGCCGCGGTCACCGATGCACTCTCGCGGTGGCAGAAGCCAGCCCTGGTGGCATTCTCGAACCAGGACCCGGTCTTTCCGTATCCGAAAGCGGGACAAGCCTTTTGCGATCTGATTCCGACAGCGGGGGAGCAGGTCGAGATCGAGGGCGCCTCGCACTTCCTTCAGGAGGATCGTGGCGAGCGGTTGGCGCAGGAGGTGCTCAAGCACCTGACCTGAAGGACGTCAGATGTTGAACTGCTGTTTGATGTTCCGGGTCTGGAAGTGCTCGACGATGATGCCCAGCAGCGGGATGGTGCCCGCGAGCAGCACGCCGACGGTCTTGCCGATCGGCCAGCGCACCTTGACCGCCAGGTTCGCAGTGAACAGCAGGTAGACGAAGTACACCCAGCCGTGCACGATGCCGATCCAGCTCGGTGGGTCGTCGACCTTGACGATGTACTTGAGCACCATCTCGTAGCAGAGCGCGATCAGCCAGATGCCGGTCGTCCACGCCATCGCCCGGTAGCCGAGTAGCGCCTTGCGAATGGTCTCCGCGGGCAATGCCACGGGTGCCGGGTCGCCGGCTTCCGGCCGTTCGGCGGGCGCTTCGGGATCGGGACTGCTCATGTGTTGGTCCTGTCGTCGGTATCGGAGGTGCCGTCGGACTTGGCGAGTTCGGCCAGGTAGGCGTTGTATTCGCGCAGCGCCGGGTCATTCTCGGATGGCATCGCCGGTTTCGGCCGTTCGGGAAGCAGGCCGGCTGGGATCTCGGTCGGTCCGCCCTTGTGGGCCTGCACGGGCGGGGCTTCCTCGTAACGGACGAACTTGTAGTAGCCGTAGAAGCAGAACGCCGCGAACATCGGCCATTGAAGGGCGTACCCCAGGTTCTGGAACGTGCCCGAGGTCGACTCGTAGCGGGTCCACTGCCACCAGGCCAGGCCAAGACAACCGGCCGCGGCGAGCACGACCAGCAGGATCAGCGCTGGCCTCCTACGCCGTGTAGTGGACATTAGTCCACGGTACCGCGCTCGGTTTCGTGCCTTCACCTGCAGGGCGCTGGTGAAGGCGGTCCTCGCCTAGGGATCGCGATGAGTTTTTACCTCGCTCCCGGTGGCCGCGGCTTTATAGGTTCGGCGGTCGTGACTACTTCCGCCTTCTCACGACGCCGCGCGCTGCAATTGATCGGTCTGGCAGGCGGGGCCGCAGCGCTCGGCCCCCTGCTGGCAGCTTGCGGTTCCTCCGATGGAGCCCACGCGTTGGCGGGCAATGCCCCGGTATCGGGCAGGTTCGACGGCGTCACGCTCAAGCTGCTGGTGAACCAGCCGCACGTCACGTCGTTCCGGGACGTGCTCGCGCCTGCGTGGAAGGCGGCCTCGGGCGGCAATCTCGACGTGACCGCCGCGCCGTATGACCAGCTGACCAGCAAGCAGATCCTCGACGTGCAAAGCGGCACTGGCGAATTCGACGTCTTCGACTACTTCTACTTCGGCCTCGGTGATCTGGTCGACGCCGGTGCCCTGACCGATCTCACCGCGTGGATCGACACCAATAAGGACAAGATCGACGTGGCCGGCTACCTGCCGTCGATATACGACCCGTACACGCTGCTCGACGGCAAGCGCTACGGCCTGCCCTACGACGGCGACGTGCACATCCTGTTCTACAACGCCGAATTGCTGGACCGCTACAAGGTCGAACCACCGAAGACCTGGGATGAGTACGACGCCATCTCGGCCAAGATCACCACCGACGCCAAGGGCGCGGCCTACGGCGCCATCGTGTCCGGCCAGCAGGTGCCGATGATCCTCGGCTGCTCGTTCATCAACCGGCTCACCGGTTACGGCGGCGAGCTCGTCGACTCCGACGGCAAGCCCGCCCTGACCTCCGATGCCGCGATCGCCGCCGCCAAGCACCTCGTCGCGGTCGCGCCATCCGCATTGCCCACGCCCTTGCAGATCGGATTCGACCAGGCCAACCAGGCGTTCCTGTCAGGCCAGGGCGCGCTGCTGGACACCTGGACCGACATGGCACTGCGCGCAGAGGACCCGACGGCGTCGAAGATCGCAGGCAAGTGGGGCGCGGTCTCGCTGCCCGTCGGCGGAGCCAACAAGACGCCTCGCACCGCCCTGGACGCCGGGTTCGGGCTCGGCATCTCCACCGCCGCCAAGAACCCCGACGCGGCAGCCGCCTTCGTGGCATGGGCCACGGCGGCCGCACAGAACCTCAGTGTCTCGTCGACGGCAGGCGCGGGCATCGACCCGATCCGCGGCGCCGTTCTCGGCTCCGACGGATACGCCAAGGTCGTGACCAAGGCGATCGGGCCAATCAGGGAGGGCCTCGGCGGCCACCCGCTGGTGTGGCCGAAGGAGGCTGGCGCGCCGAAGCTTCTGCAGGATCTCGTCGATCAGCTCGCGTTGGCGATCGCGGGCAGCCAAACCGTCGAGCAGTCACTGGGCAACGCACAGTCCAGCTGGGAGAAATCCCTGACATGAGTCGGCGTGTCCCGCTCTGGCTGGCGCTGCCTGCCGTGGCCGGGCTGCTGCTGTTCCTGGTGTATCCGACGGGATACCTGATTGCGCTGGCGCTGACGCATTCCTCGCTGGCCCATCCGCTCCGCAGCTTCTCCGGTGCCGACAACTTCTCGTCGGCGCTTTCGTCGGCGGCGTTCGTCCCGTCGCTGGCGCGTTCCACCGTGTTCGCCGTGCTCGCGACCGTCGCGACCACCACGTTGGGATTGGCTCTGGCCGTGCTGCTTCGGGCCCGCGGCACCAAGTTCGGCGTAGTGGGCGCACTCCTGTTGCTGCCGTTGGTGACTGCCCCCGTCCTGATCGGGGTGGCGTGGAAGTTGCTGCTCGCTCCCGTGGGTGGCGGGTTCGCGCAAGCGTTCTCGGCCATTGGGCTCGGCGGGTTCAACCCGTTGGGCTCCGGCGTCGCTGCATTCCTGGTGATTCTGCTCATCCACGTCTGGCAGTGGACGCCGTTCGCCGTCCTGATCTCGTTCGCCGCGCTGGGTGTGGTGCGCCCCGAACTGCTCGAGTCGGCCCGGATCGACGGTGCAGGTACGTGGAAGACCTTCACCACCGTGGTGTGGCCGGCGATCGCACCGACCCAGTGGGCAGTGGCCGTTCTGGAGTTGGTGTTCGGCTACAAGGTGTTCGACCTGATCGTCGTGATCACCGCTGGGGGGCCGGGTTTCGCAACGACGTTGTCGCCGTACGCGATCTACCAGACCGGCCTGCGCGGCAGCTTCGACATGGGCACGGCGGCCGCGCAGACGCTGATCTTCGCGGTCGTGGTCGGCGCGGTCGCCACGATCGTCACCGCCGCCCGTGCCCGCGCGCTGAAGGCCGAGGGCTCGTGAATACTTCGCGGCGCCTTTGGGCGGTGCGGATCGCGCTCGCGGTGATCGCGATCGCCGCCCTGATACCTGTCGGCTATCTGCTGTCGCTGTCGTTGCGGCCGCCCGATGACGTGCTGAATTCTCGGCTGTGGCCGACGGAGTGGACGCTCACCAACTTCACCAAGGTCTTCGACACGATCGCGTTGGGCACGATGTTGCGCAACTCCTGGGTGATCGCGGTAGGTGCGGCGCTGCTCGCCGTCGTGATCGCCACGCCGGCAGCGTATTTCACGGCACGGCGGTACCGAGGCGAGCGCCTCCTTACGGCCCTGCTGGCCAGCTACTGCGCACCGCCGATCGTGGCGATCATCCCGCTGTTCTTCCTGCTGCGATATGCGGGGCTGACCAACAACCTGCTGGGTCTGGTGGTGGTCAACGGGATCGCCAACGTGCCCGTTGCGGTCTGGCTGCTCGACGGCTTCGTGCGCCGGATCCCCGTCGAGATCGAGGAGGCGGCGGTGATCGACGGTTTGTCGGTGGTCGGTGCGTTCCGCAAGGCGGTGCTGCCGCTGCTCTGGCCAGGAGTCGTGGCGGCACTGTTGGTGGTGTTCTTCCTGAGCTACAACGATTTTCTGTTTGCGGTGTATCTCGCAGTGACCAAGGAGAGTCAGACGTTGACGGTGGGATTGTCCCTGTTTCAGGGTGATCGCAATGTGCAGTTCGGCCAGCAGGCAGCAGCAGGCCTGCTCGGCATCGCACCGGTGTACGTCCTGGCGCTGGCTGCCCAGCGCTATCTGGTGGGCGGGCTCGCGACGGGTGCCACCAAGTGAGCGCCGTTGAGCTGGTGGGCATTACGAAGTCCTACGGGGACAACGCGGTCGTCGACGATGTGAGCCTGTCGCTTCCCGATGGATCGTTGACCGTGCTGGTCGGGCCGTCGGGCTGCGGCAAGTCCACCACGCTGCGGATCGTGGCCGGTCTGGAATCGGCCGACAGCGGCACGGTGCACATCGGCGACCGCGACGTCACCGCTGCCACCCCGCGACAGCGCGACGTGGCGATGGTTTTCCAGAACTACGCCCTGTACCCGCAGTTGAGCGTGGCGGGCAACATCGCGTTCCCGCTGCGCAACGCCGGAGTGGCCAAGGACGTTGCCGCACAACGGGCCCGCGAGGCCGCTGAGCGCGTCGGCATCACGAAGCTGCTCGACCGCAAGCCGCGCCAGCTGTCCGGCGGCCAACAGCAGCGGGTGGCGATCGCGCGTGCCCTGGTGCGCACACCGTCGGTGTTCCTCTTCGACGAACCGCTGAGCAATCTCGATGCCAAGCTGCGCGTCGAGCTGCGATCCGAGATCCGGCGACTGCAACAAGAACTCGGCATCACCGCCCTCTACGTCACCCACGACCAGGAGGAGGCGATGACCATCGCCGACCAGCTCGTGGTGCTCAACGCAGGCCGGATCGAGCAGCGCGGCACGCCGCACGACCTCTACCGGACTCCGGCCAACACGTTCGTCGCGGGCTTCCTCGGATCACCGACCGCCAACCTGGTCAGCGGCCGAATCGACGGTGGATCCTTCACGGCCGACGGCATTCGCTGGGACGTCACGGGCCCCGATCAGGCGGCCGTGACGGTCGCGGTGCGGCCGGAGGACGTGCTGCTGCGGCCGGATGCCGGCGGGGCGGGGCGGTTCGAGTTGGTCGAATTGCTCGGTCCCCGATACGTCTTCATCATCGCCATCGGCGAACAGCGGTTGACCGCTGTCGTTGAGGACGCCGAGGTGGCGCGCTGGGCACGACCGCCCGTGCCCGGTGACGCCGTGGAGGTGACGGTTCGGCCAGACCGTCTGCATCTGTTCGACGAGGGCTCCGGCACTCGATTACCTGCCGCAAAACCGTGAAGGAGCAATGATGCCGCGCACACCATGGACCACGCTGCCCGATGCGCAAGAGTTCGAGAAATGGGATGCGACGGCAGCCGACGTCGCCACCGTCCTGGCTGCCGACGCGCTGGCCCGCGACCGCGCGAACGAGCAGCCCACCGCCGAACTCAAGCTCCTCAAGGAGTCAGGTCTAGCGAACCTGCTCATCCCGGCAGAGTTCGGCGGCCATGGCGGGCATTGGAGCACCGCGCTGCGGGCGGTTCGCATTCTCTCCCGCGCAGACGCGTCGATCGCGCAGATCCTGGCCTACCACTACGTCAACCACGCGGGCATCGTCTTCTTCGGCAACCCGGAACGCTGGTCCCACTGGTTCGAGGCATCCGCTGCGGGGCACTGGCTGTGGGGTGACTCGGTCAACCCGATCGATCCCGACCTAGCTTTGACATCGGACGGCTCGGGATACCGGCTCGATGGGCGCAAGCGCTACTCGACTGGCGCGTCCACCGGCGACGTCACGTTGGTCATGGGTGCCGAGCAGGGGCACGACCGGATTCTCGCCGTGGTGATCGATCACGAACGCGCCGGCGTGCGGTTCGTCGACGACTGGGATGCCTTGGGGCAGCGGCTCTCGGCAAGCGGCTCGGTCGAATTCGATGCCGTCCCGGTAGCGACGTCCGACGTGCTCGGCGTCGTGGGCGAGGAGCCGTATTCGACACTGGTGACGCCGGGTATCCAGCTGGCGTTCGGCAACCTCTATCTGGGCATCGCGCAGGGCGCCCTGCAGAAGGCGCGCCAGCTCACCCTGGATCGACGGGGTGCCTGGCTGCTGAGCAACGCCGACCACTATTCGCGAGATCCCCTGGTGCAGAGGGTCTTCGGAGAGCTGGTGTCGCGGGTCGCAGCGGTCGAAGCACTGGCCGACCACTGGAATGCCCGCTACGACCTGGTGATCTCCCGCGGCTCGGACGTCACCGCGGCTGATCGGGCCGACGTGGAGATCGGCATTGCCCAGCTGAAGGTGGTGTCCACCGAGACCGCGCTCGAGGTGGCTCAGCGCGTGTACGAGGTCACCGGCACGAGCTCGGTGCGCAGCGACATCGGGCTGGATCTGCACTGGCGCAACATCCGTACGCATTCGCTGCACGATCCCGTCGACTACAAGAAGATCGAGGTCGGCGCCAACTTCCTGACCGGTGACGTTCAGCCGATCACGCTCTACACCTGAGGGCTCACGACTTCGGCCCGATGAACTCGTCGAGGCGGGCCGTGGCTGCCTTGCGGTAGATGGACACGATGTACTTGGTCGACCGGGTCCATGGGATCTCGAGGTGATCGAGCGCGGCAGTGAACAAACCGAGGATGTCCTCTGATCGGTTCGTGAAGTGGTACCGGATGCTCATGACCCCGCGATCGTTGGCGATGACGCGGCAGCCGTCGCTGTGGATGAGACCGCGGACGAATTCTTCGGTCTCCTCGTAGACGATGGCTTCCTGCCACGGTTCGAGCCGGATCGGTCTGCTGTGCTTTCGGCCGGGGCCGTGCTGAGGAAAGAGGCAGGGCCAGTGTTTGGAGAAGTGCGAGACGTCCACGCACCGTTCTTTCCGCCGCACAATGCCCGCATGCTGCTTGGGCATCACTGCATCGATGGCTTCCCGACAGCGAGCAATGATTGCGGGGTATTTCGTATCGCACGTAATGCGTAGGTGGAATGTCCGCGGATGTCGTGAGATGCAACCGTCACCGAGGTATAGACCAAGCAAGTATGAGTACGGGGCAGCTGGAAGTGCAGTGAAGTCGTGGTCGATCCCGCAGTCCGATGAGCCCGCCCGGTGGCGCGAGCGCACTCGAGGTCCGCGTCGCCACTCCCACACAGTCTTCCGCGGAATGCCTGTCTCCCTAGAGACTGCGCAGTCGTTCATGCCCGCAGCGATGAGTCGCTGAACCTGGTTGAACTCCTCCAAGGACCTCACGCCTTGCCCCCCGTCCGGATATTTCCAAACTAGAGACGGCCGCCGACAAATTTGGCGGGCTATCCGCGCGGTACTATCGGCACTCTGCGGGCGTGGCGCAACCGGCTGACGCGCGGTCTTTAGGTGGCCGTGTTCGAAAGAACGTGTGGGTTCGAATCCCACCGCCCGCACTCATTTCAGCCGGATGTCCTCGCGTGCGATGGGGGCGGCGCAGCGGTCGCAGCTGAGTACCGGTTTGAGCCCGTGGCCACATGGGGTGTGGGTGAGCTTGATGTCCGACTCATTCGGGTCGAGCCAGCGTTGACCCCAGGCGAGCATCGAGAGTGGCAGCTGATAGAGGTCGAGTCCTCGTTCGGTGAGCCGGTATTCGTGGCGAACCGGCCAATCGCCGTAGGGCGCAGCGACGAGGATCCCTTGTTCCACGAGGCGTCGAAGCCGGCCCGACAGAATGTTTGGCGCGATGGCGAGGTTTTGTTGGAAGTCGTCGAATCGGCGGGTCCCGAAGAACGCCTCTCGGATGAGCAGGCTGGTCCAGTGATCACCCATGACGCCAAGGGTCCGGCCGATCGAACACGTCCGGTTCCGTTCCAGCAGAGACAGGTCGGGTGTGCGCCGTCGTTGACCAAGGCGGGGTGATGTCGTGAAGGGGCCGGGTCTCCATGCGGTGACGTCGCGGGCGGAAATTACCTCCCGGCAGTTGTCGCACCGCAGCACCGCCTCGAGCGGTTGGCCGCAGCCAACGTGCACCGCCGGGGTCGGACGCGGGCGCCCGTCGAAGTGCCACCGGTCGCTCCAGCGCATCGCCACCATCAGGCAGGTGAGGAAGTCGCGGCCACTCTCGGTCGGGAGGTACTCGGACCCGGATGCCAGAGGGTGCTCGGTGAGCAGGCCACCAGAAGCGAGTTGCCGCAGGCGCGCAGTCAGGGTCGAGCGGGCGACGCCCAGTCGGGCCTGGAACTGGGAGAACCGGCGAACGTCATAAAGCACCGATTCCCGCATGACCAACCACGACCACGCGTCTCCGACGACCTCGCCGGTGCGGTAGATCGAGTCGAGGTCGA
>Ga0105237_10006231_pt1 | contig 13289 bp, 9 predicted proteins | sample KBSC24metaG_FD_81520 | JGI IMG/M metagenome (GOLD analysis project Ga0105237, IMG submission 81520) | Corn rhizosphere microbial communities from Kellogg Biological Station, Michigan, USA - KBS C2-4 metaG | ecosystem: Host-associated > Plants > Roots > Rhizosphere > Soil | place: Michigan, USA...
GGAGGGGCTATTTTTCTGTGAGGACCCGACCCGCAAGATACGACGTTGCGAACGGAGTGAAAGGCCCGCCTGGCGCGACGGCAGGGCGGGCGAATATATTACCGGTAGTGCGGCATATGCTCATCATTGAATTTCCGCTCCGTGTCGTTCCATGCATTTATCTGCTGTGTGCGTGAAGTATTTACCTTCTGATTGGTTTGATTAAACCCCTTTACGGCTGCATTGATGTCGTTGACCGCCTTGTTATAGGCATCCACATCGGCCTTGCTCCGGTCAGACGAGCCTTTTGATTCCATGGCCTTCTTCAGCTTGTCGAACTCTTCCTCCTTTACATAAAAATCAGCCAGTTTGGGAATATCATTGGTAGCCATCTGCTGGTAGTATTTCAATGCATTCCGGCAGGCGACGACCAGGGATGCATCGCCATCGAAAGGTTTCACCGTATCCAGCCCTTTCAGGCCTTCGTTGGCAAAGTTGAGCAGGGCTGTGCGGGCCTGTTCCATTTCATTCACCTTCTTTTCATTCATGGCCTTGACCATCTGGGCATCTTCCCAATTGCATTTGAAGAAGAAGATATATACCGTGTTGGTATATTTACTGAGGCGGCCTGCGACGTCCATTTTTGTTCCCAGCTTGCTGGCATCCTCTACGAGCGTGACATTGTATTTGGCTGCGAAGTCTTTGGTAGCGCGGTCAAGCTTTGCAAAGGCCTCCTCAAGGGTCTCGTTGACCTTGTCCTGCAGCAGAAGATAGGCCTGCATTTCATCCACCGACTGTTCGGCCAGCTCTTCGATGTTGACGATCTTTTTGTAGTCCTCATTAAAAACGGTGTAGCACATCTGTATATAGTCGATGCTGGCCTGGCGCAGGGATTTATCGCCCTTGTAATAGGGAAGGTCGGTGGTCTTATAGCGGCTCTGGGTAATATTATCCAGCACTTCCTGGCGGAGCTTTTCAACTTTGCGCGCCCGGCGTCCGTGTGCAGCGGCGCTGAGATACTGCATGTACTTGGCATCCATATCTCCCCTGGCCTTGTTGATGGCGCTCATGTAATCGCCGGGGTTGTTAAAGTCCTGTGCGGATGTGCTGACAGGTACGGCAAATGCGAGAAAAAGAAAACCTAATAAGGACAATGATAGCAGCTTAGGGTTCATATGTCAGTTGTTTTTTTATTTGATCATGCCCAATGCCAGCTGATAGGCTGCCATCAGGTAGGGGTCTTCCAGCACAATCTTTTTTCTTTCCTCATTCATCTCCTTCATAGCTTTGTCTGTCTGCAGACGCTGTAGCTCATACGCGGGATTGGCGACGGTGAAAATGTCGTTTTTTTCAGGCACATTGTCCTTTGTCTTTTGACTTTTTCTTTCTGCTATTATATCATTGATGTCGAGCGAATGGTCTTTGGCCACTGACCTGGCTGGCTTTGATACCTGCCGGGCATGCTGGAAATAAGGGCTGCCATCTATTATTTTTGCCGCTATGGCCTGTTCAGCGGCTATGGGCAGGGGTGACAGTGCGTGATAATATTTATTGGCTGCGATGGTCACCGGGGAAAGCGCAAATTGCTCGCTGGATTCCCGTTGTGTCATAGCCTCCGGAGGATCGGGCAGCACTATATCCGGGATGACCCCGCTGAGCTGCGCCGTCTTCCCACTGACCCTGTAGAGCCTGGAGATGGTGACCTTAAGATAGCTGGAGGCTTCTGTTTTAGAAGTGACATTGGAGAGGTCGATGCTCGTGTCCATGGGCAACACTACCTGTGCCGTAGCCTTGCCAAAGGTGGGTGAGCCAAGGATCAATGCCCTATTATAATCCTGCAGGGTGCCTGCGACCATTTCCGAGGCGGAGGCGCTGCTGCCATTGACCAGCACCAGCAAGGGGCCATCCCATACCGTCCCCCGGGAGACGTCTTTCAATGTGTAGACTTTCTCGTCCTTCGACTTGATCTGGCCAACGGGGCCGGCGTCGATAAAGAGGCCGGATAGTTCCACTGCTTCGTCCATGGAGCCACCGCCATTGTACCGGAGGTCGAGTACCAGGGCTTCGATATTTTCCTTTTTTAGCTTCAGTATCTCTTTTGCCACATCGTTGGCGCAGCCTTTAATACCCTTACTATCCTCCCAGTCGGAATAGAAGCCAGGCAATGCAATGTATCCCACCGTCTTGGTCCCTTTGAGGAGAAAGCCCTTTACCCTGTTCTCTTCTTCATCTGCCGCGGTGGGGTTGATCAGGGCTTTTTGCAGGCTGATCTGCCGTACGGTGCCGTCGGCTTTTTTTACATCCATCGTGAGCTTGTTGCCGCCCTCGTCGGTAAGCATCTGATTCAGCTCAGCGGCGGATGCATCGGAGACATCGCTGGAGTCCTTGTTGTCCCAGCGGAGAGAGAGGACTTTGTCCCCTTCATTCAAGCTGCCTGTCTGGAAGGCGGGGCCTCCGGGTTCGAGATGTCCTACAACGGCACGTTTGTCTTCGTCGCTGCGGAAGGTAAGGCCGTAGGATTGGGATTTATTACCCAGTTCGCTTTCGAACCCCGCCTTTTCATCCGGCGAAAAATATGCGGTGTGGGGGTCATAACATTCGGCGAGGCTCTGGCAGTAGATCATGCCTATGAGATTGCCGATGCCAATAGGGTTTTGCAGGAGCCGGCGGATAGACCGGTGAATGGCGGCCGCGAATTTTTTTCGCATCGCAGGCTCCAAATTGGCGACAGTGAGTTTTGGGTCGGCCTGTCCGGCCGGGCCGGGGGCGATGAGTCTGTCGGCTATCAGGGTGGCTACGGACAGCTTCATCAGCTTGTAGACTTTTGTATGGAGGGTTTTTAGATCGGCGGCGTAGGAGGTATCTTCCAATGCAGTAAACTTTTCATTGGGTGTGAATTTGATTGGCTGGGCCGCGATGTGGTCGATGATCGTGTCAACCTGAGTCAGCCGCTGTTGGTAGAGATTGATCAATAACTGTAAGAAAGCGGTATGCCGCCCGAGGATCTCTTCGTCCAGCTTGTAGCGCCAGGCAGAGAGTTTGTTGATGTCGTCCTGTATAAAGAACATGTGTTCGTCATCCAATTCTTCCAGCAGATGGGTATAGATGGCGGAGGACATTGTCTTGTCCAGGGTTCTTGGCTGCACGTGGAATTTCTCTACCATCCGGGAGATGAGGAAGGCATCAGCGGCCTTGCTATCCAGGGACTGGGCGCCAGCGGTGAGAGTTAAAAGGGTATAAAGGCAAAGTATAAGACTGCGAACCATCGGCCCAAGATAATAAAAAGAAAATCCCGGGCATAGCCGCCCGGGATTTTAAAAATACGCATGATCGTATACTTATATATGAGATTCGATCTTCTTAACGAAGTTGGACTTGGGCTGAGCGCCGACCAGTTTGTCTACTACTTTACCATCCTTGATGAAAAGTATTGCAGGGATGCTGGTAATGCCATAGTTAACGGACAGCTGAGGATTGTGGTCAACATTTACTTTACCTACATTGATCTTGCCGTCATATTCCTTTGACAATTCTTCGATCACCGGCCCGATGGCGCGGCAAGGACCACACCATTCAGCCCAAAAGTCTACTATCGTCAATTTATCGGAAGAGATTACTTTGTCCTGGAAGTTGGTATCTGTTAATTCTAAAGCCATAATAAGTGTTTTTTATGTGAGTTGTTTGTTTTTCTATTTACAAATGTCCGGATAGTTTTCCAGTTCTTTGGTCGCCGGCCCGACATCTAAATGCTTTTTAATCTACAACATTAATGGACTGAATGCAAAAAGCCTTCCAGCCCAATTAAGTGACAACTTGTACCTCCAATTCTGGCTTTTCGGCCAAAAAAGCAGCCATTTCGTCATTCATTTCGAAACCCGTGCCCATGGTGTACATACTGACCTTTGATCGGGATCTTGGCTCTAATACATTGAATTTCAGTAGCGATTTGCCAGGATACTTTTTTATATTCTTCTCCATGAACAGGACCATCTCCTCGTTGATATGGCGGGCTTCCACCTCCATGATCACCTGCTTTGTAAGGATAGGTTTTATGCTTTCCAGGAGCATCATCCGCTCGATCTTGAACTCATATTCCGTCTTGTTGAAGCGGAGGCGGAATGCGCCTGTGATAAAGAGGTTCTTACCCTTCTCGAGGTAATTGGAGTAGCGGGCGTAGTCTTCGCTCCAGAGCATAAACTCCGTCTTGCCGGTGTAGTCTTCGATGGTGAAGGAGCCGAATTGTTTGCCCGTCTTGCTGACCCTGTGTTGTGCGTCCACCACCAGTCCAGCCAGTCTGTAGGATTTACCCGGGTTGGCCTGGAGGCCCAGGGCATCCTTTATTTCGTTGTATTCACCTAATTGAGTGATGCCATAGTGGGTGATCTCGAATTTAAAGTGATCGAGGGGGTGACCGCTCATGAACATACCTGTCACTTCCTTTTCATGCTCTAAAAGTTCCGTAAGTGTCCAGGGTTCGCAGACGGGCAGTTTGGGAACGGCAATCTCGGGCATGGTCAGCTCTCCGAAGAGGCTGTTGCTGCTCTGCGTTGAATTGGTCTGATAGACGTTACCGAATTTTATGATCTTTTCCAGCCCTGTGGAGGTATCACCCTGCGGGATGAAGAAATACTGTGCCCGGTGGATGCCGGCGAAGCAATCGAATGCGCCTGCATAGGCGAGACTTTCCAATGTCTTTTTATTGACGGTGCGTTGATTGATCCTTTTGATCATGTCGAAGATGGTAGTGAAGGCCCCATCTTTTGTACGTTCTGCAATGATGCCTTCCACGGCGGCTTCACCTACGCCCTTGAGTCCGCCCAATCCTACGCGGATCTCGTGATTTTTATTCGGAGAAAAACCTTTTTTGGATTCGTTGATGTCGGGGCCCAGTACCTTTAATCCCATCCGTTTGCATTCTTCCATGAAGAAGGTGATCTTTTCGATGCTGCCTGCGTGGTTCAGTACACCCGCCATGTATTCAGCGGGGTAGTGGGCTTTGAGATAGGCCGTCTGGTAGGCTACGTAGGCGTAGCAGGTGGAGTGCGACTTGTTGAACGCGTATTGTGCGAAAGCTTCCCAGTCCGTCCATACTTTTTCCAGCTTGTCCTGGGCCAGGCCTTTAGCGGTGGCGCCTTTGATGAACTGGCTCTTCATCTTATCCAGTACGGCCTTCTGCTTTTTACCCATGGCCTTACGGAGTACGTCGGCGTCGCCCTTGCTGAAGCCGGCAAGCTTTTGAGCCAGGAGCATTACCTGTTCCTGGTAGACCGTGATGCCGTAAGTGTCCTTGAGGTATTCTTCCATTTCGGGCAGGTCGAATATGATCTCTTCCCGGCCGTGTTTGCGGTCGATGTAGTTAGGGATATAAGCAATAGGGCCCGGACGATAGAGGGCGTTCATGGCGATGAGGTCGTCGAATTTGTCAGGTTTGAGGTCACGGAGATATTTCTGCATACCGGGACTTTCAAACTGGAACGTGCCGATGGTTTCCGCCTTTTGGTATAGCTCGTATGTCTTTTGATCGTCGAGAGGGATCGTATCGAGGTCGATCTCGACGCCATAATTTTCTTTGATGAGTTCCAGGCTTGTTTTCAGGATGTTGAGGGTCTTCAGACCCAGAAAATCCATCTTAATGACGCCGGCGTCTTCGATGATGCTGCCTTCGATCTGTGTCACGAGGAGGTTGGAGTCCCTGGCCGTGCAGACGGGGATGATATTCATCAGGTCTTCCGGGGCGATGATGATACCTGCCGCATGAAGCCCGGTATTACGGACGGAGCCTTCCAGTCTCTCCGCCTCGTGCAGGACCCTGCTGCGGAGGTCGTCACCCCTGTATATTTCCCTGATCTTTTTCACATTCTCCATGTCGTCGGGGCCCAGACCATCTTTTTCTTCCAGGGACTTCTCGCCTTCCTTGGGGGTCATAGGCGCCTTCAATACACGTCGGAGCTCGATACCGGGCTTTTCCGGGACAAGTTTGGCAAGAGCATTGGATTCGACCAGCGGCAGATCGAGGGCCCGTGCCACGTCCTTGATGCTCATCTTGGCGGCCATGGTACCATAGGTGACGATCTGAGCTACCTGGTTCCTGCCATATTTCTGTACAACATATTCGATGACCCGCTGACGGCCTTCATCGTCGAAGTCCGTATCGATGTCGGGCATGGACTTACGATCGGGGTTAAGGAATCTTTCGAACAGCAGGTTGTATTTGACGGGATCGATATTGGTGATACCGATGCAATAGGCGACCACGCTGCCGGCAGCCGATCCGCGGCCGGGTCCGATGAATACGCCCATGTCGCGTCCAGCCTTGATAAAATCGCTCACGATGAGGAAGTAGCCGGCAAATCCCATCGTCCTGACCGTAAAAAGCTCGAATTCTATCCTTTCCTGTATGTCGGGCGTAAAGTCGCTGTAGCGCAATTTGGCTCCCTCATAGGTGAGGTACTTGAGGTACTCCCACTGATCGAGATTGCTATCGTTGTGGATCTGGAATTCCTTTGGAATAGGAAAGTTGGGGAGAAGAATATCCTTCTTCAGGTTGAGCACTTCCACCCTGTCTATGACCATGTTGGTGTTATCGATGGACTCGGGGATGTCTTTGAAGAGGGTCTTCATTTCTTCCGTCGTCTTGAAATAGAACTGGTCGTTCGGGAATTTGAAGCGTCTGTTCTTTACATTGGCGTCGTCGTTGACGAAGTCATCGAAGCCGGGGGTGCTTTGTTTTTCACCCGTATTGATACAGAGGAGGATATCGTGGGCGTTGTAGTCGTCCCTGTCCGTGTAATGGCTGTCGTTGGTGGCGATGACGGGTACGTCAAACTTGACGGCAAACTTCAGCAGGACCTGGTTGATGATCTCCTGTTCCTTTATATTATGCCGCTGCAGTTCGATAAAATAATCTTCACCGAAGATATCGAGCCACCATTTGAATTCTTTTTCTGCCTTGTCCTCGCCATCGTGGAGGATGGTTTGGGGGACATACGCGCCGATGCAGCAGGTGGTGGCGATGATGCCTTCGTGATATGTTTGGATGAGCTCCTTATCTATACGGGGGTACTTGCTATAAAGACCCTCGGTGTAGCCCAGGGAGGTGAGCTTGATCAGGTTCTGGTAACCGACTTTATTTTTCGCCAGGAATACCTGGTGGTAGCGTTCGTCCTTTTGTTCCTTGGTGAAGGTCTTGCGGTGGCGGTCCTCCACGACATAGAATTCACAGCCGACTATGGGTTTGACCTTGAGGGTGCCGTCCTCGTTCCTGTGTTTGTAGGCTTCGGTGACGAATTCGAATGCGCCGAACATGTTGCCGTGGTCGGTGATGGCAAGGGCCGGCATTCCGTCCTTGATGGCTTTTTTATAAAGGCTCTGGATCGAGGCGGCGCCATCCAGGAGGGAGAACTGCGTATGTGTATGTAAATGAGAGAATTTGCTCATAGAATGCTTCCGAAAATAAACACGCAATTAACTAACAAAGTTCGGGGGGCCGAAGCACATTCTTTCCACATGAGCAGTTTGGCAAATTTTTTGACATTTTTGCTTACCTTTACCTGTGCCAATATCCTTTAAAGTGGAAAATATGTTGAAAAATCTCGTTTTCATAATGGTCCTTGCCTGTGTAGTAACCAGCTGTAGCACATTGAAAAACAGTGCTTCACAGAATACTACCTCCGTAAGCAAGACCACTTCCACGGTACATGACGATTCCGGCAATTCCATTCAATTTATCAGCAATATTGCTATCCATCCGAGTGCACAGCAGGACAAGACGGGCAGTTCCATCACAACCACCAATGTCAGCGATGCACACAGCGCAAACTATGCTTCGGGGGAGGCTATCGAGAACCTATCGGCGCTGCAATTCAAATATTCCATCCTGGAGAATACATCGGTGGAAGAGCTGGATAATTCTAAGTTATTGACTTTCATGGATTATTGGTATGGCGCTCCCTATCATTACGGGGGGACGACACGGGATGGGATCGACTGTTCCGCCTTTGCCTTTTTACTGATGTCTTCCGTCTATGGTATTGCTTCGCTGCCCCGCACTTCGAAGGAGCAGTATGATGCCTGCCGGCATATCCATCGGGATGAGCTAAAAGAAGGAGACCTGGTCTTTTTCCATACGCTGGGCAAAAAGAGAAAGGTCACACACGTGGGGGTTTATCTCCGCAATAACAAGTTCATCCATGCCAGCATATCGGGTGTAATGATCAGCGATATGAATGACGGATACTACGACAAGCACTTTATAGGTGCCGGGCGGGTGTTGTAGGAACCGCCGGACGGGAGCTTCAATTCAATTTTTTTGTGCTGATAAAGAAATTCCGATTGGCGGTGAATGCACTGCCGTTGTCGCCGTCCAGTGTCTTCCATTCCGTAGTGGGCTCTATCTACTTTTCGGGCAGTCCTCCCACCGAAACTTTTACAGGCATATTAAAACCAGCCACTGAATTCGTCCAGTGATAGGAGAGCAGGTTGCCACTGTTGAACTTATATTCCAATTCGGGGATCTTTGTGGTGCGGAGATACTGGTCGAAAATTTTGGAAAGATCTTTTTTGGCGAACTGGCTGATATACGTCTCGATCTGCGCGGATGTCACGGTCTTATGGTAGAAGGCAGCCGTCAGTCCATGGAGCAATGTGCGGAAACTGGAGTCGCCCATGATCTGGCGGATGATATGAAGCATATTCCCGCCTTTGTAATACATGTCACCCGAGCCTTCGTTATTGACGCCGTAGGCGCCGATGATAGGTTTGTCATTGCGGATGTTCTTGCGGGTGCCGATGCAGTAATCATTTCCGGCCTCCACACCGTCCTGGCAGGTGGTATACAAGGTCTCGGTATAGTTCGTGAATCCCTCGTGGACCCACATATCGGCCAGGTCGTTGGTGGTGATATTATTGCCAAACCATTCGTGTCCACTCTCGTGTACGATGATAAAATCCCATTTCATACCCCATCCGGTGCCGGAAAGGTCACGTCCCAGATAGCCATTTCCGTAATGATTCCCGTATGCAACGGCGCTCTGGTGTTCCATTCCCAGATGAGGGGCGTCCACCAGCTTATAGCCATCCTCGTAAAAGGGGTATGGCCCCATCCAGTATTCGAAGCAGCGCAGCATGCTATCTGCCTGTTTGAACTGTTCCTGCGCCTTGTCGAGGTTATAGTCCAGCACCCAATAGTTGCAGTCGAGATTACCTTTCTCACCCTGAAAATCCCGGTGAAAGGTGACGTATTTGCCTATATAGGGGATGATATCGTAATTATTGATTGGGTTGACGACAGACCATGTATAAGTAGTCGTGCCATTGCCATTGTCCTTCTTGTCCTTCAAACGCCCGTTGCCGACCGCCACGAGGGTATCCGGCACGGTGATATGGAGGGAGGCGCCGCTGTCGGGTTCATCGCTCTGGTGATCTTTACAGGGATACCATACGCTGGCGCCCAGTCCCTGGCAGGCTACGCTCATCCAGGGCCTGCCATCCCTATCTTTTGTCCATATCCAGCCGCCATCCCACGGTGGGCGTATGGCAGCCCGGGGAGTACCTTCGTACTGGATGGACAAGGTCTCGATGCTGCCTTTTTTTATTTCATGGGGCAAACTCACATGAAAGGCGTTACCTTCTCTTTTATATTTCAGGTTCTTGTTATTCCAGGTGATGGAGACGATGTTCATGGGTTCCTGGAGGTCTATTTGCAGCTTGTCGCCTGACTTTATCGCCTCCAGTCGTATATTGTTAACGCCTTTTATAGTTTTCTTTTCGTAGTCGGGTGTGACATGGATGTCGTAATAAAGGACATTCCACCAGGCGCGTTCGGGGGTAATGGTGCCTCGCAGGGTATCGGCGTGTGTAAATTTTTGCTTTTCGCCGGCGGCTAATTGCGCGGAGACAGAGGGCAGATTAAAAAAGTAGCATGCAAACGCCAGCAGGATTACGGGTCTCATCGTTAAGTTATATTTTTATGTGCTAATGTCCGGCCACCGGGACTGGCCCGTTTTAAAGGCTCGAAAATGAAGATAAATAAAGATTTGTTAATAGCAGTGTTGTTCTTGTTGGCCGGCTGTTCATCTCCGCATGAGGGTGCAAAAAAGGTTTTCCGGTACAATGAAAAGGACGGCATTGCCTCCCTTGACCCCGCCTTTGCCAAAAACCGCAGCACGATGTGGCCTATCCATCAACTTTACAATACCCTTGTCGAGACGGATGACGAGCTGCATATCGTTCCTGCCCTGGCCAGGAGCTGGGATGTGTCTGAGGATAAAAAGACCTGGACCTTTCACCTCCGCACTGATGTTTTTTTTCACGACAATGAAGCTTTCCCGGGCGGTAAGGGACGTCATATGGTGGCGGGGGATGTGGTATACAGCTTTCTTCGGATCATCGATGCCCGGACGGCAAGCAGCGGGGCCTGGATCTTCAATTCCCGGGTGGATACTTCGGCGCCTTTTACGGCTCTGGATGACAGCACTTTTCAATTGAAGCTGATAGCCCCCTTTTTCCCCATATTGGGTATTCTCAGCATGGAATATTGTTCCGTGGTGCCGAAAGAGGCGGTGCAATTCTATGGCAAGGATTTCCGGAGTCATCCTTGTGGTACGGGGCCATTCCAATTTAAGTCATGGGAAGAGGGAGAGGCGCTGATACTGCTGAAGAATGAGCATTATTTTGAGAAGGACAGCATGGGCAGGCCGCTGCCATACCTGGATGCTGTGCAGGTGAGCTTTTATGAGGAGAAGGCTACGGAGTTCCTCCTCTTTCGTCAGGGATTGCTGGACTTTATGAACGAGATCGACCCGACGTTCAAGGATGAGGTGCTGAGCAAGAAGGGGCAATTGAAGCCGCAGTGGCAGGGGAAGATCATCCTTTCCACGCATCCGTATCTCAACACCGAATACCTGGGTATACTCATCGATACGACCAATCCGCTGGTGAGGAACTCTCCGTTACGACTGCGTGCTATACGGCAGGCGATCAATTATGGATTCGACAGGCGGAAGATGATGCTGTATCTCCGCAATTCGCTGGGGACGCCCGCAGAGAGCGGCTTTGTACCGGCAGGGATGCCCGGCTTCGATCCATCAAAAGTAAAAGGGTATCATTATGATCCGGCCCGGGCACGACAGCTGCTGGCCCAGGCGGGTTTTCCGGAAGGAAAGGGGCTGCCATCCATACATCTGCTGACCATATCGGACTATGCGGATTTTGCCAGCTGGATAGCGCGTGAGCTGGAAGACGCCGGACTAAAGATACAGGTAGAAGTGGTGCAGAAAAGCCTGTTGCTGGAGCAGACGGCCCGCAGCCAGGCCTTGTTCTTCCGGGGCAGCTGGATTGCGGACTATCCTGACGCGGAGAATTATCTGAGTGTCTTTTATTCAAAGAACCCCGCACCACCCAATTATACGAGGTTCCATGACGCGGAGTTCGATCATTTGTATGAGCAGGCGTTGCTGGAAAATAATGACTCAGCCCGATATGTATTGTATCGCAGGATGGATCAGATAGTAATGGATGCGTCGCCTGTGGTGCCTTTATGGTATGATGAAGTGATACGGCTGGTCGATCCAAGCGTGAAGGGGTTGCGGCCCAATGCGCTTAATCTGCTGGAACTGCGGCATGTGGACATAGTCAAATAGTTATATTGGTTCGATTGGGTAGTTTTCTTATCATTACAGTCAACCCCTAAACGGTGGCTCAGACGTGTATTTTATACGTCCCGGGCAGAATGCCGTGGTAAAGGGACTTGGCTGGACCGCCCTTACTTTTTTACTGGGATGGTGGGGTATTCCCTGGGGCCCTATTTATACCGTCGGCTGTCTGAGCACGAATCTTTCCGGTGGTAAGGATGTTACCCAGGAGATAAGCCGTGCTATGGATGTGCAGGCGCTGGTGAGCTGATCATTTCCGCTGATATACCCGCACATAATCTACCTCGAATTTTGAAGGGAACCTGCTGTTTGCGGGGTCGCCGCCATTGTCACCGCCGATGGCAAAATTCAGCAGCATATACTGCGGCTGTTTGAAGGGGTTGAAGCCGGTGCTGTCCTTGTTGACAAGTGATCTCATGGGAACCTTGTTCAGGAGGAGGTCATCGACATATAAGGCGATGCCGGTGCTGTCCCAGTCCATTCTCCAATGGTGGAATTCCGACGCCCATGTCACATCTACTTTTTTCTTTTTACTGTACCAATATGCTTTATTGGGTTTGTCTGTACCTATAGCGATATTTGCCAGCAGGCTGTCCCTATAGAATTCCATCATATCTATCTCGCCGTTGGAGGGCCATGGTTTCGATGCTCCGAGCGCCCACCACGCGGGCCAGCAGCCGGGGCTGATGTCGATGCGGGCGCGCATTTCCCAGCGGCCATAGAGCCACTGCTGTTTGTCCCTGGTGATCATACAAGCCGAGGTATAGTCGATGGTCTTGCGAGCCTTCCGCCAATCCTTGCTGCCTTCGACATAGTTGGGATTGGGTTTCTGTTCACGTCTGGCTTCGATGACCAGGATGCCATCTTTACAGTAAGCATTTTCGGACTGATACCACTGCATCTCATGATTGCGTACAAAGCCTTCTTCGAAACTCCAGCTGGCAGGGTCGGGGGCGCCGTCCTTATTGAATTCGTCGGCCCATACGAGTTTGTAGCCGCTCTGTGTTTGGGTTTGCACATGAACCGGCAGCGTCAGGAAGAAAAGGCCCGGGATGAACAGTAGAAGATGCTTCATGGTTTAAAATAAGGAGATACCTTGATGTCAAGGTATCTCCTGTCTGTTTTGAATGGTTCGTATTATTGGTAGTTCGGATTTTGGGTCAGCTCTTTGGGGTTCTGGCTGATGATGGACAGCGGGATGGGCAGCAGGTAGTTCTTGCTGGCGTCGAATGACCATTGCGGCGAGCCTGGAGGGACGGCATTGATCAACGTATACGTATATCCGCCGCCGGGTTTTGGATCGAGCCGCATGCCGTGCATGACGTGGTTGAGGTTGACCTCGGCGATCTTCCAGCGCAGCAGGTCGAAATACCTTTTGCCTTCGAAAGCCGTTTCCACTCTTCTTTCGCGGTGGATAAGGTCTCGCATCTGGGATTGTGTTGCACCGGGATAGACATCTGAGAAAGTAGGGATACCCGCCCTTGTCCTGACCTGGTCGAGCGCAGCGTAAACGCTGGCATCTGGTCCCACGGCTTCATTCTGTGCTTCTGCATAGTTAAGTAGCACCTCTGCATACCGGAAGTAGTAGTAGGTCTCGCTGCTGGCGCCGCCCTGCCATGGGTTGACGGTGGTATCGATGGCTTTTTTCGTAGCATAGCC
>Ga0105237_10006233_pt1 | contig 13286 bp, 5 predicted proteins | sample KBSC24metaG_FD_81520 | JGI IMG/M metagenome (GOLD analysis project Ga0105237, IMG submission 81520) | Corn rhizosphere microbial communities from Kellogg Biological Station, Michigan, USA - KBS C2-4 metaG | ecosystem: Host-associated > Plants > Roots > Rhizosphere > Soil | place: Michigan, USA...
CCACCCGCACGTTCAGGGAATAGGCTCCTGAAAACGCTACATTCACATTGTAGCTCACTTCGTCTCCCTTTTCCAGCAGCCCGATGTTCTTACCTCCGCCGACATCGGTAGTGGTCTCGACGTTGATGCCTTTCATCTGAGCATACGCATTCGCCCAGATACCGCCGGGTACGGGGAAATAAGGTGTCGCCGGCGGCGGCGGCGTGGAAGGTGGGGGCGTTGTGGCTGGCGGCGTTGTCGTCGGCGGTGTAGACGGGTTAGTAGAGCCGGTGCTGGCGGCCTTGACGACGACATTCACCTTGTCGGATGCGGTAGCCCCTTTCTTATCCGTGACGGTGAGCTGGAAGACATAAGTCCCTGCCGCCGTCAGCCCGTTGATGGTGACCTGTGCCTGTGTATTATCAGGGCTGGTGGCGGTAGCCGGGCCGCTGACCTGTGTCCATTTATAGGCGGTGATGGTTCCGTTGGTCTCCGAGCCGGAACCTGTCAGCTTGATACTTTTCACGGGTAAGGTGATAGTTTGATCTGCACCCGCATTCGCGACAGGGGGACCGGCGACGACTGGCGCGGGATTAACAGTGACCTGTACGGTAGCAAGGGCGATGGTCCCAAGGAGGGTCGTCACCTGCAGCTGGAACTTATATACCCCCTGGATAAGACCGCCTACGGTGGTCTGTGCCTTTGTGGATGTGCCCATGCTGGCGGTGGAAGGACCGCTGACCTGTGTCCATTTAAAGGAGGCGATAGTGCCAGTGGTCTGGGTGGTGCCAGTCAGGGTGGTGCTGTTTGCAGGCAGGGTAATGGTCTGGTTCGCGCCCGCATCGGCCTGTACCTGATCGCTGCTGCCGTTGGTCACCTGGACAGTGGTATTGGCGCTCAAGGTACCGGTGTTATTGTCGGTGGCTAGTAAGTTAAAGACATAGGTACCTTTCTGGAGGCCTGTCACGGTAGTGGTCGCGGCATTGGGATTGGCAAAGGTTGCGATTGACCCCTTGGGACCGCTGACCTGTGTCCACTGATAGGACACGATCTTATATCCCACGGTGTCGATCCCATTGGGAGCGGGTTTTCGTACAGCCACAGCCAGCATCGCCCTGGCCGTCCCTTTTAATGTCGCGGTGGATCCGGCAACGGTCTGGTTTGCCCCCGCGCTGATGGTCGGGGCTATGAACCCATATTCGGTAAATATGCTGGTCAGGGGATGTACCATGGTGGGTGTCAGCACGTTCAGCTCATCGGGATGGAGGTCGCTATTGTTATAACCATTCCAGATGCCACCCCCCAGGGTTCCCCCCTTGTTACGCCCCCATGAGTAAATGTCGTTGTTGACATCCATCGCATACTTATAAAAGCCAAACCAGTTGTTGGAATAAAGATGCTTCCATTTGACGCCCTTGCCGATCTGCACAGGGATGCCCGAAGGGTTCTCATAATCCGTAAAGGACCAGCCAAAGCCAGGGAATCCGGGATAATTGTATTTATTAAGGAACTCCTGGCCGTTGCCCACTTCACCAAAGGAGTTGAAGCCGCAACCATACATATTACCAATATTGTCGATATAATGGATGGTATTCCAGTCCATGGATATCTCCGTAATGGGGGCAGTCATTTTCCACAGGTCCTTGACCGAGGTAGGTTTGGTATAGTTCTGCTTGCCGCCCCACATGCTGCAGACGCTGCCCCATATATAGGGCCAGCCCGATGTCTGTCCGGCCGCATCGGGGATGATACACCCATAAGCGGCTAAGTGTGATGTAAATATGTCGATGGCGGGAGCAGGTGTTTGTACCAGCTTGGGTGTCCGGCTGCCCTGGATCCATTGGTATACCTGGCCGTTGGTGGTAAGACCTAATACACCATTACATGCAAACAATACTTTCTTGAATTTCATGCCGGCCGGTGACAGCTGTGCAGGCGCCATGGTGACTCCCGTCATAGCCAGCGGATTGCCGCCTTTATTAAAGAAGGAGAAGATATCCTGTCCAAAATACCAAACACTGCCATCGCTGCGGATAGTCATTGCTACATGACCATAGGCATCGATATACGTATTGCCATTGAATGGCGCCCCGGTGGCATCCTTATCTATCCTTGTACAATTCACGGTGAGGTCGGTCTTCGAGGTCCAGACATAACCCTGCTCATCGATGATCCTGAAATAGTTGAATCCGCCGGCGCCAGTGTCGGCTTTTAATCCGCCGATAGGAAACTGTACTGGATAAGTGCTGCCGTTGTTCCACTTCCAGATCTTGCCATCCTGGGTGATATACCATGCTTGATATTCGGATACCACTACCTGTTTGATAACTTTTGGATTCTGAGCCTTTCCTACAAAAAATACCAGTAACGCACAAAGGAGGGTAAAAAGTCGTTTCATAAGCGATTGGTTGCTTTGTCAATAAAAAAGAATACCTACACAATGGTAGAAGGGATGCAGCTTCAAGAGGAAATAAGAGGATAAACTCAAGCGGGTGCTTTCGGAACGCCAAAAAGGCTAAGGGTAATACGAATTGAAAGGCCTCTTTTTCCCACGAGAATCATGCCAAAAGCAAAAAAGCTCTCTTAAATCTAAGAGAGCTTTTCCAATCCATTCCTATATTCTATTGTTTCAATACCTTCTTCGTTAGATACCAGCCCGTGCCGGACACACGGACAATATACATGCCCGGGGTAAGACCGCTGAGCGATATGGGTGCCTGGATAAGCGTCAATCCCTTGTTGAGCTCATAACGACGTACCACCATTCCTGTCACACTGATGACCTGGACGTCGAGACGTCCCATATAGCTGTTGACGATATCCAGCGTCACCTGGTCGATGGCAGGGTTGGGATAGAGATTGAAATGAGCCGGCTGGCCTGTTGCCGTGCTGTCGGTGGCATCTACGGAAATATTATTTGTCGCACTGCTGGAAGCCACATTGCTTACAACGGCTGTAGTGGTCGACAGAACGAACTGCATCCAGTTGAAATTGAACCCATTCGTCGACTGGGCGACGACCTTTATGGTCTGCGCGCCTGCAGGCAGGGTTACACTGGCGCTAACGTTGCCCCATACCTGCCATCCACCGGTGTTGGGCACGGTGACGGTGGCCAGTACAGTACCTGTCCCATTCATCAGCTTGAATGTGGCGCCTGTAACGGGGCTTGCCACGCGGAAGGTTGCCGTATAGGTACCGGCAGTAGAGACGGTGACATTGTAGCTCACCTGGTTGCCAGCGTAGTTGAGATAATTCACATCCTTGCCGCCGCCGACATCAGAGGTGGTTTCGGTGCTGGCGCCGAGCACAGCGTCATAATCCTCGGCCTGGATGGTGCCGGGTATCACTTTCCCGCTGGGAACAGACACCTGTAAGGCAAATTGCATCCAGTTGAAATCCCATCCATTATCGGTGAGGGAGACGATGGTCACTGTCTGTGTTCCTGCAGGCAGGGTCACGGAGGCGGTAACGGTAGTCCATGTCTGCCAGGCGCCGGTGTTGGGCACGTTGACGGTAGCCAGTATATTGCCTTTTGCATCCTGCATTTTGAAGGAGGCGCCCGTGAGCGCGCTCGATACCCGGAAGTTCACGGTGTACGTTCCTGCAGAAGCAACATTCAGGTTATAGCTCATTTGGTCGCCCTTGCTGATCCAGCCTACATCCAATCCGCCGCCGGCATCGGAAGTAGTCTCGGTGGCAACCCCGGACATGGTAGCATAGCTTTCGCCCTGGATAGTACCCGGTACAGATTGATAGACAGGGCTGGTGGACCCGGAAGAAGCCGCATTAACGACGACATTCACCTGGTCGGAGGCGGTAACGCTGCTGTTATCGGTAACCTTCAGCTGGAAGACATAGGTGCCTGCCACGAGGTTGCTGACAGTAGTTTGCGCTGTCGCAGGGGTGCCGATAGTAGCTGTGGAAGGACCACTGACCTGTGTCCATGCATAGGTCTTGATGGTGCCGTTGGTCTCGGAAGCCGTCCCTGTAAGCGTTACACTGCTGGTCGGCAATGTGATGGTCTGATCAGTCCCTGCATTGACAGTCGGAGGGCCGGCCGCAGCCGCTGCATTGACGGTGATCTGTACGGTGTCGGTGGCGGTGGTGCTGAGGGCGGTAGTCGCCAGCAGCTGGAATTTATATACCCCCTGTACGAGACCGGTGACGGTGGTCTGGGCCAGGGTGGCGCTGGTAATAGTGGCGGTAGAAGGACCGCTGACCTGTGACCATTTATAGGAAGCAATCGTGCCATTCACCTGCGAGGCTGTGCCCGTGAGGGTGGCGCTGTTCGTGGGCAGCGTGATGGTCTGGTCGGAGCCCGCGTTGACGGTGATCGCTCCGGGCGCGGTAGAGGTCACGACGATCGTATCATTGGCGCTGATCGTACCGGTGTTATTATCAGTGGCCAGCAGGTTGAAAACATAGGTACCTGCAGACAAATTCGTTACGGTAGTGGTCGCCGCAGTGGGAGAAGTGATGGTCCCGCTGGCCGGGCCGCTGACCTTTGTCCATTGATAGGACACGATCTTATATCCGGCGGTATCGATCCCATTGGGCGAGGGCCTTTTTACGGCGATGGCCAGCAGCGGAGTAACCACCCCTTTGAGAGTAGCTGTACTGGTGGAGATGGTTTGTTTGGCCCCCACGCTGATCGATGGCGCTATAAATCCGTATTCGGTAAACATGGCGGTCAGGGGATGCACCATGGTGGGTTTCAGCACATCCAGCTCATTGGGATGGAGGTCGCTATTATTATAACCATTCCATAGACCATTCCCCAGGACGCCTCCCTTGTTACGTCCCCATGAATAAATGCTGTCGTTGGCATCCATCGCATATTTATAGAAGGCGAACCAGTTGTTGGAATAAATATGTTTCCATTTGACACCTTTGCCGATCTGAGCCGGGATACCGGAAGGATTCTCAAAGTCTGTGAAGGACCAACCGTAATTTGGCCATCCGGGATAATTGTATTTACCGATGAACTCCACGCCGTTGCCCACTTCCCCAAAGGAATTGAACCCGCCGCCATACATATTGCCAAGACTGTCGATATAGTGAATGGTATTCCAGTCCACCGAGATCTCCTTAATAGGTGCGGTCATTTTCCATAGGGACTTGACAGACACAGGCGTGGTGGAGTTGGTGCCGCCCCACATGCTGCTGTTTGAACCCCATATATAGGGATAGCCCATGCCGGACGTTTCGCCCGCGTCGGGAACGATGCACCCAAGGACACTCACGTGTGATATGAATATGTCGGTGGCTGGCCGGGGTGTCGCGATCAGGGTTGGTGTCCGGCCGCCTCCGGGGGACCACTGATATACCTGGCCGCTGGTGGTAAGCCCTAGAATGCCGGCGCCTCCGAACAGTACTTTCTTGAATTTCATGCCGACAGGCGATAATCGCATGGGCGCCATGGTAGTGCCTGTCATATTAAGGAGGCTGCCGCCACTATAAAATAATGAATAGGCATCCTTTCCAAAAAACCAGACGCTGCTGTCACTGCGTATGGTCAATGCCGCATCTCCGTATGCATCAATGTACCAGTTGCCATTGTATGCGGCTCCGGTAGTATCCTTGTCGATGCGCGTACAATTTACGGTGAGGTCCGTCTTGGATGACCATACATAACCTTGTTCATCGATGATCCTGAAATAGTTGAAGCCGCCGGCGCCGGTGTCTGCTTTCAATCCGCCGATGGGGAACTGTACTGGATAAGTGCTGCTGTTGTTCCACTTCCAGATTTTGCCGTCCTGGGTGATATACCATGCCTGATATTCGGATACCACCACTTGTTTCATAACAGAATTCTGAGCCTGCCCTGCGAAAATTACAAGTAGGCAAAATGCAGAGGTAAGAAAATGTTTCATAAGCCCGATTAGTTGACTTTTAGATATGGAATTGGAAAATAGAGACCCGTAGCGGGTTTTTGACCCACTAAAAATGACAAGGTTGGTGTTTGTTCAATGGAATCCTTCTACCGTCAAAGGACAGGGGAGTTTCTTCAAGGAGGGCTCTCTATGCAAAACTGGTCTTCGGGGGGTACAAAAGATAAGGGAGAATGAATGACCCAATGTGACCATAATCATGCCAAAAGAACCCTCTTCCATGATGAAAGAGGGTCTTTTGGAAATATTTTTATTTTTTCAATATCTTTTTTGTCTCACTCCAGCCGGAGCCTTGTATCCGGATGAAATAAAGACCTGTCGTCAATCCGCTGAGCGATATGGACCGTTGCAACAACGGCGCATCTTTGCTGTATTGATAGCTTCTCACTGTGACACCCATGGCATTGATCACCTTTACGCTGATGGCGCCTGTCACGCTGTTCGATATCTCCAGGTTGATCTGATCACCCGCAGGGTTGGGATATACAGTAATATGATCCGGAGCAGCGCTCAATGCAGGATCGGTGGACTGGTCCAGCGTAAAACTGCTGACTGTCGCCTGTCTGCTGACGGTGGCTGCTGTCGTGGTCTGGGTAGCGAACTGCATCCAGTTGAAATTGAATCCGCTCGTCGACTGACAAACGACCTTTATGGTCTGTGCTCCGGCCGCGAGGGGTATACTCGCGTTAACGGTACTCCATATCTGCCATCCACCGGTGTTGGGTACGGTGACGGTGGCCAGGACGGTGCCCGTCCCATTCATCACCTTGAACGTAGCTCCGGTGACGGGACTCGCTACGCGGAAGCTGGCGGTATAGGTGGCTGCGGCTGTTACGGTGACATTGTAGCTCACCTGGTTGCCGGGGTAATTGAGATAATTCACATCCTTGCCGCCGCCGGTGTCGGAGGTGGTCTCGGTGTTAGCACCGATGACGGCGTCATAATCCTCGGCCTGGATGGTACCGGGTATCACCTTGCCGCTGGTGACAGTGGCTGCGGCAGCAGTTTGCAAAGCAAATTGCATCCAGTTGAGATTCCATCCGTTGGCGCTCAAAGAGACAATGGTCAATGTCTGCTGACCTGCTGGTAACGTTATGCTGGCGGTGACGGTGGTCCATACCTGCCAGCCACCCGTAGTGGGTACATTGACGGTGGCGAGTATATTACCTTTTGCATCCTGCAGCTTGAACGACGGACTGGTCAGTGCGCTGGATACCCGGAAGCTCACGGTATAAGTTCCCGCAGAGGCGGCATTAATATTATAGCTCATCTGATCGCCTGCGCTAATCCAGCCTACATCCAAACCTCCACCGGCATCGGTGGTAGTCTCGGTGGCCACGCCCGACATGGAAGCATAGCTCTCGGCCTGGATGGTACCCGGCACGGACTGATAGGTAGTAGTGGTAGCGCTGGAAGACGCTGCAGCATTGACAACGACATTTACCTGATCGGTGGCCGTAGCGCCATTCGCATCCGTCACCTTCAGCTGGAATACATAAGTGCCTGCCACGAGGCTGCTTACAGTAGTTTGCGCTGTCGTAGCCGTGCCGATGGTGGCTGTGGAGGGACCGCTGACCTGGCTCCATGCATAGGACTTGATGGTCCCGCCTGTCTCGGTGCCCGTGCCGGTGAGGGTTACGCTGCTGGTGGGCAGGATAATGGTCTGATCGCTGCCCGCATTGGCAACAGGTATAGGTGCGGCATTGACGATGACACTCACCTGGTCGGAAGCGGAAGTGCCATTTGCATCCGTCACCTTCAGCTGGAATACATAAGTACCTGCCACGAGGCTGCTTACGGTAGTTTGTGCTGTCGTAGCCGTGCCGATGGCGGCTGTCGAAGGTCCGCTGACTTGCGTCCATGCATAAGACTTGATAGTCCCGCCAGTCTCGGTGCCCGTGCCGGTGAGGGTTACACTGCTGGTGGGCAGGGTAATGGTCTGATCGCTACCCGCATTGGCAACAGGTGTAAGCGTAGTGGTAGTGGTCGTAGTGCTGCCCACGATGGAGGTATCGCCATGCTGCATCATCCATTGGAAAATGCTGGATGGAGCTTTATAATCTCCCATCTGATTCGTACCAGCCTGCGAGGGTGCGTTGTTGGGTCCCAATGCCGTAGCGGGCGCGCAGGTCCAGTTGGTAGCGCCGGGATCATACATGCTGTTCCAGCAGCAATGCGCGCCTCCTCCCAGATCCTCGTAGGAGAAATATGCGGAACCAGGCACAGAATCATTCATGGCATCCGCATATTGCCATCCGTCGCGGAAATTATCCGTGCCGCTGCCTTCCAGGTAGAAGTAGCGGCCGCCATATTTCTTTGCCCATACCTTATAAGCGGTGAACCCGCGCGACCAGGTGCTGAACGGCGAGGGCAGCGGATCGGGCGTACCTTCCAGGGCGGTCAGCGTCGTCACGAGCTTCATACCTGCCTCGTCACCGGCAGTCTGCTCGAACTCGATAAGCGCGCCGTTGGTAAAGGCCCCCTGGCTCAAGCCGGTGACATGTACTGAATTGCGCTTGATATGATATGTCTTTAGAAGATAAACCAGCAGATTGTAATAAGCTGGCGCCGCGGGATAATAATTATTTATGTAAGACACCGTGATCAGGATCGGATAATGCTTTCCATTACTCAGTGTCACGCCGCCGTCCCAGCCGTTGTTCAGCCAATAGTGTGGGCCATATACAACGAGCTTGCTGACATCGGTGGTACCTTGCTCGCCTTGTCCGGGCATCATGATGATCGCGGGACGGGAGGCCGTATCAGGATCACCGGCCTTGAACATGTTTGTCGGTCGGGAGATCCGCACGTTCCATTTGTCGGCTGTACAGTAAGTACAAGGAATAATACTAATAGTGGTGTCGTACGTGGTGAAATTGTGTGTTTCGGAAGTTTGCGCTCTTCCTACGCTGGTGAGCATAAGAAGGCCTAGAAGGGTAAAAAATAGTTTCATGAAGCTTGCTTAACAGGGTCTATTGAATTGGTTTGGCACAAGACGTTTCCACCAGCAGATCATACGATCGCTGTCACATGGCACATCTTTTTTTTCGTAGGAAAATTTCTACAGGACTGAATGATTAGGGGTATACGCGTTGGCAGCCGCCATTAGATATTGTTTTCAAAGGAAAGGGTCGAATTAGTAAGGCGCCTTTCAAATTCCATAATCATGCCAAATCGTTGGTATGGGGATAAATTACCACAAGAGTTTACAAACATGTAATTCACAAAAACATGCAGGAGTATGTCTTAACGGCTGTGAGTGTAGAATTGACATTTATCTACAACACCAAGGGGTTCAGGGCAGATGCTGCCAGTCTTCCGGGAGGAAGCCCCATTAACCAGGTGTTCCAGTCATTGTTCTGCGCTGCGTGCTTTGGCTCGGTGATACGCGCACCATCTGCCATATATATAATGGTCATGACCTCGCGCATTTTATCGGAGTCGTTACCGGGTGCACAGTGGATGGTATTACCATAATGCCAGGTGGCGTCACCGGCCCGCATACCTGCAGGCCGGGTAACGGCGTATTGGTTTTCCTTGATATATTTTTTATAGCTCAGTTCGGATTCGTCGGAGATCTTTTGATCCATCACGGTGCCTTGCCGGTGACTGCCGCTGGCAAATGTCAGCATCCCCATCTCTACAGATATATCCACCAGGGGCATCCACATGGTGACGGTATTGGATGTATCCAGCGGCCAGTAATACTGGTCCTGGTGCCAGGGTGTGGGACCGCCGCCGGGCTCTTTAAACAATGCCTGGTCATGATAGATGCGCACATTGCTGACGCCGAGCAGGTCGGCCGCGATCTGTCCCAGTCTTTTGGAGAGGACCATCTGGCACACCCCTTCATCCCCCTGCCAGAGGTTCATTATCTGCAGGAATGCCTTTCCGTATGTATCCCTTTCGGCCAGCTTCCGCTTCTCGGTATTGAACCGCCTGACGGCATCGGTGATCACAGGCCGGTAGTCGGCCACTTCTTCGGCGCTCAATACGCCCCGTACAAGCAAATGTCCATTTTCCCGGAACTCTTCCCGCTGGCTGGAGGTGATCTCGCGATGGTCATTTAGAAGGGGTAAATTCTTTTGAGCGATCATGACAGGCAGTTTGGATAGGTACGAAGTACGCCATTCACCAGGAGATAATAAATGGCCAAATTGATCAAAAAATGGGGAATATTACCCCTTGAAGCATAATTCCCTATATTTACTATTAAAAAAAGCAATGCTGAAAGCCTCCATAGAGGTACTGCAACAACCTACGGCAGGGCACTCGTTCCTTGTCAAAACATTCGACGAGTCGGGTTTTAAGGCCCCCTTCCATTTCCATCCCGAATACGAGCTGACCTATATCGCGGTAGGCACGGGCAAGCGCTACATTGGCAGCCATATGGCAGGTTTTCAGCCGGGCGACCTGGTGCTCCTGGGGCCTGACCTCCCCCATTGCTGGAAGCTGGAGCCACCCGGCTCGGAGGCTACCTCCATCGTTATACAGTTTGCCGGCGACTGCCTGGGGGCGGAGTTCTTTTCTTCGGGGGAGCTGAGCGCCATCCGCCGGCTCCTGGGATCGAGTGATTGCGGGATCCATTTCCCCCACCCTACGGTCATCCCCCTTATCCATTCCATCGCGGAGGAAAAGACCGACTTCCGAAGGTTGATCGGTCTGCTGGAAATACTCTATGAGCTGGCGATGGAGAACGACTTCGTGTCCCTTGACACGCGGGGGATCACAGCGGGCCTGACGCCTTCCGAAAGAGAAAGGATACATCCTATATTCGCCTGGCTGGTGGAGAATTTCCGGGGTCCGGTGACGCTGGAAAAGGCAGCCGCTATCGCGGGCATGTCCCCCAATGCCTTTTGCCGGTATTTCAAAAGGATAACCCGCAGCACTTTTATGGATATGGTCATACAGCATCGATTGGATTATGCTACCCGGCAACTGATCCAGACCAATCATCCCATCTCTTCTATCTGCTTCGACAGCGGCTTCGGAGATATATCTCACTTCTATAAAGTTTTTCGATCACGTATGCACGTTAGCCCTTTGAGCTACCGGAAAAAATTCAGACAGGTGACTAATGCGTCGTGATTTTACTCGAGGGGTCTCGTAGTTTTTCCTATCTGATTATCGCGTGTTTTTCCGAAGTTGAAATGATCAAAAAATTCAAAGTATCATTGGCTATAGGACAAAGTAGGGCCGGCATCTCAGAAAGAACCCTTATGTCTTAGCTAATTAGCGCTTTAGAGAGCTTTTGCCCCCGGATTTTGCATACCAGCAACCGTGTTTTACCGTTATACATACTGGAAAACCAATACCGTCCTATTAAAAACTTTGATCGTAAAACCAATATTTCTATGAGTAGAAAATTTACTTCGTACCTGCTTGTAGTGTTATTACTGCTGAGCGCTTCTTCCTTATACGCGCAAACCAATACTGCTCTCAGCTTTAATAGCGCTACATCGGATTACGCGACGACCACCAATGCTGCCCCTATTGACGGGGATTACAACACTAATAATGATGGGTACACTCTTGAGCTCTGGGTCTATGTCCCAGTTTCACAATCAGGCACACATCGCTTCCTCTCTCAAGGTACTAACGGCCTGGAATTTGCTGTTGGCTATAATGGCAGCAACAACCATATTTATTTAGGCGATACGTGGCCAGGGGGGGAGGCCAATGTCAATTTACCCATGGGTCAGTGGAACCATATCGCGCTAACCCAAGATGGAACAGCAGTGGCCCGGCTTTATCTCAACGGGGTGGCAGTAGACTCCGTTATTGATGGGTCCTTTTTTATTCTTCCCAGCGGCTCGCTGCAGTTTGGTACGGATGTAGACAACACCACCTTCTTCACCGGCGCCATCGACCAGGTACGTTATTGGGATCATTTGCTTACGCCTGCTGAGATCAAGGCCACCATGTATGGTGTAGTAGACAGCACCAGCACAGGTCTTCAGGTAGACTATTTATTCGATGCCAATCCCGGCATCACACATAATAGCGGCTCTACAGGCAACATAGATCTAACCCTGCAAGCATCTACTACGACGGTAAGTTCCCCCGTCCAGCCCGGTAACAACGGAGTTCGGTTCAGCTCGACAGGTAATACCAAGATCACCGCAGCCGGAACTTCCACGCTGGATCTGTCTGTCGGTACGATCGAGGCCTATGTAAATCCCAATACGGTGAATGGCACCATTATAAACCTGGGCAGCGATCTGAACCATACACGCTTCAGTGTCCACCTGGATAATACGGGAATCCCTGCATTCCATACCATCGGTATCCGGAACAGCACTGCCCCCAATACCATACAGACCATATTCTATCCTGCAGGTTTTACAGCAGGCAGATGGTATCAACTGGCATTTGTCACAAACCACGATGTCAGCGGCGACACCACGGGTGTATATGTCAATGGTAATTATGCGGGCAAGATCTCCACGGGTTATGATGTATCGGCAGGCTCGGCCCTCCCCCTCACCATCGGCGCCAATGGCATCGACAATACGGAGAACTGGGATGGCAGCCTCGACGAAGTGCGTGTCTGGAACACTCCTTTGACACAATCACAAATCGTAACCAACCTCATCAGCACGCTTACGGGTAATGAACCTAACCTGGCAGCGCTTTATAGTTTTGACCAGGGCATTCCTGATGGGGACAATACTGGCATGACACTGGCCATCGACAACAGTCCGCAGACCAACAATGCTACGCTGAGCAATTTCTCGCTTTCCAGTACGAGTACCAATTTTACGGCACACGCGATGGTACCTCTTCCGCTGACGCTCCTGCAGTTCACAGCTGCCAAGCAGAGCAATACGTCAATACTGCAGTGGCAGACAGGCCAGGAACAGAACAGCCGTGATTTTGTGATCGAACGCAGCAGCGATGGCAGCAACTATTCCACCCTCGGTACTGTTGCAGCCGCGGGTACGAGCAACACCAAACGCTACTACAACTATACGGATATCGCACCGCTCGAAGGGAATAACTATTACCGCCTGAAACAAAGGGACCTGGATGGACAATCCACGTATAGCCCTGTAAGGGTGTTGGCCTTTACCATGGCAGGCAACCTGATGTGGTATAGCACGGGCACCAATGCAGCAGAGGTACGTCTGCACAATGGCAGCAATGAGCTGTACACGATCCTGGATATGGCAGGTAATACGCTCCGTACGAGCCGACTTTCTTCCGGCGTTGCGTCTATCTCGGGGCTGCCGAGTGGAGTATACTTCGTGAAAGTGGTCAACTATGCGGGCAATGAGCTGACGGTGAAAGTGCTGTTGAGATAAATGATCTTCTCATAAATACAAAGCCGGCCTTTTTTTGGCCGGCTTTTTTATTGTAACACGGGATCCCAATCCATCCACACAGGATCATACCCCTGCCTTCTTATCATCTCAG
>Ga0105237_10006236_pt1 | contig 13279 bp, 5 predicted proteins | sample KBSC24metaG_FD_81520 | JGI IMG/M metagenome (GOLD analysis project Ga0105237, IMG submission 81520) | Corn rhizosphere microbial communities from Kellogg Biological Station, Michigan, USA - KBS C2-4 metaG | ecosystem: Host-associated > Plants > Roots > Rhizosphere > Soil | place: Michigan, USA...
CATCAGCGCAGCTTAATACTCCAGGTACGTAAGCTAACCGTTGTTGCCGAGCTTGCATTTTTTATTTATGCTTTTACTAAAATTAAAAAGATAAGGTCGGCATATAAAATTCATCAGCTAAACTTTGCCGATCCGCTTTATAACCTGCGCAGCAGCATGGCCGACATCTTTGGAGATATCTTGCCGGTCAGGATATTGGCTTCGGAGTTGGCCATGTTAAGATATGGCATATTATCCTGGAAGAAAGAAAAGCATCTGCCCAAAAATGCCATCGCTTTCAGCACGCATAAAGAAAGCGGCTACATAGCCGTATGGTGTATCCTGATGGTCGCAGTATTTGTTGAAGTTGTGGCGTTTCATTTTTTATTGATGAAATGGAGCCACCTGGCAGCAAACATTGTTACCGCATTAACATTATATAGCGTCATTCTTTTTATAGCCGATTTAAGTGCGCTTGTAAAAAGGCAGGTATTAGTTAATGACGACACTATTATTTTACGTACCGGGTTAAGATGGAGAGCCATCACTACACGGGATAATATTGCAGCTATAAGCAAGGCAGTCAGCAATGTGGACCCGGACGGAACTTTTATGAAAGGCGCTGCTTTAACGAGTGGAATTAACCTGCTGATTACATTTAAAGAACCTGTAATGTTAGATAAGTTGTACGGAGCACGCAAAGAATATAAAGCTATCCTGATGAGCATAGATGATACAAAAGGATTCATTGAGGCCTTGGACCTACACTCGTCGGTCACAAGACCGACAAGGGCGGTAGTCCGTTGAACGTAGCAATCTGTCCAAGTGTTTTCGCTCGTCGGTCACAAGACCGACAAGGGCGGGTAGGCCGCTGAACGGCTATCCTCTTCCGCCGTTGTCGGTCTTGTGACCGACAACACCAGCCCCTTCTGCCACAATAATATTACACAGCGCTTCAAATTTGTGAAAGCTATTTATTTGCTGTAGCTTGGTTTGCTAATAACTGACCGACTACTAACATGAACAAATTATTACTCACCGTAATACCTTGTGCGCTGGTATTATCTGCCCACGCGCAACAGGGTCCAACCCTCACCGCTAAGGACTATGAGCGCGCCGAGAGCTTTTTAAGCTATGGAACCGAACCCTTTATTGACAATGCCAGCGTTAGACCTGAATGGCTGCCCGATGGCCGTTTCTGGTACCGTAACCTTGGCCCTAACGGCAGCGAATTCATTGTTGTCGACCCGGCAAAGGGAACGCATGCCGCTGCTTTCGACCAAAGTAAACTTGCGGCATCGCTTTCAACAGCTGCCGGTAAGCAATACACCGCATTGATGCTACCGTTTACAAGCATCAGCTTCGCAGCCGATGGCAAGTCAATAACCTTTAGCGCCGATGGCAAACAATGGAAAGCCGACCTGGGCTCGTACGCGGTAACTGCTGATAGTTCTCCGGCTGCCGGCGAAGCCCGGGGTGCAGGTGGAAGGCGCGGCGGCAGAGGTGGTGCAGGTGGCTTAAACCTATCCCCCGATGGTAAAAAAGGCGCTTTTATTCGCGACTGGAACCTTTGGGTGCGCGATATGGAAACCAAAAAAGAAACGCAATTAACGACCGATGGTGTTAAAGATTATGGCTACGCCACCGACAATGCCGGCTGGAAACACAGCGACAATGCTGTACTCGTTTGGTCGGCCGATTCAAAAAAGATAGTAACATTTAAAGACGATCAGCGCAAAGTAAGCGATATGTATTTGGTGACCACAAACGTGGGCAAACCGACGCTTAAAGAGTGGAAATACCCATTGCCAGGCGGCGAAATACCGATGATACAACGCTGCATTATTGATGTGGATAACGCAAAAGTGGTGATGACCAAAGTTGCACCAGACCCGCACCGTGCTACGCTGAGTGATGATATCGCCAGCAGCGGCCAATTGGATGATGTTGATTTCAGTTCCGATAATAGCAAGCTAGCATTTGTATCAACCTCGCGGGACCATAAAATTGAAAAATTCCGTATCGCGGATGCTAATACAGGCGATGTTCGTGAGGTTTTTGAAGAAACTTCACCTACTCAGTTTGAGTCTGGTCGTGGCACTATCAACTGGCGTTACCTAGATAAATCGAACGAAATTTTGTGGTATTCGGAACGCGACAATTGGGGCCATTTGTATTTATATGATGCAACCACCGGTAAAGTAAAGAACCAAATAACCAGAGGCGATTTTGTTGTTTCCCGTCTGTTAAAAGTCGACGAAAAAAACCGGATGCTGTATTTTACAACCACCTGCCGCCAGGCCGAAAATCCTTATTTCCAGCAGTTTTGTAAAATAGGTTTTGATGGCAAACATTTTGCTAACCTTACTCCGGAAGATGGCAACCACAATGTTACCCTATCGCCTGACGGAAAGTATTTTGTAGACAGCTATTCGAAACCTGATGTGCCGCCTGTTACCGTACTGCGCGACATGAACGGCAAAATGATTTCTACTTTGGAAAAAGCTGATGTTTCAAGATTACAGGCAACAGGCTGGAAACCATTAACCACGTTCTCGGTTAAAGCTCATGATGGTAAAACCGATATCTATGGTTTACTGATCACACCATCGAATCTTGATCCAAAAAAAAAATATCCTATAATCGACTATATCTATCCGGGTCCGCAGGGCGGCAGCGTGGGTAGCTGGTCATTTGCAGCATCCCGTGGCGATGGCCAGGCTCTTGCTGAACTGGGCTTTATCGTAGTTGAAATTGAAGGTACCAGCAACCCTAACCGTTCAAAAAGCTACCATGATATGAACTATGGCAACATGGGCGACAACACACTCACCGACCAAATAGCCGGCATCCGTCAGCTTGCTGCAAAATATAGCTACATAGATACCACCCGTGTAGGTATCTGGGGCCATTCAGGCGGTGGCTTTGCAACTGCATGTGCCATGTTCCGTTTCCCTGATTTCTTTAAAGTAGGTATCTCCGAATCGGGCAACCACGAAAACCTGAACTACGAGGATGACTGGGGCGAACGCTATAATGGTTTAGTAACTAATTCGGACTATCCTGCACAAGGCAACGAAAATATCGCCAAAAACCTGAAAGGCAAATTGATGCTGGCCCATGGTTTACTGGATGATAACGTACCGCCATACAATACCTTACTGGTTATCGAGGCGCTCGAAAAAGCCGGTAAGGATTATGACCTGGTGGTATTTCCGAACAGTGCACACGGTTATGGCCAATATTCACCATACATGATGCGCCGCCGCTGGGATTACTTTGTGAAGAACCTTTTAGGAGGTCAACCACCGCACGAATACCAGCTGAAGGCTAAAACAGATCCGCGCAATCCAACAGGCGGCAGACAGTTCTAAACTAAATAAATTTATAAATAGCAAGCCTGCCCCGGTTTTGGGGCAGGCTTTTTTGTGCGACAACTGTTTTTAATTTACCGTCACCGCAAGTTCTCTTGAAGCTTTAAGTTAACCCACAAAAATTTGTTAAAAAGGGCCATCGGCCCGAAACATATTGTAGCCACGGGTTTCAACCCGTGGTAGAGTGACCAACCAATTAAAAAGTGCCATCGGCACGGCTCATATTAGATATACAGGTGCAAAACATGGGTCGAGGCCTACGGCTCTTAATCGTCTGCAACTTTTTACCACGGGTTGAAACCCGTGGCTACAGTATTGGCCAAGGCTACGCCTTTTGAATTCGGATCAATAATGCTACCTACAGTTTTATGGGTTAACTTAAACTTGAAACGGAACCTGCGAAGAAATGCAGCTTTAGAGACGAACAATAACGCGACATGACTTCTGTTAAGTCTTTTGTAGAATTGGTGCTCCGCTACGATTGCAAAGAACGCAGGTTCCTCTTTGAGAGCACCTGCGGGAAGGGAGGAAGCTTATGCCGAAACAGATAAGCGGCTGGATGAGAAGGTAACAGCGTGATGAAGGATTTGGAGGTGAAATACTCATCTATCAAGGCAATAAGGCCTTTAAATAAAAAACCCCCGGTTGTTTAGCAACCCGGGGATTTTTTATTTAAGTTATATCAACTATTTGGTTGGATAAGGGGTTTTATCAAACCACAGACTTGTGGTAACCTTATCGCCGCCAATTGCAGCTGCAGCAACCGTATAATTGCTGCTGTTTACTTGTTGTTCCTTATTAGGATAAGTAAAACGTACAGGGAAAGCAGAGATAGCATCTGGCGGAGGCACCAAAGCCGGGTAATCTAACCTTCTGTTTACTGTCCATGCGTCATATCCTCTATTGTAAAGACCAAGATACTGTGCCACGGCTATTGCTTTTAACTGATCAGTCATTCCGGTTCCAAGAGGATGTGATGCTATAACACCATCGGCGCCAACTGTTGATCCTGTCCAGAATTGAACAGAAGCATTAATTCCATTTTCGTAATGAGTTTCTGCGGAACCGGTATATAAACCTCTAACTATGGCTTCCGCTATATATAATTCAGTCTCTGCGTAATCTAATAAATCACCTGGCGTGTCGGCATTAGCTAAATTACCGGGGTTGCCTTTTGTTAACTGCGAACCGGCAGGCAATGAGTATTTAGAAAAAGTAATGGTACCGGCTGCATTTGGTGCACCATTGTAATTGCCTGATGAATTTACAGCAAAGTAATAAGGTGTCCGCGGATCGCCCGGAGTTGCAGTGTTTTGAGATTTAAGCATCGTCATATAAGTATCAGTAGCCACATAGTCATACCGGCCGCTTTGTACTAAACCTACCCAAGCCTGGTTTGTATAAGGAGGGGTAGACGCGAATTTGTACATGGCATTCTGATCATTACTTGTGAATACACCAGCCTGCATAGCTTCTCCTATAACTTTTTTGGCTGTAGTTGGGTCTACATCTGCAAGCAGGATACCCATTTTTAATTTGAAGGTATTGGCAAACAGTTTCCAGCTATCCGGGTCGCCGCCATAGATCATATCTGCTGAGCCAAAGCTGTCTGCGCCCTGATCAAGAGCAGCAATATCAACATCCAGACGTTTCAACAAATCAGCATAAACGGTTGCCGCATCGTCGTACTTTGGAAATGTGGTAGCGGCGTTAAACGCCTGGGAATATGGAATATTACCAAACGTTGTTACCAGGTAATAAAAGCAATATACTTCATTTATATCAGTTATCGCCATTTCGTTTTTCAGTTTTCCGGCATCGGTAACATCCGTTTTCATAAAAGTCTTGGCTTTTTCAAAATTGGTTAACGGGCCGGTATAAAACTCATCCCATACCCCATCAGATATCGAACGTCCGGGAATGTCGTAATCAGATTCTGTTAAGTACTGAACCTCAGTCCACTGCTGTTCAATCAAACGGAATATGTTATCATTTTCACTTACCGAGGTCATGTTATTGGCCATCAGGTTCTGAGCTGTAGTGAACAGCGCATACGAAGGCACCGCTGCCGGGTGCTTCGGATCTATATTTAATTTGGTGAGGTCTTTGGTGCAAGCCGAAAACAACGCTATTGCAGCCAAAGCCAATATTTTCTTTTTCATGTTTGTGTTGATTTTAAGTAGCTGATTAAAATTTCACTTTCAGGTTAAATGCAATAGTGCGCACTGTTGGATATGCACCTTCCTGGATTCCCTGCAAGTTACCAGAGCTTAAACCGTCTTCAGGGTCAGCGTATGGAAGATTTTTATGGATGATCCATAAGTTATGACCAATAAGCTGTAGGGTAACACCTTTAACAGGTCCCCATTTGTTGGTTATGCTGCCAGGGATATCATATCCAATAAGCGCTTCTCTCAATTTAATGAAACTTGCATCATACACAAATGCTGCTAAAGGCAATTTACTGCTGCCATTACCCCATTCACCGTATTTACTGCCATCAACCCTTGTGGTATTTGGCGCACCAGATTCTGTTACACCCGGACGGATGAAACCACCGCCCTGGTTAAGCGGGGCACGTACTGATTTTCCAAGGTCATTGGTGTAGGTTGTTAATTGATATAAACCATCATCCAAACCATAGGCTAAGTCGCCTGAGAATACATCGCCGCCATGACGGAAGTCTACAAGGAACGAAACATGGAAGTTTTTCATAATGGTGAATTCGTTATTGATGCCCGCCAGCCATTTAGCATTGGTATTACCGATATTATTGTTTGACGACTCATTGATAACATATTCACCTTTTGCGTCAATAACTTTCTGGCCGTTTTTGTAAGTAAAATCAGTCCCCCTGATTATACCGTAAGGTTGATTAAGCGGCGCGTTGATAGACTCGCCATTCTGGAAGCTTGCTATCAGCAAATCTGATGCCTGATTACCGGTACCATCTGTGTAAAGTGAAATAACTTTGTTGCGGTTGGCTGACCAGTTTACGGTTACTTTCCAGTTCAGGTTTTGTGTAGCAACGGGGGTGCCGCTAAAGCTCAACTCCACACCTTTGTTTTGCACCGTACCGGCATTCAGGTAATAGTTAAAGTAACCTGTAGCTGTCGATACGTTGGTTGGTATCAGCTCATCCATGGTTTTGGTTTGGTAAACGCTACCATCAAAGTGTAACCTGCCATGGATGAAATCCAACTCCAAACCTAACTCTGACGAGCGGGTACGTTCGGGCTTCAGGTTAGGGTTATTTTTCAGGGTTGATTGCTGTGCTGCTGCGTTACCATCAAATGGTGCGTTAGGAATAAATGTATCTAGTACACGATAAGCAAGAGCGTCGGCACCTACTTCGGCATAGTTAGCCCTTATCTTACCGTATGATAACCATGGAAGATAATCTTTAGTTAGTTCAGAGAAGATAAAACCACCTGATACCGATGGGTACCAGTAAGAGTTATGTCCGTCTGGCAGGGTTGACGAAACGTCCCTGCGGATAGTACCTTCTAAGTTCAATAATTTTTTCCAGGTGAAAGTCGCATCAGCGTAAGCACCGTCAACTTCTGATTTTTGGTAAACCTCATTGGCAGGAACCGGAGTACTTACAGTGTTTGACAGTGAGTAAAGCCCTGGTATAACTAAACCGCCATTGGTTTCAGCTTCAATGCTGCTGATGTAGTTTTTACGAATATTGGTACCCAATAAAGCTTTAAAGTTCAAATCGCTGCTGATATTTTTATCAACTGTACCGTACAGATCAAAGTTTGTTTCACTGAAATCTTTGTTATACCTCGAGTAATAAGGTACACCAATGCTGCCAACGTCATAACGTTCCTGGTCAAAGTCAGAGTAGCTATCTAATGATACCCGGCCGGTAAACGTTAACCAATCTGTAGCCTTGTAGTTAGCGTTTACATTACCCAAATAACGGTTACGGGTGCTTGTTGAGTAGTTATGTAAAACAACATAGTATGGGTTGTTCCAATAAGCCGGGCCTGTAAGGCCATTGGCCGGATCAGCCATATTCCACGTCGTATTCTGTGTTGGATGAAGATCATAAGCTTCTTTCAGCTCTTTAATGTCATTATTCAGACCCCACCACTGGCGGAAACCGGTCATAACGTTCCTGTTGTCAGAATTGGTGCCATCATAGCCTGTTCCTTCACCTGTTTTACCGTTTTGGTTGGTATAATTTACGTTTGCGCCTACTGTTAATTTAGGTGTAATGTTATAGGTAGCACCAAAATCCAGCTTGTTTTTTTGCAGGTAAGTTCCTGGTACAACATCGCGCTCATCACTGCGGGTATATCCTAATTTAAATGAGCCATTGTCGCCACCGTTGGTAATAAGCAAGCTATTGTTGGTAGAAAGCGAATTGATGAAAAATGAATTTGGGTTGTTTTTTGCAGCAACCCAAGGTGTAGCTTTCCCATAATTAGCTAAGCCGGGAACAAATGCGTCCCATTGATAAACTTTCAGGTTTGGGTCAAAAGCAACACCGTTTGAAGCGTCATCGCCGGTTGGAGCGATAAGCCCATTAGGGTTTCCAAAAACGTTAGCTGTATTGAAACCATTCAAAGTACCGTCGCCTTTTGCAACGGAATAACCTTCACCATACTGAGTTTGATATTTAGGCAAGGTAGATTTATCAGCCATATTATCAGTAATAGTTGTGTTTAAAGTTATACCTAGACCTTTTCTGGCTTTTTTGGTAGTAATCAGGATAACACCGTTACTGCCGCGGGAGCCATAAAGCGCAGTAGCGCCGGCGCCTTTCAAAACAGTTACGTTTTCAATGTCGTCAGGGTTAATGTCCGCTGCAGGGCTGCCGTAATCGTAACCTCCGCCTCCACTGCTTTGCGCGGCAGTAGCGCCGCCTAAGCCTGCGCCATGGCTGCCGTTGGTGTTGGTATTATCAACCGGCACACCGTCGATAACAAACAGAGCCTGGTTGTTACCATAAATAGATTTAATACCGCGGATAACAACATTGGTTGAGCCGCCAAGGGTATTATTCTGCTTAATGTCCAAACCGGCAACTTTGCCCGATAATCCGTCGATAAAGTTTGATGAGCGCTGTTTGCTTACTTCGTCGCCGCTAACCTGCTGGGCTGCGTAGCTCTGCTGGTTACGGGTACGGGTTAAGCCTAATGCGCCTGTAACCACCACTTCGCCCAATTGCTGGGCTGTAGCCGTCATTACCACATCCAGCTTATCGCCGCTGGGTGTTAATAATTGTGCTGCATACCCTAAAAAGGTGAATGAGAGTTGGCCACCGTCAGTCACGCTGAGCGAGTAATGGCCGTTAACATCGGTTTGGGTACCGTTTGTCGTTCCTTTTATAGTTACCGATACCCCGGGCAGCGGCAAACCATCCTCTTTAGCCGTAACCTTCCCGGTTACGGTATGAGTTTGTGCCAATAGCTGATTGACAGCCAAAAGGAGCAAGCACAAATTCAGAAGTAGAATTTTTTTCATGAATGAATAAATAAGTTTGATAGTTAATCTTTACGTTTTTAATAACGCTTTATAAAGGGACAAACGTATGCCCATTTTTCGTTTAAGTAAAGTATTTACCTGTAACTTATTCTTTACAATATATTTTTTAACTGTAACGACTTATTTACAATAATTACCTAAAACAAACAGATACTTTCGGCGTTTCAAAAGCACAACTACCTGATATTATCAGAGCAAAAAATAACGATAATAATATGGCAGTTATTAGTTAATTGTGGCCGGAAGATACGCGAGGTATGTTCCGGCTTCTTTGTTTACAGACGTATAATTGAGGTATTTAGCCACTAAATATTAGTTTGTATGGATAAATATAAAATAAGTGTTTTAAACTATATTTTTAGTAGAATATTATCATTCCGGAAGGCACATTCCTGCGCCGCCAAAATTGCCAAAAAGTTTATATCACATCAATGTTACGTTGATGTAATTATGTTTTATACCTTTAAGGCTATCGTTTTTTACCCTGATGAGGCTACGGTTAAACCTTTTTCTCTTAATTGTTACATTTTCTATCCCGGTTTTCGCCCAGAAACCAAACGACAGCCTGTTGAACAAGCTGAACGCAGCTGTGGAGAATAGGGATGTATATGTAAAGCAAAAGCAGCACCGGATAGAAAGCCTGGGCAGGCAGTTGAATGTAACAATGGCCTTAGCCGGCAAATATGCGCTTTACCAAAAGCTGTTTGATGAGTACAAGGCATTCAGCTACGATTCGGCCTATAACTATGCGAAAAAGCTACAGCTGACTGCCGGCGAATTAGGCGACCCAGCCAAACTCGCCCATGCCAAAATGGAGCTTGGCTTTACGCTGATATCTTCCGGCATGTTTAAAGAAACACTGGAGACGCTTAACCAGGTTGATATCAAGTTATTCAGCGACAGCGATAAAATTGAATACTACTTTTTAAAAGGAAGAAGCTATTTCGATTTATCCGATTTTGACAGGAACCCGGACTACACAGCTGTTTATAATCCGCGGGGTATTCAATGTATTGATTCAGCCTTACAGCTAAGTAAACCGGGCAGCTACTACTACCTTACTTTAAACGGATTAAAGGACTTGCGCACCAGTGACTACGCTGCCGGGGTAAAAGACTATACTACACTGCTTAACCTGCCTAACTTAACACCACACCAATATGCCATTAATGCCTGCAGCTTAAGCTATATCTACGAAGTACAGGGTAAAGAAGAAGAATCGATAGCTTTATTGATAAGAGCAGCTATTGCCGATGTACAATCGGCCACCAAAGAAACCGTGGCTATGTATAAGCTGGCCTCATACCTGTATAAAAAGGGCGACCTGAAAAATGCCTATACCTATATTAACCAGGCGATGGACGAAGCCATATTTTATGGCGCCCGTCACCGGCAGGTAACCATCAGCAGTATTTTACCTATTATCGAGTCGCAGCGAATAGCGATTGTAGAGCAGCAGCGCAGATCGCTCATTATCTATTCATCTATTATTACGGTGCTGATAATTTTTGTGGTTGTATTCGCATTTATCATCTTCCGTCAGCTTAAAAAACTGCGTATTGCTGATGAAATCATCAAGGCGGCCAACGTAACACTCCAGGACAATAACCAGGCATTGGAGGAGCTAAACCGCAACCTGAGCACTGCAAATAAGATAAAAAACGAATATATCGGCTATTATTTCAACATCAACTCTATCTATATTGAAAAACTGGAGAGCTTCCAGAAATCCCTCGAAAAGAAACTGAGCAGTAAACGCTACGAGGACGCGCAGGCAGCTGTTAAAAACCTGAACCTTGAAAATGAGCGGCAGCAGCTGTTTCATACGTTCGACAAGGTGTTCCTGCGCCTCTTCCCCGATTTTATTAAAAAGTTCAATTTGTTGTTTAACGATGGCGAAGAGATAGTAATAGCCGAGGGCCAGTTGCTAAGCACCGAGCACCGTATTTTCGCCCTGATAAGGATGGGCATTCATGATAACGACCGCATTGCCAAATTGCTGGGCTACTCGGTTAACACCATCTATTCTTACAAAAACCGGATAAAGAACCGTTCGTTCATCGCCAATGATGAATTTGAAGACCGGATTATGGAGATAGAGGCGGTATAATTTTACATAGATATTAACCACCCCAGCGGGGTGTAATATTGGTAGAAAAACAATAGAAAAAACGAGCGTGCCGTTAGGTACGCAACACATCATGCAGGGTAAAGCGGGTTATGTAGCGTACCTACGGCACGCAAAATATCCTATTTTCCATTTTCTACCAATATTTTGCACCTACGGCGCATTCTGCCATGAAGTTTAAATCTATATTGACCGTCAAAACCATCGTTATATTTAATTGATAATCAATTGAATACAATACACATCATTCTATACTTTCTATATTGGGCATGCGGCGTATTGTTAAAGCTAATTGCCCTTCTTTCCTTTGACTTGCCAACCGGCGCCATGCCGGGCAGCCAATTAACCAACTAAATTATAAACCACATTTGATGAAAAAGATTTACTTTTTGAAGTATGTTTTTCCGTTGCTTTTTATGTTTCTCTGCGGGCGTGTTTTGGCTCAGTCGGGAACCATAACAGGGCGGATAACTGACGAAGGCAACCTGCCGCTTCCCGGCGCAACGGTTACCGTAAAGGGCACTACCAACAGTGCCGCAGCCGACATAAACGGCTATTACAAACTAAGCAATATTTCTGCCGGTAACCAGGTAATCACAGCCAGTTTTATCGGTTACAAACAACTGGAACAAACGGTTAATGTATCCGGCGCGGTTACCGCAAACCTGCAATTACAGCCGGCCTCGGTACAACTGAACGAAATTGCAGTAATAGGTTACGGCGTAATACGCAAAAGCGATGCAACAGGCTCGGTTGACGTGCTTACCGCCAAAGATTTTAACAAAGGCGCCGTAAACTCCATACAGGATGCTATTTCAGGCAAGCTGCCGGGTGTGGCTATCACGTCAACCAGCGGTGCACCGGGTAATACCTCAACCATCCGTATCCGCGGCAATACCTCTATCAATGCCAGCAGTGCGCCGTTGATTGTGGTGGATAACGTGCCTATCAGCAATATCGGCTTGGGTGGCATGGCCAATATTTTGACCAGCATCAACCCCAACGATGTGGAGAACATTACGGTATTGAAGGATGCGTCGGCAACGGCTATTTACGGCTCGCGCGGCAGCAGCGGTGTAATTTTGATAACCACCAAGCGCGGCTCAAAGAAAACCACTATCAACTATAACGTGACCGGCTCGGAATCGGTAATCCCAAAAACGATTGACGTTTATACCGGCGACCAGTTCCGTTCGCTCATCAACCAGGTTTATGCCGGACAAAGTGCCGTAACCTCACTTTTAGGCAAGTCCAACACCAACTGGCAGGATGAAATTTACCATTCCGCATTTGCACAGGACCATAACCTGAGCGTGTCAGGCACAAGCGGCAACATGCCTTATCGTGTATCGCTGGGCTACAATAATTCCGACGGTATCCTGAAAACCTACAACTTTAAGCGCACTACAGCCGCAATTGGTTTAGACCCAAGCTTGTTTAACCACTCGCTGAACATCCATATCAACATCAAAGGCCTGTATAACACCAACAACTTTGCCGACCAGGCAGCAATTGGCGGTGCGGTTAATTACGATCCTACACAACCAGTCACCAACGGAAACACCCGCTGGAGAGGTTACACCACCTGGACCACCAATGGCAATACCAACATTAACGGCCCCGCAGTAGCATTGGCAACCGCCAACCCGCTGGCGCGATTGAATGAAACAGACAATACCTCAACTGCTCGCGGAAGCATAGGCAACGTGCAGTTTGACTACAAAATGCCGTTTTTACCGGAGTTGCGGGCCAACGCAAACCTGGGTTACGATTACTCTATCGCCTTTGGTAAAAACAACGTAAAGGACAGCACTGGCTGGATAACCATCCCCGTAGCGTCAGGTGGCCGGTTCGAGAATTATAATACCGTTCACCGCAACACGCTTTCGGAGTTTTACCTTAACTACAAAAAGAACTTCAAAAACATAGAAAGCGTTGTTGATGTAACAGCGGGTTACTCGTATTCCCACTTCTACACCGAGGGTAACGACATTGCTTACGATTACCGTCAAACCACGCTTAACTTCCGCTCACCTTACAAAACAGAGTATAACCTGGAGTCATTCTTCGGCAGGGCTAACTATACTTTTAAAGATCGCTATGAGCTGACATTTACGGTAAGGGACGATGGCACATCCAAATTCGCCCCGCAGAACCGCTTTGGCGTGTTCCCGGCAGGTGCTTTTGCCTGGCGTTTAATGAACGAGGATTTTATGAAGGGCAGCAAAACCTTCTCTGATTTAAAGCTTCGTTTAGGCTATGGTACAACCGGTCAGCAGGATTTGCTGGATAACGACAA
>Ga0105237_10006238_pt1 | contig 13276 bp, 15 predicted proteins | sample KBSC24metaG_FD_81520 | JGI IMG/M metagenome (GOLD analysis project Ga0105237, IMG submission 81520) | Corn rhizosphere microbial communities from Kellogg Biological Station, Michigan, USA - KBS C2-4 metaG | ecosystem: Host-associated > Plants > Roots > Rhizosphere > Soil | place: Michigan, USA...
AAGAGATATAGAAATTTTTCTAACCAGTAATTCCAGCTAAGTGTTTTTTACCCTTAACCATCTACATGTTATAAGCTTCACTAACGCATCAATATACAGTCATTCATCGGCATTGCACAACCGTACAAGTAGCGATACCTTTCAGTAACCACAGAAAAATTTTTGTGCAAGTCCTTTGTACAACCGTACATCAGCATTGTACGACTGTACAAGTGGCAAAAACTTTCGGTAAACTCAGAAAAACTTTTGTGCAGGCCTGTTGTACAGTCGTACATTACCCTTGTACGACAGTACAGGTGGCAATAACTTTTGGTAAACTCAAAAAAACTTTTGTGCAGGCCATTTGTACAGTCGTACATTACCCTTGTACGACAGTACAAGTGGCAAAACCTTTTGGTAAACTCAGAAAAACTTTTGTGCGGGCCTGTTGAACAATAGTGCAACGGTACTGTACGACTGTGCATTGGCCTTGCACGATTGAACATTTGGCGTGTATGACTGAACAACAGCATGTACAATTTTATACGAGACACACGTTTCAAGTTCATTTTTCATTTTTCGTTTTTCCCTTTTCGTTCTTCATTTGTAGATTTATTTCTTAAAACATATAATTATGCCTGCCAAAGTAAACTGGCCCGAGGCCATTAAGCCATTACTCAAAAAATACAAAAGCAAGAAACATCCCTTAGACTACGAAAGCATTTACCAACTTGTGGTAATGGTTGTTCTGTCCGCACAGGATTCTGACAGGAATATCAATTCGCTGGCACCTGCCTTGTTTAAAGCGTTTCCTGATATGAAGGCCTTATCAAAAGCCACAGAAGACACCTTGCAGCCCTATGTAGGTAAAGTGCGCAACTTTGGCAACAAAGCCAAATGGCTAATAGAAATGGCAGGGAAAATAAAAAAAGATGAAGCCATTCCGCTTAATCTTGAAGCATTGACTGCGTTGCCCGGTATCGGCAGAAAGTCCGCCAACGTTATTTTGCGTGAAGCAGGCAAACCTGCTGAAGGTGTTATTGTTGATTTGCATGTGGTTCGCGTAGCACCAAGACTGGGTATTGCCAGCGGTACAGACCCCAAAAAGATTGAGAAACAAATAATGGATACACTTCCTTCATCCGAATGGGATGCGGGTATGGCCATGTCTTTTCTTGGCAGGGAAATCTGCAGGCCTCAGCCTAAATGTGAAATTTGCCTGATGAGAGATGTTTGTGCTTATTATCAAAGCCTGCAGTCGTAAATAAAGTGCGTGGTTGATTTTTTCCTGCCTGCAACGTTCGGCATATTTCATCAGTCAGTATTGAAAAGATTTTTTATGAAGCACCTGGTTTTTGGTTTATGGACATTGACTTTGATTGCATTCTTTTCAAGCTGCAAAAAAGACGCTACACAAAAAGATAACAACACCTCTGTTATTGGCACCTGGGAATTAAGAGATATATCCGGTGGTATGATGCCGGGTTCTATCAAATTTGCCCCGGGTAACGGTAACATTCTTAAATTATCTTCTACTGATTATGGTATATACAAGAGTAATCAACTTATAAAAAGCGGCACCTATAAGATTGTTGCTGATACAACGGTTGAGCAAAATGTTTGTCTCATCATTAAAGATGGGGAGTTCACCAACAGGATTGACTACAGCGATACTACAAGTATTAAAATATTTTTCCAGCTTGATGGAAGCAAGCTTGTTTTTCAGTCAGGCTGTTATGCGGTAGATGGCGGGCACAGTGAAGTGTATGGAAAGATAGCCGCTGCAGGAATGAAGGATTAGCAATGCAAATCTCATGCGGAGGGCGCAGGGTACGCAGAGAAGTGATGATAATGTTTTCTCTGCGTGCTCCTTAACTCCGCGTGATAAATGCTTAAGCTATCATGATTAACCTGCATTGAGTTTTTTCAGGCACCTTTGCATATCTATTCCTTTTCCAAGCACTGGTTTAAATAGGTCTCCTTTCTTTTCAATGCGTTTAAAAATTGTTTTGATATCAAATGTAGAAGGATGAAGCCCGGTCTTTACTTCGCTCCATTCAAGGGGTGTTGATACTGTTGCACCGGGCTTCGGCCTCAAACTATATGCAGCGGCCAGTGTTTGCCCTTTCCTGTTCTGCAGGTAATCAACATAAATTTTGTCCTTGGCACGTTTGCTTAAGGAGCGTTCTGTGGTTGTTAAATCCGGCAGCTTTTCTACCGTAAGATGGGCAACCAGTTCTGCGAACATTCTTGCGTGGTCATAATCATATTTGGCCCCTAACGGAACATATATATGCATACCTGATGCACCGGATGTTTTGGGATAGCCAACAGCACCTCCTTCATCCAACACTTCTTTTACCGCTTTGGCAACTTCAATCACATCCTCAAAATCATTCTTTTCTGATGGGTCGATATCTATGATTAAATAGTCAGGGTTATTAATTTTTTTCAGCCTTGAATTCCATGGGTTGATTTCTATGCATCCAAGGTTAGCCATATACACCAATGCAGCTTTATTGTTGCAGATAAAATATTCAATGTCTTTTTGCACTGATTCAGAATACAACTTCACTGTGTCTGCCCAACCAGGTGCAAGGCCCTTCATATCTTTTTGAAAAAAACCTTCATCCTTAATGCCGTTAGGCATGCGCTTCATTGACTCAGGACGATCTTTTAGATAAGGGATGATGTAATCGAAGATTTTATCATAGTAATTGATCACATCTTCTTTGGTAATCTTTAAATCATCCCAGAAAATTTTTTGGGTGTTGGTCAACTCAAGCTGAATATTGTCAATGGTAACCAGCTTGCTGCCTTTTTTCAAAGTCTTCTTTTCTTTAACGGGTGCAGCGGCAGCATCTTTTTCTACACTACTTTTTTTTGCTGCAGGCGTTTTCTTTTTTGCTGCTGCCTTTACAGCTTTCTTAGCCGCCGGCTTACTTGCTGTTACTGAACTTTTTTTCATAGACGTTGCAGTTTTATCAACCCTTAATCCCATAAAAACAGGATGCCTGAAAATGCCTTCTTTCGTTTTCTCTGTGTACTTAATATTGGCAACAAGTTTAGGCTTTATTCATGTTACAGGCATGTTTGTTTTTACAGCGTTTGCAAAGGGTGATTTTTCCGTTACAAGCTTTTGCATTTTTGCAGAAAGTTCTTTCAATAACACATCATCAAAGCCTGTACCTGTATGTCCCGAATAAATAAGCTTGCCGTTTTTATATTCGCCTAATATTAAAGCGCCAAAATGTTTTCTATTACCGCGTGGCTCCGTATAACCGGCTATTACAACTTCTTCTGTATTTTGATTCTTTATCTTTAACCAGTTACCGGTGCGTACATCAGGCTCATAAATACTATCCGCTCTTTTAGCTATAATGCCTTCAAGGTTTTTCTTTTTTGCCTCTTCAAAAAAACGCTTTCCATTTTCTTCTATGTGGTCTGAATAACGAATGATATCGTTAACAGGCAGCACTTCCTTTAAAAACTTTTTTCTTTCTTCCAGTGTTAGTTGAATCATGGGCTTACCATCGTAAGAAAGAATATCAAATACATAATAAGCAAGCGATAATTCTTTGTCACCCTTGTGATGTTGCAGCAACTGGAATGACGGCCGGCCCTCTTCATCAAATGCAACAATTTCTCCATCAAGAATCATGTCGTCTTTTATTTCTTTTAATGCATTAAACACTGTCGGAAAGCTATCATTAAAAGAAAGTCCATTGCGTGAATACAAAGACCTTTTGTTTTTATGTATCTCCGCAATTGCCCTGTAGCCATCCCATTTAATTTCAAATAACCAGCCTTCTTTGGAAAACGGCTGCTCCACTGTTTTACACAGCATTGGCCTTATTTTACCATCCGTTCTCTTAATAGAATGTGCAATTTTTTCACCAGTAACCGAAGGCTGTTTTTCGCTGTCATAATTCTTGTTTACCGCATACTCATCCCTGTCTTTAATTAACAGCCATGCATTCTCCTGCCTTCCATTTTTTAATTTAACCAATGCAAACCGGCCATGCAGTTTATCGCCATGCAATACAAACTTTATAGAGCCTTCCTTTAAATCTTTTAATAACTTCTTCTCCCCGGCAATTTTCGCTTGTTCTGTTGCTTCTTCATAGGTACCGCTGTCCCATATCTCCACCGTGCCTGCGCCATAATTTCCTTTAGGTATTACGCCTTCAAAGCTGCCATAAGCTAAAGGATGATCTTCAACCATCATTGCAAGTCTTTTGTCCTTAGGATTAAGAGAAGGCCCCTTGGGAACTGCCCAGCTTTTCAACGCCCCATCCATTTCAAGCCTGAAATCATAATGCAGGCGTGAGGCATTGTGTCTTTGTATGACGAATTTCAATGCTTTGCCATTACCACTCTTTCTCCCCGAAGATGGCTCGCTTGTTTTTGTAAAATTTCTTTTGCTTTTATACTTAGCCAGGCTCATGATGCTTTCTTTTGCTTTTTAGAAAGACTTGCTTTCAACTGGCCCATCAGGTCATCAGTTTGACGGTGTACCACACGCATGGTTGGCTGTTTGATTGTCTTGCCCCTTGCCTTGGCTTTTATCAATTTCAGCAATTCTGCTGTGTAATTGTCTTTATATTTTTTAATATCGAAAGCCTCCGTCATATCACCAATTAAAGCCATGGCCATTTTAATTTCATTTGCTTTGGCGCTGCTGCTTGCGGGTAGTTTTAAATCAGAAGTGTCTCTTATTTCTTCTTCAAACCTGATGGTGTTTAATACAATGGCATCTTCGCGGGTTTTCAATATCGCCAGGTGCTCTTTATTTCTCAGCACGAAAGAGCCCAGGGCCGCCATGCCTGATTTCTTTAAAGCTTCACGCAGCAAGGCATAAGCTCTTACGCCATTTTTTTCCGGCTCCAGGTAATACGGTGTTTCAAAGTAAACGGTATCAATTTCTTCCAGTTTAAAAAACTGGAAGATGTCGATGTTTTTTGTTTTTTCAGGACTTGCTTTGGCAAAATCTTCTTCACCTAAAATTACATACTTGCCATTGTAGTCGTACGCTTTTACAATGTTGCTCCATGCCACTTCTTTACCTGTATTTTCATTTACTCTTTTAAACTTTATATGTGCATGGTCCTTTTTGTCAAGCATATCCAAATCCAAATCGCTGCCTGCAACGGCGCTGTATAATTTTACCGGGATGTTTACAAGCCCAAAACCAATGGAGCCTGTCCATATTGAACGCATAGTATATAAGTTTATACTTTAAAATTTCCAAAATGCTTGCCAAATGAATTAAAAATTAATAATTAATAACGAAAAATTGAAGCCCTGTAGGCAGAGTTGTCTCCTCTCTTTATTTTTCACTTTTCATTTTTCGTTTTTCATTTTTGATTTTCCATGCTTCTATAAACTGCTTCGATTACCTGTATATCCATCAGTCCTTCTTCTGCTTCAATTTTAGATTTTTTGTTTTCTATAATACAGGTTGCAACATGTTTCATCATGTCTGTTTTATGATCCACCTGGTCAAACTGAATTTCTTCGCCATTCACCAAAATGGAAAAACCTTCATACCTGTATGCATTATGAACCTCAATCTTTCCGTTTTCAAACTCTATAAGCAACTCACTTTTATCTTCATAATAACTACAGAAACCTTTTGCGATGGCGCCATCTTTATATTTCATTTCCCATTCAAGCGATTCTTCCACTTCTTTAAAGAGTTCAGGGCGGTGCTGAATTTTCTTTGCAGTTACACTTACAGGTTGCTGTTGAAAAATTTGCCTGCATTCATTGATAATGTAGATTCCCATGTCCATCATAGAACCGCCACCGGCAATTTCTTTTTTAAGCCGCCAGTCTTTTTCGTCAGTAAGATGAAAACCATTGCTGCTGGCTACTTTCAGCACTTTGCCGTATTTATTACGCCTGATAAGATTGATCAGTGTTTCATGATGCGGTTCAAAATGTAAACGGTAACCAATAAACAGTCTTACATTGTTTTGCCTGCACGCATCGATCATTGCCCTGCAATCTTCTGTTGATACGGCCATAGGTTTTTCGCATAAAACATGCTTTTGACAAGCGGCCGCTTCTTCACAATATTTTCTATGCAGGTGATTAGGCACCATAATGTAAATAAGCTGCACTTCGTCATTATTCTTAAGCTTATGCATCTCTTCATAGTAATAAACATGTGATGCATCTATCCCATATTTTCCTGCTATTTCATTCTTATCACGTTTATCATCTGTTACAGCAGCGGTTACCTTGCAGGATGATGTTTCTTTTAACGCCGGTAATACCTGGCTTTCTGCGTATTCACCAAGTCCTACCAAAGCGATGCCTATTACTTTATTGCCTTGCATGAATTATTGTTTACAGAAGCAGATAAAATATTATTCCACTTTGGTAGCAGCGGTGGTTATTTAATTTATATAAAGATGAATGAAGACAGGATATTGAAGCATTGATGAATACACGCCATCTCATTTTGCGTACGCTACAATACTAATTTAAAAGATGGATGACTTTAAAAAGTTGGTTAGTCCTGTCTTTGTTGGGCCCTTTTCGTAGAAATTTGATAACGGTTTGCGGAACATTCTCTACATTTTATTTGTTTGCTTATTACCCGAAGCATTTACCTGGTAAACAAAGTCTACCTTAAAGTCAAAAGTTTGGTCATGATTTATTTTTTCTGATGGTAAATCGAACAGTGTAATACTCAAATCATAAACTCCTTCAAAAGGTACGCGGAAGTGGTAAGAATAGGTCTCAGCTTTCCGATCGAGATAATCAACCAGTGAGATGGTCTTTGTTTTACTTTTTACCAGTATTCTTGACAGATGTTTTTTGGTAGTGAATGAAAATAAAATACTATCTCCTACCCTCGACTGTATAATGTATTGACCCGGTAAATAAGCGGTAATGCTGTCTTCCTGCGCGCCAAGTGAAAATACAGGCAACCGTTTAAATGCGTCCCAGGAAACGGTATCTTTCAGCAACTGCCACGAAGCATCTTTTGGGTAGTGGTCCCTTGAAAATCTTTCAGGTGCTGCAAAAAAGTACCAGTCGTTTCTTTGCTTTATAAATTTCTTTTCTCCATCCAGAGTATAACCGCTCGCCCATGTAGGATCAATCAGGTTCCATTTGCCATTTAACCAAACGGCTGTCCATGCATGATTAATTTTAAATTTTTCGTCTGTCATCACTCCATACATATTGCCGGTAGCATACCCTGAAATCTCTTTTGCCTGCACGCCTATTTCATCACATAAAAGAATAAAAAGATTGGTATAACCTGCGCAAATTGCAGTCTTGTATTTTAAGGCTGAATCTATTTTTATATTTTTTCCCCTGTTGTCATTTTCATCATACATAATATTTTCCGTTAGCCATACATATATCGCCTTGATACGTGATAAAGTGTCTTGGTATCGATGTATTACTGAAGAGGTGAAACGTTTTAAGTCGGCAGAATTTTCTACGGGCTTTTGGGCACGAACGAATTTTTCTATGGCTAGCCAGGAACCAGCTTCCTGCGCATTACATATTACGCAAACCAAGGTCAGGCAACTTAGAAGAATGGCAAACCGGTATGACATTATCCTAAAATTAAAAAACCTTCCTGAAAAAGGAAGGTTTTATGTGTATCTGATAGAACTTTTACGTCTTTCTTTAATTGGCCTTCATTAACGCGATAAACTCATCAAAAAGATAACGTGAATCAAAAGGACCTGGTGTGCTTTCCGGGTGATATTGAACACTAAACGCAGGCTTGTCTTTTAAGCGAATGCCTTCAATGCTTTCATCATTAAGGTTAACATGCGTAATCTCAATATTTGGATGATTTCTTACAGCATCGGGCTGTACACCAAACCCATGATTTTGCGTGGTGATTTCACATTTTCCATTTACAATATTCTTTACAGGATGGTTTAATCCCCTGTGGCCATGATGCATTTTAAACGTGGGAATATCATTTGCCAAAGCAAGCAACTGGTGGCCCAGGCAAATACCAAATACAGGCTTGTTCTCGTTGAGTATTTCTTTTACCGTTTCTACTGCGTAAGGCATAGCTGCCGGGTCTCCAGGGCCATTGCTTATAAAATAACCGTCAGCATTAAATTCTTTCAAACGACTTAAAGAAGTTTTTGCAGGATGTACCCTTACATAAGCGCCACGCTCAACCAAGCAGGTAAGAATATTCTTTTTTACACCATAATCAAGTACTGCCACCTTTAAAGAGGAAGATGGATCTCCAAGCTCATATTCTTCTTTTGTACTTACCTCGCTTGCAAGCTCAAGACCGTCCATATCCGGCACTTCCGCAAGTTGTGCCTTCAGTTGCTCCACATCAAGTATTTCCGACGATATAATGCAGTTCATAGCGCCTTTGGTGCGTATGTGTGCTACAAGCGCCCTTGTGTCAATATCCTCAATCGCAACAATATCGTTGGCCTTTAGGTAAGCGCCCAACGAATCAGTAGCCTGGTAGCGTGAATATTTATCTTCCAGGTTTCTTCCTATCAATGCACGTATCTTAACGGTAGAACTTTCAATATCTTTTTTGTTGATGCCATAGTTGCCAATGTGTACATTGTTCATGATAAGCACCTGTCCGTAGTAGCTTGGATCTGTAAAAACTTCCTGGTAGCCCGTCATGCCGGTATTAAAACAAATTTCACCGGTTGCAGTACCTGTCTTTCCAAAGGCTTTACCATGAAACACATGGCCATCCTGTAATACCAAAATTGCTGGTTGCTGTGCCTGGGGCATTGTTGTGTTTATTTTTTCGGTTGCAAAAAAAATGTATCCTAAGCAATTTTCATGATAAAGTTTCGCACAATAGTCCGAAAGTTTACCGTCCGGAAATCAGAAAGCCGCTTTCTAACTTTCGGTCTTTCTGTCTTTCCGACTTTCCTGACTTTGCATAAAAAAAGGCAAAACCTTTAAAAGTTTTGCCCTTTATATTTTTAAATTAAAAGCTTCATTATTCAGCCGCCTTTTCTTCTGTTGGTGTTTCATTCTTTGTTTCTGCTACTACTTCAGCTTCTGAGATAGCTGGAATTTCTGCCACTGCCGCTTCAGCTTTTGGAGCAGCTTTTTTAGCAGCACCGCTACTACGTCCGCGACGGGTTCTCTTAGCTGTTTCTTCAGTTTTAGCAACGCCTTTGCCGTAGATCTCGTTGAAATCAACCAGTTCAATCAACGCTTTTTCAGCATTATCACCAGGACGTATACCTAACTTAATGATTCTTGTATAACCACCGGGACGACCAGCTACTTTAGGTCCAACCACAGTAAACAATTCTTTTACAGCAGTTTTATCCTGCAGGTAGCTAAATACAACGCGGTGCTGATGGCTTATCTGTGCTTCACCCTCGTTCTTCTTTGTTTTAGTAACCAACGGCTCCACATATGTTCTTAAAGCTTTTGCTTTCGCTAAAGTAGTAACAATACGTTTGTGCACAATTAACTGGCTTGCCAAATTGGCTAATAACGCTTCCCTGTGTGCTTTCTTACGGCCCAGGTTATTGATTTTGTCTCCGTGACGCATGGCTTATGTTTTTAAATAGTCCGTACCGTGCCAGGAATTACGAACTTGTTATGAAATAGCTGAAGTATTTCTCTTGCAGCTTTTAGTCTAAATTATCTAAACCAAGTTTGCTTAAATCCATACCGAAATGCAAACCTCTTTCGCTTAACACCTGTTCAATTTCGCTTAAAGATTTCTGTCCAAAGTTTCTGAATTTCATCAGGTCTTCCTGCTCGTATTGAACCAGCTCGCTTAAGCTGTTGATTTTTGCAGCTTTCAAGCAGTTGAACGCACGCACTGAAAGGTCTAAATCTTCCAAAGGTGTTTTCAATACTTTGCGCAATTGTAATACCTGTTCATCAACCACATCTTCTTTCTTATCTTCTTTGCTGTCGAAAGTGATGTTTTCATCAGTGATGATCATCAGGTGTTGAATCAATATGCGTGAAGCCTGCTTTACAGCATCTTCAGGATGAATGGTTCCATCTGTAGAAACATCAAGAACCAGTTTTTCATAGTCTGTTCTTTGTTCTACACGATAGTTCTCAATAGCATATTTCACATTCTTTATCGGAGTGTGGATAGAGTCTATTGAAATATATCCGAATGGGCTGTCTTTTAATTTGTTTTCTTCTGCAGGTACATAACCGCGTCCTTTTGCTATTGTTAATTCAATATCAATTTTAGCGGTATTATCCATTGTACAAATAACCAGCTCAGGATTCATCACTTCGAAATTCTGTGATGCTTCGCTGATATTGGCTGCGGTAAATTCACTGCGTCCTTTTATGCTAAGGCTCACCTTTTCATTTATCACATCATGATCTACCTTTTTCTTGAACCGAACCTGCTTCAGGTTAAGGATAAATTCAGTTACATCTTCAGTAACACCCTTAATTGTTGCAAATTCATGATCAACACCCTCTATCTTCATGCCTGTAAGAGCATAACCTTCAAGGCTGCTCAGCAACACCCTGCGTAAAGCGTTACCGATAGTTAAACCAAACCCAGGTTCAAGTGGGCGAAATTCAAATTGACCTTCAAAATCAGTTGCTTTCTGTAAAACGATTTTGTCCGGTTTCTGGAAGTTTAAAATGGCCATTTTATATTCCGTATTTTGTTTTTAAATTGTTTGATGATTCAAAGTCATACAAGTCATTCTGGTCATAAAGTCATTTTCAAAATAAACACAAATCACTGACTTTCTGACTTTACTGGCTCATCGACTATTTACTATACAACTCTACAATCAACTGTTCCTTGATGTTCTCAGGAACGCTTTCCCTTTCAGGATAGGTGATGAAGGTACCTTGCTTTTCAGCATCGTTCCAGTCTAACCAGCTAAATTTAGGGTTCTTGCCACGTATCTGGCTGGTTAAAGAAGTGTTATTCTCGGTTTTCTCTTTTAAACCGATAATATCACCGGGAGTTAACTGGAATGAAGGGATGTTTACCACTTCACCATTAACGGTAATATGTTTGTGGCTCACCAACTGGCGTGCTGCGGGACGTGAAGGAGCAATACCTAAACGGTAAACGGTATTATCCAAACGTGCTTCCAGTAACTTAACCAGGTTTTCACCGGTTACACCTTTACGGCGTGAGGCTTCTGTAAAAGTATTGCGGAATTGTTTTTCCAATACTCCATAAGTGTATTTAGCTTTTTGCTTTTCGCGGAGCTGTAAAGCGTATTCGCCAAGGCTCTTACGTTTACGTGCAGCACCATGCTGACCGGGAGGATTACTGGTTTTGTTGAGCCATTTCCCATTTCCTAAAATGGGCTCACCGAAGATTCTTGAGATTTTGGTCTTAGGACCATTGTAACGTGCCATAATAAATGTTCTTTTGATTTTTTAGTGCCGATGCATTATCAGTAAAAATCTAAAATGAATAATACATCCTTAAGTTAGAAATTAGAAGTACGTAGTAACAATGCAACTCCGTACTTAAGTATTTTAAAGACCCGATATGAATATTGCTTAAAACAAAAATTTCGTATCTAATCCTCTTTGTTTTAAGTTACTATACCCTTCTTTTCTTTGGAGGTCTGCAACCATTATGCGGTAAAGGAGTAACGTCTTTAATCTGTACAATCTCAATACCAGACTGAGAAAGAGCACGGATAGCGCCTTCGCGGCCTGCACCAGGACCCTTTACATACACATCAACTCTTTTTAAACCGGCTTCCAGTGCAACTTTAGCAGCATCCTGGGAAGCAGTTTGTGCTGCGTAAGGAGTATTCTTTTTAGAACCCCTGAAACCCATTTTACCTGCTGATGACCAGGAAATAACCTGTCCACTTTTGTTAGTAAGAGAAATGATTACATTGTTGAAAGTAGCGCTGATATGGGCATCGCCATAATTATCAACCTTTACAATCCTTTTTTTCGCAGCAACTTTTGCGCTGTTCTGAGCTTTTGCGGCTTTTGCCATAATAATTTGTTTGAGGTAGTCTTCTTAAAAAATCAAGCCCCTCCATTCCTGTTAGAGGATTATCCGGTGGCTTTATATAAAAAAGCTACAAGCTCAAAGCAATTTGCAATGAGCTTGTAGCAATTATTTCTATTTCTTAGCGGCCTTTTTCTTACCGGCAACTGTCTTACGCTTACCTTTTCTTGTACGGCTGTTTGTTTTAGTACGCTGTCCACGAACAGGAAGACCTTTACGGTGACGAAGACCACGGTAACAAGCGATATCAAGCAAACGCTTAATATTCATTTGTACTTCACTGCGCAACTGGCCTTCTACTTTAAATTCATTGGTAATGATATTACGAATGGCAGTCTGCTCTTCATCATTCCATTCATTCACTTTCTTATCGTAATCAATACCTGCTGAATCAAGTATATATTGGGCAGTAGAACGGCCAATACCGAAAATGTAGGTTAAACCTATCTCGCCTCTTTTATTTTTTGGTAAGTCTATACCGGCAATACGAGCCATAGCTTAATTTATAGTTTGTAATTTACAGTTTCTGTTTAGCTGTGAGGAGGAGCTTTGAGCATCGGATAGATATAACCTGTGGCCCATAGCTGTCAGCTCATAGCTTATCCCTGTCTTTGCTTAAAGCGGGGATTTTTTTTGTTGATGATGTACAGCTTGCCTTTCCTGCGAACGATTTTGCAGTCCGCGCTGCGTTTTTTAACTGATGCTCTAACTTTCATAACCTTTATTTTTAAAACTCAAAGCTCGCAGCTCAAGGCCCGATGCTGATTATTTATACCTGAATATGATGCGCCCTCTTGACAAATCGTAAGGACTCATTTCAACTCCCACTTTATCACCCGGTAAAATCCTGATATAATTCATCCTCATCTTCCCTGAAATAGTGGCCAATATTTCGTGGCCATTTTCCAATTTCACCCTGAACATTGCGTTGCTCAGAGCCTCGAGAATTACACCATCTTGTTTAATTAGCGGCTGTTTAGACATAATTTTTGGGAGCGCAAAGATAGAAGTTTGCAACTGAATAATGAAAACTTTTAAATTTTTTTTCTGTTTTTGTCCTGAATGATAGTCGTTTAAACGCTTTTTCGCAAAAAATTTCCTTATCTCTTTATTCTAAAAGGCGTTATCCCGCAAAAACAAGCCCAAATTTTTCCGTTACCAATCAGGAACAAAATTATGTTGCTGATTGACGTTTTCACTTTGTAAACAAATGTTGTTTCTGTTTTTAAAAACAGGTTCAAAATTTCCCGCCAGCATAATGCTGCTGAATTATTCGGCCTTCATCAGGTGATTGTCAAAACCTGCTTCAACAAGTTGTTCGTAAGCCTCCCATAC
>Ga0105237_10006239_pt1 | contig 13274 bp, 12 predicted proteins | sample KBSC24metaG_FD_81520 | JGI IMG/M metagenome (GOLD analysis project Ga0105237, IMG submission 81520) | Corn rhizosphere microbial communities from Kellogg Biological Station, Michigan, USA - KBS C2-4 metaG | ecosystem: Host-associated > Plants > Roots > Rhizosphere > Soil | place: Michigan, USA...
CATTTGCAACGCCAGCATGTTCAACCTTTATGACACGTGAGACACCCGGCAGTTCATCAGGGACCAGTGCTGCGCCGCCTCCGACAACGATAATCGGTACGCTGGCGGCACTTGTCTTCATACGATCGACGAGATCGGCGAGCTTTTCCCGGATCCAGCCTTCGATATGATCGACCGTGGCGTCGGTCAGGTCTGCGACAAGAGCGGAATCTCCAAATTCCATCCGTCCGATGCGAACGGCGAAATCCGTTAGGGTCAACACGTCGCCGCCCTTTACCTTCGCTTTTTCCGAAATCCGGTAACCGACGCTCTTAGGCCCGACCACGTGCCTTTCCGCATCAACAATTGTGCCACCACCAAGCGCGATTGCGACGACGTCTGGCATACGGAAAAACGTTGATACTCCGCCTATGTCTACCTTCGAATTAGCCTCTCGGGGAAAACCGGAAACAAGCACACCAGCATCAGTCGTGGTGCCGCCGACATCGAGAACGATCGCCTCGTCCAACCCTGACAACATACGGGCTCCGCGCATGCTGTTGGTGGGGCCGGAAGCGAAGCACAACACCGGCAACTGGGCAGCATGCGCGGCCTGCATCACCGTTCCATCGTTCTGAGTGAGGTAAAGTGGAGCTGCTATGCCACTCTCCTCGATTGCTTCCCCGAACGCCGAAATCGTGTCGAGGGCGAGTCTGTGCAGCGCGCTGTTGATGATGGTCGCGTTTTCCCGTTCGATCAGCCCGATGCGTCCAAGCTGACTGGAGAGGGTAGTGCTGACACCGGGCGCGATCTCCGCGAGTATCTTCGCAGCTTCTTCCTCGCAGGCAGTCGTCAGAGGCGAAAAGACCGCGGTGATAGCCGCAGCTGTCACGCCGCTGTCGCGGATCTCGGCTGCGATCGTTTCCATGTGTTTTCGGTCGAACGGCACGATCTGGCGCCCGTCGAACTCGTGACCACCACGAACCAGGAATACCGGCCCCTCGACCTCGCGACGCAGATCTTCGGGCCATGCCTGCATCGGAAGGATGCTGTGGGCCGCGGGCAGACCGATGCGGATTACCGCCACTTTTGAAAGTCCGCGACGCTCAATCACCGCATTGGTGAAATGGGTCGTGCCGATCATGATCGCGCGGACCCCGTCGGCCTCGACCGCATGACCACCGCCGAGAATGTGGCTCATTGCGGCACGGATGCCTCCGGTCACGTCGGACGTGGTCGCAATCTTGATCGACCGAAGAATCCGGTCCCCGTCCAGCAAAACCGCATCCGTATTCGTGCCGCCGACGTCGATACCGATACGTTTCATGTCAGTTGCTCCGCAAAGGACGTGTAATCGAAATCGAAACCGAATGCGCGGGGTCCTACAACTGGAAGCCCCTCCGCACTGGTCATGATTGGATCGGCCGGCAGGGCGACAACGGCCACGCGCTGCCCGTAGCGCAGCACCTCGGTCCCGATCGCTTCCGCGTTTTCCTCGTCGAGCACAGTGATGAGATCAGGGACGCAGGCGATCCGCCGACCATCCAGGCGCGCGACAGAGAACTCATTCTGGAAGTCGATCTCCAGAAGCCGTCCCTCGAAGCTGTCCCGACCTGCCAGCACTGCTTTGCCACGTACGAAACCATCAGTCGTCCTGCGACTGACATCCTGAACCTTGCCGGTAAAAAGAAGGGCGCCTTTCTCCGCTTCGAGAACCGCATCTACCCGATTGCTTCCTGTCCGTCGCGCAGCGAGCACCGCATTACCGATCTTGAGCGCACGCCCCACCGAATTAAGGATCGCATGATCCTTCACCTCGCGACCGGAGCGCGGTGCAGCACAAGTGCCCGCAATGGAACCCAGCTCCACCACCGCCTTGCGGCCTATACGCTCGATGCGGGTTGCGTTCTCAGCTTCAGGGATGAGTACGGAATTATTCCGGATATCAGCGATGGCGAAGGGTGCGACGGACAGGCCACGGATCGCGAAACTCGCCATCTGCGCTTCCGGGAAAGCCCTTCCCATCGTATCGGCATCGACGACGGGCAGGCCAAGCTCCATCCCCACAAGCATGGCGAAAAAGGCGTTTTCTCCGCCGATCTCGATCGACATGATCGCATCGAAAGGCTTGCCGCAATGCGCCTCCATCAACCGCACGGCTTTGCAGATCGCGATCGGCTCGGGCAACCGTTCCTTGGTGACCAGTGGCGCCCCCATGATGCAGACCACCGCCACACGGGCGTCATCGGAAAGTTCTTGCGGATCGATCAGGGATATCCGGTGGCCACGATTGTATTCGGCCTGAGCACACATGAGTTCGAGATGGGGATGATTGCCTCCCCCCGTCCCTAGAACGCCGGCGCCAATCGCCAGCGCCTCCAATTCGTCGAATTCGAGTTCACGCATTGTGTTATCCGTTCAAGAGCTGGGGACTATCGGGAGACCAGCCAGGACAGCGATCCGTCCCAGTAGAAACTCACCCTCGATCCACGTTCAGGTGGCGGCTTTACGGCCTGTTCATGGGCGATGAAGTGGGAACCGTCCGGAAGCTGGCCTACGATCTGCTGTACAGCGCCGGAAAAGAGCACTTCCGAAACAATTACCTCGACGCAGGCGGACTTGATCTCGCCGCCTGGGGCTGCGGTGGAAATCATTTCAGGGCGCACCACGACCGACACCTTGTCCCCTGCCCGGTATTCACCGATGACGGTCGAGCCTATGCCGGCAAAATGCTGCCCGTTGATAAGCAGATGGCCGCCTTCGGCGACTTCCGCATCGAGCAGATTGGCGCCGCCGACGAAATCCGCCACGAAACGTGTCGCCGGTCGGCGGTACAGTGTCTCCGGCTCGTCGAATTGCTCGATACGGCCGGCATTCATCACCGCAATCCGGTCGGAGAGCGTCAAGGCCTCCTCCTGGTCATGCGTCACGGCAACAAAGGTCAGCCCCAGTTCGCGGTGGATCTTCTTGAGTTCCGTCTGCATCTGCTTGCGCAACTTGAGATCAAGCGCTCCAAGCGGCTCATCGAGCAGCAGCACCGACGGACGAACGACCAATGCACGTCCAAGCGCGACACGCTGCGCCTGACCACCGGATATCTCGCTGATCCGCCGATTCCCGAGACTGGATAGATTGATGAGCTCCAGCATTTCACCGACGCGACGGTTGATCTCGCGCTTTTCGACTTTGCGCATTCGAAGACCGAAGCCGATGTTTTCAGCTACAGTGCGGTGCGGAAAGAGCGCATAGTCCTGAAAGACCATGGCGGTATCACGTTTATAAGAAGCGAGGCCGACAACCGACTTGCCGGCGATCCGCACGTCACCGGTGGTGGGATCGACAAATCCGCTGATCATCCGCAAGAGCGTGGACTTGCCGCAACCGCTTGGGCCAAGAATTGTAACAAATTCGCCCTGACGGACAGCCATCGACACATCTCGGATTGCAACCGAGTGACCGTAGGTCTTGGTGATGGCGTCGATTTCGACGGCGTAATTGGCCCTGTCTTTCATGCGTATCGGACTTTACTGGCTAGGCGCGTCTGTCGGATAACCCACAGCTGCGACATGAGGCTGAGCGCCAACGTCACGACGATGATCAGTGACGACAAAGCATAGACCTTTGGTGAAATGACCTGGCGCAGCGAGGTCCAGATGCTGATCGGGAGCGTCTCCGTGAAGCCGGCGACAAACCAGGCGACGACGAACTCGCCGAAGGCATCGGTGAAGGCAAGCAGAAATACCGAGATCAGCGCGGGTCGCATCAGCGGCAGGACAATTTCGCGGAAAACCGTAAGCTCGTTTGCGCCCAGGTTCATGGCCGCCTCGATATAGCTTCGGCGAAAGCCGAGAAATCGGGAGTAGAGAATGAGCGTAGCGTAGCTCGAGGTAATGGTGGTGTGGGCAAGGATGATCGCCGGTTCGCCCACCGTGCCTGGTGCTGCCCGCATCAGAATGACGAGGCCAAGACCGAGCACAAGCTGCGGCAGAACGACCGGTCCCAGAACCATGCTCATGACGAGCGACTTGAAGCGTATCGGCAGCCATGCCAGCACCATGGCTGCCGGCATGGCCAGAAGCGTCGAGAGCAGCGCCGACATGGTCGCCAGACGAAGGCTGGTCAGCAGCGAGCCGACAAGCTTCTGGTCCTGCAGCATTTCACCGAACCAGCTGGTCGTCAGTTCGGTGAGCGGCAAGCCCGGGATCGGCTTCGCGTCGAAGGCGAACAGCACGATGACCGCGATCGGCAGATACAGGAAAAGATAGATCAGAGTGGAATAGAGGCCGAGCAGGGTTCTTCTGCCCGTCGCACTGGCTGTGGAGACGCGCGTGCTCATAGCTTCTCTCCGCTCGCCTTGCGGAACCATTTCATCGAAAGGGCCAGCAGCGCGAACACGATCAGCAGCAACACGATCGCGATTGCGGCTCCCGAGGGCCAGTCGAGGCGGCGCTGGAACTGGTCCTGGATGATCTGCGACACCATCAGTTGCTTGCCGCCGCCGAGAAGCGCCGGCGTGACGAATTCGCCTAGTCCGAAGATGAAGCAGAACGCGGCACCGACAATCAGGCCGGGCAGCGACAACGGCAAGGTCACCTCCCAGAAAGCACGAAAGGGACCGGCATTGAGATCCTTTGCGGCCGCGATCCAGTTATCCTCGATCGCATCGATCGACGCATAAAGCGGCAGCACATAAAGCGGCAGGTAGGCGTAGATCAGCCCGATCGACGTGGCGACCGGAGAATAAAGCAGAAAACTGACGGGGTGATCGACCAGTCCGGTGGAGACCAGCGCCTGATTGATGACGCCGTTCTCGCCGAGCAGCAGACGCCAGGCAGCTACCCGCATCACGATGCTGATCCAGAACGGTGCAATGACTGCGACGAGAAGAAGCCCCTTCAGCGGTCCGGCCTTTTTCGCGATGAAATAGGCGATCGGAAAGGCAAGCAGGGCGCAGACGACGGTTACGAACGCCGCAGTCTGAACGGAAAGCGCCAGGGCCCGCCACATCGCGCCGTTGCTGAACACGGCAAGATAATTGGCGAAGGTGAAATCCGGCACCATGCGATAGCTTTTGGTGCGCCAGAAGCTGATGACGAGCAGCAAGAGAACCGGAACGACGAAAAAAATGAACTGCCACAGGATCAACGGCAGAAGACCCGCAGCGGCGAACAGCTTTCTCCTTCGCTCGCCACGCTTTGTCGCCCGCAGGCTTGCGGCCGGATAAGGAGTCGGCCCAACCATCATGCGAACCGGTATTCCCCGCGGGCGAATGCCGGCTTGGGATAGGCAAGCTTCGAGTGGCTGAGCCCCGTCGCCACCATCGCCCTTGCAAAGTGCAAGGCCACCTTTCCGGGATCAATAACCGGAATATAGCTGTCGAAACGCGTCTTCAGCGCCTCCTCGATGGATAGGGCCATGTCGAAGCCGGTTCCGGTGCACCCCATGACGAAGCATTCCGCACCGTCCCGTTCGACGCTGTCGATGCACTCGTCGATGATGTGCTGAAGATGACTTTCGTTGAGATCCATAACGCTCGCATCCGCCGAGCGCACCGATGCGAGGCTGGACGACAGTCCGTAATGGCCGACGGTCCGGCGGATGAGCGAAAAGAACGGCTTCTCCGTAATCACGACGGTGAAACGCGTCGAGACCATCGCCGCCATATGCAGTGCCGCCTCGCCCTCACCAACGACTGGAATCGAGACCAGTTCGCGCGCGCCGACAAGGCCGGGATCGGTGAAACAGGCGATCGTGCAAGCGTCGACACCATCGGCCTCCGCCTCCTGCGCGAGCTTCATGACCTCGGGCGCCGCCAGCGTCGAATCGAAGCCGCATTCTATCGAGTTCGTGCCACGCCTGAGCGGCACGGCCGAAATCGTCACGCCGTCACCGGCAAAGGAACGATATTCTTTTTCCGCCTTGCCAACCAGTTCGTCGCTGTCGAGCACCGGCACGATGACGCGAACATGCATGGCTTCAGTCCTTCCTGTCGATCCACAATTCAGCTTGTCTTGAAGGTTTGCCAGGCATCGGCCCAAGCCATGTCGTCGACCGGCGCCAAGCTCATCTTGCACTTGGAAACCCACTCTTCCATCATATCGAGACCGAGTGCTTTCACCTGTTCGGCCGAGAGGAGATCCTTCACCTTGCCGTTGGTGACGGCGAACTTGTCCGCGCCCCAGGCCATCTGCTTCATCGCCTTCGCGCTGGTCATGTAGTTCACATAGGCCAGGGCCGATGCCAGATGCTCCGTACCGCGGACGATCTGCAGCGTTTCCATCCACATCGCGCCGCCCTGCTTCGGGATAGTCAGCTCGACATTGGCGCCAGCAAGCCGGGCCGTGGTGCGAACGTTATCGCTGGAGGAACCCCAGACCATCCACGCTTCGCGATTGGCAAGATCGGTCTTCACCGTGCCCATGTCGGCCTGGAGGGCGCGCATGTTCGGGCGGAAGGCGATCATCTTGTCGAGGATCTTCTGGAGATCTTCACCGGTTGCGGTCTCAGGCGCCTTCGCCCCCAGCCACTGTCCCGTCATCCAAAGGTAAAGTTCAGGCCAGTCGATGATCTCGACACGGTTCTTCAGCGATGCATCCCAGGCCAGTTCTGCGTCACCTGCCGCCGCGGCTGAGATCTTGTCCGGCCAGTAGACAAAGCCGTTGACGCCGAAGCGGGTCGGAATAGCGTAAACCTTGTTGTCGAACATCGTTTCCGGCCGGTTGAGAAACATCGGAATAGTCTCTTCAAGCGAGGAAAGCTGTGTCGTGTCGATCGGCAGGGTCAGGCCGGCCTCGGCGAATTTCGAAGTCCAGACCGCATCGGGGTTGATCACGTCGAACTTCACGCTGCCGGCCTGCACCAGGCTCAGCTGGGCACCGTTGCTCTCGGCCTCCTTGACGTTGAGCTCGACGCCCGTCAGCTCGGTGAAGCCCTTCATGAGTTCCGGATCGTTGTAGCCGGCCCAGGCCAGCACGTTGAGCGGACCGGTCAGCTTCTGTTCATTGGCGAAGGCGGCCCTGGAAAAATCCACCTGCGAGGCGACAGCCGCGAACATGGCGGCATTGGCGCCATGCCGCAAGAAATCACGGCGCGAGAGGTTGAAAGTCTTTGCGGTCTTGTGGGCATTGTCCGACATCTCACGTTCCCCTGAGCTGGCTACCTTTTTGAAAGGCCTCTTTTTGATTGGATAATTTTCAGGAACAATAGGGGATGCGGCCTTCTCCACGCTATAGTGACTGCAGTCATGGGCATTTTCCGACACAAGTGCTGACGGCATGAAATTTGCGTGGACCTGGGTGAACGCTGAAAGATGGACCCTATGAGCAACTCTCTTCTCCTGACGCAAACACCGAGCGTGCCTGTCGGCATCGGAGCTCTTCTGGCTCAGGCGCTAAGAACCATGGGCACTTCGGGCTTTTATGAAAGCATGGTGGAGGTGGTCCGTCAGATGATCCCGTGCGATTTTTCAATCATCGCCCGCTACGATGCGCACAGAAAGCCGCTCATCGTGTCCGAGACAGGCATGAACGTGCATGCCAAAACAATATACTCAGACCGGCTGTGGCGGCGTGATCCACTGCCGCATCATGCCACCGAGAGCGCCACACAGGTCGTCAGTCTGCAGGAATTGCGCGACAATGGGGCACTCGATACGGTCTACTCCCATTATCTGAAAACCGCGCTCGGCATCGAGGATGAGCTGGCTTTGCTGTTTCCAATCAACAACGGCAGCTTCCTTGCGCTTTGCCTCGACAGATATGGGCAGGTCTTCACCGAGGCGGAACTGGCATTGGCGCGAGAAATGCAGGCCGTTCTGGTGGAAATGCACCATCAGCATATCCTGCGGGCGGTCGACAAACAGGTCTCGCTGTTTCTTCATAGCAACGGCCTTGGAAAACCAGAAATCCTAATCCTCGGCTACGATCGTACAGTACTCTACAAATCCGACACTTGGTCGAACGCCGCCTTGGAAGCCTTCGATCGCGAGCCTTATCCCGGAGAGCTCGGTTGCGGCCTCGTGGCCGAAACGAAAGGGCGGAACGGCTGGTCACTGATCCGACTACAAGAGAACTCGAGTGATGCGATCCTGACCGGGGCCGACATCTATCTGCTGCGCCGAAATGCAACCGCAATAGACCGTGTTTCGGAATTCGCCCGCCTACATCAGCTCACCGAGCGCCAACAACAGATCTTGGCCCTGTCGCTGCAGGGACACCCAAACTCATCGATTGCCGACAAATTGCGCATTTCAGTCGGTGGGGTGAAGAACCACAAACTGCGTCTTTACGAAAAGCTGGACATTACCAGCGAACGCGAACTGTTGTCGGCCGTCCTCTTCAGCCTGTAGCAGCAAGCCGAGCCCTGTCTGCGTCAGCGCGAGTCATGGTGGTGACCGCGGGCATCATTGTCTATCGCGATGAGGCCGTGCTGGCTTACCTCGATTTGACCGGAAACGTCCCGCCTCATGCCGATTGACACAGCCTTTCTTTCCGTTCGCGACCTCGCCCAAGGGTATCGCTCCGGAGCTTTTTCTCCGCTGGACGTTTGCCGCCAAGCACAGGAAAGGTTGTCTGCCTGGGAGCCCAGGCTGAATGCGTTCATTACGCCGATGACGGAGGCTGTTCTGGAGCAAGCGGCGCAGGCAACGGACGCACTCAAGAGAGGTGAAGACCTCGGTCCGCTTCACGGTATCCCTGTTGCCATCAAGGACATTATCGACGTCGCGGGCATCGAAACAAGCTATGCCACCAAGGCGGTCCCGCCGAAGATGGCCGTGGACGACGCAGCAAGCATTCGCCGGCTGAGAACGGCCGGAGCGATTATTTTCGGCAAAACGAACCTGCTCGAATTCGCCGCCGGAATCGCGCATCCCGATTTTGGGCAGACCAACAATCCCTTTGATCCGGCCCTCACAGCCGGAGGCTCCAGCGGTGGATCAGCCGCTGCCGTCGCGGCCGGAATCGTTCCATTGGCGATTGGCACCGATACAGGCGGCTCGGTCAGAGCACCGGCCGCCTATTGCGGGATCGCCGGTTTCAAACCGTCTTTTGGCGTGCTTTCGCTGCGAGGCGTCTTCCCGCTTTCTCCCTCTCTCGACCATCTCGGCATATTGGCGCGCAGTACCGAAGACGTCACCGTGCTGTTCAACGACTTGACGACATCGCCCCCGGATCAGGCGCAGACTGCCTCCGCTGTCGGTTTACGGCTCGGGATCGTGTCGAACCAATGGAACCACCCGGCAGTTCGTCCCGGTGTCCGTCACGTCATCGAAAATGCCAGGACGAAACTGGAAAATGCAGGCGTAGAGTTTGTCATGATCGACCTTCCCGAGCCGGAAGAAATGGCAAGGCACCTCCTGAACATCCTGATGCCAGAGGCTGCGGCTACCCATCTGAGGATCATGACTGAAAACCCTGCTGGATATGCGCCTGGAACCCGTGACCTGCTGTCGGCAGGCACTCAGATCCCGGCAATCACATACATCGAGGCAAGGCGGTACCAGAATACGCTGCAACGTCATTTGAAAGAATACTTCGGTACGGTGGATGCATTGATCGCCCCAACCATTCCGTTCGTCGCGCCCGCCAGCGATCCGGCTCTTTCCGCCGACGGCGACGATGAAATCATTGCCTTGGCGCATGCCAATCTTACCGGCGCTCCCTGCATATCGATCGCCTGCGGGAAAGAGAACGGCCTGCCCGTCGGGCTGCAGCTCACAGGACAGGCCAACCGCGACACCAATCTTTTACGCGCAGCCGCGGCAGTCGAGCAGATCTTGGCTCTTGCGGTCTAGAGCAGATTCGACTTGATCCGGGCTATAGCCGGCAGCCCCGAATTAGTGCCTGCATTCGTTGGACCTGAATGCATGGAGGCAGTTCGCGACGACGGACCAGAGCTGGTCGACAGTTCTGGCGATGGCGCCCGCCCCCGCAGCGGCGCCATCTTCGTGGACGCTGCGGGTCTCGTCGATGAAGATCAGCCTCTCGGGTGGAGATCGAGTTGGTCATCGAACCACGCTATGCGGCGGCGCAAGACGTGCCCGCGCTGCTGCTCTGCAGCGTGCGCCGTCTTTTTTGAACCCGACGCCGCGCCGGTCGAGGACGCATAGCGGCTATTTCCCCCAGTCGAGAACGATCTTGCCGCTCCTCCCGCTAGCCATGATCTCGAACCCGGCCTGGTAATCGCTGACGGGCAGCCGGTGGGTGATGACTTTGCGTATATCGAGCCCGCTTTCCAGCATTGCCAGCATTTTGTGCCACGTCTCGAACATCTCGCGACCATAGATGCCCTTAAGGGTGAGCATCTTGAGGATGACCTTCGTCCAATCCACGACGGCCGGCCTCGCAGGTATGCCCAACATGGCGATTTTGCCGCCCATGACCAGCTGTTCCACCATCTGGTCGAACGCCGCCGGCGCGCCGCTCATTTCGAGACCGACATCGAAGCCTTCCTTCATACCTAGGCGAGCCTTGACCGAATTCAGATCTTCCTTGCTGACATCGACGGGCACGATATCTGCAACGCCAGCCGCAAGAGCGAGCCGTTGCGGATTGATGTCGGTGATGACGACGTGGCGCGCACCGACATGTCGGGCGACGGCAGCAGCCATAATGCCGATCGGGCCGGCACCGGTCACGAGGACGTCCTCGCCCACAAGATCGAACGATAGCGCGGTGTGAACGGCATTGCCGAGCGGATCGAGGATCGCGCCAAGCTCGTCATCGATGGAATCGGGAAGCGGCACGACGTTGAAGGCCGGCAAGCGCAGATACTCGGCAAAAGCGCCTGGCACATTCACGCCGACACCCTTGGTTTCCGGATCGAGGTGAAAGCGCCCACTGCGTGCCGCCCGGCTGTTCATGCCGACGACATGACCTTCACCGGATACACGCTGGCCAACGGTAAGATGACGGACATTCGCGCCGACTTCTGCAATCTCACCCGCATATTCGTGACCGACGACCATCGCAACCGGCACCGTTCGCTGAGCCCAATCGTCCCAGGCATAGATATGGATATCCGTGCCGCATATCCCGGTCTTCTTGATCTTGACGAGGACATCGTCAGGGCCGATTTGCGGGATCGGCCGCTCATCCATCCAAAGTCCAGGCCTGGCTTCCGCCTTCACAAGCGCTTTCATGCGAACACCTCTCTGGAGCATCAGATTACGCCGAGCGCCTTGCCGGCATCGGTGAATGCCGCAATCGCGAAATCGATATCGCTGTCCGTCAGGGCCGCTGACATCTGGGTTCTGATCCGCGCCTTGCCTGCGGGAACGACCGGGTAGAAGAAGCCGGCGACATAGACGCCCCTTTCGTCGAGCGCACTCGCCATGTCCTGTGCCAACCGCGCCTCATGCAACATGACCGGAATGATCGGCGTCTGGCCCGGGAGCAATTCGAAGCCGGCATTTTGCAGACCGGAGCGAAAACGCTCGGTATGGGCGGCAAGGATGCGACGACGATCTTCGGCCTTCTCCGCAATCTCGATCGCCTTGATCGATCCGGCTGCGATGGCCGGAGCCAGACTATTGGAGAAAAGATAGGGGCGCGCGCGCTGGCGCAGCAGATCGATGACCGGCTTCGACGCCGCCACGAACCCCCCCATGGCACCGCCAAGGCTCTTTCCGAGCGTGCCGGTGACGATATCCACCCGCTGATTGACACCAGTCAGGGCTGGCGTCCCTCGCCCGGCCTCACCGATATGCCCGGTGGCGTGACAATCGTCGACCATCACCAAGGCGCCGTATCGCTCCGCGAGATCGCAAATGGCACGCAGGTTTGCGACATAGCCATCCATGGAAAAGACGCCATCCGTGGCTATCAGCTTGAACCGCGCACCGTCACGTTCTGCTTCCTTCAGCCGGTCTTCCAGTTCTCCCATGTCGCCATTGGCGAAGCGGTAGCGTTTCGCTTTGCACAGCCGCACGCCATCGATGATCGAGGCATGATTGAGGGAATCCGAGAAGATGGCGTCTTCTGCTTCCAGAAGTGGTTCGAAAACCCCGCCATTCGCGTCGAAACAGGCTGCAAAAAGGATGGCGTCGTCCTTGCCCAGATATCGGGCAATGGCATGTTCCAGCTCCCGGTGCAGCGTTTGCGTTCCACAAATGAAACGCACCGAAGCCATGCCGAAGCCGAATTCGTTCAACCCCCTCGTTGCGGCGGCAATAATTTCGGGATTGTTCGCCAGCCCGAGATAATTGTTCGCACACAGATTAACGACCTCGCGTTTCTGCCCCTCACCGGAAATCGATATTTTGCCGTCTTGCTGACTGGTGATCACGCGCTCTCGTTTATAGAGACCGTCCGCCTCTATCCGCTCCAGAACCGCGCTCAGATGTTCGTCGAATTTCCTTGCCATGGAAAAATTCCTTTCCTGCATACAGGACTTTTCCTATATATCGGATTTTGTCAAGCGTTCGCCTATGATCGAACAAATGGAGATATCTCATTGAGCGTCCGAGCGAGGAATCCCAGGCCAGATCAGAGCATTTGTGGACCGCCACCCAATTCAGCGCTTGCCGAAGGGAGGAGTTTCCTGAACCGGAAAATTCCGTTATAAGGGAATCGCGCGAGATATTTGTGGTTGGAAGACTATGGCTCAACGCACTCCGAAAATCGGACCTGTGGTTCAAAAGGAACGTAAACGACGCAAGCTGACGTTGGAGCAGCTCGCGACGCGCTCCGGGGTGTCGAAATCCATGCTCAGCCAGATCGAGCGCGGCGAGGCCAATCCGACATTTGCAGTAGTCTGGAGCCTGACGCAGGCACTGGAGATTGATTTTTCTGAGCTGATTGGCGGCAGTGCGGCAGCGAGAAGCGCCAACGATATCGAAGTGACATCTGCAGCACACACACCGGAGATTCGCAGCTCAGATAGCCTTTGCCGCCTGAAGATTCTAAGCTCGCCGCGTCTGGCCGGCCAGTCGGAATGGTATAGCGTTGAGATAGAACCGGGCGGCACGCTCGCCAGCGAGCCGCATTCACCCGGGACGTCTGAACATTTCACGGCCATTACCGATGGACTGGAAATCAGGAGCGGTGAGAGTCATGTTCGCCTGAAGGCAGGCGAAACGGCACGTTACCTAGGCGATGTCCATCACCACATTTCAAATATCGGCGATAAGGTCGCCTGTGGTTTTCTCGTCGTTTTGTACCGTTGAACGACCCGACTGTCAGTCCACCACACGGCAGCCACCCGCTGCTCAACCAGCAAGCCCAAGGTAAAGCGTACGACGGGGCTTGCGGTTAGCCGCCGCCGCCCATGGTCACGGACATAAAGGCCCGGAAGGC